>ERZ808051.40-NODE-40-length-172624-cov-7.910227_pt1 | contig 172624 bp, 154 predicted proteins | sample MGYA00380199_ERZ808051 | MGnify/ENA primary metagenome ERZ808051 (study PRJEB31490, sample SAMN06133391) | mouse gut metagenome | isolation source: J11 | host: mice | place: China: Chengdu | collected 2015-05 ... | reverse complement strand
AAACCGAAATCGCTGTAGCCCGCATAAATACTAGGGTTACAGCGATTCATTGTCCATACTACTGTCAAAAACAGGATTATAACTATTTGCCGTAAGTTGGCAAGTCTCTCTGCTCCCCCTTCCGCGGATGCCTTGAGAATACGCCCCCGCGGAAGCGCCGATTGCTCTCTGTTCCCTCTCCCGCGGGTGCTTTGAGAATACGCCCCCCGTGGGAAGCGCCGATTGCTCTCTGTTCCCTCCGCCGCGGGCTCTATAGCATACCCGGAAAAACGGCATGGCCATAGGCCATGCCGTATCCCAAAAAATCCCTTTTCCTATCTAAGTATCCGCCTGATCATCACAATCTCTGCAAAGTCCGCCTCCGAAACACATATGCCCAACTGGGTGTCCGCGTGGACGATCTTATTATCGCCAATGTAGACAGCCACATGAGAGGGCCCGTCATAAAAGATCAGATCCCCGGGGCAGGCGTCCTCGATGCCGTCCACCTCCTGCCCCAAATCCTTCTGTTTGGCAGCGGCATGAGGCAGGCTCACGCCGAAATGCTCATACACACCCTTGGTGAAGCCCGAGCTGTCGCATCCTTCCGTAAGGCTCTCACCGTTCCATACATAGGGATTTCCCACAAACTCAAGGGCATATTCCGCCGCTTCTGCCCCTTTTTCGTTGCCGCTTGCGGCTTCCACTGCAAAGTCATCCCCCAGCTCTATCTTCACAGCGCCCTTTGACGACCCCGCACCGGCATTTGATCCCAATTCTCCAAGATACCTTTCGGCCTCCTCGGGATTTGCTTTGGAGGCGTCTATGGGAAGCCTGAAAAGAGCGTTCAGCCCATTATACTCACTGTTTCTGTGGATCTTTCCTGTCTCCTCGTCAGAAACATAGGCATTCCTATCATAAAAGGTACTGCCGCCAATGACGCTAAGATACAGCTCATGATCCGCAAACTTCTCCACATCATCGCACTCCAACAGGCGATACACCACGCCGTCCTGCAGCATTTCGGAATAATTCCCCTTCATGGTCACGGCATTATAGGCCGCCGGGTCAAGCCCCCCGATCAAAGGGGAGACAAAGAAATCTCTCTCCGCAGAATCTTCCCCAGGCTCTCCGAAATCCGGCATGGGAGAGCCGTCGGAACGGGCTATGGCCACTATGACATAGGTTCTGTCCGACCGAACCTTACCGTCGCTCTCCCGCGCATACTCCGTCAGATTTTCTCCTGAGGCAATGCCCATCAATGTCACATCATATCCTCCATAGCTCTGTGTCTCATTGATCACAGTTGCACATTCATTAAAAAACGCCTCCTCAAGACCCTTGTCGCCAAATTCTTCCAAAGCCCCCTTCAGCGACAGATATCGATAAGCCCCATATGCGGTAAGGGAGCCTGCTCCCACCAAAATGGCCGCCGTAAGTGCCACCGCCGGCATCCGCCTCCACTTTCTCTTTTCCATCTCCGCTTTCATCCTTTCTCTTTTTCCTATTTTCTCTTCCCCATCGACGGAATTCAGAATCCTTTGGTTCAGCCGTTCATCCGGCCCCTCCGCTGGAGCAAGGGCGCGTCTCAGCAAGACATCCAGCTCGTCTAATTCCTTTCTAAATTCCTTTCCCATATAGTTCACTCTCCAATTCTCTTTTCAATATTTTCCTTGCCTTGTGCAGCCTGCTCAGCACCGTGCCCACGGGAATCCCCATGATTTCGGAGATCTGCTTTGTGGACTGTTCTTCCATATAGTAGAGCAGCACAACCGCCTTCAGACGTTCCGGCAGCCTTCCCACTGCCGAAGCCACGGCAAGCCGCTCTTCCATGCCCAGAATCCGCTCTTCGCAAGAGGGCTCCTGCTCCAAGGAAGCGGCGTTTTCCAGATCCTTGTCCTCAATTATGGGACATATGTCAGCAATCCTTCTTCTCCACGCATATTTCCGTTTCCGGTTTTTCCAGAGGCGCAGGGCCACCGACAGCAGCCAGCTCTTGGGATTGCCCTCAAAATCTATTTTCCCCTCCAGCTCCACGGCCTTCAGAAAGGTATCCTGATATAGATCCTCCGCCTCTTGCCGATGGCAGGCAAGGTGCCTGCAGAATGAGTAGATGTCCTTCCCGTACTCATTGATGCACGCCTCCAATTCTCGTTTTTCCATTCCTTTCCCCACTTCTTTAGACGTCTGTTGAAGCGGCAATTTTTTTGCCCTTCAATAAGACATTGTAATAACTTTCTCCGGGATTCACTGTTTTTTAGAATTTTTTGAAGGGCGCCCAAGGCTGCCCGTCCGTTCTGAAGATTTTTTAAGAGTTTTTATAATTCCTTAAGCCTAAGGTCAAACTTTAGACACATTTTCAAGTTATGATAGATACATAAACAAAGAGGCTGTTGGATTTTAACAAGCATTGTTGGAGTTCTGTCAGCTTCGCCTAACAGCATCACTGCCAAGGCAGTTTTACATATATTCTTTCATGTTTTTCTCAATACTCCTTTTGTCAAGAACCCCGCTCATGGCGGGGTTCTTGGTTTTGGGGCCCGGTCTGAGATTCTCACGAAACGCCCCTCATCCCTCAAAGCCTTCCCTTGAAATCCTCATAACCGAATTTCTTGATGATTTCATACTCGCCGTCTTTCCTCCTGACCGTGATGGCAGGCAGAGGCATTCCGTTGAAGGTATTGTTTTTCACCATAGAGTAAATGGCCATGTCCTCAAACACCAGCCGATCTCCCTCCTTGAGCGGGGCGGAAAAGGAATAATCCCCTATGATATCCCCCGCTAAACATGTAGGCCCTCCAAGACGATACGTATACGGCTTTTCTCCGGGCAGGCCGCTTCCCTGCAGCGGAGGCCTATAGGGCATCTCCAGCACATCCGGCATATGGCAGGCGGCAGATGCGTCCAGAATGGCTATATCCATCCCGTTATGCACCAACTCCAATACCTTCGCAATCAGGTATCCCGCATTCAGCGCCACCGCCTCCCCCGGCTCCAGATACACCGTAAGGCCGTATTTTTCCTGCATTTTCCTGATGCATCGCTCCAGTCTGGGCAGATCGTAGTCCTTCCGGGTGATATGATGTCCGCCGCCGAAGTTGATCCAGCTCATATCCTTGAGGTATCTGCCGAACTTCTCCTCCACCGCTTCCAGCGTTCTCTCCAGCGCGTCGGCATTCTGTTCGCAGAGGGTGTGGAAATGCAGTCCGTCCACCGCGCCCTGCCCGGCAACTGCCTCCCATCCCCTCAGAAAATTCTCCTTCGTCACTCCCAGACGGGATCCCGGCGCACAGGGATCGTAGATGGCATGATCCTCCTGAGTAGAGCATTCCGGGTTGACGCGCAGCCCGATGCTCTTCCCCGCCGCCTTGGCCCGCGGACCGAACCGCTCCACCTGCCGCCAAGAATTGAATACAATATGATCGCCAAACTTCAGTATCTCATCAAACTCTTCACTTTTATAGGCCGGGGAAAAAACATGATTTTCCAGCGCCCTGCCTCGCTGCTCCATGGGCCTCACCATCTCCTCGGCGCACAGTCTTGCCTCGTAAAGCCCGCTGGCAGCGGCTCCGCTTAAATATTCTCCCATCATAGGGTATAGAGCATACATGGAAAACGCCTTCTGGGCCAGAAGAATTTTGGCCCCCGTCCGTTCCATGACCCTCTTTAACACCTCCAGATTTCTCTCTATCAAGGCCTCGTCCACCACATAGCAGGGCGTGGGCAGTTCCGAAAAAACCATGGCAGTCTCCTTATCTGTTTCTATGCCGCAAATGCTCCTTTGTCTGTCAAAAGGAAAACCCTTCTTGCCTTGGGCTCCTCCCCTCTGCTACTATAGCCTTCCCCGCAAATCCTGTCAACTCTTTCCTCTTTCCCTATTGCTTTCCCTCCTCCTATCCTTTAAACTGAATGTATGAGAAAAAAGACCGTTTCCTAGCATCAGCTTCCTGTTTTCGTCTTTTCCGTTGACCGTTCCGCGGCAGGCCGCCGCGGGCGCACCAAAAAGGAGGGGAAATCCAATGAACGAATTAAAGTTGAACAACAAACGTACCATTCTGGTGGGGCTGGCGTTTCTGTCCATATGCTCCTTCTGGCAAATGTATGACAGCGTAGTGCCTTTGATACTGAAAAAAACCTTCGGCATGGACGAGTCCCTGACCGGCGCCATCATGGCCGCTGACAATATTCTGGCCCTATTCCTATTGCCGCTTTTCGGAGGGCTCTCCGACAGGACCCGCGGCAGGCTGGGCCGCCGGACCCCTTATATTCTGGCCGGCACCGCAGGGGCGGTGATTCTGATGAACCTGCTGCCCGTGCTGGACAACAGCTACTCCAGAGAAGCCGCCCCCTTCAAGCTGGCCGCCTTCGTGGTGACTCTGGGGCTTCTCCTGATCGCCATGGGCATCTACCGTTCCCCTGCCGTGGCCCTGATGCCGGACGTGACCCCAAAGCCCCTGCGCAGCAAGGCAAACGCCGTGATCAACCTCATGGGCGCCGTAGGAGGCATTCTCTATCTGGCTCTTGCCGCCCTGCTGTACCCTACCTCCAAGGTGGCGGATCTGGCTCATGTAAATTACCAGCCCTTGTTCGTCATTGTCTCCTTGATCATGGCCGCAGCCGTCACCGTATTGCTGCTGACCATCCGGGAGCCCAAGCTGGCTGCCAAAAATCAGGAATTGGAGGCAAAGCATCCCGAATGGAATCTCGCCCAGAACACCCCCGGCGGCAGCGAAGTCCTGCCCCTTCCGGTAAAGCGCAGCCTGCGGTTTCTGCTGGCGTCCATCGCGCTTTGGTTCATCGGCTACAACGGAGTCACTACCTGGTTTACCACCTATATCTCTGAGGTCATGGGCGAGGGTCTGGGGGGCGCGTCCACCTGCCTGATGGTAGCCACGGGAGGCGCCATTCTGTCTTATATACCCATAGGCATCATCGCTTCCAAAATCGGCAGGAAAAAAACCATTCTGGCCGGCATTCTCCTATTGGCGGCATGTTTTGTCTCAGGTTTCTTCTTAACCACGCTGTTTTCCTCCATCAACCTGATCATGTACGCCGCCTTTGCTCTGGTAGGCCTTGCATGGGCAGCCATCAACGTAAATTCCCTGCCCATGGTGGTGGAAATGTGCCGGGGCAGCGACGTGGGCAAATTCACCGGGTACTATTATACCGCCTCCATGCTGGCTCAGGTGGTCACGCCCGTAATAGCAGGCTCCCTGATGAAAAGCATCAGCTACCAGATACTATTCCCCTATGCCGCCCTATTCGTTATGCTCAGCTTCGTCACAATGTACTTCGTCCGTCACGGAGACAGCAAGGCGGAGGCCAAGAAGGGGCTGGACGCCTTCGAGGACATGGATGATTAATGCAGCTAAAAGGAGCCGCCCTGCAAGGCGGCTCCTGACCGATTTTGCCCAGAGGCAGCTCTGAGCCATTATCCCTGACTTTCCTCCCCCCTCATCACCGCAAACTGCCAAGTTTTTGCTTCATAATTCAGGGGATTGCGCTTTCCATAGTCAAACAGCACGAAGCCGCCTTCGGGCTCCATGGCTTCTATGTCGCCATATCCTTCCAGCAGCTTAGGCATATCCCAAACCGGATAGGCAAAAGGCTCCAGATGGGTCATCCTGCTGAGCTGTTTCCAGTCACATCCCTCATAGCCATCCAGAAACCTGCGCTCCGCCGCCTCTTTTTTGTAAAACGAACTGATCTCTTCTTTGTAATCTTTTAAGTCAGGGACAAATTCCGGCCTGCTCTTGAGATTTTCCCTCAGATACATGTCATAGGTCAGAAGCTCCCTATAAACCGCCTCTCTGGCCCCGTCCCGCCGGGATGCAAAGTCAAGCAGCAGCCGGTAACGGTAACTTCTGGCCGGATTAGCGCCAAAACAGCCCCTTTCCCTATAAAAGTCCGCCAGAGCCTCATACATGGCAAATGGCCCCGAAAAGGCTTTCTCCAGAAACGGCAGCGTATGGGTGAACTGCATACTGTTATAATAAGTCTCCACCATCTCCTCGATCCCCTTCAGCCGCAGCACCTCCTCGTAGGAAAGCCAGCGGGTGCAAAGCACCTCGTAAGGAGGCTGTTCCAGACAGCGGATCCCGTATTCTCCGGCCCGCTCCCACATTTCGGATCCCCTCAGCACCTTCAGAAAGCCAAGCTGCAGCTGATTGGGCCTCATACGGTACACCCGGTCGAAGGATTTCCCAAAGCTCTCAAAGCCTTCATAGGGAAGGCCTGCAATCAGATCCAAATGCTGGTGAATGTTGCTTCCCCTGCCAATGGCGGCCACGGCCCTCTCCAGCCTCTCCAGATCCGGACTGCGGTGAATCGCTGCCAGCGTCTGCGGATTGGCAGACTGAACCCCTATCTCCAGCTGCACCAGCCCCGGACGCATTTCCCTCAAAACAGCAAGCTCGTCCTCCTGCAGAATATCCGCGGAAATCTCGAAGTGGAAGTTAGTGACACCATTGTCATGTGTTTGTATGTACCGCCAAACCGCCATGGCATGGGCATGATGGCAGTTAAAGGTTCTGTCCACAAACTTCACCTGCTTCACTCTGTTGTCGAGGAAAAACTGAAGCTCCCTTTTTACGACACCAATGTCACGAACCCGCACCGGCTTCTCAACGGAGGATAGGCAATAGCTGCAGCAAAAGGGGCATCCTCTGCTGCTCTCATAGTAGATGATCCTATTTTGAAATACGGAAAGATCATCATACAAAAAGGGAATGCTGTTCATGTCCATGAGCCCCCGCTGCCCGGTATAGCCTGTGGGCAGGCACAGTCCGGAAATCTCCCGGAGCCTCTTCTGCACACAAGGCTTCTCCTGCATATAGTCCTTTTCCGGCTCTGTCAAGGCTGTATAAGAAGATTCTTCTGCCTTCTCTGAATTCACATAATACTCCAGCAGTTCTTTGAAGGTCTCCTCCCCTTCCCCCACCATAATGCCCGACAGCCAAGGGTATTTGCCCAAAATAACATCCGCGCCGTAGGTGGCCTCCGGGCCTCCCAGCCAGAGCCTCGTCTTTGGCAGCAGCTTGGGCAGCTCCCAAAGAAGCTCCTGAATCAGCCTCCAGTTCCAGATATAGCAGGAAAAGCCTATAACCTCAGGTCGTCTGCGGTAAATGTCCGCCAGAATTTCCTCCATAGGCTGATTGATGGTGTATTCTGCCAGCTCCACATATTGCCGCAGCCCCTCTCCCGCGTAAGCCCTCAGGCTGTAGACGGCAGGGTTGGAATGTATATATTTGGCGTTTATGGCTGCCAGCAAGAACTTCATGTCAGATTTCCTCCTTCACCCTGCCCCAAAGCTCCCGGCGCTCACAGCCCAAACCTCTCTGCCAGCAGCTCCCACGCCGCCTCCGGCAGTTCTGCCATAGAGCCCGCTCCCACATTTTTGGCTTCCTCCTCCATGGCCTGAATGCAGCGGAAGAAATAATTCACACCGGTCACAAGGCTTTTTTTCACCGCTTTGTTCAAGGTCATGCCGATCTCGTCCACGCCGCTGACCGCAAAGGCCTCAAGATACGCCGAAACGTCATAGGGAATGCTCAGAAATTCCGTCCTCCAGCCTTCCCCGTCCCCCGTCAGCACCGCAAACTGTCCGTGCTTTCCCACGCCGTCCATGGCGAATCCCAGAGAACCCGGATTTATATAAGTCTTTCCCCCATGCCGCTCTATTTCTTGATGATGGCTGTGTCCGCCCAAGAGATAGTCATAGGGCCGGGGCAGCTCCCTCAGGATTTTTTCCTTCAGCCCCTCTTCCCATTGAACATTTCCCCGCACCCTGCCCGGCGTGCCGTGGCAGATATACAGCGGGGGGCAACCCTCTATGACCACCTCCCGCTCCGTGGGGAGGGAGGCGAAGAATTCCATATCCCTTTTGCTCAGGCTCAGAAGAGTATAATACAGTGTCCCGTTGGCAGAGGAGGGCTTCCACCCCTCTTTGTTATTCACATTGTCAAGCAGATAGTCCTCCCTATTGCCCCGGATCATGTGGCAGACATATCTTTCTCTCATTCCATACAGAAGCTCCATGATTTTTTCGGGATAAGGGCCGTCCGTCACATAATCCCCCAGACTGATGATTCCGTCCACGGGATTCCCTTGGATATACTCCAAAAACGCTTCAAGAGCCTTAAAATTTCCATGAATGTCACTGATCAATGCATATCTTGCCATAGTTACCTCTCCAGAATATCCCCTCTTCCCACATCGCTTTTTTCCAAGCCCCGCAGCAGTATCCCCACATTATCTCCCTTTTCGGCCTTGTCCAGCATCCTGCGAAACATTTCTATGCCGCCTATGTTCACCTCTCTGACGCTTCCGTCCAACCGCTTCAGAGTGACCCTGTCCCCCACCGCTACACGGCCGGATCTGACCTGCCCGGTGATCACCGTGCCTCTTCCGGTGATACTGAACACATCCTCCACCACGATACAAAACCGCTCCGGGTCGCTGTATACCCCATCCTGCGCGAATCCTGCGCCGGACTCATCTCTGCGGTATGTGCCGTCAACCGGCTTTTTCTTGAATATATCAAATAGTCCCACTTTTCCCTCCGCTGTCTCACAGACTTCTAAGGAACCTGTCAAGGGCCTCCTGCCCCTCCGGGGTGCGCTTGTATACTCCGGCGTCCTCCAGCACCTCCATAAACACCAGTCCGATTTCTTTCTGTATAATCTGGTCGATGTTGGAAGCGTCTATTGTTTCATACCGGGGCATAAATTCCTCCACCCAGTCCGCATGCTTTTCCAATGTCTCATTCCCGCGCAGATCCTCCCCGGCCAAAATCGCCTTTTTCAGCTGCGCCATTTCGTCCTTGAGTCTGGCGGGCAGCACCGCAAGGCCCATCACCTCAATCAGACCTATGTTCTCCTTCTTAATATGATGCAGCTTTCCATGAGGGTGATACACCCCAAGGGGATGCTCCTCAGTAGTGATATTGTTGCGCAGCACCAGATCCAGCTCATACACCCCGTCCCGCTTTCTGGCGATGGGAGTAATGGTATTATGAGGCTCTCCCTCCGTATAGGCATAGACAAATGCCGCCTCGTCCGTATACTCCCGCCATTTCTCCAAAATCACGTCCGCCAGCCCGATGATGCGGTCTGTATCGGCGCCCCTGAGCCGAAGAACGGACATGGGCCAATTCACCACCCCCGCCTCAACATCCTCAAAGCCTGCAACCGTAAAGCTCCTCTCCACAGGTGCCTTGGCCATAGCAAACTCATAATGTCCGCCCTGAAAATGGTCATGGCTGAGGATGGAGCCCCCCACAATAGGAAGATCCGCATTTGATCCCACGAAATAATGGGGAAACTGCTTCACAAAGTCAAACAGCTTGCAGAAGGTATCATGCTCGATTTTCATCGGAATATGTTCATAGTTAAACACGATGCAGTGCTCGTTATAATATACATAGGGCGAATACTGAAATCCCCAGCGGCTGCCGTTGATAGTCACCGGAATGATTCGGTGATTCTGTCTGGCAGGATGGTTGATGCGGCCCGCATAGCCCTCGTTCTCCCGACAGAGCAGACATTTGGGATAGCCGGACTGCTTTGCATTCTTGGCGGCGGCGATGGCCTTGGGATCCTTCTCCGGCTTGGACAGATTGACGGTAATATCCAGATCGCCGTACTTGGTAGGGGATACCCACTTCATATCCTTTACGATGCGGTATCTCCTGATATAGTCGGAATCCTTACTGAGCTTATAATAATAGTCCGTGGCCGCCTGAGGGGACTGGGCATATAGTTCCTTGAATTTCCCGATCACCTCGCTGGGTCTGGGCACCAGCAGGCCCATGACCTTGGTGTCAAACAAATCCCTATATGTCACGCTGTTCTCGGCAATCAGCCCCTTCTCAAAGGCATAATCACACATCCTGCCCAGAATCGCCTCCAGCTCGCTCTCCGGCACACAGGATGCCTCTTTGTCCGCACTGCATACACACTCCAGCTCCTCAAGCCCGAAAAGCTCCAGCAGCTTATTGGCGGTATAAACCACATCCTCCTCCGGCACCAGCCCTCTCTGCACTCCGTACCCAATCAATTTTTTAATATCTGTCTGTATCATCGTCATTTTCTTCTGCCCCCGTTTTACGCTCCTGCCTTTTTTGCTGCTCCTGCTTTTTGTTACTATCCTCTCTGTTTCTGGGGCTTTAAAGTCCCAGCGGTCTTGCCCTTACGGCTCAAACCATCCCGCCGCGGCCACATTCCCATCCTGCGGCGTCCGCTTCCCGTCCTCCGTACAGCCATGGCCGGCACAGCTTATACCGTCACAGCTCCGCGGGGCCGTCTCCGATCTCCACCACATAAAAGTCCGCAGCATAGCCGATCTTGGCCTCATAAGCTTTTCCCACCTGCTTTATAAAGTCATCAATGGAATCATCCTTCACGATGCTCACCGTACAGCCGCCAAAGCCCGCCCCCGTCATACGGGAACCTATGACGCCGGGAATCTTCCACGCCTCCTCCACCAGAGTGTCCAGCTCCATGCCCGTCACCTCATAATCGTCCCGGAGGGATACATGGGAGGCATTCATCAGCCGTCCGAATTCCTCCACATCATTTCTTTTCAGGGCCTCCACCGCCCGGATGGTGCGGCGGTTCTCATAGACCGCATGCTTCGCGCGCTTCCTGCGGACATCGCTATGTATTGCCTCCTTATGCTTTTCAAAGGTCTCCTCGTCCAAATCGCCAAGACTGCTTATTTCTACTTCCTGCTGAAGCTCCGCCAGCGCCGTCTCGCACTCACTGCGGCGCTCGTTGTACTTAGAGTCCCCCAGTCCCCGCTTTTTGTTGCTGCTGGCAATGACGATCTTGGCCCCCTTCAGCGCGATAGGCGCATATTCAAAGGACAGATCCGCCGTGTCTAAAAATATGGCGCAGTCCTTCTTCCCCATGGCTATGGCAAACTGATCCATAATGCCGCAGTTGACCATGTTGAAATGATTCTCCGAATACTGGCCGATCAAGGCAAGATCCTGATTTTCCACCTCATAGCCAAAGAAATCCCGCAAAATATATCCCGTCAGCACCTCCACGGACGCCGATGACGATAGCCCGGATCCATTGGGAATATTGCCCAAAAGCAATAGATCCATACCCTGAGACATCTTCATGCCCCTCTCCCCAAAAGCCCACATGACCCCCTTGGGGTAATTGGTCCACCCGGCCCCCTTAGAGGGAGTCAGCTCCTCCAGCGACGACTCGATTACGCCCAGCTTCTCAAAATTCATAGAATAGAACCTGAGCTTATTGTCCGTCCTTTTCCGGGCAGCCCCATAGGTGCCGATGGTCAGCGCACAGGGGAATACATGGCCCCCGTTATAGTCGGTATGTTCTCCAATCAGGTTGACCCGGCCCGGCGCGAAGTAAACCTTCGCCCCCTCTGCATCTCCAAACACTTGCGCAAATTTCTTTAAAAGAATGTCTTTCATATTCCCTCCGTTCCGTGCAGCCGCCCCTGCGCCGCACCTCCTATGCATATTATTTATTATACACGAAAGCCACCCCCCATTCCAGATTTATTTGTTGATTGAAGCTGTCAAAATGTTTTCTGTTCCGGACGCTCCCCGCCACTCCCCGCCACTCCCGCGTCCTTGGCACAGTGCCTCAGACATCCATGCGCCGCCCATCCCAACCCCATCCCGGCAGGCCTCAACCAGTCCTTGAGTTGCCCTTTTTTCGCCAAAAAACCAACTCAAGCATTGTTTTATTCCCATTGCCGCCCAAATGGGTTATACTGAAACCATGCTTGAGCCGGCCGGCACCACGCATACTGCAGCCCAGAGACAAAACTAAAAACGGAACTATTAATCAGTCTCCCAGCGCAGACGCCCGGAAGGATTTATGGCCGCATGTACTTTGAGGCCATAAATTCTTCCCAGCAGGGGCGTCGTAGCGTAGAGACGGAACTATTAATCAGTCTCCCAGCGCAGACGCCCGGAAGGATTTATGGCCGCACGTACTTTGAGGCCAGAAATTCTTCCCAGCAGGGGCGTCGAAAGCGTAGAGACGGAACTAGAAATCAGGAGGACAATATGTTTGATACCATGCAATTAGCGCACACAATCAGAGACGCAAGAATTTCACAGAACATGACACAGATGAATCTGGCGGACGCCATGGAGGTCAGCTATCAGGCTGTCTCCAACTGGGAAAGAGGCAACTCCATGCCGGACATCTCCAAACTGGAGCAGCTCTGCCAGATCCTGCATATCAGCTATGAAGAGCTCTTGGGGACGGACAGCTCCGCCAAGACCATCCGAAAGGTCATCGGAGGCTCTTCCTCGGCCATCACCAACACCGTATACAAGGACAACATAGCTTCCGAAGAGTCCAAAGAGCCTTCGGCAGAAGCTGCAAACGACCCCCAGCAGGTCACTGTCACGGAACTCTGCGGCATCGCACCGCTTCTGCCCCCCAACGATATAGAAACTATGGTGGAAAACAATCTGTCTCGGGAAATCGGAAAGATTGATTTCTCTTCCATCATGGGACTGGCTCCCTTTCTGAACACGAAATATCTGGATCAGCTGGTTCAGAGAGCCACCATCACCAGCTTGAAGGAAATTGTCAGCATCGCTCCATTCTTAAGTACAGAGGCTGTGGATTCCTTGGTCATGAATTCCGATCCTGATTGCGACATGAACGGAATCCTCTCTCTGGCGCCCTTTATGAGCCGTGACGCCCTGAATTCTCTGGCTCTGGAAAAGATCCATGTCAACAGCCTGATAAAGCTCACCGGACTGGCTCCTTTCTTGTCAAAGGAGACTCTGGATACCTTAATCGAAAGGGCTGACCCGGAATGCGACATGAGCGGAATCGTCTCCCTTGCGCCCTTTTTGAGCCGCGAAACCTTGAATTCTCTGGCTCTGGAAAAGCTCCATGTCAGTAGCCTGATGAAGCTGGCCGGACTGGCTCCCTTTTTGTCAAAAGAGACTCTGGACATCTTGGTGGAGAGGGCCGACCCGGAATGCGATATACCGGGAATCACCGCCCTGGCTCCCTTTTTAAGCAAAGCCACTCTGGATCGTCTGGCAAACAAGCTCTTGGCCAGCGATATATCCGGCTCAAGGATTTCCTGCCTTTTCCCTTTTCTGTCCCAAAATACCTTACAGAATATAGCGGAATCCATCATGCAGAAAAAGGATCTGAGCGCCTTAAAGCATATAGCCCCATTTATTTAACGGCCCTTCCCCAAATACATGCCTAAGATTAATCCGGTCCGGATATGCCGTCCCCTTGTCCGAACCGGATTAATCCACTTTGAAAAAGCCGCCAAAGCCCCTTGCCATGGGGAGCCCGCTATGCTAGACTGAATAAAACCCGGCGTATACAATGGGAAGACAAATCTTTTCTGACATACATGGCTTAAAGCGCAAGGAGGCACATCACTTGAGACAAGACAGACAACGACTGGTAGTGAAAGCGGGAACTTCCACCCTGACCCATGAATCCGGCGCGCCGAATCTGCGGCGGATGACGCAGCTGGCAAGAATCCTGGCTGATCTTCGGGGAACGGGACATGAAGTGATCTTGGTATTTTCCGGGGCCATTGCGGCGGGAACGGCCAGACTGGGCCTGCCGGAGCGTCCCCGGGATCTGCGGATGAAGCAGGCGGCGGCAGCTGTAGGCCAGTGCCGTATGATGCATATTTTCGACCAATTGTTTGCGGAATACAATCAGGCCGCCGCACAGATCCTGCTGACGGAGGATGATGTGGAGGATTCCGGCAGGGCCAAGCATCTCCAGAGCACCTTCTCCGCATTGCTGGAGATGGGAGTCATCCCCGTGGTAAACGAGAATGACTCCGTCTCCTCCGCCGAGATCGAAACCGGACGCCAGAAGATCCTTGGGGACAATGATTCCCTCTCCGCCGTCGTGGCAAAGCTTTGCCGGGCTGATCTGCTGATACTGCTCAGCGATATAGACGGCCTCTATGACGCGGATCCCAAGTCCGACCCCCACGCAAAACTCCTCCATCAGGTAGACGCCCTGACGCCGGAAATTATGCAGATGGCCGGCGGAGCAGGCTCTTGGCGGGGCACAGGGGGCATGGCCACCAAGCTTTCCGCCGCCCGCATCGCAATGGACGCCGGATGCGACATGGTAATTGCCAACGGAGCAGACATGGAAAAGCTCTATGAGATTATAGAAGGTCAGGACGTAGGCACAAGATTTCTTGCCCCAAAGGAGGCCGCCCGATGAACACACACCACAGCACATCACAAAACCAGCCCCATAGCACCTCTGATATAGCACAAACCACCTTGCTTAGGCAGGCCCAAAACGCAAAGGCCGCCTCCTATATCCTCTCCATCGCCAAAACGGCAAAAAAGGACGCCGCCCTGAGGGCCATGGCAGAAATTCTCTCCAATCGTCAGGAGGAATGGCTGGCCGCCAACGCCTTGGATCTGGCCGCCGCCAAGGAAGCCGGAATGCGTCCCGCCCTTCTGGACCGGCTGACCCTGACCCCGGAGCGAATTGCAGGAATCGTAGAGGGAATCCGGCAGATCATAGCCCTTCCCGATCCTATCGGCAGGGTGGACAAGATGGAGACCAGACCAAACGGACTCATCATAGGCCGCAGAAGGGTGCCTCTGGGCGTGATCGCCATCATCTTCGAGGCCAGACCAAACGTTACCATAGACGCGGCTGCCTTGTGCTTAAAATCCGGCAATGTCTGTATCCTTCGGGGCGGAAAGGAGGCCATATGCTCCAACCGCTGCGCCGCTGCTCTGATGCGGGAGGCTCTGGCGCAAGCGGGGCTGCCCCAAGACTGTATCTGTCTGGTACAAGACACCAGCCGGGAAACCGCAAACCGGCTGATGCATCTGGACGGCTACGTGGATGTGCTGATTCCCAGAGGCGGCGCCGGGCTCATACGCACGGTTTCCAAGGAGGCCAGCGTTCCGGTGATCCGCACCGGCGAGGGAATCTGCCATATCTATGTGGACAGCGACGCGGATCCTGACATGGCGGCCAAAATCCTATACAATGCCAAATGCTCCCGTCCTTCGGTGTGCAATGCCGCAGAATGCGTTCTGGTTCACGAAGCCGTGGCCGGAGCCTTCTGGGAAAAGGCTCTGCCCTTACTGGCCCAGCATCATGTGGAGCTGCGGGCCGACGAAGCCGCATTGGCGCTGCTCAAATCCCTTGGAGCCCCGGCCGTTCCTGCAACGGAAGCAGACTGGGACACGGAATATGATGATTATATTCTGGCGGTGCGCACCGTGGCGGATCCGGAGGAAGCAATCTCTTTCATCAACGCCCACGGCACCGGCCATTCCGAGAGCATCGTCACCGCCGACTATTTCAAAGCCCAGCGCTTCTTGGACGCGGTGGACGCAGCTGCGGTCTATGTCAATGCCTCCACCCGCTTCACCGACGGGGGAGAGTTCGGTCTGGGGGCAGAGATCGGCATCTCCACCCAAAAGATGCACGCCAGAGGGCCCATGGGCCTGAAGGAGCTTACCAGCAGCAAATATGTCATATACGGAGAAGGGCAGGTGCGGTAACGCCTTGACCGATCCCACATCAACGGAGGTTTCTAAGATGGACAGCAAAGACATCCAGCAAGAATTATTCGGCTTCATCGGCACGGGAAACATGGGCGGCGCACTGGCCAGAGCCCTGAGAAAGCAGGTTCCCGGATCCCGGATCCTTCTCTCCAACCGCACATCCGAAAAATCCCGGCTGCTGGGCGGGGAGCTGAACGCCGTACAATCAAACAACGACGCCGTGGCCCGGAGCGCCCGCTATATCTTCCTTGGCGTGAAGCCCCAAATGGCGGAAACGCTTCTATCGGAGATCGCCCCCGTTCTGGCCGGCCGGCAGGATCGATTCCTGCTGGTGACCATGGCCGCCGGACTGACCATTGCCCATATCCGCAGGATGGCAGGAGGCGACTATCCCGTCATCCGCATTATGCCCAACACCCCCGTTTCCGTGGGGGAGGGGATGATCCTATATTCCTGCAGCCCGGATGTGGAGGAGAAGGAAACGCAGATATTTCTGGAAAGCTGCGCCGGCGCCGGGCGGTTCTGCCCCCTTCCTGAGCAGCTGATGGATGCGGGATCCGCAGTATGCGGCTGCGGCCCCGCCTTTGCGGATCTTTTTCTGGAAGCCCTTGCGGACGGCGGCGTGGCCTGCGGCCTGCCCAGAGCCTCGGCTCTGGAATTCGCCGCCCAGATGCTGTCAGGGGCCGCCAGACTGGCTCTGGAATCCGGCCGGCATCCGGGCCTGCTGAAGGACGCCGTCTGTTCTCCCGGAGGCACCACCATCCAGGGAGTCAGAAAGCTGGAGGAGGCCGGATTCCGGGGAGCGGTCATGAATGCCGTGATAGCCGCCTACGAAAAAACTCTGGAATTAAAATGAAATGAGAGGAGATGCCGATATGTTTCTATGCCCCAAATGCAACAGCAAAATGACCCTTCCCTCCTGCAGTTTCTGCGGCCACACCATCCCTCGCTTGAATCATATCTGGCAGTTTACCGACGCGCCGGACATGGTGATAGACGGGGACAATGACAAATACATAGGCTATGAGCACATAGGCGAGAACTATTCCGGCAGCAGAAAATATCTATTAGAAGAAAGAGACGTATTGTTTGCCGGAGAAGTCTCTTCCCTTATTTCTTCCGGTCAAGAGGCTGCCCAGCTGTCCGCGGATCCCGACAAAATAATTCTGGACCTAGCCTGCGGAGACGGATGCTTCACTGTGCCCTGCGCCAAAAGCGGCGCCAGACTCATCGCCGGGGACATCTCCAACACCATGCTGCGCCTGCTGCAGGAGAAAGCGGCCCACAATCATATTTCTCTCGAAAACGTCACCTTGTGCCGTATGAACGCCTTGGCAATTCCCCTTGCCGACGAAAGCGTCGATATTGTTACGGCAAACAGCATGCTGCACCTGATTTCCAATCCTCAGAAAGTCCTTTGCGAAATATACCGCATCTTGAAAAAAGGCGGATGCTTTATTTGTCAGGACGACAAGCCCGGAAAGAACCTAAGAAGCGACCTATCCCATCAGGAGAACGGGCATCCCCCCAAGTACAATGAGGCGCAAATACAAGCTGACAACGAAAAATATAGCCAACTGGTAAATGCCTTTTACAACGGATATTGGCAAAAGCTTATGCCTCAGGGAATCCTGCCGAAAAAATACAGCTGGAAATTTGACCGGGATCAGCTCTGCAGCGGTCTATTTTCCACAAGGGAAGAAAAGCTGATTCCAAGAGGCACTCCTTATGAGACCACATTGGAGGACGGCTTTTTACCCAGAATTATAAACAGAGGATTTTCCGACCAGACACACGTGCCCAAGGATGCCCATGAAAAGGCCATCCATGAACTTCTGGATGAATTTCATGAAAAATACGGCGAAGACTTTGGCCGAACCATGTTCCATGGCGTGGAGGATGATCTGTTGATCACAGCATACAGAAAATAAGCACCGCCGGAAATAACGAAAACGAAGCTCCCCAAGCCGAAAAAAGCTTCTTTTTCACTCCTGAGTCTTTAACAGCTGCGCTATCAAATGCTCCACCTCCTGCAGCTGCTCTCTGGAGCTTTCCTTATGGCTCTGTCTGCGGTACTGAGAGGGGGACATACCCTTCAGGGCATGAAATGCCTTGGCGAATACCAAAGCGTCATTATAGCCGCAGGACAAGGCTATGCTTTCTATGGGGTAGGAAGTGGACTCCAGAAGCTCTCTGGCCTTTGTAATGCGAAATGTAGTGAGAAACTGCTGGGGAGACATCCCCACATAATTTTGAAACAGCGTATAAAGATAGCTTCTATTGATACAGACATACTCCGCCACGTCCGTGACCTTGATGGGGTTGCAGTAGTTGCTCTGGATAAAGGACACCGCCTTTTTCACATATTGGTTGCCCTTGTCCCCCTCGTCCTTGGCCACCACCCCGGCGCTTTGGGCAAGAACGGACAGAAAGACCCCCAGCTGCCCGTTCCTGCGCAGATCGTCCGCCACGCCGAAAGTGTTGTGTTCCATCATGTCCTTCACAATGGAATACAGCTCCTGATCACGGCTGCAGGAAAAAATGGGATGCCTGTCGGACAGCCCCATGGCGCTGAGATACTCTCCCGCCCTGCTGCCGCCGAAGCCCACCCATAGGTAGCTCCAGGGGTCCTTTTCGTCCGCCTGATAGAATGCCAGCTCGTTGGGCTGAATCAAAAAACCGTATCCCGCCTCCAGACGATATTCCTTGTCATGGAAACGAAACAGCCCCCTGCCGCTGAGTACATAGTGAATCAGATAATGAGGCTTGGAGGCCGGGCCGAAGCTATGAAGCCCCTCGGTCCGGGAACAACCGCAGCAATTCACATATAGACTGCCGATCTTGTCGTTTCTAAAATCCAGCTTGAACGCCTTCTCCATTCCCTGCCTCCCTCAAAGCCTCCCTTCAGGCAAAATCCTAAAACGCAAACTCCTTCTTCTCCATATCCTCCTGCACCTTGGTCAGGTCCTCCCGGATATGCAGCTTCTGGGGACAAGCCTTCTCGCACTTTCCGCACTTCACGCAGTTCTTGGCCTGCTTTGCATCCCCCAGACGATTCTCCCAGCCGCCTTTGACCATATTATAGTTCTGGTACATATGGTAGGTATTCCAGATCCTGAAATTGCCCGGAATATCCACCCCCGCAGGACAAGGCATGCAATACCCGCAGCCTGTGCAGCCGTTGCGCACCCGTCCCTTGATCAATGCCACAATCTGGTCGATCTCTTTGCTTTCCCTCTCGGAAAGAGGCCTGAACTCCTCAAAGGTCTTCAGATTGTCCTCCACCTGCCCCATGGTGGACATGCCGCTGAGGATCACCTTCACATTGGGCAGGCTGCCCACCCACCGCAGGGCGAAGGATGCCACGGAAGCCTGAGGATCAAGTTCCCTGAATCTCCCCGTAATGTCGTCCGCATACGCCGCCAGAGTGCCGCCCTTCACGGGTTCCATGATCACCAGAGGCACCTGCCTCTCCTCCGCAAGCTTATATCCCTTCATGCCCGCCTGCTGATCCGCATCCATGTAATTCAGCTGAATCTGGCAGAAATCCCACTCCCTATAGCTGAGAATCTCCTCAAAGGCATCATATCCGTCGTGGAAGGAGAAGCCCAGATATTTGATCTTCCCCTGAGCCTTCAGCTCCTCCAGCCGCTTCACGCAGCCCATCTCGGCCATTTTGCGGAAGCTGTCCCTATTCAGGGCATGCATCAGGTAGAAGTCTATGTAGTCAGTCCGCAGTCTGGACAGCTGCTCACTGAATATCCGGTCAACATCCTCCAAAGCGTTCACATGCCAGCAGGGCAGCTTCGTGGCCAGATAATAGGAATTTCTGTCATACTTGCTCATAACTTTCCCCACAAAGGGCTCGCTCTGCCCGTCATGATAGGGATATGCCGTGTCGATATAGTTCACCCCCGCCTTGATGGCACGATCCATCATCTCCTCCGCCTCCGGCTCACGGATTTTCCCCTCAGCCGTCACCGGGAAGCGCATGCATCCAAAGCCCAAAAGCGACGTCTCGATACCCAATTTTTCCAGCCTTCTCTTTTCCATTTTCACCCTTCCTTTCCAAAACGGTACTGTCAATCGTCAGGAACCCCTTCTTCCTTGTTCCTTCTGAATGCCAGTATACCACAGATTGGAATTTCGTGCAACGAACGCCCCCATATCCTCTGCCGTTATTCATAATGCAAAGCCCAACTTGGCGTCTCCTTTGTAATAATTGTCCCTATTTTTTCAATATAATCAAGTGCTCCGTCTCTATCTTCTGTGCCTCTCGGTAGTTTTCTTCAATCCATTGGAAGAACACCGGATTCTGTACAGAAAATCCCCACGACAGCGCGTATGCCGGATTCTCTCCGAAAGTCTTGTCGTACACCACCACATCGGGAACCTTTTCGGGATGCTCCTCATAATAATGCAAAAACATCTCATTGTACACCGCGGTTCCCAGACAAGAGGGCGTCGCCAAATCTGCTTCCAGACAGACATAGGTCAGGCTTTCCGCCCCGATATACAAAACCTTCTCTCCAATCTCCACGTATTTTTCTAATTCCCCATAATTGTCATTCCAGATATGGGCAGTATCCGCCAACACATAGACGCCCTTTTCAGGCCCCCTCTCCATCTGCGTCAAAGACGCCCGAATTGTCACGGGCCCACATCCCGAAACCCGTATCAGCACCAGCCGGCATACCAGCATTGCGGCCAGCGCCGTTGCTGCCAAAGCATAATTCACCGCCTGCATGATTCTTTTTTGGGAAGTAGTTTTTACCGCCTCGCTCCTATACTGCTCCAATATGGCAAGGCTTCCCAGCACTCCCAGAAAGGCCTTTGCATAAGTGACGTTCACGGACATATTGGTGACAAAAAGCACGGCAACCACGGACATGATGCCGGGCAGCAAACACAAGTGAAGCCACAACGCCATTTTTTTATAACAGCAAATGCCCAAAATAAGGCCCGGCAAAATAATGGCCCCGTACCTGCCCTGCAGATAAAACTGATTCTGATCCTGAAACAGACACCCATAAACGGCTCCGACCTGCAGCAGCATAGCCGCCAGCAGTAAAACCAAAATCCCCATCCCCCCTATGGCCCTCTTCCGGCAGGCTTGTCCTTTGATACACTTCCATGTCTTTTCGGCACTCCCGGGCCTCATGAGGCTGCCTAACATGAACAGAAAGGCGAAAAGCAACACAATTCCTGCCGACAGCGCAAGGCAGGACGCGTACTCTGCCCCATGCCCCAACATTTGCTCAAAATACCGTGCCCATTTTTCCCCCATGGAATAAACCCCATGGGATGTGTCCATAAAAATATAAGAAATATAGCGGGAAAACTCTTCCGGCGACATATAGCTTAACAGATATGCCAATAGCCCCGCCCCCGTCAGAAATGCCCCCAGCGTAAACACGCCGCTGCTATCCAAAAATATTCTCAGGCGGCTTTTTTCACTGCCCTCACATTCTCCATACTGCCTCTCCGACAAATAAATCCCCAGAACATAAAAAGGGTATAGAATCACCATGGTGGGGTAGCACATCATACTGACAGTCAGCAGACAGCCTGCCCCGAAAAACAAAGCCATTCGCACAAGTCTGGCCTTTCTGCCTATAAGCTTTCCGCTTGTAAAACAAGTATATAGGAGGAGAAAAATCCCCAGAAGACACCAATAATGCATCAGCTCAAATTCCGGCATCTGCACCCATTTGGGCAGATAGTTCAGGTGCAGAATCATCATGCCAAAGGCGAAAAAGCCATGGAACCTTTTCCGGAGCAGCCGGTACAGCGCCAGCCCTAACCCCATATGAATCAGAGCGCCCACGATTCTGAGATAAATCACAAGATAATCTGTATTGCCCCCCCGGAACAAAAGATACGGCCCCGTAAACAGCGCCGCCAGAAACCCGCTGAACTGATGCGGTTCCCACATATCTCTCACAAGCATATCCCCCCGCGCCATGCGATATCCCAGAGCAACTGCATAGGATTCGTCCATATCCAGACTGATCCAGATACTTTTTGCAAAAGCAAGAACCGTCAGCACTGCCAGCAAAACCTCTATGGCTTTTACAACGCCTTTAACTCTTTTTTCCCGCGCCATCGTCAATTCGTCCACCTTCTTCTGCGTCTCCCCTTTGTCCGTCAGCCCTCCGGTTCTATTCCCGGCGCCCCGGCCTTTGGCTCTCCAGCCGCTTCCGGCTGCCCCCTATAGGTTCTCACCAGATTTCCCGGTATATGCAAAACACCTCTCCCAGCCGCTTCCGGCCGCCCCTATAGGCTCTCACTCCCCGTAAATCTTCTCCTTCAGATAGGCGATGTTCGCCTGAAAATCCAGCTCCAGTACCGCCATATTCCTGATCGTGGCATTATTATAGGTGCCCGGCTGGGGAATGCTGTCCGACACAATCTCATAAGTGAGCAGCTTGCCTGCCATCAGACTGAGCCGGAAACACTCAAACTGGGTCAGGTTGGTGGTCAGATTGGACATCAGGCCGTCTATCAGCCCGCCCGCATTGGTCAGCACCGCCTTCGGCAGCTTGCCGATGACCTCCGTCAGCACCTTTCTCTGACGCTCCGTTCTGCCGAAATCGGTTCCGATATAGCGGTTCCTGCTGTAGGCCAGCGCCTGAGGACCGTTTAAATGTACCAGCCCGCTGGCGTTGACGTCCATATTGTCCGTGCCCTCAGGCCGATTGGTAAGCCTATTGTACTCCGACAGATACCCGTTGACGAACACGATCTCATCGGTGGTCAGCTCCAGATCCACCCCTCCCACCGCGTCCACCAGCCCCGCAAAGGCCTCAAAATTCACCAGCATGTAACGATGGACGGGAATGTCAAAATTCTTTTCTATGGTTTTCATCAAAAGCTCCGCGCCCCCGAAGGAATATGCGGCGTTCAGCCGGTTATTGTCATAACCGGGAATCTCCACATAGATGTCCCGCAGCAGAGACGTCATGTATATCTTCTTTGTTCTGTCGCTGATGGAAAGCAGAATCATGGCGTCGCTGCGCCCATCCTCCCCGTTTTCCCGGGAATCATTTCCTATGAGCAGAATATTCACCACTCCCTGCTCCTTCATGGGAAGGGATGCCATGGATTCCACCTCCCGGAAGGTCATCTTTCCATAGGCAAAGCCCACCAGCTGATATAGGCCGAACCCCACCAAAGCCATGATCACTGCCACTGCTATCAGCAGCTTGCACAGCTTGGCCATGAGCTTTGAGCCTTTCTTTTTGGGCGGCTTTCCCGCCGAATTCCTCTTCGAGCCCGCCATACTTTCCTCCATGGATTCTTCCGCAGACGCTTTACCGGATACCTGCTTTACCGCGGATTTTTTTCTATCTGATTTATTTCCGCGGGGGCCTTTCCCCGCCGCTTTTGTTGCACCGGGCATTCTTTCCCCGGACATTCTTTCTCCGGATATTCTTTCTCCGGGCATTCCCTCTTCGGCTCTTTTTCCTTCAGGCCTTCTTCCCCGGGCCGAAGTACCGGCTCCCTGCCCCCTCGAAGCCGAGGGCCTTCTTCCACCCGGAGAGCTCTCTCCCGCAGAATATGCCCGGCCCGCCGGGTGGGACGCGCCCTCGGAGGCGGAAGCCCTTTGGGGCTGACGGATGCCGGAAGACGGCTCTCCATAGGGACGCCCTTGGCGCATGTTCCAGCCCCCCACACAATCCCAGTCCTCCGAATCCTCCTCTTCCGCATCCCATTCATCTGGCTGCAGATCTTCCGGGCCTACGAATCCATCCCCTTCCCCGGCCTCCTGCTCCTCTATATCCTCTTCCTCGTCCAAGGCTCCTCCTGACAAATCCCATTCCAGAAGCTCCCCGGCCATTTTCCTATATCTCTGCTGCCGCGGCTGCCCCGGCGCCTTCCCGCCCTTTTGGCCGCCCGGTCCCTTGGGCAGACTGTCCTTCCCCGGCTGTCCCCCTGCTCCCTCCGGCCTCCCTTTTCTCTGCTGCACTCCCTCGGCTGCCGGAGTGCGGCCCTTCACGTCGATGACCTCTATTTCCTTCTCCAGAAACGCCTCCAGCCCCCGCTGGATCTGTTCCATCTCGTTCCCGCTTCTGCCGCCCTTTTCATCCATACACAAAACCTTTTATCCTTTCCCAGCCATGAATCTTCTGCTCCCCGCGTCTTCTCCTTTTGTCTGTGTATTTTTGAATCCCTGACTGAAATGTAACTATACCACATATCACGGCCCCCGTCACGATAGGAAAGATTAATTTTTTTTAAAGAGTTTATTTCCTTGCATTACACCGCATTTTTGTTTATCATGGAACTAGGATCCGCTTGTCAAATCAGGTTCTGCAATTCACGCCAAAAGCGAGGAAGATCACGAGGAACATTATCATGAAAAAAATTACCCAACAATTAACCGGAAGCCGCCGGTACAGGATCACGCTCTTGTCTCTCTGCATGGCTGCACTGTTACTGGTGCTGTCCGTCATTTCACCGGAAGCTTCAGCCCCTGAGAACGGCGCAGGAAAGCAGTTGGACATTCTATTCCTGCATGACACCCATTCCCACCTGAACAGCTTTCTCACGGTAGAAAACGGCACGGATGTCACTTTGGGAGGCTTTGCACAGATCAAGACTCTCATCAATGAGGCCAAGGAAACCAATCCCAACGCTCTGGTTCTGGATGCCGGGGACTTCTCTATGGGTACTCTGGTGCAGACTATCTTCCACACGGACGCGCCGGAGCTTCGGATGCTGGGGGCTCTGGGATGCGACGTCACCACTCTGGGCAACCATGAATTCGACTATCGCTCCTCAGGACTTGCAGGGGCACTGCAGGCGGCAGCCCAAAGCAAGGAGCCCGTTCCCGCCATGGCCCTATGCAACATCGACTGGGAAACCATGGAGGCGGAGGGCCTTACGCCGGAGCAGCAGCTTTTGAGAGATGCCTTTGACGCATACGGCATGAGGGATTATGTGGTTGTCACAAAGGGCTCTGTGCGCATTGCCGTTCTGGGTGTCTTCGGCATAGATTCTCTGGCCTGCGCCCCCACCTGCGTCCTGAAATTCAAGGACGCCTCCGAGGCTGCCTCCGCCGTAGTAGAAGAGATCAGAGCCAAGGAAGATGTGGATATGATTGTCTGTGTCTCCCACAGCGGCACCAGTGAGGATTCCAAAAAGTCCGAAGACGAGATTCTGGCAAAGGCAGTTCCGGAGATAGATCTGATCATCAGCGGCCACACCCACACGGCCCTCTCCCAGCCCATCCGGCACGGAAACACCTACATTGTATCTTGCGGGGAATACGGCAAAAATCTGGGAAGCCTTTCCATGACACAAATGTCAGATGGCCGCTGGTCCATGGATTCCTACGAACTCCTGCCCATCACCCAGTCCATCTCCCCCGACGCCCCGACGCAGGAGCTGATAGATAGCCTAATGGAAAAGGTGGATTCCGGCTACCTTGCCGGCTTCGGCTACGAAAGAACGCAGGTTCTGGCCCAAAACGACATCAAATTCGCCACCTCCTCGGATCTGTACGAAATCCATACCGAGCATAATCTGGGCAATCTTTTGGCCGATGCCTTTGCCTATACGGTGAATCACGCCGATATTCCGGACGGCGCTCCCGTGGATGTGGCCATCGTCCCCTCCGGCTGTGTCCGGGATACCTTTGCCACGGGGGACATTACTGTGGAGGATGTTTTCAACGCCTACTCTCTGGGCATCGGCGCGGACGGCATACCCGGCTATCCCCTGATCAGCATCTATCTCACCGGGGCCGAGCTGAAGACCGGAGCGGAAATCGACGCCTCCGTATCCGACTTCATGGGCGCCGCAAGGCTGTATCTCAGCGGCTTCCACTTCACCTACAATCCTCACCGGATTCTTTTGAACAAGGTCACGGACTGTTACCTGGCCCAAGAGGCGGGAAGCCGGACGGAAATTCAGGATGATAAACTTTATCATATCGTCTGCGACCTTTACAGCGGGCAAATGCTGGGCGCTGTGACAGACGTGTCATATGGCATTCTGTCCGTCCAGCCAAAGTTCGCAGACGGCACCCCCATTGAAAATATCGAGGACGCCATCATCACAACTGCAGACGGGAAAGAGATCAAAGCATGGGCCGCCATCGCCGGATATCTGGAATCCTTTCAGGACACTGACGGGGACGGCATCCCCAACATGCCTCAGGCCTACGCCTCCCCTCAGGGGCGCAAGGTAGTGGAGGACAGCCGATCTTTGGGGGATCTGTTAAAAAACCTCAATAAATATGCCGTAATCATTATTGCGGCGGCAATTCTCCTTTTGGCTTTGGTGATTCTGCTGCTGATACTGATCATAAAGCTGGTCAGGAAGCTGCTCACAAGATCCCTAGGCAGACGGCATGCCGGATAATCCGCCCTCCCGCCCGGAAGCTCCCACAGGAAGCCATGGCGGAGGTTCCCCTAGGCGGCGCTGTCTGCCTGACCGGCATCAGGCCTGCCCCAAACGTACCCAAAGGGGCAGCCCCCTTTAAAAGAGGGCTGCCCCTTCCTATGTTCTCCCATTCTATTTCATTGTCCGTCCACAGATCAGGATATCTTACTTCCCGCTATACACGCCGAATATTCCGCATATAGGATTCCCCTCCGGATCCGGCCTCTCCAGACGCCCCCGGCTGATAAGCTCCTCCGTCACATAGCTGATAATCTCGTGGGCATAGGTGCTCACCCACTGATTGATCTGATCTTCCAGACGCTGAGGAACAAATTTTGCAAAGCTCTTCCTCACCGACAGAATCCAGTCGGACAGCAGATCGTCTAAACCCTGATCCTCCGGGCACAGCAGCTCTGAGGCCTTGCGGAACTGCTCTCCGGTAAAGCAGGGGAAATTCAGCCAATATCCGTCCTTCTCTTTCCGAATCACCCTTGCCTCCAGAAACCGCAGCAGCTCATCCTCCTGCAAAACCCCCTCCGGAATCCATCCCTCAGAGCCGGTCTGCCCAATCCCCAGCTTCTTCAAGGAACCCATGATGTCAAATACCCGCTGGTTGAAGTATTTTGTGATGGGATAGTAGCATAGGTAGTACTCCGTCCCCTTCTCTTCGTTCTTGTACAGACTGCAGCCTACGCCGGAATCCGGAGCCATCTCCCTCTCGTCCTCCGTCTCCTGAATATGGAACCATCCGCAGCCCCCGTCCTTTCTGGGCGGGAAATCCCCGTCGGGAAGGTTCAGCCTGCCGTTCTTCAGATCCCGGATCTTCTTCCTTATGAAATAAGGCAGGAATGCATGGCCCAGATACCCCATTCCGGCCTTGCACCCGTAGAAGCCCACACCTTCCAGAGCCTCCTCCTTCCCCCACAGCATCTCCTCATAATAGTCCGCAATCTCTTTGATCATACTTGCGCACGCGCTTTCTATCTTGGCCCGATCCTCCAGCCGGACTATGATGAAATCGGCGGCATATTTGTTGCCTATCTTTCTCACCGCATCGCCATACTCCAGTCTGGGAAGCTCGTCCTCGATGTACATAGCCGGGATCCCGGTACACTGGCTGATCTCCTCCACCGTCAGAGGCTTCTCATAGGCCGCCTGACAGATCGCTCTGGCAATCTGTGTATGAAGATACCGATCCGAATGCATCCTTCCGTTACAGCCCGTGGTGTTCCAATTGATTCTCTGATAAACCTTTTCCATTTCGCCCTCTCCTATCCATTCTCTGATTTTGCTCCGGCCCACGTTGAGGCGCCATTTCACGGTGGTTTCCGGAAGCCGGTATTTTCGGGACAACTGCTTTACTGAAAGCTCCCCGATATAGTAGTCTACGAAAATGTTTCTGTACTCGGAAGAAAGTCTGTGCAGACAGAGAAATACGGGCTGGAACTCATCCTCCACGGAAGCTTCGTCTATTTGTCTATAGTCTATGTCCGCCTCCGTCAGCTCCTGATCGGACAGCAGCTCCATCCTTTTCCTTCTGGCCTCCACAAACCGGGCATAGCGGTTGTGGGCTATGCGCCACACCCAGGCCTCAAGAGATTCGATCTTGTATCTCCCCATGCCGTCCAATATATGGCACAATATCTCGCTGGCCAGATCCTGCGCATCATAGCGGCTGTTCAGCCGCCGATAGCAGAATCGGAATATAGGCTCAATATATGGAATGATATCGTTTCCGTCCATGTCTGCTCCTTTTGCCGGCGTTTCAGCTTCCTTCCAAGCTTTTTCAATCATCGCGGTGATACCCTTATAGTGCTCCGCAAAAGCCATCGGATAGGGGAACCTTTGAAAATTTTTGTAGATTTTTCAGAAATATTAATTCGGATAACACATGATAAATAACATACAAAAAAGGGCAGCATAAAACCGCCGGGGCATCCCCCGGCGGCTTCCCTGCCCGCAAAAGCTCAGAACCGGCAAAACTCCCTCGGCGCTGCCGCCCAAAGTGCAAAGCGCCGCCTCACACGCTCCTGCTCTTCATGATCAGGCTGGCTTCATAGGCTCTGGCCGCCTGCCCTATCTGCCTCTTCCTGTTCCATTTCCTGATCATCCGGTCATGCTCTAACCATCTCTTTTCCAGCTCCCTATTGATCAGCATATCCTGTACCCGCTTTGCCTCAGCCTTCTTTTTCAGGTACTCCTTCAGCAGCTTCTTGCGCCTCTCCTTCTTTGCCCGAAGCTTGGCCTCTCTCCTTTTCCTCTCCACATACCTTGCATATCGGTCATTGTCCTGCCTTCCCATGGTATAGCCATAGCACTTCTCCCATGTGTCGTCTATGTGGATAAGGACGAACCGGGGGGCATGCCCTCCCCAGTTGGCCGCCTTGTTCCGGGCCAGAAAGTTCAGAACCTGCCTCTCATAAACAGGATCCACCCGCATCCTCTCATAGGCCGCATCCGTTATGTCCACGTACCAGAATACATTCTTCTGGGACGGATGAGTATACAGCTTGTTCACCATATCGTTAAAATATGCCTTGTATTCCCCCAGCGTCATATCTCTGGGACAAGCCTGGAACTTCTCCGCCATGCTGTCCGCAAAGCTGACCCCCGTCTTTTCCTCCGCGTTCACGGTCTGACTCCTATATTGATTTCCCGTCGAAGCCTTGAACTCTGCGCTTATCATATTGTCCATGGCATTCCCTCCCTTGCTTCCCCATTCCGCCCAAGGCGAAAATATAAGCCGCCATACTATTCCGCAACCGCTCTTATAAATAGTATCGGAAAAAATGCAGATTTTATGATAGTTCTTGCGCAAACCGTTGTCTAAATGGCATGAACAAAATAGAGCCCCGCGCCATACCCCTCCAGCTCCTGAACGCCCTGCAGAATCTCGTCGGTCCAAAGATCCCGCATTTTCGTCTTTAACTCTATCCGCGCAGGCTGAGGCTGAAAATTCAGCACGAAAAACCAGCGGTCCCCGCCTTTGCCGCGAACCGCCAGCTCGCAGCCCTCCGGCAGGCCAATCAGATCCCCGTAAGGCTCCGCTGCCCCCAGCTTCTCCAGAAACACCCGCGCGGTATCGGCCCCAAAGGCTCCCCCGAAGTAATAGGCCTCGCCCTTCCCGTAGCGGTTGCCAATCAGCGCCGGGGTTCCTGCATAATAGCTGTCCTCATAGACCGCCAGCACCTTGGCTCCCGAACTGCCCTCCTTGGCCCCGGTCTCTTTTCTTCCCCAGGAAGCAGCTGCCGTTCTGCTGGCATCATGTAGTCCCACGGCCCCCTTCGGTTCCTGCGCCTCATCACCTGCAGCCCCCTCCGGCAGCGGCGCAAGCAGATCGTTGAACACGGCGGCCTCGATCTTCGTTCCTTCCCAGTCCGCCATGACTCTGTTTTGATCCGGCGCCACAAAAGAGTATTCGGGAATGTCCGTTCCGGTAAGCTTTGCCGCCAATCCCGGAAGATGCTCCATGACGCACTGCCCGTTCTCGTCCTTATAGCCCGTGCGGCAGCCCATCACCAGCTTTCCTCCCCCTGCCACATACTCCTCCAGAATCGCCATGCGCTCCTTGGTCAGTATGGATCCATGAGGATAGAACAATAGGTCATATTGTCTCAGACTTTCCGCGCCTGCAACACCTTCCATATATACATAGTCGAAAGGCACATGGGCCTGCTGCATGGCCGTAAACAGTCCCCTTTGGCTTTCGGACTCCACCCTGCCGTGCCATCTGTCTACCTGAGCGTCCCAGACATTGTCATAATCCTTCAGAATGCCTACCTTGGCCTCATAGCGGGATCCTGCCAGCTCCTGCATCTTTTTTATCTTTTCGTATATCTGCCCCACTTCCCTGAGCCTGCGGTTGTCCCTGCCGGAATAATCCAGAATCCCATGCCAGTACATCTCCGTGCCGAAAACCGCCGTCCTCCAGCGAAAATACCCGATATAGTCCGCCCCGTGGCCGATGCTCTGCATGGTCCACAGCGTCATCTGGCCCGGGCGGGGCGACGGAGCCTCCATGCGGGTATTCCAGCCGTTGGCGCCGCTCTGCTGCTCCATGATCCCGAAATTGGGGGACACGGCGCGCACCTCCGCCAGATTGCGGCTCCACCACCTATCCTTCATAGGATCCCCGGCATTGTACCCATCCAGCCCATATCCGAAATTCGGATAGGAATCATACATCAGCACGTCCAGACTTTCCCTCTTCATCCGCTGGTAATCGATGTTTCCAAACATGCCGTTGGTGGTGATGAAGTCGCCCGGCTTCAGATACTTCCGCAGAATGTCCGCCTGCATTTGCGCGAACCGGCATACGCTGCGGGAGATAAAGCGGTAATAATCCAGCTTCAAATGGGGATTGGGCGAATCGGCATTGGTCCGTCTGGGCACCCAGACCTCCTGCCAGTCCGTGTAGGTCTGATTCCAGAAAACAGTTCCCCAAGCCTTGTTCAGGGCATCCAAGGTGCCGTACTTCTCCTTCAGAAATTCCCTGAAGGCCTCCGCATCGCTCTCCGAATAAAACTCATCCTTCTCACAGTTGAATTCATTGTCCAGCTGCCATCCCACAATGGCCGGATGCTTCCCGTAATGAGAAGCTGATATCTCCACAATATTTCTGCACAGCTCCTGATATTTGGGGGAGTTGTAATTATAATGCCTTCTGGAACCGTGATGGATCAGATGCCCGTCCATGTCCGCATTCAGGGCCTCAGGATATTTTGCCGTCAGCCATGCCGGCGGAGTGGCCGTGGGGGTGCAGAAGATCACCTGCATACCCTTTTCCTGCGCCAAGTTCAGGAAATCGTCGAAAAACCCAAAGGTATATTCACCCTCTCTGGGCTCTATAAAACTCCAGGCAAACTCTGCGATGCGCACGGTTCTAAGCCCCACCGCCAGCATCCTGTCCAGATCCTCCGCCCAGAACCTTCTCTCCCAATGCTCCGGGTAATAGCAGACCCCTAAGTCTATGCTGCTTCCGCTGATCAGTTTTCTCATCTCAAGTCCTTCCCTTCCTTCATGCCATCCTATACAGCCTTAAGCTGTTCTCCCACACCGCCTGCCGCAGCCTTTCCTCGGAGACTCCCTTGAGCTGCGCCAGAGCCGCCGCCACATAAGGGAGGTTCAGCGAGCTGTTCCTTTGCCCCCTATTGGGCACCGGCGCCAGATATGGGCTGTCCGTCTCCAGAACCAGCCGATCCAAAGGGATGTACTCCACCGCCTCCTTCAGCTTTTTTGCATTCTTGAAGGTCAGCACGCCGCCGATCCCGATGTAAAATCCCATATTCAGAAAAATCTTGGCCGTCTCCTTGGTATAGGAAAAGCAGTGAACCACGCCGCCGATCTCCTTGGCCCTCTCCCCCTCCATGATATCCACGGTGTCCTTGGCCGCATCTCTGGAATGAATGATCACAGGCAGACGGCACTCTGCGGCCAGATTCAGCTGCCGGGCGAACCATACCTTCTGAACCTCCCTCTCCGGCCGGTCCCAGTAATAATCCAAGCCGATCTCCCCCACGGCCACGCATTTTTTCAGCCCGCACATCTCTTTCAGTCTCTTGAATACATCCTCGTCCAGCTCTCCGGTCTCGTTGGGATGTATCCCCATTGCGCCGTATATAAATTCATATTTTGCCGTCAATTCGGCAGTGCGCCCGCAGGAAGCCATACTGGCGCCTACGTTCACCACCCTTGCGATGCCACTTTCCTGCAGACCGGCCAAAAGCTCCTCCCTATCCTCATCAAATGCCACGTCGTCATAATGGGCATGGGTGTCAAAAATATCCGTCATCCTTCTGTATCCCTTTCTCTGCAGCCAAAAACCTTCCTGAAAGTTTTTCCTCAGGGTCTTCCATTCACCGGCCGCTCATAATATACCCTGCTCTTCTCCAGCACGGTAAACCGCCCTCCTTCCAAGGACAGAATGGTAGCCGCGCAATTGGGCAGAGACGTCTTCCAGAAATCTTCCAAAGGAATATCCCCAATGACGCCCACCAAGCTCCTATTGAAAGCCCCGTGGGCCACGATGAGCACATTTTCGCATATGCCCTCCAAGGGCACAATCTGTTCCTGCAGAAAAGAACGGGCCCTTTGGCTTGTTTCCGAAAAAGATTCCGCTCCCTGAGGCGCCTTATAGCATTCCGGCTTCATTAAAAAATAATAGAGCGGATGCTCTTCATCCTTTTTCATCTCATCGAAGGCATGGCCCTCATATTCACCGAAATGAATTTCCTTCAGCCTGTCATCCCGAATCAGAGGAACCTTCCGCTCCCCCAGAATCAGCTCCGCCGTCTCCGACGCCCTGCTCAGGGGCGAGCAGAAAGCCCTGTCAAAACAGACCTCCTTCAATGCCTCCCCCGTCTCTATGGCCAGCCTCCGGCCATAGTCATTCAGAGGCACGTCGCTCTGCCCCTGCAGCCTTCTCTCCTTGTTCCAAGCCGTCTCGCCATGTCTAAAAAGATATATCTTCATCCTTATGCTCTCCCCATGTTCTCCAGCATCTATTCCGCAATAGATATACAGCTGTTACCCATCTTAGCATTTCTGAGGGGAAAAAGCAATGACCCGCCGTGCAAAGGCTCCCGGAAGGCTTGGCTTTCCGGCATACCCTCCCCATTACATACCATAGGATAATGGTTTATATCTTCAACTTCCTCAGCAGATTTATTTAATACTAATATTTTTGTGTTATGTATTTACATTTTCACAATGATGTTGTATCATAAGGTCAATCGAATATATGTTCTGTATTCGTCTGCAGGGAAGCGGAGCAACCGATACAGCGCCAGCCCTAACCCCTATTGTATACACGTCCGCCGGGACAGATTAGGAGAAAGCCATGAACTTCGGAGAGAAACTGAAAACGGCGTGGCTGGCATCTCCACCATTAAAGACCGTCACAAAGTATATGTCATCATGGCAGAGAAGGGGAAAATGACATGATCACCTATGAAGAACTATTGATGGAATCCGACAGAAACCATCTCGTCACCAAAGAAAAACCCTTGCCTATCAGCAAGGGAAGAATCAAGGGAAACCGCATAGCCATACGGCAGGATCTGACCGAAAAAGAAAAGAAATGCGTGCTGGCAGAAGAGCTGGGACACCATTATACAGCGGCCGGGGAAATATTGGATCAGTCCTCGGTCTCAAACAGAAAGCAGGAGCTGCGGGGGCGGGCTTTCGCCTATAACAAGCTGGTGGGGCTGACGGGCATTGTGGGCGCCTACAAGCACGGCTGTACCAGCATTACCGAATCGGCTGAATATCTGGATGTGACGGAAGAATTCTTGAGAGATGCCCTATCGTACTACAAGGGCAAATATGGCCATTACACATCCATGGACAATTATGTCATCTTTTTTGAACCGTCCATCTCCGTGCTGGAATTGGTGTAAGACGCTTGTCTTGCACCGATTTTTTTCAACAAAAAAGGAACCGTCCCCAAGGCTCCTTGTCCCCAAAAACAGTTCCTTAGTGCGCCGCCAGGGGCTCGAACCCTGGACACCCTGATTAAGAGTCAGGTGCTCTACCAACTGAGCTAGCGGCGCATTTTTCTCTTGAACAATGCCGTTTTCTACATCTTTCGCATCAACAAAACATATTATATTATATCTCTTGCGGAAATGCAAGCACTTTTTTAAATTTTTTTAATTTTTTCTTCACTTTACCAAAATAGACCGGTTTCACGGCAGATCCGCAGATTCCGCCTATCGGAAAGCCGGCCATTTACGCAGGCAGGGATCTCTTTTTCCCTTTCCTCTCACCACAGCAGTTCCGCCACAATGCCCACAGCCACCCCGATACCATAGAGCAGCCCCAGTATCATCAGATTCTCCCTCTTGTCACGGTTGGCACGAAACAGCACCAGCAGGCCCACACCCGATCCCGCCAGCAGTCCGGCCAGCGCAGATCCCATGCCCATGGCCCCCTCCAGATACAGCTGGGTAATCGCCACGGACCCGGCGCAGTTGGGTATAAGCCCCACAAGTCCCGCCAGCATAGGCCCCAGCACCGGGCGGTTCAAGAGCATGCCGGCCAGCGCATCCTCCCCTGCAAAGTGCAGCGCCAGATTCAGAACCAGTGTCACCAGCAGAATGAAAAACGCGATCCGGGCCGTGTGGGAGAGGGCAGAACGGACGATCCCCTGTTCACAGTGACAATGCTCTTTTTCACATATGTCATGGATGCACCCTTCCCGCTCCCTGCCCCGCCTGCGCACCGCGCAGTCAATGACCATTCCTGCCGCCGTGCCTATGAGGGCCTTAGACAGCAGGATTGCCAATATGGTCTTGACGGGAGCCCGTTCCGAAATCAGAATAGGCAGCATCTCATCGGACGTGGAAAGGTAGACCGCAATGAGGGTTCCCAGAGAGATCACTCTCCCCGCGTATAAATTGGAAGCCGCGGCAGAAAAACCGCATTGGGGCACCGCCCCCAAAAGACCGCCGATCACGGGTCCGGCATGTATCCTGCCCCGTCCTCCCGCCCATCGGATCAATTTCCTCGTCCCGTCTCCTGCCTTGTGTTCCAGACATTCCATAGCCAGATAAGCCAAGAATAAAAAGGGAATCAGCCTGACCACATCCAGAAGCGTGTCCGTCAATACATCCAGCATTTTTTAACCTCCCGCCTGCCGCAGCAGGCTTTCTACTATCTTCTACCTTCATCTCTCCGTCCCACGCCGGAACCTCTCCCGGAATATGGCGAACATTGTAGCCAGAATTCCCAACGCCAACAGAATCATGCTCAAGGGCGCATAGATTCTGGCTGCCCCCAGCCCCCCTGCCGTATCCCGCAGCATCAGCGGCTCTCCCATAGCCTCTATCTCTTCCTGAGAATAACCGATCTCCTTCATATATTCCGAGAGCAGGTAGGGGATTCTGCCCTCCGCCTTGACCACATAGCCCTCAATGGGAATCGATGACGACGGCACCATTCCCGTATTCATATAATTGATGGTCTCTTCCAGCAGCCTATCCGCCGCATGCTGCATACCTGCAGACACCTGCAGCACTGCCATCCCCTCTCCTGCCGGAACAGCATAGTAATATGCTGTAATCTTCTTGTTCTGTGTGTTTTCCATTTCTGCAAAGCAGTCATAGACAACTGTAATTTCCCCCGATATATGCATTCCTTCCTTGGCTCCATTGGTCATGACATACTCCATGTCATAAGCCGGCTTTACTGCCACAAGGAAATTCTTCCCATGAGTCAACAGCATTATGCCGCCCGAAGCCAGCAATGCCAGAACGGCAATCACCGCCGCCTTCCTCTTCAGCTCTTGTTTCCAGTCTTCCTCCCAGACACGATCCCCATTCATAGCCTCTTCGTCCCTCCCTTGAACAAATTCCCCCGCTCTTCGCCGGCCATCCAAGTTCCCACAGCCTTTCCTCTCACAGCCCCATGGGCCATAATATCCTCATAACTTCCTCTCACAACCCCATGAGCCATAATATCCCCACAGCTTCCTCTCACACCCTTGTACTATGGCGCAAAAATCTCCCTGATCCCCTTGATCACATCCCTGATTCCCTCCAGACGGTCGGCCGCCTTCTGATCCATCAGCTTATCCGGCAGCTTAATCTCTTCTCCTTCCCCCAGCACAAGCTTCCCCGAAATGCCCTCCAGCAAACCAAGCTCCTGAGGCAGCTCTATCTTCAGACGGGCAAAAAGCTCTCTCCACGCTGAAACTATCCTCTGTAACTCCTGCGCCCGAAACCGCACTGTCGCGGAACCTTCCTCCGGCAGCTCCAGCTGCAGACTCGCCCCTTCCGCCGATATCCGGTAGGCGCCGCCCTCCTCCCCCGCCTCCTTGGACATGGCCCACAACAGCAGAAAACACTTTGTTCTGGAAAGCTCCTCCGGCACCGGCAGGGCAAAATCTCTCAGACCGCTCAGATCCAGTCCGAATATCTGCTCTGCCTGCTTAAGCGTCATATAAACGGCCTCCTTTTCAGCAGGCATGACATAATCCAGCAGCCCATACCGACTCACCAGATTCTTCCGTATGGTATTATATGGAAGCGTCTCATTTATGACATCTCTGTCACTGCTTAAATACAATTCTATCAGAGGATCCTCCGAACCCATAGGATAGAACATCCCATGGATCTTGTCCTCCCAGACGCTCCCCCGCACTGTAAAGCGAAACATTGCTTCTTCCTCGAAGCCCGTCAGTCTGGCCAGCTTTTCCAGCACTTCCACCTGACCGGCCTCCATGGCCTGCCTATCCAGAGCCACCTCCAGTTCAAAGGAAAAGCACGCCGAAGTCATACCCTCCTGCAGACGCCCCGCCGCCTTCCATTTGGGATAACAATAGATGCCAACGCCCGTCACCACAGCCGCCAGCAATATCAAAATTACGGGCAAAATATACGATTTCTTTTTAGTTCCCATAACCTCTCCTCTTTCAGCCATGAAGCTGCAACGCTTTCAGTATACTACCCCCACTCTATTTTTTGCAAGCTAATCTTCCCTGCATACTAAATAGACTTTCCTCCGGATAAACTCCAGTCCGGACAAACTTCTTTTAAGAGATTCTTTTAAGAATATTCTTTTTCCTCTTGACAATCCATCCATTTTTATTTATTATTTTAATGTTAGCGGTGTTTGAATGCATATTTTGTAGATATTGTGTCGTCACAATTGGCAGAAAGGTTGTACTGACATGACATCGTTAAATCCATAGCATTGCGGCGCGTGGCTCAGTTTGGTAGAGCGCGGCGTTCGGGACGCCGAGGTCGCAGGTTCAAATCCTGTCGCGCCGATTCTTAAAAAGCTCAGGCCTTTCTCAAATCAGGACATGAAATATATTTTATCCAGAAGCAGATAATAGCGTTCATCATCTTTTGCAGAATCTTTGATGTATTGATAATATATTCTGGGATCTTTTCATTCTCCGCATTCTTCATTTTCAATACCATTCAAAGCGGACACCATCCGATGCGATTTCGCTGATGTGATTTTTCTTTATGCTATTTTCCATTAAATATTTGTAATGCATATTTTATGTACTCTATTCTTATTCTAACCATTCTACGCAAGAAAATAGGATATCTGCCTTAAGAAATTGACCTCTATACAAGCCTATCAGTACAAGAATGTCCGGCTGAAACTCCCGGCATCCTATTTTATCCGCAAACGGCCATACCTGTTGGCGAAGGCGGCGGACTGAGCAAATGAGCGTTTCGTGCCGCTTTTCAAATATCCGCAGCATCTCCGGAAAGAAACGCCGCCCCCATTCCCATTATCACATATAATGATGTTACATTCATGATCTGCTGGAAACTGAAAATATTATTGACCGTGTAGGCAAATAGGGCAAAGCCGCAGGCCGCCGCCATAGGATTTTTCCCTATTTGTCTCAGAAACTTCACCGCCGCACAGGCGATCATTCCAACAAAGCTCACCAGCCCCAAAATCCCTACGTCCACCAGAAGCGTCAGCCATTCATTGTGGACATTCGTCAGATATAAGGGGCCGAAGGCCGCTTTCAGGGAATCCAGCAGCCCTTGATCGGCACTATTGTACAGATATGCCACCATGGCGTCCGGACCTACTCCCACAAGTTTGTGCAAGGGATCCTGCGCCAAGAAGCACTGTATCCCCGCATTCCAAGTCTCCCCCCGATTGCTGCCCCATCCACTGGAGAAAATAAAGGCTTTGTTTTCTGACAAGCTGCCCAGACTCCCCGGACGAACCGTATTCAGAACGATCATCGCTATAAAAGCCACAAGAGAAATTGACACTATTATCATAATTACCCGTGCCACTGTCTTCACGCTTTTTTCTCGGTATGTTCCCCGCCTCTTTGCCAGACTCGTCCAAAGCAGGAATATCCCGGACAGTATGGTCATAACAATGGGCATGGCTCCCGTGGTCAGCAAATCCACGAACTCGTCCGTAAAGTCCAGTCTTTCAGGAAATACCGCTCTCACTACGGATGTGGCCAGACACACACCGCTCAGCAGCAGCGCTATGCCCCAGAACCGCTGCATGCGTTCCCCCGCTCCGACGGAAAGTATGAACAAAGCCAACATCACGGCCCCCAGCGTCACGATTCCGCTGGTGCTCCCCTGCGTCACCAGAGTTCCGAAGCCCAGACCGCTGTAGAGCGCCAGCAAAATCCGGCCAGCCTTCTGTCCCCGGCCTTTGGAGCCTTTTTGCCAAAAAAAAGCCACTCCCACGAAAAGCACCGTCACCACATAGCCGCAGTACCAGTTCATATTGCCGATGGTGGAAATAAAAGAGGAATTCCTCAGCTCCATCTCTATAGGATAGACTCCGAAACGATTCAGATACCCCAATAGGAACACCACTGCCGATGCCCCAAACATCAGGTAAAAATAGAACTTCCGCGGCTTCCAGAACTTGGAGACAAGAAAATATGCAGCCAGCAGTATCAGCTGTATGTACAACCCCATGAACCAGCCTTCCGCCCCCCACTTCGCCCGCTCCTTGTATTCCGAGCAGAGATAGGATATCACAAGCGCCAGCCCGTACAGCCCTGCAAAGATATCTGCCGCGGAAAACTTCCGGCGAACCGCAGCCCACAACTCCTTGGGGATTTCTTCACGCCCTCTATTTTTCCTGCTCCAAAGATAGACTGCCCCGGAGAAGACTATGTATATGAATAACAGCAAAAGCACCGCCTTCCCCATCTGGATACTGACCCTTCGGAAAAAGAGACTTTTCTCTGTGGCAATGTAACTGTATCCGTTCTCGGAATAGAAAGGAAGCACCGCTGTAATCACAACAATATAGGCACATATGAAATAATCTATCAGAGTGCGAATCCAGCCTCTTATAGAAATCATCAGGGAATCCTTCTTCTTTTCTCCGCTCTCCAGATAACCGGACATGGCCTCTCCCTCTTTCGTCTGTAATCCCCTATCTATCATAATTCATTCTGATTTTTTCGTCAAATCCTTTCTCATGGTTCCTTCCTGCCCGCCGCACCTGCGCTTCTCCAGACTCAGAAAGCACTGGTAAATCATGATAAATCCCAGAGGCCCCTGAATGATTCCCCATATGCCGAAAAGCTGGACACCTGCATAGATGGACAGCAGAATGGCTATAGGAGATACCCCGATCTTTTTTCCGATCAGCTTCGGCTCCAGCCATTCCCTGATAAATATGCATACGATGTACACGGCGATGCACACTGCCGCTCTTACATAACTGCCGTAGAAAAGCTGCTGGATCGCAAGAGGCACCAGCACGATCCCCGTGCCGATGAAGGGCAGCGCATCCAGAATTCCCGCAAGCACCCCCCAAAGGATGCCCTGCCGTATTCCGCTGACCCCCAGCGCGCATGCGGCCAGCGCACCAATGATGCTCATAATGATGATCTGCGCCTTCACAAAGGTAGCGATATACCGAATGACTCCGCAGATAATCTCCAGATACACATGGCATTCCTCCCTGTCCAAAAGCCGATTCATGATATCGTCATAATCCTTGGCCAGCAGCACCGTGGCAATGACAAAGATCACCAGAAAGCCTCCCAAAGATGCCAGCACCTTCACATATTCCAGCGACTGGGACAGCACTCCCGGCAGCATCTGCTGCTGGAAATAGTCTATGCTCTCCTGAATTCTGGCAAAAAAGGTCTGCTCCAGATACTCGCTGTCCATCTTCAGGGCCTTCCCTACCACCTTACAGACTTCATGGAGAATGACGGAAAGCTGGGCCTCCAGAGAATCCAGCCCTTTGACCCAGTCCGGCAGACTTCCCACGATCCAGGAAAAAAGCACCCATGCCAGCGCCGCCGCAAAGGCGCAGGCCAAAAGCAAAAGCAATACCGCCCCCACCTGCCTATGAAGCCTGAGTTTTGCCTGCATTTTCTGGAGCAGCGGACCAAAAATCGTCACAAAAAGCATGGCTACCAGCACGGGCGCCGTCAGGGGAACGATCTCCTTCAAGAAAAAATAAACTGCCCCTGTCAGAAGGAGCAGCACCGCCACCCTATTGTTTTTGATCTTTTCCACCATACCCCAATCGCCCCTTTGCCCATGGATTCTTCACCGACACGCCGCCCGGAGCGCCTGCTGCAGGCAGCATAGGTGTCTCCGAGCCGCTTCCGGTTTTCTTATTGGTTAGTATGGTAGATTTTCATGAATCCATTACTGGGAAAAAAAGGAAAATGCCCTGCCTTTTGGCTTGATCTGAAATCCTATTTCCCGGCCCGTGCCGGGGTGGACGAACTCCAGACTATAGGCACAGAGCGCCACATCCGGTATGTACAGCGCCTTGGCGGAGGCCTTTGCCGACTCGCCGCCGTATTTCATGTCCCCCAGAAGAGGCATCCCCCTATGTGCCATCTGGGCACGGATCTGATGAAAACGTCCCGTGAAGATATGGATGTCTACCAGAGTCAGGGGCTGGGGCCGCTCCGTCACCTGCAGAACATGGTACTTCAGCACCGCCTTTTTCGCCGGAAAATCCCCTTCCGCTTTTCCGGAATCCTCCACGATGACGGCCCTATTCTCCTTGTTTTTGTATAGATAGTCCACCAGCTCCTCTTCCTCACGATCCGGTTTTCCACAGACAACCCCATAGTACTTTTTGTGCAGCATTCCCCTCTTACCCTGTGCTTCCGTTCCTTCCGGCCCCTGCTTTCCTATTTGTCCCTGCTTCTGCATTGCCGTTTGTCCCGACTCCTGCATTCCCGTTTGTCCCTGCTCCTGCATTGCCGTTTGTCCCGACTCCTGCACTCCCGTTTGTCCCTGCTCCTGCAGCTGCTCCGTCAGCGCTCCGGCAGCCTTTGCATTCAGGGCGAACACCAGCAGTCCCTCCACCGGCTGATCCAGACGGTGGATTACTCCCAGATAGGGCGCAGGCCGTCCAAGGGCCGCGCCGGTGATCATCCTTTTCTGCCAAAGATAGTTCTTCAGCTCGCTTACCATATCCTGCTGCCCCACCCTTGCGGTCTGGGTAGCCAGTCCCGCAGGCTTGTACGCCACCAATATATCCTTATCCTCAAAGATAATCTCCGTCTTCATCTTTATCCCCATCCCCCGTTTACTCAAAATACAGCATGCGCTCAAAGCACATTTTCCCTTTCCATTCATCGGATGCGTTCAAAAACCCAAATCTCTTTGTTACTGCTCACTTGCCTCATAGGTTCCGCCGCAGCCCCTTAGGATAATGATTCTTCATTATACCCCCTGCAAGCTTTCCCCAGCCGATCCCGAAGCCGTCCGCACAGATCAGATACCACCCCTTATCGCCCTGTGCCGAAAAGGTGCCTCCCCGCAAATAGTCCCGAACTGCTCCCTCATCCGAAGGCATATCATAAATATGTACCGCATATTCCGGGGCCAGCGCCAATGCCAAGGCATGAGAGGGTTCAAAGCGGTTCTTTTTCAGCTCTCCCACCTGCAGACCCGGCCGGAGAACCCTCAGGCCATTCAGGCACGGCATTTGCGCCGGAACCAGATAAAGATGATCTCCGAACCTAATGTAGACGGCCTCCTCCCCTACCCCCACTGCCCGCCCTAAAGACGCCCGCTGACACGCCGGAAAATGCAGAGTCTCCCCGCAGAACTTATCAAACTCCGCCAGCTCCTTCAGCTCCCTTTCCGACAGTCCTTTCACGGTGCCGTTGACGGCCTGCCGCAAGCATCCGTTCGGCAGGCCGCCCTCCTTGCGCAGCACTGCGGCGAAGTGCCCCTCCCCCTTGACACGGTGCGGCCACAGCCGCAGGATTCCCGTCAGCCGAATATCTTCCCTGCCCAATTCCTCCTGCTCTACCGACAGCAGTAAGTCTGTCGGCAACAGCGAAAAATCCTCATGGCGTCCCAGAAATCTCTCCACACTGCCTTCGTCCTCCTCAGGGGCAAAGGTGCAGGTGGAATACACCAATCTCCCCCCGGGGCGGAGCATCCTTGCTGCACAGTCCAGAATCCCGTCCTGCCTCTCTGCACACAATGCCACGTTTTCCGGACTCCATTCCTCGCAGGCGGCCTCGTTCTTGCGGAACATCCCCTCTCCCGAGCAAGGCGCGTCCACCAATATCCTATCAAAGTATTCCGGGAAAAAATCTGCCAGACGCTCCGGGGACTCGTTTGTGACACAGGCATTGCAGATACCCATACGCTCTATGTTTTCCGACAGAATCTTCGCTCTGGCAGAATGGATCTCGTTGCAGATCAAAATCCCCTGCCCCTGCAGCTTCGCCCCTATCTGGGTGCTCTTGCCCCCCGGAGCGGCACATAAGTCCAGCACCCGCTGGCCGGGCCGCACCCCCAGCAGCTCCACCGGAGCCATGGCGCTGGGCTCCTGAATATAATACAGTCCGCCGTCATGATAAGGATGCTTTCCCGGCTGATCTCCCGGCTCATAATAATAACCCTCTTCCGTCCATGGAACCCTAGTCAAATGCGCAAAGCCCCCGAAAGCCCCCTTCTCTCCCGCCCCGTCAGGCACCTCCCGGCCTTCCCCTTCGCTTCCGCCGAGGGCCGCCACACCCAGCACCTGTGCCGCGCTTCGCCCGTCAGCCCTCACTTTCAACGGGTTCAGCCGCAGGGCCTGATACTTCTCCTGCCCTAGGGCCTCCAGAAAGGCCTCATATTCCTGCCCCAGCATCCCCTGCATTCTCTCCAAAAACTTTTCCGGCAGCATACATCCACCAGCCCCTTTCTCCCCCTGCGGCGCTTACCTGTTTCATCATTCTCCAAAATAACCCTAAGTGCGAATTTTCATAGGTATAGATATTAAATCACTGCCAGAAAACTCTTTATGTTCCAGAAACCCTATTATCTATTCCTATTATACACAGCCTTACAGCAAATTACAATAAGCAGAGAACCTGATGATTTCCGGCCCCATTGCCATACTCATTTTGCCCATAAACCGACCTTTTACGCGCCCTATGCCAAATTCATAAGCCGCCCTTCCTGCGTCAGCTTTATTCTGCAGAAAAAAAGCTCCGGACCGACATATCTGTCAGCCCAGAGCAAGTCTGTCCATTTGACGGCCCCCTTTTGCAGCGCTTTACACTTTGAACCGGTAGCCTACTCCCCATATGGTTTCGATATATTGAGGCTTTGCCGTGTCCGGCTCTATCTTCTCCCGAATCTTCTTGATGTGTACTGTGACGGTGGCAATGTCCCCGATGGAATCCATGTCCCAGATTTCCCGGAACAGCTCCTCCTTGGTGAACACATGATTGGGATTCTCCGCAAGGAAGGTCAGCAGGTCAAATTCCTTGGTGGTGAACACTCGCTCCTCCCCGTTCACATACACCCGGCGGGCAGTCTTGTCGATGCGGATGCCCCGGATCTCCACAATATCGTTCTGGGGCTTCTGATTGGTGCCCACCAGACGCTCATATCTGGCCATATGGGCCTTGACTCTCGCCACAAGCTCGCTGGGGCTGAAAGGTTTCGTCATATAATCGTCCGCACCAAGGCCAAGGCCCCGGATCTTGTCGATGTCATCCTTCTTTGCCGAGACCATCAAAATAGGGATGTTCTTTTCCTCCCTGATCTTCCTACAGACCTCAAATCCGTCAATTCCGGGCAGCATCAGATCCAGAATCACCAGATTGTACTCTCCCTCCAATGCCATGGACAGCCCCCCGTCCCCGGAATTACAGATATCCACCTGAAAGTCACTCAGCTCCAGATAGTCCTTCTCCAGATCCGCAATTGCAACCTCGTCCTCGATAATCAATATTTTGCTCACACCTACAGCCCTGCCTTTCTTCATCTCTATCTTCAGCCTTTCATTCGGCTTGTCTTTCCCATTTCAGGCCCTTTTGCCTTACGGGCTCTTCCGCCCGCCGCCTGCCTCACCATATATGAGCGCTTTTTTTGCGTTTGTTCCTGCGGCCGAAAACTCCATCTACCGGCCTGCCCTACCGCATATGGGCTCTTTTTTGCGTTTGTTCCTGCGGCCGAAAACTCCATCTGCCGGCCTGCCCTACCACATATGGGTGCCCTTTCGGCGCCTTGACTCAAGCTATGGCTCGTCCTGCAGCTCGATATACTTCCTCAGCACGAAGTGCATACAAGTCCCTTCATCCTCCCTGCTGGTGGCCCAGATATAACCGCCGTGATCCTCCACGATCTTTTTCACGATGGAAAGGCCGATGCCGCTGCCTCCCTGCGCAGAGTTCCGGGAGGCGTCCGTGCGGTAGAACCGCTCGAATATCTTGGGCAGATCCTTCTGGGCGATGCCCTTGCCGTTATCCTCGATCTCAATCCTTATAGAATCCGTCTCGTCCAGAATCCGAATGTCGATGACTCCGTGAACTTTGTCGATATATTTTATACTGTTGCTGATAATATTATTTATGACCTTCTTCATCTGCTCCGGATCCGCAATGACAATTGTGTCAGGTTTCACCAGATTGGAATAGTTCAACTCCACATTCCTCTGCTCCAGATCCAGCCCTACCTCCTCCACACAGTCTCCGAAATAATCCGCCACGTTGATGCGGTGGAAGTTATAGGGAATCCGATTGTTGTCTATGCCGGAATAATAGGTCAGCTCGTTGATAAGCCTTTCCATGTCGTTGGCCTTGTTGTAGATGGTCTTGATGTATTTGTCCATCTTCTCCGGCGTCACTGCCACCCCGTCCATGATGCCCTCCACATACCCCTTGATGGCTGTGATAGGTGTCTTCAAATCATGAGAGATATTGCTCACCAGCTCCCGGTTCTGCTTCTCGCTCTCCTTGTTCTCCTCAGTGGTCTCCTTCAGCCGCAGCCGCATGTCCTCATAGTTCCTATACAGATCCCCGATCTCTCCCTTAGCGTCGGTCTGCAGGGAGTAGTCCAGATTTCCCTCCTTGATCTTGCGCATAGCCACGTTCAGCTCGTTCACGGGGACGAACACGCCCCTGCGGATCCACCATGTAAGCATCAGACTGGTGAATACCAGAATGAGAAAGATCGCCACAAGCATATCCACCAGCAGATGTCTGGAGATCAGGGAATTCACCTTGGTCACCACAAAAGCGCTTCCCTGACTGCCGTCAGGGAAAAAAAAGTCCAGCTGCTTCACGAACTTATCCAGCTCGTCATAGTAAATTCCGGACCCTACGGTGGACGCTCCCTCTCCGAAGGGCGGCAGCCGGTGGAAGATGGCCTCCGCGGCCTCCTGATTGCCCGCATAAAAAAGCTCCTGATCCTTCCTGACAATAATATAGGTAGTCTTGCGGACGATCTGGGAATTCACCATGTCCAGATACTCCTTGTCAGCCAGCCTGAAAGGATCTGTCTCCAGCTGCTCCTGCAGACGGAAGTAGACCCCGTCGGTGGCGCCGACCACCTCCTGCATATTCTCCGTCATGGCCCCATAGTCAAGCCGGTCCACGGGAAAGCCCTTCTGCACATTCATCAGATACAGCCCGATTCCGCAGAATGCCAGCGCCGTCAGCGCCAGCGGCAGAAGTATGATTGTTATGAAGGTTACCCGCAGCCTTGTCCGAAACGTCATGCATATGCTCCTATGAAATGAAAAGTTTACAGTATTCTATAATCTGCATTATGGTTTTTTGTATCAATATTGCGCCGCAATTCCGGCTTTGGCCCCAATGAACCCAAAAGTCGAAACAGCGCCCTTCTGTTTCGATATTATACCACAATTTCGTGCGCTCTGGCGCACATGGAATCAGAAGTCGAAACAGCACCCTTGTGTTTTGATATTATACCATACTCCGGACACGAATTTGTAAAATAAGAAAAATAATCCCCTTAAAAAAATCTTAAATTTTTTAAGGACAAACTCTCTTGACTTCCTTTGAACCATCAGCTATGCTGAAAATGCATTATATTGTATAGTCTTTCGGTGGGATTACTGTCATCATACACCGTCCCCATTGAAAGCCCCCATAAAAACGGAGGATTCGTTATGCTTTCTGTCAAAAAGAATTCACCTATGAAAATACTTCATGATCTGGCACTGTCCTCGGTTCTGGCACTTTTTTTGTGCCTTGCAGCAAGCTGCGGAAAAGCCGAAGAGGAAATACCCCAACCCAATTCTAAAAACCATATTTATGTAGCCGAAATCCTAAAGAGGGACACCGGCAGCATTCCGAATAATTTTTCCGTCACGGAAGATCACTTGTATTTCCTGCGATATGAAAATGATTCAAAAACCATTTACCGCACCCCCTATCCGGCATCAATACGGAAAACGCTTTTTCCGAGAGCGAGGCGATACTAACCCTCCCGGACATTTTGGCAAATCTGCCGGAAAACGCGCCCGCCTATCACTCCGCCGACATATTGGACTATACAACGGACTCGGAGCAGAATCTATATTGTCTGGCCGCTCTTTACAAAGGCAGCATCAATCTCACGCTCACATCCGGTATATTATATAAACAGTCCCCGGAGGGCCGCCTCCTATACTGCACAGTCCTTCCAAATCTGGAAGCCCCTTCAAAGAATGCCAATCTGATGGCGGCGGATTCCGACGGAAGAGTGTTTGTCCTGCTGGGCAGCTCCATTCTGATGACGGACGAAAAAGGAGAGGCCGGCAGAAACATTGCATTAGACAGCGAACTCAAGCCGGATATTTCAGATAATTTTATGGCGAACGGATTGATGGCGGACGGTGAAGGCCACATCTATTATACCGTAGAAAACCATTTCAACTTCACCCGGAACACGTATATAATGGACGAAGCAAACAATTTCCAGCCTGCAAAAGTCCCCGTATTGTCCGGACGCTTAAGCATCGGCCTTCACGAATCCTCCCACAGTCTATTGGTCCGGTTGGATGACGATAGGCTGTATCGGTATGATCAAAAAACCGATTCCCTGCAGGAAATATTATCATGGGGAGACAGCAATCTGATCGGAAACGATGTACGAACCGTAACACAGCTGACAGAAGATTCCTTTCTGGCGTTTTCCCAGCTCTCGGGTCAGGAAGAATTGCTGCTGTTGACAAAAACCGACTTGTCCCAGCTCCCCCAAAAGGAGCAGATAGTCATCGCTTGTTTTTTTCCCGACAATGAATTAAGACAATACGCATCTGACTTCAACCGCGCCAGCACACAGTACCATGTATCCATTGAGACCTATGGCGCCGATGAATATGATGAAGAAAATACTGCCGCGTATGCTCTCCTCAATGCCGCTCTGGCATCAAAAAACGGCCCCGATATACCGTCTCCGAAAACGAAACGGGGCTGGTGACAATCCATCATCAGCTATACGACTTCATCAATTATCTGTCCATTGAATGGTCTTATGACGAAGAAGTGGTTCTGCAGGGCCAGCCTTCGGCAGACGGCGAGGGCTGCTTTTCCGCCACAGCCTGCAATGCTTTGGGCATCCTATCCAATTCCCGGCACAAAGAGGGAGCATGGGAATTTCTGCGGTACTTCCTGTCAGGAGATAACTACGAAGCAGGCTTCCCTTCCCGTATGGATCAGTTGGATGCTCTGGCCGAGGAAGCCATAACCCCCATGTATATTCTGGACGAAAACGGAAATCGTATCAAAGATTCCGACGGAAACGACTGGTTACACCCCAAGGGAAGTATCTATATCAACGGCGAACCCTTGGAGTTCTTTGCACTGGAGCAGTCACAGGCCGACGCCGTTATGGCTGCCATAGCAAAAATCGACTTTTCGCCCCGAACCGCCACGGAAAACGCCATCATTAAAATCGTGGAGCAGGACGCAAGAGATTTCTTTCAGGGCAGGAAAACCCCGGAGCAGGTTTCCGCCGTCATCCAGAGCCGAGTTCAGACGCTGCTGCAGGAAAGCGGATCGAATTAATTTAGATTGAAATAGTTTTTACCATTTCTATTTACTTTTCCATTTTTTAGTTGTAGGATAGTAGGGCAAGGGCAGAAATCCCCTGCCCTATTTGCATCACCTGCTCTCTTAGCCAAGGAAATGCTTGGCAATTTACATGACGGACACCTACAAAAGCACTTAGAATATAGAATGTAAAAAAGAAAGGAATCAAATCAATCATGGAAAAATTAAATGTTGCGGTTTTCTTCGGCGGCTGCTCCCCCGAATACAGTGTCTCTCTCTCTTCCGCCTCCGGCGTCATCCTGAATCTGGATCCGGAGAAATACAATGTGCTGCCCGTGGGCATTACCCAGCAGGGTACATGGTATTATTATACCGGCTCCGTGGAAAAAATGCTGGACGATACCTGGCATTCTTCGGGAGACTGCACTCCCGCCGTGCTTTCTCCCAATAGAGGGGAGAACAGCCTGCTTCTGCTGGAGCGTCAGGGTATCAGCCGTCTGCACATAGACGTTGCCTTCCCCGTTCTCCACGGCCAAAACGGCGAGGACGGCACCCTGCAGGGGCTTCTGGAGCTGGCAGGCATACCCGTGGCAGGCTGCGGCACCTTGGCCTCCGCTTTGAGCATGGACAAGGACCGTGCCCACAAGCTGGTAGGATTAGAAGGGATCTTGGTTCCCCATTCCCTGATACTGGAGCGCGGCACGCCTCTTGACCGGGCGGACGCCTTTGCAGACGAAATCGGCTATCCTCTTTTTGTAAAGCCGGTTAAGGCAGGCTCCTCCTACGGCGTCACCAAGGTGACTCAGGCCTCCCAGCTCTCCGATGCCATTGCGCTGGCCTTCAAATATGACACGCAGGTCATTTTGGAAGAAAACATCGAAGGCTTCGAGGTGGGCTGCGCAGTGCTGGGCAATCAGGAGCTGACAGTGGGCGAGGTGGATGAAATCGAGCTTTCCAGCGGCTTCTTCGATTTCACGGAGAAGTACACGTTAAAGACCTCTGCCATCCATGTGCCCGCCAGAATCGCCCCCGAAAAGGCGGCGGAAATCAAGGAGACCGCAAAGCGCATCTATTTGGCGCTGGGCTGCAGGGGGTTTGCCCGGGTGGATATGTTCCTCACTCCCGAAGGCAAAATTGTATTTAATGAGGCCAACACCATACCCGGCTTCACCTCCCACAGCCGTTACCCCGGCATGATGAAGGCAGCTGGACATTCCTTCGGAGAGATCCTCACAAGAATCATTGAGCTTGCATTTGAAGAATAAGCCTGATGCTTATGCTTTCACCGCCGTCAAAAATCAGGAACCGAAATCGGAGCGAAACAGATGCATACTACGAAAAACTACGGAGGGCTGGATAGGTTTCGGGTAGCTGCCGCCATTCTGGTCATCGCTATCCATACCTCCCCTCTTGCTTCCATCAATGAAAGCGCAGACTTCTTCCTCACCAGAGTGCTGGCGCGGGTGGCAGTTCCCTTTTTCCTCATGGTGACGGGACAGTTCGTTGCGGCCCGCTTTCTGGATGCTTCGCCGGAGGGCTCTTCGGCACTGAAAAAATATCTGGCAAAGACCTTTTTGCTGTATATCGCCTGCATTTTCCTCTACCTGCCCATCGGCATCTATGCGGGGCATTACAAGGACATGACCGTAGGCGGCGCACTGCGTATGCTGGCGTTGGACGGAACCTTCTATCATCTTTGGTACTTCCCTGCCGCAATTTTGGGCATCCTGCTGATCTACCTCATGAGCCGTTTTCTGAGCTTACGCGTTATGACAGTTGTGTCAGCTGTTTTATATGTCATAGGCCTATTCGGAGACAGCTATTACGGGATTGCACAGAAGGCGCCTATTCTGGAGAACGCTTACAGATTCCTTTTCCAGATTTCCACCTACACCAGAAACGGTCTGTTCTTTGCGCCTATCTTTCTGGTGATGGGCGCGTGGGCAGGAACAAAGGCACAGAGACAAGAAAGCTCGGCTCAGGCCCCCCGAACCGACCGTCAGGAACTTTGGTCCGACTGTATGGGGCTGGTCTTCTCATTTGCCATCTTGTCCGGGGAGGCTTTTGTGCTGCGCTTTTTTGAATTTCAGCGCCATGACAGCATGTATCTGATGCTGATTCCCACCATGTATTTTCTGTACCAATGCCTGTCCGCCCCCCACATGGAATGCAGCAAGGGCCTGCGCACTGCCGCCATGTGGATCTACATACTGCATCCGGGGTTCATCGTAGTGGTCAGAGCTGCCGCAAAGTCTCTGCGGCTCACAGAGCTTCTGGTGGAGAACAGTCTGGTTCATTACCTATGCGTGACACTTCTGTCAGTTATGGCAGGTTATCTCATTGCGTTTATTCGTTCCCTATTCTCCTCCCGTTCCGACCAAAAGAAACGGGAAATCAAAATTGCCGAGATATGCGAGCTTCTGGAAATGGAGGAGCAGACAGCCCAAAATGCCGCCGGAGAAGTGAGTGACCCTTCTTTATGGGAGGTGCCGGCTGAGCAGGAGGAAAAGCTTGTTGATGAGATGCCCCTCAAAGACATGCCTATAGAAAAAATACCTACTGAAGATATACCTGCTGAAGAAATACCTCAGGCCTCCAGAACCGCTGCCGAGTCCATTGACGCCAATCGTCTCTCCAGAGACGCTGCCGCGCGCAAAGCGCAGGAGACACCCATAGACCAAAACCCTTCCCACAAGCTGCCTGCCGTCAGGGAGGGGCTGAGGGCATGGATCGAGCTGGACCCTGCCGCCCTGAAGCATAACGTGGACTTTCTACGCTCCATGCTTCCAAAGAACTGCCGTCTGATGCCGGCTGTCAAGGCTGACGCATATGGCCATGGAGGCGTAGCCATCTCCAGGCTTTTAAACCAGATGGGCGTGGATGCCTTCTGCGTTGCCTGCCTTGCAGAGGGCATCGCCCTGCGGGAAGCGGGCATTCAGGGAGAAATCCTCATATTGGGATATACACCTCCTGAGGATTTTCGCCTGCTCTACCTTCATCAGTTAAGCCAGTCCGTAGTTGATTATGAATATGCCAAGCATTTGAACGGTTACGGCAAAAAGCTTCATGTACATCTAGCCATAGACACAGGTATGCACCGTCTGGGAATACGCTGTGAAAATCTGGAGGAGATTCTCTCCGTCTGCAAGATGAAGAATCTCCGCATAGACGGGTTTTTCACCCATCTATGCGTTTCCGACTCTCTGCTGCGTCAGGACAGAATCTTCACCGAAAGTCAGATTCAGGCTTTTTATCAGGTGATAGATGTTCTCAGGCAAAATGGGCATACCTGCCGCGGGCTTCACATACTGGCAAGCTACGGAATCCTGAATCTGCTGGAGGCCCCCATGTCCGATGAGCTGTCCGAATCCGAACAGACCGATAACCGCCGCAGCACACTAAAGACAGCGCAGGAGCGTGATGAGCTTTCCGAGCCTGAGGCCGCCCTTCAGGCCGCCGAATACACTCCCCGCCAAAGTCATGTCCATGGCCTGCAGAATCAGGCGGCCCTTGCTGCGGATTATGTCCGGCCGGGCATAGTGCTCTACGGCCTGCTCAGCAACAAGGCGGACAGCAATCTGTGGCGCGGCTTTTTGCGGCCCGTTCTGTCCCTGAAGGCCAGAGTTTCTTCCGTCAGGCCCCTTTACGCCGGAGAAGCCACCGGCTACGGTGCGGCCTTCACGGCAAAAAGAGATATGAAAATCGCCACCATATCCATCGGATATGCCGACGGTCTGCCCAGAGAACTGTCCTACGGAAAGGGCAGCGTCCTCATAAACGGCTATAGGGCCGTTATTCTAGGACGGATCTGCATGGATCAGACCATTGTGGATGTAAGCAGAATCCCCCGGATTCAGGCCGGTGACACAGTTGTCATAATCGGAAAGAGCGGCTCCTTAGAGAATACTGCCGACAGTCTGGCGACCCAATGCGGAACCATTACCAACGAGTTCTTGAGCAGACTGGGCGCAAGGCTGGATCGGATTCTGCTCTAATACTAAAAAAGGTCTTTCCTTAAATTTTCATAAATATTTCCAAAATCATTGACATGCTTAAGAAAGCGTATATAATTAATAATAATGATTCCTATTTTTATTAATTGCTTTCTGGTATCGGTCCCCAGTATCTGTCCATAGCAGGAACACCGTAAAATCAGGGGAACGAATAGGAAGGAAAGACACAAAGGAGCATCGGATGACTGCACGGAGACACAGCAGGCAGCGGGAACTGATAAAATCCTTTCTGGAAACCAGAAAAGATCACCCTACTGCAGATACAGTTTATAGGAACGTGCGGAATCAAAACCCTCGCATCAGTCTGGGCACCGTATACCGCAACCTTACGCTTCTGGCCGAAGAGGGCGAGATACGCCGGCTGAACGTAGGCGACGGGGTTGACCGTTTCGATGGGGATGTTTCTCCCCATTACCACTTTGTCTGCCAGAAATGCGGTCAGGTTCTGGATCTGCAGATAGAAGGCATGGAGGAAATCGACTATGCCGCCTCCGAGAACTTCCACGGCCGCATCGCCGGTCATGTGACGTATTTCTACGGGCTCTGCGGCAGCTGTGCAGACCAGACGGAGGATCCCTCTTAGAGCTTGGATCCTGCCCGCCAAAACGTAAACTATGCCATCTAACGGGCCATAGCCAATGGCTGTCCGGATGGGATTTACTATAGTTTAAATACAAATAAATATAAAAGGAGAAAGCATTATGAAGTATGTATGTCAGGTATGCGGCTATGTTCACGAAGGGGATGCGGCACCCGCAGAATGCCCCATCTGCCACGCTCCCGCCGAGAAGTTCACCGTTCAGGCCGGTGAGAAGACCTGGGCTGCAGAGCATGTGGTAGGCGTTGCTCAGGGCGTTCCTGAGGACATCATCAAGGATCTGAGAGCTAACTTCGAGGGCGAGTGCTCCGAGGTCGGCATGTATCTTGCCATGGCTAGAGTTGCCCACAGAGAGGGTTATCCCGAGATCGGCTTGTACTGGGAGAAGGCTGCCTTTGAAGAGGCCGAGCATGCCGCTAAGTTCGCAGAACTTCTGGGAGAGGTTGTCACCGATTCCACCAAGAAGAATCTGGAGATGCGGGTAGACGCCGAGAACGGCGCCACCGCCGGCAAGTTCGATCTGGCGAAGAGGGCCAAGGCTGCCAATCTGGATGCCATTCATGACACTGTTCACGAGATGGCTCGCGATGAGGCAAGACACGGCAAGGCATTCGAGGGTCTGCTGAAGAGATACTTCAGCTAAGAGCGGTTCAAAACAATAGTACGGAATTTCCAATATTTTAGTAGGAGGTATGATCATGCAGAAGTATTTTTGTAATCCCTGCGGCTATACTTATGATCCTGAGAAGGGAGATCCCGATCACGGAATCGCTCCCGGCACTAAGTTCGAGGATCTTCCCGATGACTGGTGCTGCCCTCTCTGCGGCGTGAGCAAGAGCATGTTCCAGCCCTGCATCGACAATTACAACTAAATATAGGCAGCTGCAAAATAATGAATCAAAAAGCATGGCGCTTTCTTCATGAGCGCCATGCTTTTTTCATTCCCCTGATATAGGGCTTCCACAGTCCACCCTATTTCTCTCCCTGCGGATCATTTTGTAATTTCACTTGCTTATCCGTTTTTCGGCTCCCAGCGCCTCAGCCGGCACATGACCTGAAACATTTTCCCGATGTCCACTGGCTTAGCCAGATGTTCGTTCATTCCTGCGTCCTTCGCAAGCGCGGCATCCTCCTCAAACGCGTTGGCCGACAGCGCTACGATGGGCACCGTTGCCGCGTCCGGACGGTCCAGACCTCGAATCACACGGGCCGCCTCATATCCGCTCATTATAGGCATCATCAAATCCATAAGTACACAGTCAAAGGTCTCCGGGTTGGACGCCGCAAATGCGTCCACGGCGGCTTTTCCGTCGTTGGCCGTCACTACCTCCGCACCTGCATCCTTGAGCATGAACTCCACGATCTCACAGTTGATCTCATTATCCTCCACCAAGAGAATACGCATGCCGGAAATATCTCCCCGCACACCCTCGTCCCCCTCCACGGGGCACTCGCTCTGAGCCTGATCCACCGGAATGGGCAGGGTAATGCGAAACACGCTCCCCTTGCCCACCTGACTGTCCACCTCAATGGTTCCCTTCATCTGGTCTACCAGCTTCTTCACAATGGACATCCCTAGTCCAACGCCGTTATAATGGGTCCTTGCGCCTTGATTCTCCTGCGTGAAGGGCTCAAAAATATGCTTTTTGAATTCCTCCCCGATGCCGATTCCGGTGTCCTCCACCACAAACCCATAACTTGCGATTCCGTTCCGGCAGCCGGTCTCCTTTACCCGGACAAATACGGAGCCTTCAGGCCGGTTAAACTGGATTGCGTTATCCATGACATTCATCAAAATCTGCTTGATATGCAGCGGATTTCCGATAAGCCGACTATGCTGCAGATCAATCTCCTCCGCCGCCAGCCGGATTCCGGCCCCCTCTGCCTCTGCAGACAATATGGAAATACATTCTTCCAGCACATTGCGCAGATCAAAAGGTTCCTCCACTGCCGCCGGCCTTCCGCTGTCCAGCTTGCTGACCTGCAGCACATCATTGACCAGAGACAGCAGATGTTTTGCCGACACACGGATTTTTTCCCGGCACTCTCTCTGCCGCTCCCGGTCATCCTGAACCTTTTCCTGAATGGCCAGCATCCCCATAATCCCGTTGATGGGAGTACGGAGATCGTGGGACATATGGGAAAGAAATTCACTCTTGGCCGAATTTGCCCTCCGCACTTTCTCCAGCAGCTCCATAATGGCCTGCTCTTGTTTCTTCCGCGTCACCATGATCTCAGTGATATCCTGATGATACCCGTTGAGGCAGGCCCCCGGTTTTTTGAACGTTCTGTCCGGCACGCCGCCGCAGCGGACATATATTTTCCCCAGCGTAGGATGATTCCAGGGATAGATGACCTCGGAGCGCCCGGTTTCCAATATCTCCCGCACCGATTCCTGCACCATCTCCACATAGTCAGGTTCGATGTTTTCAAACCAGAGCATATAGCACTCCTCCGGCTCTATCTCATCCGGCACCCCCAAAAGAAGCCGCATGGTCCGGTCCGTATACATTCTCGGACGGCATCCCTCCTCCAGCTCAATGGTCCAGATACCCGTTCTGGCCCCTTCCAGAATATCCTCCAGACTCTGCCTTGCCTCCAGCTTATATTTCTCCTCCTGCTCCACCACGGCATTGACGTCACGCAGGGCAAAAATCACACAGTTTTCCTCACCCGTCCTCCCGGTGCCGGAAAAATGAATCTCCATATGTTTCAGTCCAAAGGAATTATCCCTCACCTGATAGCGGACAAAGAACTTTTTTCTCTTTCTAAGCTGCGCAAGCACATAGTCCTTTTTCGTCATGGTCCGAAGCCGTTCCTGATCCCTCAAGACCGCGCACCGGGAAATGTACTCTTCCATGGCCTTCCGGTAGCCCTCCTCAAGACGGACGGAGCAGTCCCTCCTCAGCCGATGGCTGTCCCGGTAGATCTCGCATTCATCGGTGTCGAAGTCCACCTGATAGATGCCCAGATAATCCACGCTGAGGGCATGCAGAACGTTGTAGCTGCGCTTTTGAAGCTCCCGAACCAGATTCCGCCGTTTCAGGGAGGACACGATAAAGTACGCTGCAGTCTGGAGCATATTCGACGCATATTCCAGCGACTTCACGGGCGGATTGTCCACACCGTAAAAGCCGATGATCTTTTCACCGTCATAAAGGGGAATCACCACAAGGGAGTGGATGTTCTGCCGCTTCAGGTTCTCATATTGGAGGGGATCCGTCTCCCGAATGTCTTCCAGATCCTCAATGACGATATGCCCGCCTATACTGAAATTCCGATACCAGTCGGCGCACACCTCCGGAGGGACATTCTGAAGGTTTTCCTTCTCCGGCTCCACCCCATAGGCCGTCCACTCATAGGTATTGTCATCTTCGCCGGACTCGTTGCGCTCAAATATATAGGTGCGTTCCCCGTTCAGCGCCTTTCCCAGATGCTCCAGCAGCACCTCCAGCGACTGATCCGGAGTCTCCTCCAGCAAGGCGACGCGAAGCCCCTCATTGATGACGGACTCCAGATTCTGAACACTCCTCATACCGCTGTGCTGATCACAGCCCCGGACGCATTCTCCCTGACCGGCCCGCTCATAATGCTCCTTTGAATAATCCATTAATATGCCCTCCGTATGGGTCGCTTTCTCTTTAATTTTCGATTTCCTCACCGCATCGGGCCCGTCCTAACAAAATTCCCCCTCATGCTTCTTAAAGAAATCATAATATGCCCGCACACCGGCCAGCTCCGTCCACCGCTTCACATCCACTACCTCTTCATCCATATCGTATATCTTCGCGCCCCTCATGGACAGCAAAAAGGGCGAATGGGTAGATATGATAAACTGACATCCGAAGAACCGGGCGGAATCCTCCAGAAACTTCAACAGCTCCTGCTGGCGCAGGGGAGACAGGCTGTTCTCCGGCTCGTCCAGCAGATAAAGCCCGTTCTCCTGAATCTTCTCGGAAAAATATAGGAATGCGCTCTCTCCGTTGGAATGCTCCCTCACATTGTCCATCAGGGTATTGCGGACATACTTTGACTGAGTCTTCGTCTTTGCCATGTAGGACTTTTTCAGCTGCTCGTAGTCCTCCAGAGAACGCATCTGAAAATGAGAGTACTTTGTCTCCAGATACTCCTCGAACAGTTCCTCCCTCTTTCTGTCGATGCCATTGTTCAGATTCCGCAGATTCAATATAAAATCAAACACATCGTCACTTGTGATGATCCTGCTGGTTACGGGCACGGGCCTTAGGGTCTCGTAGTCGCAGAGTCTGGTATAATCCTCAAAAAAATTGCTCCGGTTGTAGGGAGTGTCCCTCTTAAGCCCCAGCTTCTCTGAGATCACGTTCAGCACAGTGGTCTTGCCGGATCCGTTGCCGCCGTACAGAATCGTCACCGGCTCCAGATCCAGCATCCGCAGCCCCCTCTTGGACACCACCATAAAGGGATAGACCGTATCGTAACAGGTCCTCTTTATCTCCATCACAAAGCTATATTCTTGTTCTATGTGCGGAAAGGAAAAATGTGACAGATATATCATCTATATGCCCCCTTGCCATTTATCTGCTGTGTTCCGACAGCTCCTTGAGTTCGGCCAACAGCTCCAGATCGGACTGCAGCAACTTGATATTTCCCGTCATGGGCTTCTCGCCCGGTCTGGTGACAGTGACCTCCAGCACGGTTCCCTCCTCCAGAGGTCTGGACAAGACCGTGCGGACAAACGCCTCGAATTTCGGATGATTGTCCTCGAACTGTTTCTTTGCGCTGAGGAATTTCAAAATCGATGCAGGATTCATGATCATACCTCCCTATGGCCGCACTGCTTTTTACCTTTTCCATGCCATATGGTTAGTATAAATAAAGCGCCCTCTTCTGTCAAGGCAGGCTTGCCAAACAGACCGCCATATGATAAACTCAACTACGGATCGGTATGCTGCAAAAGCATGAATTTTGCGCAATATGCCTTATAGAAAGGGAAATAACTCATGGAAAAAATCGCAAGCTTCACCATAGACCACATCCGGCTCCAGCCCGGCGTGTATGTGTCAAGAAAGGACACCGTAGGCTCAGAGACCGTCACCACCTTCGACCTGCGCATGACCAGCCCCAATGAGGAGCCGGTGATGAACACCGCAGAGGTGCATACCATCGAGCATCTGGCGGCCACCTTCCTGCGCAATCATCCGGTATATGGGGACAAAACCATCTATTTCGGCCCTATGGGCTGCCGCACAGGCTTCTACCTGCTGCTGGCGGGAGATTACACCTCCAGAGACATTCTGCCCCTCATGGTACAGCTGTACGAGTTCATCAGAGATTTCCGGGATCAGGTTCCCGGCGCCTCCCCCATGGACTGCGGAAATTATCTGGACATGAACCTTCCCATGGCAAACTATCTGGCCAAAAAGTATCTGGACAATGTACTGTACAATATAGATGACAGCAGTCTGATATACCCGCAGTGACTTCCCTGTCCAATATAACCCCGCTGTGAGAGCAGAGAATCCAACCCCAAAAGAACAGACCAAGGGCCTTGAAACCCTTTAGCGCACATGCGCGGAAATGAGGAAAGCATGAATAAAATAGGAATCATAGGAGCCATGGAGCTGGAGGTGGAACAGCTCAAGGCGGAATTGTCAGAATCGAGAATCGTGAAAAAGGCCGGAATGGAATTTCATGAGGGCGTCCTCAACGGAGCCTCCGTGGTAGTGGTTCGCTGCGGCATAGGCAAAGTGAACGCGGCGCTCTGTGTACAGATTCTGGCAGACCTCTTCCAAGTAACCCATGTCATCAACACAGGCGTGGCCGGATCCTTGAACGCAAAGCTGGACATAGGCGATATCCTGATCTCCCAAGACGCCCTGCATCATGATGTGGATGTGACCATTTTCGGCTACCGGCCCGGCGAAGTGCCCCAGATGGGCTTCAGGGAATTTCAGGCGGACCAGAGGCTGGCGGCTCTGGCCAAGGATGCCTGCGAGAGGGTCAATCCCGACGTAAACGTGGTTCTGGGCCGGGTGGTCAGCGGCGACCAGTTTATCTCCAGCAAAGAAGTGAAGGAGCGTCTTATCAGCCAATTTCACGGAGACTGCGCGGAGATGGAGGGGGCTTCCATCGCCCATGGCGCATATTTGAACGGCATTCCCTTCGTAATCATCCGAGCCATCTCCGACAAGGCTGACGACAGTGCAGAAATGGACTACCCCACCTTCGAGGCCGCTGCTGCAAGGCATTCCGCAGCGCTGGTAAAGGAGCTGGCAGGGAAAATCTAAAGGGCAAAAGGCCTTACCCCCTTGGTTCCATTTCCCGTTTGCCCTATTGGATCTTTTTCTTGTTAAATACGAATATTTTGCTGAATACGTAATTCGCTATAGTGACCAGAACGGCCGTGATCAAAGTGGCAACCACCAGATTAATGTTCATGGCCGTCAGCGCCATCATGGCCACTGCGTCCAGCACCCACGTGGAGACTCTGGAGAGCACGAACTTCGGAGCCTCCTTTCTCATGGGTTCCTTGCTCTTGAACACAAATCTTCGATTGGTAAAATAGGCGAAGATCACACCCGCCGTCCAGTTTACGGTGCTGAGTACCCCGTTCTCAAAGGGCGTAGGATACATGGTATTGTGGAAGAATAGGGCATTGGCGCCGAATTTGGCCCCCCAGGCGACTATGGTGGTCAGCACTCCCACGATTAAGTAAACGATAATTTCCTCGTGCTTCTTGTACAGCGTCTTTATTTTTTCCATGGTACGTCTTCCTCCGTCTATTTATCCATAGTCACGCAGCCGCTTTCGGTTCGGCCCTGTCTGCGCCTACGGCTTTCCTTCTGTCTGCTGCCCGGCCCCATCGCTTCAGCTCCCCTGCCCATAAGCCGAGCCCGCAAATCCCTTGAAACCGGCATCCTCAGCTTACTATGATTTCCCATATCTGTCAAGCTTGTGCCTTCCATAGCCCCCGCATTTCCCCGCGCTTATCCACGGGACTTTCAAAGCCGTCTCCCCTAAAGCCCCTGCAGGGCCTCTACCCATTCACCACATTTCGCTCCTTCCCCTCAAGGAAGGCCTGAATGTTCTTGTAAGCCTCCTCCACGCAGCGTCTTCTGGCCTCCACGCTGGCCCAGGCCAAATGGGGCGTGATGATCAGACGGTTGCTGTCCTTTAAGCGGCTCAGGGGATTGTTAAGCTCCAGCGGCTCCCGCTCCACCACGTCCAGTCCCGCGGCACCGATCTTTCCGCTGACCAATGCCTCGTACAGCGCCCCATTATCCACCACCTGCCCCCTTGCCACATTCAGCAATATTGCCGAAGGCTTCATCCTATCCAGCGCGTCCGCATCGATAAAATGCCTGCTGAGATCGCTGAGAGGACAGTGCAGGGATAAAAAATCGCTCTCTCCAAGCAGTGTCTCCTTATCCATACGAGGATATTCGGTACAGGCGCTTTTCCCCGTGACGGAATGAAAAATCACTCTGCAGCCGAAGGCGGAGGCGATCTTGGCCACTCTCCTGCCGATATTCCCCATTCCTACGATACCCCAGACCTTTCCCTCCAATTCATAAAAAGGGAGGTCAAAATTCGAGAAACGGTCCTGAGCGCTGTACTGCCCGGACTTGACATAATTGTCATAATGAGACAGCTTCTGGCTCAGGGCCAGCGCCATTGTGAAGGTGTGCTGGGCCACCATGGCAGTGCAGTAATCCCTTACATTGGCCACCTTGATACCCCTGCCCCTGCAGTATTCCAGATCACAGTTGTCATAGCCCGTGGCAAACTCGCAGATCAGCCTGACATTAGGCGCGTCCTTCAGGGTCTCCTCCCCCAGAGGAGACTTGTTGGCTATGATGATGTCCGCCTCTCTGACCCTCTCCCGAACCTCCTGCGGAGTCACCGTGTTGCCGTATACATCCACCTGCCCAAAATCCCTCATGCAGTCCACCGACACGTCTGTGCCTACGCTGTTTCTCTCCAAAATTACGATCTTCATGCTTATGTCCCCCGCCTGCTTCTATGAATGTTATTCCATCGACTGACTTCCCTAAATAAAAACCAAGAGAATAGGGCCTCCTATTCTCTTAAACATTCCATGATCTCCTCCGCGATGGCTCTGGCCAGAAGAGGCGGCACCGCATTTCCCACCTGCGTATACTGGGGAATTTCCGTCCGCCGCAGCAGGCCTCCCGTAGTCCGCTTTCCCAAAAACTCAAAAGAATCGTCGAAAGACTGGCATCTGGCCATTTCCCTTACGCTGAACGTCCGAGGCTCCCACGGGCTGATATAATCGTCCGGAATACTTACCACAGTGGCAGCCGTCTGACGGGCGCTCCACCTCTGCCGTATGTTTTTCTTCGTCAGCAGAACATCCACTTGTTCCTGAGTGGCTTCCCCTGAGCGAAACAGCTCGATTACTTCCCTCTCCGTCCTGCGCAGCTTTTCGCAGCATAACCGGATCAGTGCGGGCTTGTCCGAGATATCGATACCCTGACTCATCACCCGCCTTCTTAAATTCGCGCCCGATTCTCCCTGCCGAAACAGCCCGAACCGCTCCGCGACTATCTGTGTGATTTTGGGCAGCTCCGTGCATGTCAGCCTTGGGCCTGCCGGAATGGGCCTTCCGTCTGCGCGGGGGGTTCTGCCGGCCCTGCTCTCCCTCTGATACCGGCTCTCCTCTCCGTTACTGCGCTCCCTCTCCCTTTGGTCCACAATCAGATCCCCTATGGCATCGGTGAGAGTCAGATAATTTTCCTCCGTCAGTCTGGGAGCCGGATACCGGGGCACGGGCTGGCCCTCCCGGTATCCGATGAATATGGCCCGATTACGCCTCTGGGGCACGCCATAAGCCGCTGCATTCAGGACCTGGGGCTCCAAGGTGCGGTATCCGATGGCATTCAGTTCGGAGCGCAGAATATCCGGCGTGACGGTTCCGTCCGCATACCGGATACCCGTAATACCCACATACTCCAGAAACTGCATATCCATGAAGCCTTCCACATTCTCCAGCACGATATATTTCGGTCTGACTTCATTGATGACTCTGACATACTCTCCGAAAAGTCTGTTTCGGGGATCCGTCTGGTCACGTCTCCCTGCCCGGCTGAAGCCTTGACAGCTGGGGCCCCCGATCATCAGATCAATATCCGGAACCTGACCGTCCCGGAAGATCTCAAGCCCTTCAATATGCCGCCGAATGTCCTCCCCTGTCAGATCCCTGATATCGGCTCTCTCAAACCATGTATTCACTCCTTGTATCAGCCCCAGCTGTTTATGTCTGTTGCGATATGTCAGCTCCACCATATCGCTGATGTCCGAGCTGAAAAGGATATGAAATCCTGCCTGAATCAGCCCCTCTGAGCAGCCTCCGGCGCCGCAGAAGAGGTCAATCGCAAATGGCATGGCTGCTACCTCCCTCATAACCGATACTCATCCTGCACAGCTGTACGGAACAATGGGGAACCATCCCCGATATCCGTCCAGTGCAATGGCGGCTGGATTCCAGCCGCCACATTATTCATGACAATAGAAGACTCGCGAAGCGTGGATTCTATTGTTTCCGCCTTCTCTCCCTCAGCCGCCGGTTTATCCCAGCCTTGCCAGCAGAGCCTCCCTCTGGGCCTCGTACCCGGGCTTGCCAAGCAGAGCAAACATGTTCTTCTTGTAGCTCTCCACGCCGGGCTGATTAAAGGGATTCACCCCCAGCAGATAGCCGCTGACGCCGCAGGCGAACTCAAAGAAGTAGAACAGCTCTCCCAGATAGAATTCGCTGACCTCCGGGATGTTCACCATGAAATTGGGCACCTGACCGTCGGTATGGGCCAGAATGGTTCCGTTCATAGCGCTCTTGTTCACGAAGTCCACGGTCTTGCCCGCCAGATAGTTCAGTCCGTCCAGATCCACCGGCTCCTGCCCGATCACAAGCTCTTCTCTGGAGGTCTCCACGTTCAGCACCGTCTCGAACATGATCCTTGCGCCGTCCTGAATGAACTGCCCCATTGAGTGAAGATCCGTAGTCAAATCTACGCTGGCCGGAAATAGGCCCTTCTGATCCTTGCCCTCGCTCTCTCCGTAAAGCTGCTTCCACCACTCGGACACATAATGTACCGCAGGCTCATAGTTGGCCAGAACCTCCACGCTCTTGCCCTTCCGCAGCAGGATATTCCGCAGAGCCGCATACTGCAGAGCATCGTTTTCCTCGAAATCGTTCTCCAAAGCCCTCTTCCTGCCGCTGGCGGCCCCTTCCATCAGCTTGTCTATATCCGCGCCGCTGACCGCGATGGGCAGCAGGCCCACTGCCGTCAAAACGGAGAAACGTCCTCCCACATCATCGGGCACCACAAAGGTCTCATAGCCCTCCTCGTCCGCAACCTTCTTCAGGCTCCCTCTGGCCTTGTCGGTGGTGGCATAGATCCTTTTGGCCGCTCCCTCCTTGCCGTACTTTTTCTCCAGAAGCTCCTTGAACACCCGGAACGCTATGGCAGGCTCCGTGGTGGTGCCGGACTTGGAAATCATGTTCACGGAAAAATCCCTGTCACCCACCACGTCCATCAGGTGCTTTAAATAGGTGGAACTAATGGAATTGCCGCAGAAATAAATTTCCGGCGTCTTTCTCTTGTCTTTGCCCAGCACATTGTAGAAGCTGTGGCCTAAGAATTCGATGGCCGCCCTTGCCCCCAGATAGGAGCCGCCGATGCCGATGACCAGCAGCACCTCGGAATCCCCCTGAATCTTTTTGGCCGCCGCCTTGATTCTGGCGAACTCTTCCTTATCATAGTCCACCGGAAGATCCACCCAGCCCAAAAAGTCGTTGCCTGCTCCGCTTTTGGACACCAGCACCTCCTTGGCATCCAGCGCCAGCTTCTTCATATAGCCTACTTCCTCCTGAGACACAAAAGAAGCAGCCCTTGAATAATCAAATGTAACCTGCCTGCCCATATCATATACCTCCAATCTTTTTCAAGGCTCCGTCCCCTCAGCCCTGCCGCCCGATGCGGCCCATGCCCTATTTGAAAGAACGGCTGTATATAGTTTAACAAAGTTGCGGTGCAAATACAAGCACAACCGCATAATTTGGTCTTTCAATTTCGTCTTCCGGAGACCTTCGGCCTTAGGCCTCTTCCCTGCCCTGAGCAGGCCTCACAGATTCTCCAAAATCAGCACCGATACCCTGTTCTGAATGATCTTCGTCACCTCCTCCGCGGATTTCGTCCCTGAGAAAAAGTTCTTCGACTCCTCTGTCACAATATCCACCGCGGACTGCCGGATGGAACTTCTGGGGGTAAAGTCCATGGTCTCAATGAAATTGCGCATAACCTCCGCATCCTCTTGGGTCATGGCATATACTGACGTACTCACACCGTCGATATAGGAAACAAACCATGGCCCTATTATAGCTTTCCCGTTTTCATCATAAAAGATCCGCTCCGTCATCGCTTCCTCTTCCTTTGCGTTCAGGTACTCAATACGGGTGGGAAATCCGTCCTCCTCTGCTTGTTCCAAATAGAACCGCAGGAACTCCCAGGCCCCCTCCTTATGACGGGAATTGGCCAGAATGCTCAATGCGTCCTGCACTCGCACGGAGAACCTCCCCTTTCCGTCCACAGAGGGGACTCCCCGCAGGACGGGCCTGCCCCCGCTGACTGCCAGAGAAGATAGGTAACTCTTATAATCGTAGACGAACTCAGGGGTCAGCAGGCTGCCTTCGCCCTTTTGAAGAAGCTGTTCCTTTGCCCAATTCAGCAGGCTGCTAAATCCCTCGCTGTCAAAGCTGCAGGCGCCGCTCTCCCAGTCTATGTATTTCTCCAGATAATAATCGGCGCAGAAGTTTCCCATCAGATAATCTGCAGTGGCCCAGATCTCCGGCAGCAGACTCCGATCAGGATATATCTCACTCAACGCCATGACGCTTTCCATAGACCAGTCCTTCAGCTCGGAAACCGTCTCCTCCTGCGCCATAACATAGGAGATGGTAAAAAGCTTAGGGATTGTCACCAGCTTCCCGTCCACGGTGAAGGCCTCCAGCATGTTGGAAAGATAATCCTCCTTTTTTATGCCGCTCTCTCCCATATAAGCGTACAAATCGTCCAACGCTCCCACATTCGCATATTTCCAGATGTCCCTATGGCTAAGATCCAACAGATCAGGCCCGTCCTTTGAAGCCAAGGCACTGTCCAAACGGACTTCCGCGCCTTCATTGTATTCTAAAATACTTTTTACTCCATAGGATTCGATAGACACATGATACTGACTGCTTTGCTGATTGAACGCAACCACAGCCTTCTTGACCCCCTGAGAAGCATATAGGGAAGCCAGCACGATCCGCTCCTTCCGGGGCATTTCGTCCAGAGGAACCTTTGTCAGAATCTGGCATTTTCCAGCGTCCTCCTTCCCCCTATTGTAATTGCAAAAAACCAAAAAACGATCCTCTGCGATCTCTATCACTTCGTCCACTTCATCGGCATATAGGTCGCAGTCCTCCCAGCGCAGCACCCGCTCCATGGAACCTGATTGTTCGTCATACCGGTACAATATATCGTCCCTATCGTCGATCAGCAATCCCTTCAGTCCCTTATACAATTCTGCGCCGTAATCCGGGGCGAAGCCCTCCACCGACTGCAGCCCAACGGAATTTTTTCCTTCGATGGCGTAAACCGCCCTCATCAAGTTCGTGGGATCGTCCACAAAGAAAAAGATGCTTCCTCCCGAAGCATTCATCAGATACGCTCGAACAAATTGATTCGTCAGCATATCCGCAATGTCGATCCTCCCTGCAGGATTCCCCTGATTGTCCACCTTCAGGATCGATTTCAGAGACACCACATACACATTTCCCTCATCGTCCAAAGCCAGCTGTGGGCAGCTTGTGGAAAAGCCATACCCTCCCTCCTCGTCTTCCATGGCAACCTGATAGATCTGTTCTCCCTCAGCGGAGCATTTATATACCACAATACCGGGTTCATTGTAGAAGGCTGTTGCATAATATAAATTCATGTCCTTGTCCAACGCATATCCTATGATTCGCTCATCGGGAGAGACCGCCAGAAGCGAATCCATAGGATACAGCTCCTCTCTGTCATAAAAATTCAGCTCCTCCAGAGAAATCCTGCAAAAAGCGCCGTCCATATAATATAGGTATCCGTCTCTGGCCAAAAATCCCGTGTTAGGGGCATCGTCAAACCAATAGTTCTGTGTCTTTTCTATTATGTAGCCATACTCTTCGTCCGACTGCTCCCCCCTTCCGCAGCCGCAGAGCAGCGCCGTCCCCATCAGGATTGCCGGCAGGATCAACTTTTTACAGAACTCCTTCCCCTTTTCCAATAGGTCCATGTCCTTCCTCTTTCCCACGTCAATCCATCTCCCTTCCTTTGCTTGTGCGGAAATCCATCATCTAGGTTCTACCGTAGAATCCAAGGGCAGGATTCTATGGTCTAGGTTCTATCATAGAATCCATAGACAGGATTCTATGGTCTAGGTTCTATCATAGAATCCAAGAACAGGATTCTATGATCTAAGTTCCATTATACAAAATTCCTGAAAGAATGACAAGAAAAAGCCGCCTATCCGTGGATTCTCGGCAGACGGCCTCTTGCATGTGGCTAAATAAATATATTTCATTGTATAGCTTTAGAAAGGAAGATACTTGGCATCATGTAGTCAGGAACTCCTTCAGCAACGCCTCCAGCTCCTCCTCCGTAACCGCAGCGGGATCCTCATTGGCAGCTCCGGCGTCTGCCGTGCTCAAAATCCCTGCCCCGTCAAAGGAGGGACGCAGAAGGTTTGCCTGCTGGGCCGACGGTTCCGGGCTCTGTATCATCGCCGGCGAGTCCTCCCCGCCTGCCGCCAGAGGGCTTTCTCCCACGTCCAGCCTATTGCCGATGGGCATCAGCTCCACCGTCCGTCTGGCCCGGCCCTGCACGGCCCTGCCGCTCCGGCCTCTGCCCTTGTCCCTTCTTCCTCCCTGCACTCTCCCGTAGCTTCCCTTCCTATCCTCTATGGCCGACTCGCCGTACAGCATTTCGATATCCTGTCTGGTGATGTCGATTCGGGGGGAAAGATGGTTCTCCAGATAATCCACCAGATTCACCTTCAGAATCCGCTTCTTCCCCCGCACATCCACTATGGTGGATACGCTGAAGTACAGATACAGCCCGAAGAAGCTCACGATGTAGAAGGGCAGCACATCCCCCAGCGTTCTCCCGTCCATAATGCTCCTGCACACGCCGACGCCGGAAAATACCACCGACAGAAGCATCAGCTGCCCCGATAGGTGATACATGGTCTCGAAGGACATATGCCCAAGGGACATCCGGTTCAGGAACTTGTCCACAAAAATAGGAATATTGGCCACTCCATTGCTCAACTGGTAACAGCTGGCGAATTTTGTCTTGCACTGCTTCAGCAGCTTGTTCTCCGTGGAAGCCATATTGTCAGCCTCCTTTATCATGTTCCGGTAGAGCATTCCCAAGAGCATTCTCAGGGCGATGCTGGCTCCCAGACAAGTGAACATACAGATCGTTATCAGCTTTTCTTCCTGAAACACGCGAAACATGTTGCGCCTCCTTTCATGCATCCGCCGCAGTCCTGTTCTGCCGTCTGCGCCGGCCATGCCGCCTGCCCGAATACGCCGTTCCTCTCACGGGGCCGTCCTCATGGGAAGACTTCCCGTATAATCAGTATAGCGTAAATATGTCCGTCTTTACAGAATTTTCCATCGCATTTTTCCCTTATTATCTGACATGAAACTACATTTTCCAGACGTATACATGAGGCTAGAAAAACAAACAAGATTATTCGTGAGGTTGCGAAAAAAGGGGTTGAAGAGAACAAAGTGAGCGCAGAAATGCAGATGGCAATTGGGGCTGACTGCTTACATATGATACCCAGAAGCGAGAGGTACAAGCAGCGAAAGGAAAAAGAAGGAAGAGGACACATGAAGAGGCCATAAAGCGTTTGGAAGTTTGTTGGATCTGAAGAAAAGGGGGATTAGCAGTATGTTTGCCAAGAATTGTAAAATAAACCAGTGAAAATGTCAGTTGATTCAACCGGGATTCCGGGGTATAATGACAGTAAGGTCATATGCCTTTTGAGAATGGCCCGCATAAGCCCGGCAGGTACACAGAAGGAGGCGACCAGTGAATACAGAAATCATCAATGCAGTGAATGCGACAGATACCGAAGCCCAGTATGATGAAAAAGCAAAACGTCTTTTGAGCAATAAGATCATATTAGCACACATTCTGACAAAGGTCGTGGATGAATTCCGGAAAATGGATCCCAAGGATGTCGTCCCCTATATCGAGGGAGAACCGTTCATTAGTGTAGTTCCTATAGAACCAGGACTGACCAATACAGCGGAAAGGGCATCGGGCAATAGTAAACTGTCTGATGATAACAAGGCCTCTATGGATGACCGGAAAGAAGGACAGCGCATTGTTGGGCTAAACACCGAGAATACGGAAGTAAATGAAGGTCTTATTCGTTTTGACATAATTTTTTATGTACGGATGCGTGATGGTATCTCACAAGTAATAGTGAATCTGGAAATTCAAAAGGATGAACCAGCCACCTACCATATCTTGAATAGGGCAGTCTTTTATGTGAGCCGTCTCATCTCTTCCCAGAAGGAGCGGGATTTTGCCAAAACAAACTATGATGACATTCGGCGTGTCTTTTCCATATGGATCTGTATGAACATGGATGAGAACAGCATGGCATATGTTCATTTGGCAAAAGATAATCTATTGGGTTCCTACCCATGGAAGGGTGGACTTGACTTGTTGAACATTGTCATGATTGGTATAGCGGATGAGCTTTCGGAGCATGATGCAAAGCATGAACTACATCGTCTGCTGAATACACTACTGTCAATGAAATTGTCTGTTGACGAAAAATTGGACATCATGAAGAACGAGTACAGTATTTCTGTAGATGATAAATTAAGGAGGGAAATGGGGGCCATGTGTAATCTTTCACAAGGAATCAAAGACGCTGAAAACGCAAAAATAATTATGAACATGCACAAGAAAGGCTATACAACAGAACAGATTTCAGAGATCGTGGAAAAGAGCATTGAAGAAGTGGAGATTATTATTAGGAAACGTGAGCCTATGATGGCATAATTTTTATTCCTGATGACGCGGAAAACAAAGGAGTGGATATGTGGCCGCATTGCACACGTTGTTATGCTTGTATTTATGTGCCAGCAATACCACTCTTCCCTTTTGGCAGGGGGCAGCGCACCCTGATAGGAATGCCGCTGTCCCCATTCTTATTCCAGAGGCCGGGTGTGGGCAGTGCCCACGGAAAGAAGCAACCGGGATGATTTATTCGACACACAAGTGTACATATCTGAATCTTATCGGTAGAATTTTTCCTCCATAGGCACAAAAAATTTACAGCCTCTATTCCTTTGAAATGCTCAATTTGTTCCTTTGAGAGCCGTTATGCTTTGATGCAGCATATTGTATTCTGCTCTATTTATACTGCTTTGAGGTATGCAGATGCGTTTGTCCAAAAAAGAAATCTCTACTACTTTCTTTTTGGAAAACAGAAATACCAGCGCCAATATGATGCTTAGGCAAACTAGAGTATTGACACTGTAAGTCATCCATTTCGGCAGTTCAATGGATTTATCTATCCACCGTAAATAATTATTGGCCTTATCTGCCCACTCGCTTAATTTATCAAGTATTGTTTTTGTAATTTCAAGTATAGTGCCGCCGATAATGAATGCAATACATTTTCTGTAAGAACGTTTTGCAAGATACCCCATACCTATGTAATTCTTAATGAATGCCACCTCTCTGCATGTGCGGCAGCGATAAAACTCTTTGTTTTTTAGATACCAAAACCTCCCCTCAAACACAACCTTATCTGAGTAGACATCTATACTGTAAGAACGCTTATCATTTGAAGAAAGACGAAATCGTATGCTGTCTTTTGGCACATTTGGGGAAATCGTATTCTCTCCAGAGGACACCGGATTTCCACAAACGGGACAGTAAGAGATTTCATGCTCGGTTAATGCTTTTTTGCAATGGCTACAGTAAATCATTTGTTCTTGTCCTTTATGCTGTCTTGTACACGCCGTATCATTTTATGGAAATCTTGCGATTCGGCAATTCCATAGATAGAGACATCAAATTTAATATGTCCGCCTGCATAATCTATGGCAAACAAGCTTTGCCTTTCTTTCAGATAAGAGACCATCAACGGTATCGCTATAATTGCAGTGACAATAGGGAACAGTAGGATTATTCCCAAAACCAGTTTCCATAAAGAAGGCTCTTGATATACAAATCCTGTACCGGTGATATCTTCAATATTTACAACTTTTTCTATCCGCTTTCTTGAAACAAGAACATTATCGCTGTCATACATAGTTCCATACAAATAAAGCTTTTTGCTGGACAATACGGCAATACTGTCCGCAGCATCCTTTGACCGTGACGGGGTATTTTCTTCCGCAGAGCACTCTCCGCAGAAAGGGCAAAAAGTGCTGCCGTTTTCGATCTCTTTTCCGCAATTTCCACAAAACATGTTCGTTTGGCCTCCCTAAATAGTATTTATTTTTTCACCGCAGCTTGTGCAGAAATTTTTATTTCCCGATATAGGCTTTTTGCACTTGGGACATATTAATACTGATTCATTAATTTTATTGGACGAAACGGTTTTATCTTTGCGAATCCTTACTATAAAAATGGCATTGATAACAGTCAAACAAATGATTGCAAACAAAATCATCTGACTAATGATTTGTAAAATGACCAAATTAGACGGGCTAACTGCAACAGCTGCAGATGGAGCAGAATCAAAGTCGTCATACAACATCCCTATCGTGCAATTGTAAGCCACTACCCTAGCAATTATATAAATTATGACCGCTATGAATGATATTACAGCAATGGTTTGAGCGTCTTTTCTAACATATTTTTTTGCATTTATAAAAGAAAAAGCAGAAATAGCAGCAGCAATAATCGGGAATATCATCATTACAATACCCATAGTTATAAAACCTCCTATTAAAAGATTATTTGCATAATGAGGGTATCTCCCTCAGCCATAAAGCACCTCAGGACAATATCCTATATGGCAGAGATATTCTCTGTTGATATTTCCCGGCAAGAATTACAAACATACCATTCCAAAAATAACTATGGAACTTTGCGCTGCTTTGCGGTTCATCAATAGTATTCAGCATTATTTTCCCTCCTCATTTTTCTTTGTAGTTTACGCCCCCCCGTTCTTTTGTCAACAAAAAATGGTCAATTTGTGTTGTTTTGTGTATGCGTAATAGAATTTTAAGGATTTCCGCTCAAAAAAGCAAAATCAGTGTGTAGGTTATATGCGGTCAACTAAAAGTGATATTGGCGTGTTTCCCGGAATATTGGATTGCAGAATTCACAGAAATTTGATAAAATGTATCCTATCTGAATAAAATAGCATAAAGGAGAGAAAAATTATGGATTCATTGAAATACACCACCCAAGGCACATGTTCAAGAGAAATCGATATCACCCTGAAGGACGGAGTCATTGACTCCGTAAAATTCATAGGAGGCTGCCACGGCAATCTGCAGGGCGTCAGCGCGCTGGTGAAGGGAATGAAGCCCGAGGAGGCCATCTCCAAGCTGAAGGGCATCCGCTGCGGCGCCAAGTCCACCTCCTGCCCGGACCAGCTGGCTCTCGCTCTGGAACAGATGATCTGATGCCGTCCCTTCCGGGATTTGTTCCAAACGGCATCCTTCATGAAGCTTCCTGAAGCTTTTTGGCGTTTTCTGCCGACAGTTTTGACACAATATAACTGACAACATTTTGAGAGGCCTGATTATGAAAAAAATCGTATTGACAGGCGGCGGCAGCGCGGGACACGTTACCCCCAACATCGCTCTGCTCCCTTCCCTTCGGGACGCGGACTATGAAATCACTTACATGGGTTCCTATGACGGCATCGAAAAAAGGCTCATCGGAGATTTCGACATCCCCTATGTGGGCATCTCCACGGGTAAATTCCGCCGTTATCTGGATCTAAAGAATTTCACCGACCCCTTTCGGGTTCTCAAGGGCTTTTCCGAGGCTAAAAAGTTTCTCAAGTCCTATAGGCCCGATGTCGTTTTTTCCAAGGGGGGCTTTGTCAGCGTGCCCGTGGTTCGGGCCGCTGCGGCTCTGGGCATTCCCTGCATCATCCACGAGTCCGACATGACACCGGGGCTTGCCAATAAGCTCTGCATCCCCGTAGCCAAGAAGGTATGCTGCAACTTCCCTGAGACCTTGAAGCTCCTGCCGGAGAATAAGGCCGTCCTCACCGGCTCCCCCATTCGGGCGGAGCTGGGCCAGGGCAACAAACTGGCCGGACTGGACATGTGCGGCTTCAACGCAAACACTCCGGTGATCATGGTCATCGGCGGAAGTCAGGGGGCAGCCAATGTCAACAAGGCCGTCCGGGACTCCCTAAGCAAGCTTCTGAAAGACTTTCAGGTGGTCCATCTCTGCGGCAAGGACAAGATGGATAACCTGCTGCTGAACATGTCCGGCTACAAGCAGTTCGAGTATGTGAAGGCAGAGCTGAAGGATCTCTTCGCCATGGCGGATCTGGTGATCTCCCGGGCGGGCGCCAATGCCATATGCGAGCTTCTGGCCCTGAAAAAGCCCAATATCCTGATTCCCCTGCCCGCCTCCTCCAGCCGGGGCGACCAGCTCCTAAACGCACAGTCCTTTGAGGCTCAGGGATTTTCCATCGTGATCAACGAGGACGACCTGACTCCGGAGCTGCTGGTAGACAAAGTCCATGAGCTGTATTTTTCCAGACAGATCTATTACGACGCCATGACAAAGAGCGGACAGATGGATTCCATCAGAACAATCATGAATCTGATCCAAACTGTGGGGCGCGAGACGAAGCAGGCGTAGGAGACCGCCCATTCTATGACGGCTGTACCGGAAAGGCTCAGGGTTTCTAAATGAATTATGACTGTCTGATCATAGACGATGAGAGACTGCTGGCAGACAGCACGGCAGAATATTTTAATCTCTTCGGGGTCCGAACCGCCGTGGCATACAGCGCTGAGGAATGCCGAAGGTTTTTTGGAGAAAACACCGCAGGGCTGCTGCTGCTGGACATCAATCTGGGGGACGGCAGCGGCTTTGAGCTGTGCAGGGAGCTGCGGGCAAGGACAGACATCCCTATTCTGTTTCTCTCTGCCCGAACCAGCGATGACGATAAAATAATCGCCTTGAACATCGGCGGGGACGACTATATACAGAAGCCCTGCTCCCTGAGCGTCCTTCTGGCCAAGGTGAAGGTGGTGCTGAAGCGCTATGGGGCCTCCGGACGGGAGCAGACGCAGGACGGTTATTCCGACTCCAGACTCACCGTGGATTTCGGCTCCAGACAAGTGCTGGTAGAGGGAGTCCCCGTGAAACTCACGGCTCTGGAATTCAGGCTCCTGACCTACCTGATCCGCAATCAGGGCAATGTAGTTGCAAAGCAGGAGCTCTTCGAGAATATCTGGGAGGATAGGTTCACCGGCGACGGAACCTTGAATGTCCATATCCGCAAGATCCGGGAGGCCATCGAGCCGGATCCCGGAAAACCGGAATATATCATCACAATCTGGGGAGACGGATACAAATTCTGCGGGCGTTCCTGCTGACAGCTTTGATCCATTTTCAGCCCGGCCCCACCGCCTCACAGCTCTGCGCGCCTTTCCGAAAGCGCTTTGTGCGGCATTCTTGGCCAAAATCCCCACAAGAGGTATCAATATGACGAAAAAGGCTCTCCTATTTGTCCTGACATTTATTTTTTTGTCGGAAATCGCGGTCTTCTCCTTTTTCATGCTCCAGAATCCCGTTTTTTTGCAGGATACCGTGGCAATGAACGAGGTCTTGTGGGCAGTGCAAAACCATCAGGATGCGGCCGGGAGCCATGAAAACCCCACCGATCTGGATTATGTGGTGGTGGACGAAAAGGGCAAAATTCTCTTCCGCACCCGGAACGGGCTGTCCGAGAGCGTGAATCAGGCCCTTATGCATGGGGACGGGATTCTGGATGTGGAAGCGGACGGCAAAATACTGGGCAGAATCCTCTTTCACAACGATACCGCCCGGAGGCTGCAGCAGGGGTATCATAGGATGGCTCTCGGTCTGGGCCTTCTGATGCTGCTGCAGTGGGTACTGTGCATAGGCTTGTATCTCTATCTGAATCACATCCTGATCAGGCCTTTCCGCAAGCTGAAGGCCTTTGCCCTGCATATTGCAAGGGGCAATCTGGACATCCCTCTGGAAATGGACAAGCACAATCTGTTCGGCGCCTTCACGGAGAGCTTTGACCTAATGCGCTCGGAGCTGAAAAAAGCAAAAAACGCCGAGGCCAAGGCTGCCGAGGACAAAAAGGAGCTTGTGGCCAAGCTTTCCCATGACATCCGAACCCCTCTGGCCAGCATCAAGGCGGTATCCGAAGTGGGAATGGCCCTTGCCGTCAGCCGTCAGGCAGACTTTCCTGGGCCCCGGCCGGATTCCTCACAAAGAGAGTCGATGCACAGAGAGGCTGCGCAGAGAGAAGCTCTTCGCGCAGAGGCAGTGCGCAGCTATGAGCAGATCATCTCCAAGGCCGACCAGATCAACGCGCTGGTGACGGATCTGTTTACGGCGACGCTGGAAGAACTGCACCGCCTCCCCGTGGTCTGTACGGATTTGGAAAGCAGTCAGCTGCGGATCCTTCTGGAAAATTCCGACTATCTGCGCCGCGGAACCATTCCCACCATCCCGGACTGCCTGCTGCATGGGGACAAGCTCCGCCTGCAGCAGGTTTTTGACAACCTCTTTTCCAACTCCTATAAATACGCCGGCACAGAGATATACATAAGCGCATACCTCTCCCACCGCAGCCTCTCTGTTTCCATTCAGGACAGCGGAGGCGGCGTCAGCTCCGAAGACCTTCCTCTTCTGAAGGAAAAGTTCAAGCGGGGCAGCAATGCGGCCGGCATTGAGGGCACCGGGCTGGGACTGTACATCTCGGACTTTTTTCTGCGGGAAATGCACGGCTCCCTCACATTGGAAAATGGCCCCCATGGCCTGAAGGCCACAGTGACCATTCCTCTCAGCGGTACTGTGTGAATACGCAGAAGCGCATAAGCTCTGCCATCCACCAACGTATCATCCAAAATCCTTTATCTCACTCTTGCACAAGAAGCGTCCGGGGCGCAATTCTGCGCACCTTCAGGGAGAGCAGGCATAGGACTCCGAAAGCGAAGGCCGCCAGCCCCATGCCCGCCAGCACGATGAATCTTACGGGAATCCGGAAGGTACACTCCACTATGCCGATTCCCTGCAGAAATAGGGCTGTCAGAGGATTGATAATCACAGCGCACACCGCCAGCCCCGCCGTCAGCGAAAGGATCATAACAGGCATAAAGCTCAAAGCTGTCTGAAGAATCAGCTGCCCCGAGGTATACCCCATCGCCTTCAGTATGCCATAGTCCCTCTTTTTGGTGTTCAGCAGGCTTCTCACCAGCAGGTACAGCACAAAAGCGATGACCACCACGCTCAAAACCAGAATTGCCGCCACTATGATTTTCATCATAGAGACATACACTCCTGTGCTGCCGCTGAGCACTGCCTCAATATTGATGGCTGCATTTATCTCGGCGCCCAGAGCCTCGCTCACCCTGACATTGAATTCCTCCACATCCTGCCCCTCCGCCATGTTGATATAATAACCCACATGCCTAAGTCTCCCCATCCGCTCATAGCCTTCTCTGGTCAGCATGCAGTCCTCCCCCAGATTGTTGGAAAACTGCGTATAGCCGGTAATCAGATACACGGCCTCCCTGCCGTCGGCTGTAAGGGTGATCTCATCTCCGATCTCAAGCTCCCTTTCTCCGGCATATTTTGCCCCTAACGCTACTTCGTTGTCATATTTCGGGAAACGTCCCCGGAAACACATTGCCTGATTGTTGACCTGCGTGAAATCCTCCGACACCATGGCCATCAGAGACTTTCCCCCTACATGCCCCACGTCTGCAGTATGAAAAAGGTAGACCTTCTCCACTCCTCCGTCCGCCTCCATCATGCTCAGGAACTCCTCCTCGGATTCCGCATTGACATCGATGCAGGAATCCGCCGTCTCTCCTACGATCAGCTGGATGAAGGGCGTCATATCCACGATCATATTCTCCGTCATCAGTCCTGCAAAAACCACCACCAGAGAAAGAGTCATTACGGTGATACAGACGGTAACATTCTGCTTGACGACCGAAAGCGTGGTTTTTAAGGCCAGCGCAAGCTGGAGCGGCACAGCGCTTTTGTCCAAAGGCACGAAGTTGCGCCGGAAGCTGTGGGTCAGAACCCCCTGCCGAAGAGCTGCGATAGGATCGATCTTCCGCACCCTGCGGGCAGAAAGCCATACGGCAAGGGCAACGGCTCCCCCTATAACCGCCAGAGTCCCCAAAAAGGGCAGGGGCAGAAATCTCAGCCCGTAAGGAATTCCCGTCTGAGATATCATCATGGCGTTCAGGGCAGGAAACAGACAGTAGGAAAGTCCCGCCCCAAGAAGCGCCGCCGTCAGGGCTATTCCCAGAAACTGCAGCAGCAGAGCCCCTATCAGCTGCCCGGAGGTATACCCCACCGCCTTCAGCGCACCCAGCTTCTGCATATTTTCCTGAATGTAGTTGATGATATTGGATGCGATCACCACCAGCGCGATCAGAAGCACGAAAAAAGCCATGGCGCTCACAATGCCTGAGCATATCATCTGGGAGATGTAGCGGGATGTGATCACCATCTCATAGGAATTGCTCCGCATATGGGCGGACGGATAACGGGATGCCAGAACATTTTTCAACATGGCCTCATATTCTGCGCTCTCCGCCTTGTCCCGCAGGCGAACCGACACCAGTGTGGCCTCAGGTGCGATCCCCCTCCCCTCCAGAGCCTCGTACTGATCCGGTGTAAGGGCCAGCAGGGCCATGTAGCAGTTGTGGGAGCCTGCCATCACACTGTTCGTAAAACCGCACAGCTCGTACTCGGCCTCACCGCTGCCAAGGGCGATTTTCAGCTTTTCTTCCTCCAGCTCCTCTTGGATTCCGGCGTACAGCATGGGGATATAGACCCCGCTGTCAGGGCCCCGCTCCTCCACCAGCTCCGCCCGCCCTATGGAGCGGGTCAGGGCCGTTTCCTTCTCCATGATTACAAAGTCCGTGTTGACGTCGCCGCCATTGTATTCCAGAGTTCCCACCATCTCCATACAGTCGTCCATACGGTACTCCAGCGTCCGGGGATCCTCCTCCAATGTCCGTGCAATATATTCCCGCATCTCCTCGTCCTGTCCCGTGATCGCCAACGTGACATGTTCGGCGTTGAGCTTGTCATGATAGCGTTCAAAATTCTGCTTATAGTCCATAGCCAGCATCAGCCACAGATTCAGCATGCAGGATGCCAACAGTACCAATACGATAATCGCCGCCGTCTGCCCCTTCGTCCTGCGCAGATTCGAGCGGACAATAAGTAATCCCTTGCCCATGCACAAGCTCCTCTCTCCTACCATCCCATCTGCTCCAGAAAAGAAGACAGCTTATCATGCCTCTCCTCATCCCCATGTTCATATTTTCCCAGAAGGCATTCCCCTAATATGGCCCCGTCCTTCAGATACAGTATACGGTTCCCCCGCCTTGCGGAACGCATGTCATGAGTCACCATAACCACGCTCTGGCCCGACCGGTTGAGTCGGGTCAGCGTGTCCAGCACCTCCAGACCGCTTTTGGAGTTCAGGGCTCCCGTGGGCTCATCCGCAAAGAGTATTCTGGGGGAATTGATCAGTCCCCTGACAATGCCTACCCGCTGGGCCTCTCCGCCTGATATCTGGGTGGGGAACTTCCTCTGGGTCTCTTCTAAGATGCCCACCGCCTGAAACAATTCTCTGGCTCTGTTCACCAGCGCCTTCCTATCCTTATTCACCAAAAGTCCCGCCGCCAGCACATTGTCCATGACGCTCATGCCGTCGATCAGGTAGATCTGCTGAAACACAAAGCCGCAGAAGCTGCGCCGAAACACCGCAAGCTGATCCGGAGTCAGATCAGAGATAATCCGGCCATGAGGGGCGCTCCCACGGGAGCTTGTGTCCCCGGAAGGCGCCACGCGGGAAGCTGCGTCCCTGCAGGATGCCCCATGAGAGCCTGCGTCCCCGGAAGACACCACGCGGGAAGCTGCGTCCCTGCGGGATGCCCCATGGGAACCTGCCTCCCCGGCACATGTCCCACAGAAAGTAACCGTGCCCAGAGTCGGCGTATCCATCCCGGAAAGTGCATACAGCAGCGTGGACTTCCCTGCCCCGCTGGCTCCCATAATGACAGTGAAATCTCCGTCATATAGTTCCAGATCAATATTTTTCAGAACATGCTGCAAAATTCCCCCGCTGGAGAAAGATTTGCTCAGGTTTTCGGTTCTCAGCAATATTTCTTTCATGAAAGCTCCTATCTGCCCGTGGGCGTTTTTACAGGATTGGGGCCGCCTGCCACGGCTTCGGCAGCCTGCCGCATTCCGGCAACTCCAGAATAGCTTTTATCATAAGCTTTGGATTCTTAAATGTCTTTAGGCAGACCTTAAATAAATCTTAAATATGGCTCTCGGACTCTGTTTCTGCACCACAATAGAAGCCACCCTTCGCGAGTCTTCTATTGTCATGAATAAAAACACCCCGGCTCCTGCAAAGCCAGGGTGTTTTTTATAGACTCATATATGTCTGGTTTTCCGGGCGAACCCTCTCTTCACCGCATCATCTATGCATAATACTGGGCCTGTGCATCCCACAGCCTGCGGTAAAGCCCTCCGGCTTCCAGAAGCTCTTCATGACTGCCCTGCTCCGCGATCCGTCCCTCCTCAAACACCATGATACGGTTGCAGAAATGACAGCTGGAGAGCCTATGGGAGATATAGATGGCGCCTTTGTCTCTGGCAAACTGGTTCATTCTCTGGTAAATATCCGCTTCTGCCAGAGGGTCCAACGCTGCGGTAGGTTCGTCCAGCACCAAATACGGCGCGTCCTTATAGAGACAGCGGGCGATGGCCACCTTCTGGGACTCTCCGCCGGACAGCTCCACCCCGTCCTCCGAGAATCGCTTGAACAGCTGGGTGTCCAGCCCCTCCCCCATGGTCTTCAGCCTTTCACCGAACCCTGCATTCTCCAAGGCTTCCTTCACCTTCTCATGATCGTAGTCACTCTCCGCGGCCACGTTCTCACCCAGCCCAAAGGCAAAAATTTGGTAGTCCTGAAACACCGTAGAGAAGAATTCCAGATATTCCTCATACTGGTATTTCCGAACATCCACCCCGTTGAGCAGAATTTCTCCCTTCTGGGGATCGCAGAGCCTGCACAGCAGCTTGATGAAGGTGGTCTTGCCTGAACCGTTCCGGCCCACTATGGCAATCTTCTCCCCCTTCCGGAACCGGCAGCTGATGTCCTGCAGGCTGGGTGTCTCTGTCCCCGGATAGGAAAAGGTCACATTCCTGAATTCAAATTCATAATTATCCTTTATCTCCTGCGTCACGGGCAGTGTGCCCTCCGCCGTAGCATTGGGCATGTCAAGATAATCAAAGAAAAGCTTGATGTACTCGAAATTCTGAAAGAACCCCCGGATTGCATCGCTGAACATAGTGACGGCGGCTCCCAGCTGAGTCACCATGCCCGTGTATTTCAGAATGCTGCCCACGCCGAAAGCGCCGTACAAGGCCTTCAGCCCCACGAAAAGATACACTGACATATTGAAAAGTCTGGAGAACAATTCGCTCATACAAGATTTTCTGCGCTCATACCGGACTCCGGGCTCCGCCTCCGCCAGAAATCTCCGGCTCTGCTCCTGAAGCCTATTAAAAATCATATTTTCAGCCCGGAACATGCGGATGTCCTTTCCGTTCTGGTATTCTTCAATAGAGCTGGACATCAGATTCATCATCTGGTTGATCGGCTTCTCCGCAGCCTCGTTCAGCTTAAAGTAATTCTTTTCTATCTTTGCGGAACAGCGGATGCTGTAAAACACAGAAAAGCCCAATAGGGCCAGAAACAGCACCGAAGCGGACCAATGGTTCATAAAACCAGCCAGCCCCCCTTCTCCCGCCGCCTTGGCGCAAAAGAATTCCGTCACCAGCACTGTGGAAATACCCAGAATCACAATGGCCCGGAAAACGCCTTCCAACTGCCCGATCAACGCCAGAACACCGCTTCCGTAGCCCATTCTGGATATTCTCCCCTTTGTCTCGTTAAGCTGCGGATCCGCGCTCATGGCATAATCCATCTTCCACGCCTTCACCGCCACCGCCCTCTCGACATGCTTCATCACGCCATATTTCAGAACGTCCAAAAGCTGCCAAGTAAAGTTCAGCAGCCTACCGCCCAAAAAGTTCAGCCCCACCAGAAGAAGGGCAAGGAAGAACAGATGGCCCATGTCCCTTTCCGGGCTGGCCAGCTCAGTAAGGATGCTGGCGGACAGCAGAATACCGATATAGGGATAAGCGGCATCTATGGCCGATGCAAAAAGAGCTAAGGGAAAGATGCCGGGAGACTCCTTGGCCAGATATCGGACGGCTCTTTTCAAATTCGCCCAGCTGTAGCTCTTTCTGCGCCTCTCCTCTTTGACATTTTCTTTGCTCATACCTCTACCTCCTCCCCCTCCAGCCCGGCTTCCTTCTGGGCCTCCTTCTTTTGGTAATATCTGCTTTGCACTTGGAACATCCAGGCATATCTCCCCTCCGCCGCCAGCAGTTCCTCATGAGTTCCCGTCTCCACCGCCTTGCCGTCCTCCATCAACAGTATCCTGTCACAGAAACGGGTGCTGGCCAGGCGATGGGAGATAAACAAGGTAGTCCTGCCCTCCGAAAATCTCCGGTATCTATCATAAAGCTGACTTTCCACAAGGGGATCCAGCGCCGCAGTAGGCTCATCCAGCACCAGAAAGGGCGCCTGCTTGCAGAGGGCACGGGCCAGCATCAGCTTCTGTTTCTCGCCGCCGGAGAGATCCGACGCATCCTCATAGCTCCCCTTCCCGAACATGACATCCATGCCGTCAGAATTCTTTCCGGCGAGCTTCTGTACCTTCTCGTCCAGCTCCGCCATCCTGAGGCTTTCCCGCAGCTGCTCCTGCTCCACCTCCTGACCCAGCGTTAGATTCTCCCTCAGGGACAAGGGCAGCAGCTCCGCGTCCTGAAATACTCCCGAAAAATACCGCAGCCAGCTTTTTCTGCTGTATCTGCACCGATCCTCCCCGTCCACCAGAATCCTTCCCTCCGTGGGGTCGTAGAAGCCGCACAAAAGCTTCACAAAAGTGGTCTTTCCTGCACCGTTTTGGCCTACCAGCGCGATGTTCTCACCGGGCTTCATGGTCAGGTTTAAATCCTTGATGGTGGGCGCGTCCGCCCCTGCATACCGGAATGTCACATTCTCGAAGACAATCTCCGGCACATGCCCCTCGGGCAGTACAAGCTCCTCCTTGTCCTCGTCAAGGCCCTTCTCCAGCCTTTCCAGAAAGCGCCTTTCCTCCTCCACGTAGGAGGCGCTCTTGTGCAGTTCCCGCATTCCGGAGACGATGGATCTGCACCATACGGCAAAGCCCGTGATGATGCCGAAGTACAGAACGAAGCCCGCCGCATCCAGCCGTTCCTCACAGACCAGATAAATCAGATAGAGATAGGCCGCACTCTCCCATATCATCTGGGTCAGGCCCCATGTGGATGCCTCCAGAAAATAGTTGGCCTGCATACGAACCGTGCATTTGAGCCGCTCCTTCAGCTCAGTGTCGAATTTCTTCCGAAGCCACGAAGGCATGGCATAAATATGTACATCCTTAGAGGCGTCGTAGGTGCTTGTGCTGCGGGAGATATAGAACATCCTGCGATCCCGCACCAGCCATTTGTGCCGGTTTGCCGCGTCCCACTTGTTGCAGCGTATCCCCACCCCATAGTTTACCGCCGTGCCTCCAATCACCAGCAGCAGAATCCAGAGGGAGAGCCCCGAAAGCATTCCCACATAAAGGATCATCCCTATCGCCGCCGACGCCGAGGACGCAAACGCCCCCAGAAATTTTGAGGTATATTCCCCCTGCCACATATGACGGTCCACAAGATTCCAGAAATCCGTAGGAAAGTCCGCTCTTTCAATATTGTCATAGTTGGCGTCCAGAGACAGTCTGGCGATCCGCAGGACTTGGTCGTGCTCCATGCGTTTGGTCAGCAGAGGCTTGGTTCGCTCCGCCCAGCAGCTGAATAAGTTCAAAAGCACCAGACCGCCGCCCAGAAGCGCCAGATCCAGCAGAATCCTTTCCACACTGTTTCCTCCGGCAATGTCCGCCACCAGCACCGAGGGCATGTACACCCCCAGCAGGGACAGTGCCACGGAGGACGCCACCACCGCCCCATAGAGCCACACCAGCCCCGGAGACGCCCTATATAGGATCTTCAGCCAGTACAGCAAATTTTCCAAGGTACCGTGCCCTTGGCGCTTTGCATCTTGTTTTCGATGCTTTTTACCCGGCCCTTGATTCGTTGAGCCATCGGTTTTCTTTTTCATGTTCCGTCCATACCTCCATAGATTATTCAGAGTCGCAATCCTATTGTATCATAGCCCCCCCAAAATTCAATTTACTATTAGTTTATTTTTCACCCGCAAAGTGTAAATCTTCATTCTAAAAAGGTGCAAAGCCTTTCCCATTGAGACGGCTTTGCACCTATATAAGAAACTTAAGTATAATACTGGGCCTGAGCATGCCAAAGCTCGTAATATTTCCCCTGAGCATCCTGCAGCAGCTCCTCATGGGTTCCCAGCTGCACGATCCTGCCCTCGTGGAAAACGGCGATCTTGTCACAGAAACGGCAGGAGGATAGGCGATGGCTGATATAGATTGCCGTCTTATCCCCTACAATCCGGTCGAAATTGGAATAAATCTCCGCCTCCGCTATGGGGTCAAGGGCCGCCGTGGGCTCGTCAAGAATGATAAAGGGGGCGTCTCTGTACAGCGCTCTGGCAAGGGCGATCTTCTGGGCTTCCCCTCCGGAGATCTCCACCCCGTCGGTATCAAAGTTTTTATAGATGGGGGTTTCCAGTCCATTGGCCAGCTCCTCATACCGGTCCCCGAAGCCCACCTCCCGCAGAAGTCTTTCGGCCTTCTCCCCGTCCCAGTCTGCGGCGCAGGCCACATTGTTCCCAAGAGGCATGGCCAGAAGGTTGTAATCTTGAAACACCACGGAAAAAATATCCAGATATTGCTTATAATCATATTTTCGGATATTGAAATCATTCATGATGATCTCTCCCTCCGTGGGATCGTACAAGCGGCACAGCAGCTTGATAAAGGTAGTCTTGCCGCTGCCGTTCATGCCCACCACCGCAAGGCGCTCCCCCACCTTCAGGCTCAGGTCGATATTCCTCAGCGCATATTCTCTGCTCCCCGCATATCGAAAGCTCACGTTCCTGAATTCAATGTCAAACCTCTTGTCGCTGCGCTTTTCCACCGCCAGACTGCCCTGATACATATCGTTGCGTATATCAAAATACGAAAGATATGTCTCCAAAAACCTTTCATTGCTCTTGCACATCCCTACCGTTCCAAAAATATCCCCGATGCTTCCCAGAGCCCTTTCCAGATAGCCCACGTACTTGATGATGCTGCCGATGGGAAAGGCGCCCAGCAGGCAATAGCATATGATGATCAGATAGGACAGCAGTTCTGTCAGCTGGGCAAAGGCCTTTGGGGCAATCTCCAGAACGAACTTCTTTTTATACACCTTGGAATAAACCTTTTTGTGATACTCATTAAACTTCCTATACCATTTGCTCACGTGTTTCTGCTGCAGATAGATTCGGCTGTCCATTCCGTTCAGCCGATAGCCTTGAGACAGCTGATTCTCTTGGAGCATCATGGATCCGATTTCATCCCAGCTTGCCGCTATTTTTTCGTTCTCCCAAAATTGGAAATAGATAGTCAAAGCCTGACATGCGCAGAGCGAAATCAGCAGAATCAAGCCAAGGCCCTGAAAGGGAACCTTCGCCATCCCAGTGATCATCTCCACAAACAGAAACCCGGAAAAGACCAAGTTTACCAGATCATCCATCAGCGCCTGCACGCTGTTCCTCATATTGATCACGCCATAATAATTGATGTTTTTATTTTCATCAATCTTTCTCCGAAGCTGTCGAACCTCAGGATTTTCTATTTTGTCATAGTCAAGAGAGAGCGTTTTTTGATTAAAGGCTGCTGCCTCATTGTTTTCCAGAATTTCCTGAGCCGTTATCACTGCCCTGTCCAGCCCTGCCGCCACAGCCCGGATAATGAAAGCTCCCATCAAAACAGCCGCCACCAAAATAAACAGCTCCCGCTGATCTCTCCCCTCATAGAGAGCCGTCACGATCTCCGCAGACATCCACAGATTAAAGTAAAAGGACGCATTTCTAAAGATTGTCTGCAGCAGGTACAGCGGAAAATACTTGGGATTGTAGGCATTATACATTCTCAGCGCCCTCAGCATCACTCTATTCTTTCTCATTGCGCTTTACCTCCCATTGCAGCTTGATACCCCTCTTCCTTATAATACTGACTTTGGACGCCGAACATATAAGCGTATCTTCCCTTCCGCTCCATCAGCTCCTCATGGCTGCCTTCCTCCTTGATCACCCCGTTTTCCAGCAGCACAATGCGGTCGCAGAAGCGGGTGGACGCAAAGCGATGGGAGATATAGATGGACGTTTTTTCTCTGGTCAGCTCCCTATACTGCAGATACAGCTTGTTTTCCGCTATGGGATCCAACGCCGCCGTAGGCTCGTCCAGAACCAAAATCCCTCCGTTCTTGTATATGGCTCTGGCCAATACCAGCTTTTGCATCTCGCCTCCCGAGAGATCCACTCCGTCGTCGTAGACTCCTTTCATCAGATGTGTGTCCATACCATTGGGAAGGCTCTGTACCTTGTCATAGATACCCGCCGCCTTCATGGCTGCTACCGCATCCTCTCTGGCCCCGGCACGCTCCAGATCCGCGCTTGCCACAAACTCAAACAGCGTAAAGGCAACGGGGGTAATATCCTGAAACACGGCGGATATGAGAGAATAATATTCTTCAATGTTATACTCCTGAATTCTCCTGCCGCCCACCAATATCTCTCCCTTGGTAGGGGTCAGCATGCCGCAGATCAGTTTGATCAGCGTAGTCTTGCCCGCTCCGTTCATGCCCACCAGAGCCAGCTTCTCCCTTTCCTTGATACAGAGGCTGATTCCCTTCAGAATATCATCCTCGGCTCCGTCATATCGATACCACACATCTCTCAGCTCTATAGAAACCGCTTCCGCCGGAAGCTCACAGCCCTTTCCGTGGTTGAAACGGTTCGGATAATCATAGAACGAGCGGTAATAGCCTATCTTCTCCGCCCGGGTATTCAGCTTTGCCACATCTCCGATTATGCTTTGAAAAAATCCCCCCAAGCCCAGCAGCAGGTTGAAGTAAAAGACAAACTCTCCCACCGTGATTGCGCCGCTCATCAAAGTTCCGATCAGGACGAAATACGATGCGCCATTCTGCACCAGCGTCATGACCCCGGCCAGCAGCGCCGCCCAGAATTCCCGGAGACTGCACCGTCTGTTCCACATCAGTATATATGCCTGATAGTCCCGCATCATCCTGTCCAGCCATCCTTCCAGCCCATAGAGCTTGATATCCTTGGCCAGCGAAAAATTCCCTGACAATCCTTTCAGATAATTTTTCTTGCGAATCTCCTTCTCCCATTGATGCTTGTTCTTCTCATGATACGCAGGACGCCAGCGGGCCGTAAAATAGGAAGCTGCAGACGCCAGCGCCACCACCGCTAATAAAAGGGGATTCAAAACCGTAAGCAGAGAGCCGTAAGTGATAATGCCCGTGAGATGAAATAGCCCGTCGGACAGATCTCTCCACAAGAATTCCGGCGCACAGTTGCCGCAGCAGGCATCCCGCCACGCATACCCGCTTATTTCCTTATAATCCTGCTTTAGGGTATTTTCATAATCCATTTCGTACTCTTCTATGTCGCACATCTCGCTCTGGTAGATGCAGGTGGGATAATAATGCCTTGCCTCGCACCTTGACGCAATGAAGTCCCACAATTCCAACAGTAAAAAGGATGCCAGCATAAATCCTCCTGTCAGAACCGCCAGTTCCCCGAAATCTGCTCCCGCCTCCAAACGGTCGATCAGCTCCTTGGGAAAATACCCGTTCACAAGGGGCAGCAGTACCTTAGGCGCCACCAGCGCAAAAATAAAGAATACGAACCACTTGTCTATTTTCCACAAATTCTTTATGGCCCATACCAGACATCCCGGCCGGGAATATTTCCGTTTCTTTTTTTCCCGTCCCTCTTTGGATGGAGCCTTGCTCCCAGTTATCCCCTTCTCCTTTGACCTGCCTCTTTTCTCCCGCATCTCTCCGCCTCCTTGTATCTTCACTTCCTATTATGCCGCTTTTGCCTCATCCGCCTGCCAGCCGCGTTCCGGCCTGCCATTTCCTCCAAAACGCTGCATCTTCATCCTCACTGCAGCATCATAGCATAAAGCAACAAAAAAAGTGCAATTTGATATCAAATGCCTAAAATTTGATGCCAATTGCACTTTTACTTTCTTTTTCCCTCATGCCCGCTGAGGCAGCAGCACCTCCGTGGAGAAAGCCTCCGCCTCGGAGGCTCTGGTGATATAGCCGCCATGTCTCTTTACGATTTCATCCACCCTCAGAAGCCCCAGACCATGCCCGGCCCCCTTTGTGGTGGCAAAATGCGCCTTCTTCCCGCCGCCCGCGGTATTGGTGAGAGCGATATATAGATAATTCCCTTTCATCTCCATGTAAATACGAATCAGACGCTTTTCCGGCGGCAGCTCCATGCAAGCCTCCATGGCATTGTCCAGCAGATTTCCAATGATGATACACAGATCCAGTTCGGGCACGGACAGCAAAACCGGAATCTCCGCCTTGGTCTTCACCTGAATCCGCCGCTCTCTGGCAAGAGAAAGCTTGCTGTTCAAAATGGCGTCCGCTATCCGGTTCCCCGTCTTGACCACTGTCTCCACATTGGTCAGATCATCGTCCAGCATATCCAGATACTTCTGTATCTCCTCCATCTCGCCCCTTGCCGCGTGTACCTTCATGGTCTGGATATGATGCCTATAGTCATGCCTCCAGCCCCGCATCTTCGCGTACATGTTCTCTACTTCGGCATAATATTTCTGCAGAAGCTCCTCCTCAAAAAACGCAACTCTTTTTTGAATGAGTCTGTCTGTCAGCCTGCGTATCAACGCCATGCCCTTACCTCACTTGTAATAACGCCATCATACACTGCGCGCTCCCAAAGCCTGCCCCTCACAGACACCTGATCAGCGCAGCATGTACCTCCCCGTACATCCCTCTGCTCAGCGGGATTTTGTCACCGTTTACCATGGTCACCTCCCCTCGGGAAATGCCCTGAACATGGTTCAGATTCACTATAAAAGAGCGGTGAACCTTAAAGAAAGTCTCGTCCAGCTGCTCGGCCAGCTTTCCCAGCGCCATACGCATCCTATACTTTTCTGCTCTGGTATGTACTGCCACATACACGTTTTCCGCTTCTACATAGATAATGTCCGACAGAGCCACCTTCACGCTACCCTCCCCGCAAACTACCCATATGCTTCTGAGTCGATAGGAAAGGTTGCTCACCGCTCTGTCCAGCACGGGGCAAAGCTTACCGTCATCTACGGGCTTCAGCAGATAATGCAGCGCAGAAACGTCAAAACCGTCCCCGAAATATTCGTAATATCCCGTAATAAAGATGATCTGTACAACGGCGCTCTCAGACCGTACCTTTTTCGCCAGCTCTATGCCGTTCATACCCGGCATTTCCACGTCCAAGAGAAGAATGTCAAAGTCCTTCTCCTCGGAGTAGTCAAAGAAAAAGTCCTCCCCCCGTCCGTACTGTCTCAGCTCCAGCAGGTGCTTCTCCCTCTTGGCCCACGCGGCCGCCACTTCGCAGAGATATCCCCTCTGAATGGCATCGTCATCACAGACGGCAATCTTCAGCCTCATGGCCGCTTTCGCTCCTTTCAAATTTCAGCCTGCCAAATGTGAAAATATTCCGTTCACATCATGGTTTCGTCATACACTGCCCTGCCGCCCCCAATATACTTTGGTCTGGTGCGGGCGCACACCACATGGGCATCCCCGATCTCCTTGGTTCGTATCCGAACCGGCACCGCCACCTCCCTCAGGTGCATTCCTATGAGAGTATCGCCTATGTCCATTCCCGCATGGGCCCTGATATGCTCCACCGCCACGGGATGTTCAAAATCCTTATAGGCAGCTGTCGCGAAGGATCCGCCTGCCTTGGGCTGCGGCACCACGTTCACCGCCTCGCAGCCATACCGCAAAACCGCCTCTTTCTCCAGAATCAAGGCCCTATTGAGATGCTCGCAGCACTGGGCCGCCAGATACACCCCGGCCTCCTGAGTGGCCTGATAGATGCTGCCGAACACCACCTCCGCCAGCTCCGGACTGGAAAAGGTGCCGATGCCCGCCCCTGCCACTTCGCTGGTAGAACAGCCAACCACGAGGATTTCTCCCCGCTCCAGCCCTGCCGCCTCCAGCAGCTCCTTGGCCGCGCTATAGGCCTCGCTGCCGATAATGCTCATCTCCTCCGTCATCTCATTCCATCCTTTCCCGGCTTGTCTCAGCCATATGCGTCTCGATCCTCTCCCTGCAGCTGCTCCGGCATACCCCCGCATATGCGAACTCTCTCCTCGCAGCTGCCTCAGCATATCCGCTTCAGCCTTCCTCCGCCATATGCACTTCGGCCCTCTCCCTGCAGCTGCCTCAGCCGTCTCCGCTTCAGCCCTCTCCCCCGCAGGCATTCCGCCATCCGACTCCAAGCTTCCCAAACCTTCTACAGCTCTCCGATGTATCTGGTCTCTCCGGGCTTCACTTCCAAAAATTCCTTCTCCGCTGCCACCCAGACGCTGATTGCCGTGGGATTGTGCATGGTCATTCCGTCCGCCGAGAACTCCTGCTTTCTCACCGCCTGAACATAGTCACATATTTCCATGTTGGTGGCATACCAGATATCCTCCATCCCGGCCATCTTCTCAACAAACTCCTCAATCACGCTCCAGTCGCCCGTGCGGCCGAACTCGAAGCTATGGCCCCAGACATACATGACCGGCAGCTCATAATAGCCCGGCACCTTGATGAAACGCTCTCCCAGAGCCGCCAGATCGTTAAAGTGATGGCAGGTAGGATGCCATTCCATAAAGTCCTTGGGAGGGAAAAAGCTCTTGGTATCCGCCACGGTACGAGAATATTTTATCCCCAGAGACCTTGCAATATCCATGATCTCCCGATTATAATTGCCGAAAGCATAGGACATGCCCTGCACCAGCCCGCCGGTGATTTTCTCCAAAGCCTTTCGGTCTTCCTGAATCTCCAGCACAGCCTGCTCTCTGGTGATGGTTTGGAGATTTCTATGCTGCACCCCGTGGCAGGCCACCTCATGCCCCGCATACACCTCCCCAATTTCCTCCGCCCCCACGAAGGCCTCTTCCTTGCCCCGAACTCCCAGCCTGCCGGAATTCAGGTGAAAGGTTCCCTTCATCCCATGGCTGCGCAGAAGCTCCGCCAGCCTCCTGTCAAAGTCCTGCCCATCATCATAGCTGAATGTCAATGCCTTCCTCTTGCCCTGTGGATATACGAATCTCATCTGCCTCGTCCCTTTCCCTGAATTTATTTTTATATGCCTTCACAAGCCGCCTCCAATCGGATCCGGCCCTGACTGTGCCAAAAAACCTAACACCCTTTCCCTCTTTAGGAATATAGTAAAAGAAACATGAATATGTATAGGAGATTCCCTATGTTTTTCGCATCTCTCCTATTTGGAATATCCGCAAGCCTTGACGCGCTTTTAGTCGGCATCGGCTACGGCATCCGCGGAACACGCATCAAGCTCTGGCAGAATCTTGTCATAAGCCTCATCACCCTTCTTGGCACCTGCCTGTCCGTAGGCCTGGGCCATAGGCTGGTCAGATTGCTGCCCGGCGTCATCGGAGACTATGCCGGAAGCCTGATCCTGATCCTTCTGGGCCTCTACTATATCGTCAAATGGACCATATCCTTCCTTCGCTGTGACAGCGGCGAAACGGCCTCCGAAAATCCCGGCCATGAGATGGTATCCGCATCCGTCAGCATCGCCTTTCCATGCCTGAAGCTTACGGAGGTTCTGGTCCTAAGCCTGACTCTTTCCCTGAACAATCTCAGCGCCGGACTCAGCGCCAGCCTTGCAGGCCTGACCCTTCTTCCCGCCGCGGTCTCCACCTTGGCCTGCTCCGTGCTCTTCCTCTTCGCCGGAAACCGCCTTGGGCGCAATCCGGTGCTGCAGCTGGCAGGCAAGGGAGCGGAGCCCATCTCCGGGGGACTGCTCATCGGGCTGGGCGTCATGCAATTTTTCTTATAGAAAAATTATACCATATCCCATTACTTTTTCAACCCTTGCATAAATCGGGACAGCCGGGGAAAACTATGGCGAAAACCATGGCCCCCTATGCCCCATGCCCCGCTGTAGGGCAGGACGCAGCCGGAGGGCGGAAACGGAGAACCCTCATGAATCTATCCCGAAGCCTTGACGAAAATATCCGCTATATGGAATCCCACCTGCCTCTGGCAGTGAGCTTCGACCTGATGACAAGACAGCTCCAGCTGGGAAAGACCCGGGCATTTTTCTTGGGCGTGAACGGATTCTGCAAGACGGAAATCCTTCAGCAGATTTTTTCCGACCTGCAGAATCCTCTCTATATGCGGGACGACCGCGTCGAGGACATTCTGCTCTACACGGAGAGCAAAATAGGCTATGCCCAAACCTCTCTGGAGAATTCATGGGATGAAATCTTCCGCAATGTCCTCAGCGGGCCCGCCGCCCTATTCATTGACGGATTCGATCAGGCAATACTCATCGACGCCAGAACTTATCCTGCCAGAAGCATTGCGGAGCCGGATCTGGAACGGATCACCAAGGGCTCCCGGGACGGCTTCGTGGAGACCCTGCTTTTCAACGCAAACCTGATCCGGCGCAGAGTGCGCTCCCCCCGGCTCTGTTTCGCCATGCACAGCGTCGGCGTCGTCAGCAAAACGGACGTGGCCCTGGCGTATCTGGAAGATACCGTAAACCGGGAACTGCTGGAAAAGCTCTCAAATGCTCTGGACTCCCTGCAGGTCACTTCCCTGACCATGGGTGCAAGGAGTCTGGAAGAGCTGCTTCTCCACAAGCGCTGGTGGAACCCTCTGCCCAGCATTCAGATGACGGAGCGCCCTGACGTGGCCTGCAGCTACCTGATGGAGGGCCATATTTTGCTTTTGGTGGACAACTCCCCTCTGATCATGATCCTCCCCTGCACCGTGTTTCAGTTTACCCAAAGCCCGGAGGACTATTACAAGAGTCCTGCCGTAGGCACCTATTTCCGTCTGGTGCGCTTTTGCTGCATGCCAGCAAGCCTGCTCATCATGCCCCTTTTCCTGCTTCTGGGAGGCTTCTTTCCTGACGCTGCCAGAGAGCTGAGACTGCTGGGGGACGGGAGCCTGACGAGACAGCGGCTGTTTTTTTACGTGCTTGCCGTAGAATTTCTGCTGGATCTGTTCCGCTATTCCTCCTCCTTAAGTTCCGGAAAATTCTCCGGCTCCCTATCCATCGTAGGAGGCCTGATCATAGGTGACATTGCTGTCAGTCTCAACTGGGCCTCCGTGGAAGTGCTGTTCTACGCCGCTATCACCTTGTTGGCCTCTCTGGCTATCACGGACACGGAATTCAGCGACGCCCTCCGGCTATATCGGATATTTCTGCTGATTTTTACCGGTTTTGCAGGTCTTCCGGGATTTGTGACATCTCTGTCACTGATCCTTTTGTCCATGGCGACCACCCCCACCTTCGGCGGCTTCAGCTATTTCTGGCCCCTTTTCCCCTTTAACGGCAAAGCCCTCCATAGGCTCCTATTCCGCACTCCCACCCCCGAGGCCCAGCCCTCCAAAAGCTGGGACCGCGGACGGGTGCGAAAATAATTGATTTATCCTTGTAGCAATGGTAAAATGTAGCCAAAGACCAAACAAGGCAGGTAATAACCATGAATGCAAATACCATAGAAACACTGGCCGCTTTCTTCGACGGCAGCGGCCAGGCCAACTGGCGCGAGGCTGCTTCCTTTGTGGAGGAGAACCTTGACGAAATCGACTTCGACGATGAAAGCGACATATGTGAATTGACAGATATCTCCCTATGCGCCCTAAAATGCGACGATAAAAACATTGCATTTATAAAGTTTCTTGTTTCCAAGGGCTTCGACATCAATTACAAGCTGGAAGGAGACGATTGCCTTCTTCTAAAGTACATAAAGGACGAACCCAGCCTTTCCATGATAAAGAAACTGGCAGATCTGGGCGCCGACATCTATTCCGAAACTCTGGACGGAGACAATGCGCTTTCCATTCTGTCAGGCCGGAAGGAATCCATTGCCGTCAAAATGCTTCAGGAGTTTGATCTATCGCAATTTGACACCCCTGACAGCGCCGGTATGACCCCCTTGATGCATGCCGCCATGAACGGCTATGACAAGCTTGCCACGCTGTTGATCCAGCAGGGATTTGACGTCAATGGCATGGGCGGCATGCCCGCAAACGAGGATGACGCGGATATAGAGACCGACGGAGTCTCCCCTCTTGCTCTGGCCATTCGCTTCGGCAATACTGACATGGTAAAGCTGCTGCTTGCCGCAGGAGCGGACGAAACTCTCTGCGACGCCGAGGGCAATCCGCCTATTTTCTCGCTTCTGCGCTATCCCCCTGATTTCTTTTTTTCTTCCCGGTACATCTCCTCCGGCAGAAAATCCGGCGGCAGAGCCTCCAGAAGCAGAGTTTCCTCCTCGGAAAACGACCCTCCCCTTTTCAAGGACAAGCTGACGATCCTCTCCATGCTGGAGGAGCTGGATATATCCGACGACGATGGGCACACCCTGCTTATGAAAAGCCTTTCCCCCATGTGGGACTGGCACTGCGGGCACAGAGGCAGTATCATGCCCCCCATAAACGAAACCATCGTCATGACGCTGCTGGAAAGAGGCGCGGATGTAAACGCCATGGACAACGACGGAAAGCGCCCCCTGCATCACGCCGTTCTCAATATGGAACAAGTGATCGGAAAGCTTCTGGAGGCAGGCGCCGATATAAACGCTCAGGACAATGAGGGGAACACCCCCCTTCACATGGCCTGCACAGACGCGGAGGAGGAAACCGTTATCCGGCTCCTGAAAGCCGGGGCCGATTGCGAAATCCAAAACAACGAGGGCCAGACCCCCCAGCGCCTTGCCATGGAAAACGGCCATTCCCGGGCTCTGGACCTTATGAAACCTCAGGGAGGGCTTCTGGAGGCCTGCAAAAACAATCAAAAGCGAACCATACAGACGCTCCTGAAAAACGGCGGCGAGGACGTGAACCAGACCGACGAGCTGGGAAACACCGCCCTGATCTATGCCTGCCGGCATAACGCCCGGGACGTGGTAAGACTGCTGCTGAACAGCCATGCGGATCCGAATCTGGCCAACGAGAGAAACCATGTGCCTCTGCACTTTGCGGCGCAGTCCGGCAGTTCCGATGTCATAACCCTGCTGATGAAGGCAGGGGCCGATCCCAATCGCACCGATGACACCGGCCTCTCGCCCCTGATGCTTCTGGCCAAATCAGGAAAGGCCGTGGCAGCTCTGAACCTGATTAAAAATCCTGCCGTGGACGTCAACCTGAAGGACGGCGTGGGCCGCACCGCAGTTGAGTACGCTATTTTGGCCGGGCAGCAGCAGATCGCAAAGGCCCTGGCGTCCTGCTGCGCCGTCAACACGGATACCTTGGGCAATACAACCTTGCATTATGCCTGCTACAGCGGTTATGCGGAAATTGCAAAAACTCTTATGGAGAAGGACAAAGACTCAATAAACCACAGAAATACAGACGGGGAAACGCCCCTTACGCTTGCCGCAAAGAAGTCCAAGCTGGTGGTGGCCAAGCTGCTTCTGGAGGAAGGCGCAGAAACGGACTGCGCCAATCTGAAGGGACTGATACCCCTGCATTTTGCGGCCTACAACGGGGATGTTCCCATGGGCAAGACATTGGTGGAGGCAGGGTCTGACATCAATGCAAAGACTCAGGACGGACAGACCCCGCTGATGTATGCCATCATAAGCGGAAAGAGCGAATTTGCCGAGATGCTGCTGAAATCCGGAGCAGATATAGATGCCATAGACAATAAGGCACAGAGCGCATTATATTATGCCACCGAAGCAAACCTCTTAAAGATCGTAGAACTGCTGCTGGCAGCAGGGGCAAAGAACTGACCCCCTTGTAACATTCATAGTCAAAGTCTTCGGTAAAATCCGCGTTCCCTATGCCGTTGGGCCATAATAAGGTTTCATTCTGATAAGCGCGCAGGGGCAACGTAAAGGAATGCTTATTTCCTCCTCCCAAAGCCGCAAGGACATACCGCGGATGAAGCAAGGTGAAACGGTCAGCAAACCTGCCTCCGGCGGAAAAACCTTTAACTATAAATTTATCACATAGGTTAATCCCGGCCCCCGCAAAACGATTCTTGATATCCTGAAACATGGCGATCAGCTGCAGGTCCACCCATGCAAGGGGCGGATCCGAAACCGCCATAGCCATGCTGGTAAGAGCATGGGTATAAATATTGCTTTCCCCCTCTTGAGGACGGGGAAAAGCGGCATTATGACCGGACAGCCCAACATCCCGGCCAGAATATGGGGAAATCCGCTTGCCGACAATTCAAAACCAGCTTTTTCAGCCACCACCCTGCAGGCCACGTCCATGGGGCCGATTTCTCCCACCGCAGGCCCCTCCACAATCGAATACGGGCAGCTCCCTCAGGGAAGCCGGAAGATAAAGGAAATAGACGAAATGAAAGCCCATCTCCGGTCGGGGAGAGCCCGTAAATAAATAGCCGCCCGGACAACCGTTTCTGTCAAAGCTCTCAGTGACGGGATCCTTTCCCGCAATAGCACCGACAAGCTCTTTTGTATCCATCATTTCTCTCCTTTTACTGTACAGCGCGCATACCGATCACGATCTCACGTCCGAAACGCATTTTCTGATCTTCAACAGCAAAAGAATAATGCTCACACCCGTCAAAATATGGCCTATGCCCGCGATCCCGGAAATAGATGCATCCAGCCCTCTGCTAAGTTCCGTTCCCCAAACCTGCGTCAGCCCTCTCATCAGGAATCCAAGTCCGGTGACATTCAGCCCCACGTGATAGACTATCAAAAATCTGCCCGCATTCCGGTCGGAAAAAGCAAAAATTTTTTCAGCCAGCATCAAAACCAGAAAAAAGATCATCCCCAGCAAAAAATAGTGCGTATGCATAACCGACAGCCTTGTCTGGCCCGTAAAATCGCTGAACTTTGTAAACTCCCTATAGAACACTCCAAAAACCATAGCGATAACCGCATAGACGATAGCCATATTTGCGTAACGTTTTGTCATCTGTCTTCCTCCCTTTTCGTCGCCTTACACCTCTTTTTGGCAGTTTTTATCCCATGACCGCGCGCATCCTCAAAGCAGGCCCCTTGTCGGGCCTATGGTCTCTTCTCTCTGCCGTTTTCATTGTAGCATATACCAGATAGGGTTTCAATATATAAAGTTCCGGCCCAGATCCCAATGGAAGCCCTGCAATTGCGCGGCCTCCATTTCTTTTTGTGGATAAAAAGTCGCACTTGCCTATTGACAAACCTGCCATACCTGAATATAATGTACTTTAACAATAAGTACATAGGAAAACAAATGGAGGGGCTTTGTGGAAATTATTATCAGCAGTAATACAAATAAGCCTATATATGAACAGATAACCTCACAGATAAAAGCCATGATTATGAGCGGAGAATTACAAACCGGCGACCCTATTCCTTCAATGCGGGCATTGGCCAAATCTATCCATGTCAGTGTTATTACGGTTCAAAAAGCGTATGAGGATTTACAAAGGGACGGCTTCATCGAAACAACCGTGGGCAGAGGAAGCTTCGTATCGGCACAGAATAAAGACTTTTATCAAGAGGAACAGCAAAGGCTGGCGGAAGAACATTTACAAGAAGCTGCCGACATTGGACGTGCAAGCGGAATCAAGCTAGAAAAGCTAATTGAACTTTTAACGATGTTTTATCAAGAGGAGGACTAAAAATGGACGCTATTTTGCAGGTCGAAAATTTGACAAAGCAATACGCCGGCTTTCGGCTAGACCATGTTTCATTTTCTGTTCCAAAAGGAACCATCATGGGGCTGATCGGTGAAAACGGAGCCGGAAAAAGCACAACCATCAGCGCGATTCTTGACCTCATACATAAAGACGATGGCAAGGTTACCTTTTGGGGAAAGGAATTGTCATCTTCCAAGCAGCTCAAGGAAGACATCGGCGTTGTGTTCGACGGCATCAATTTTTATGAAACCCTGACCCCCGCCAAGGTGGGAAAAATTTCCAGCGCCGCCTATAAGCAATGGGACGAATGCTTATATCAAAATTATCTGAAACGCTTTCAGCTTCCCGCGGATAAAAAAATCAAGACTCTATCCAAAGGAATGAAAATGAAACTGTGCATAGCCGCCGCCCTTTCCCATAAGCCTAAAATGCTGATTCTGGACGAAGCTACCAGCGGACTTGATCCCGTTATGCGTGACGATATTCTTGATGTTTTCCTTGAATTTGTGCAGGACGAAGATCACTCCATTCTGATGTCCTCTCACATTACAACGGATCTGGAAAAGGTCGCCGATTACATTACCTTTATTCATCAGGGGAAATTGCTTTTTTGTAAAACAAAAGATGAATTGCGCTATCACTATGGCATTATCCGCTGCAAAGCAGCCACTTTTAACCAGATCGACAAAGCGGAAGTCCTTGCCTATCGCAAAGACGACTATCAATGGAATGTGCTTGTGGCTGACAAGGAAAAAGCCAGAAGAAACTATAAAAATGCCATAGTAGACGATGCAACGATAGACGATATTCTGCTTCTGTATGTGAAAGGAGAAAAGCTCAAATGAAAAGCCTTATCTTGAAAGACTTGTATAATATCGGACATTATGCAAAATCCATGCTGTTTATTCTTTTGGTACTTGCAGCTGCCTTTTTTCCTACTTCCGGCTTTGCGGGATACATCTGTACCTGCGGTATTTTGAGCAGCATGATGATTGTAACCACCTTTTCTTTTGACGATCATTCCAAATGGGCGCGATACGCTATGATAATGCCCATATCAAAGAAGGACTTGGTTTCCGGAAAATTTATTGTATTAGCTATCTTCAGCTCAGCGGGAAGCTTGTTTGGATTGGTGACCGGCTCAATAGGCGGGCTTATCATGAAAAACAGTTCTTTCAGCATCGCCGGAATGGGAGAACTGCTGTTTTTAGCCTTGGCTGCATGGATCATATCCCTCGTATTTGGCAGTATATCAATCCCGCTTGTATTCAAATTCGGCGCCGAAAAAGGGCGTGTGCTATTATTGGTATCGTTTCTTTTTCCAGCCGCAATTTGCATTGGGATATATCAGCTGCTTATTGCATTGGGTATTGCATTAACAGACCGGCTTGTATCTGCGCTGCTTGGGTGTTCCCCCATTATTGCCTTGCTCTGGTGCTATGCAATGCATCAAATCAGCTGTCGGATTTTTGCAAAGCAGGATCTTTAACCGGTTTAAGATCAGTCCCTTTTCAGGCTGTTCCTAGGGCTCTCCCAAAGTGCTCCGGTCCGCTTCCGTCCCTTTTACAAAAGTTCCCGTCATCCCAACATACAGAAACTCCCTGCCGGCGCTATTACAAAATGGGGGTTCTGCTGCAGAACCCTCATTTTCATTCTGACCCGATATACCATACGGTTTCAGAATCAAATCGCTTTGAATACTCTATGGCAGACTCATTAAACCCTTGAAACATGTTGCCTTTTTCTATTCTCCGATGATTTCCACTCCATCCGGAAAATCCCGTATGACAAGCGCGCATGTATTTGTAAGTTTAACATTCTTTTTTAGCGGATACGCCATTTTGCCTCTGCTTTCTCCCGTGATGCAATGAACGTCTAATTTTGTGTCTGCCAGACCCAGATTATTCTCTAAATTATTGGCAAAAATGATACTCCCGGCACTTACTCCCATTACAAAGCCATTGTCATTGATATACGCCATCAAAGAGTCATGAAACCCTGTAGCATTGATTCTTTCCAGCAAATACCGTGTATTTCCGCCGCATAAATATACCACATCATATTGCTGCAACTTCTCAAGCTCCATTCCGGTATGCAGGTCAAATACGTCAATATTTTCACCTAAGACACCGCATTTTAACAGATCGTTCATACATTTCGGCAAAACTTCTATTGCGTCCGGATCTATTGCCGCTGTAGGGATAAATAAGGCTTTTACGTCAGACATATCCTTCCCTGCCATATCCACAAAGCACTCTTTAATTTCTTCCGTTTCTAAACCCGCTGACGTCAACAATACTCTCATCTTTCCTCCTTTTCCGGCCAGTTATTTTGACCATTTACTCCGGCCAGTTCATCTGCTCATTGGAAATGCCTAATTTCCTGCACTCATTGCATACATATTCTTTTTCCGTCCGATTTCCAATTTGATATTTTAAAATCCTATCCTTAAATACAATGTATTTTTCATTCCCTGCCTTAAAATCAACAAACCAATTCCGATTAGTTTCAGGATCAGACAGCATGACTTTTGAAATCTGTTCCGGAAAATCTCTCCTATCACTTGTAAAAAACAATGCGGTCCAATATTTGGGTTTCCCGCCGGTATTCCACAATTCGACTTTATGAACGTTAAGATAACCAATAATGCTGTCATCCGCCAAACTTTCTTTGATTAATATTCCATCATACAATTCTCGTTTCTTTTTTTGTATGGCATTATTGCCGCAGAGATGAACCTCTTTAACATCATTTAACATCAATTCATCCTTTAGCAAAATATCCATAGAAACCTGAAAGGTTTCTCCCAGTATCAACAGTTTTTCTGTCTCCGGCAACGCAATGTCTGCTTCCCATTTCGATATGGATTGTCTGCTGACATTACATATGGATGCGAGTTCTTCTTGAGTCATTCCGTTTGCTTTTCTGAGTTCTATAATCTTTTCCGATAATTTCATTGTCATGTCTCCTTGATCAATTTGTATTATACTAGATAACAATACAATTTTCCACCAACATGAAAGTGCTGTTTGGCAACTTCCGGTTGCAAATGGAACTTTTGCCCCGGCCTGCCCTGAGCTGTCCTCTCCATAGGCTTTCTCCCGTTCATTCTACCGTTCAATGTGGTACATCGTTTTGAGACATAAAAAAGCAACCCGGTTAAGAGTTGCTTTGTGATCAATATATCACCAGTTATCAAAGATATCTTTCAGATTGTCGAGTTCTTCTTGTGTGACGAATCCGCTTTCAATCATTTCCTCTTCGTTCATTACTCCTTCTGTACCATACACTGTCTGACTGTTACCTGTATCTGGGTCTGTGACAGAATCGACTTCGTGCATTACTCCGTCATTTACCGCCGCGTCAATGTCGATATTGCCATTCTCATCAGTGTATTTGTCCTCTATGATGTCTTTAGCGTACCCAAGATACACCCAATAGTTTCCGCATCTTGCTACTGAAATATACTGAAGACCCGGATCGATCATCGCCGCCCAGTGACCCGGGCTGGCTTTCCATGCCGCATATATCTCTGCAACTGAGGTCTGCCCCTGACCGATGTTCGCTACATTGGCGCCACCTCTTGTCGACGCAAGCGCATCATGGGAATAATTGGATACAACCGCTTTGGCGCTCTCCAGTGCATTGGAGTCCAGTGTCCCATCAGCACTTACAGCCGAAAGCCCCATTGCTTGTCTATCGGCGTTAAGCAAAGCGAGAAACTCACTGTTAGCCAGCTGGGCATCTGTTGCAGCATCATCGGTCTTGGCCGCTGTCTGGTCAGAACCGGGCCCCTGATTGGCTGTCTGGCCGGAGCCTGAACCCTGATTACCCGTATTCCCTGCTGTCTGCGTTGTGGCTGCAGGCTTCTCGGATACGATATAGCCGTTGCTTACGAATGCTTTCTCCCCATTCAGATCAATCTGGTACCATCCGGTCTCCTTGCACTGCCCCGTCACGGCGACTTTCTGGCCGTATGCAAGCCTGCCGACTTTCTCGCCGTCCGTTGAAGGCTGGTTCCTTACGTTCACCGCCGATTTGGCATACATTGTCCCGGTCACGGCTTCATCGATGGTGTAGGGAGAATCTGCTGTTTCTTCCCCTATGGCTGTCCCGGCCTGGTTTGCCTCGTCTGTCTGGTCTGCACCGCCGGACTGCCCGGTCTGCGTCACGCTGCCGCTTTCATCGGCATTCCCGCCAGAGGATGCCTCCGACCCGGTTTCAGGCTCCGCTGTCGGCTCCGGTGTTCCTTCTGACGGCGGTTCTTCTGCGGGTTCCGCCGTTTCCTCCGGTTCGGATTCCATAGCCCCGTTCCCCTCTGCCCCGCTTTCCCGGCTGTCATCATTCCCGTTCCGGCTGCTTTCTGCATCCGCCATGGCCTGCACCCTGCCGTCCCCCTCCATCCTGTTTCCGCAGCCGACAAAAACACTGGCCGTCATTACTGTGATCAGCAATGCCGTCACGATTTTCTTCTTCATGCCCGTCTCCTCCTCGAGATTCTCTCCAGAAATCCATTCAAGGATTTATCCACCTATAGAGTAACCCCCCGGGGTTTTTGTCAATAGGAATCTGGCCTATTCCGTGAAGAGCCGGTACAAGAACATATGCCTCAGCTGTGGGCTGGTGGTTCTGACCAGCGTTCCGGAAGAATACATTCCAGAGACACCGCCCAGTGAAGATAGGGAGACGCCAGAAACGGAATAGCAGCAGAACATTTGTACTGTCTACGTCTGTCCGTAGGATTTAGAAACACAAAAACAGCGGAACCCCACATTTTATGGGATTCCGCTGCATTGAAAAAGCGATAGACGGGACTCGAACCCGCGGTTTCCACCTTGGCAAGGTGGCGCTCTACCAACTGAGCCACTATCGCATGAAACAACCATTATTCTGTTTCTAAAGACCCGTTTGCCTTAGCACTTTATTAGTATAATGGATGTTTCTCTTTCTGTCAAGCACAAAATGCAATTAATATATAATTCAAAATAAAGTTTGACTGATCGCAATTTGAAACCTATTTGAAAGCCGTTTGAAATACCTCAATTATATCAGTATTATATCTGTCTGCTGTCAATATCGGAGGCGCTGTCTTTGATCTTGTATTTCTCTGGTTCGGCGGTCAAACTCCTCATCGCCCTGCCGCAGTACCGTCACAGCCACAATCCGGCCCAGCTTATCCCTCTCCACCGTGATGTCCGCCTTCCCCTCCTCTCTTGACTGGAAAGACCCCAGCATCCTATCCTGATAGACCCGGATCTGCTCTCCCTGATAGAGCCAGAAGCCGTCCTCCCCTTGGGTGATTTCCCAGACCCTATACTCTTCCTGAATTTCCTCCTGACTCAGGCATAGACTGATCTCTATGGCAAAAGCCCCCTTCTCCACGCCGAATTCCTCCGCCAGCCCCTCCCGGAGCGCCGCTTCAATCACTGCCGGATCTTCCGTGTCGTCTGTCCTCAGAACGGAAAAAATCACATCCTCCGCCCTCTCCTGCGCATCTTTCCCCAAGGCAATATCCCGAACGATAGATGCCCGAACACCCCATCTGGAGTACCCCCCTGCACAGTAGGAGGACAATCTGGAGGAAAATGGAGCCTGACCGCCGGTAGCAAAGACAATTGCGCTTCCGGCCATGAACAATATGGAAAACAGCAGTGCAAACGCCGTGGCCTTTCTATACCGCAGAATCCCTTTGATGCGCTTCTCCACCTCCGTCTTTGAAAATGCACTGTAAAGCAGCGCAGCGCGCCCTCCCGTCACCGCCATGGCAAGCAGACTTCGGGCATATTCCTTGCGCCCCTCCTCGCCGCATTTCCTCAGCACGGCTCCGTCGCAGGCTGCCTCCAGATCGGCAGAAAGACATTTTGACATGATCCAGACCAGCGGATTGTACCAGTTGATGCTAAGGACAACCAGCATCACGGCCTTTATCCAATTATCCCTTCGCCTGATATGCATGATCTCATGGGCAAAAATATAGCCCAAAAGCTCCTTGTCCTGAAAATCCATTCTGGTGGGCAGATAAATGCGGGGATTCATCAGCCCGCAAACCATGGGCGAGGCAATCTCATCGCTGGTAAACACCAATATGTGTCCCATTTCCATGCTGCGCAGCACGGAATTGACTATCTCATTATTCTCCATCAGCAGACCGCTCTTGAGCTTTCTGGAATAGCAGTATTTCTGCCATCCAAGAATCCCTATTACCGCCGCCAGACCTATCGGATAAATGAAAAGAGCCAAATTCTGCCATCCGGCAAAAATAGGAAATCCGCCCTCCGCCGCACCCTTCTGCACCTCTACACTCACGGCCGCTTCCACTTTATCCTCCATGACATTGCCGCTGTTGGTGAAATACGCGTTGTTAATTGCTCCTCTGTTTATAGTTCCCTCTTCCAAATGCCCCTGCACATTTTCCGTCAGGGAATCCCGAGCAATGCTTTCCTCAAAGAACTCCTCCTTCTCAAAGGGATCTTCCGGTACTATGGGCAAGCTCAATGGACTGCTCAGAGAAAAAGGCACCAGCAGGCGCACAAGCACCATTCCCCAAAGCGCAGGAAACACGAAGCCTGGCAGCCTATTCTTCAGCAGCCCCCGGAGCATCAGAACCAGAACAATCATGACGCTTCCATACAATGCCATAAGGTAAAACGGCATATCCATCCTAAAATGCAGCATTCTATTTCGCCTCCTCTATCATTTTTGCAAGCCTTAGAGCCTCTTCCTCCGATATCCCCTGATTTTTCAAAAAGGATGAGAAAAACAGCTCGCTGGAACCGCCGAACATTTTATCGATCAGCTGCTCCGTCTCGCTCCGGGCCGCCTCGTCACGGCTCAAAAGAGGCGTGCACATAAATCCCGGCTCGCCCCGCTCTACGGCGCCCTTGTCAATACACTTCTTGATGACGGTATAAGTGGTATTCTTGTTCCAGCCGATCCGTTCCGCCAGCACATCCACGATATCCTTCGCAGGCATGGGCCCCTTCTCCCACAGCACCTCCATCACCTTCAACTCCGAGTCAAAAAGCTTTCCGTTCATGGACGTCTCCTTTCTGATATACAGCTTCACAAATCCTTTAGACTATTGCAATAGTCCGCCATGGCATTTACAGACTATCACGATAGTCTGCATTTGTCAATCCATTATTTCTAAAATTCTGCATACTGCGCCATCTCTTTAACCATTTTACGGCAGACAGCCTATCCTCCGGATCAGCATCAGAAAAACACTCTTCACTTTAGCAAAACTTCAGCAAAGCTTTCTTCAGTAAAATTCAAACAAATTTCACTTGCAAAAACTACAGCAAACATTGAACATGACGCTAAAATAGATTATAATGTCACAGAAGCATGAAAGCGGCGACAAGCCAAGAGAACTGCGAAGGAGTCGCATATTGAGGCAAAGCGGAAGGATATGTCCAAACAGCAGAACTGAGCCGAATCAGCCCTGACACATATAAGCGCTGCCAAAGAATAGGCAAAAGCCACTCAAAGATAAGAAACTCACAGTCGGAAGACTAAAAGGCAGAAGACTCAAAGACTGAAGGCTCAAAAGCAAAAGACTCACGACAGAAGACCAAAAGATGAGAAGCTCAAAAGCAAAAGACTCACGACAGAAGACCAAAAGACGAGAAGCTCAAAGGCAAAAGACTCAAAGAAAGGCGGTATGCCCGTGAAGACAACAGAAATCATGAAGGATCTCTTTTCTCTGGCCTACAAGCAAGATTTTGACCATACCTGCGACACCTGCAAGGCCGGAGATCCCGAAGCCGACGTCACGAAGGTGGCCGTGACCATGTTCGCCACCCCGGAGGTGATACGTCAGGCAGCTAAATGGGGGGCACAGCTCTTGATCACCCACGAACCCACATACCACACCATTCCGGAGGATGTTTTTTCTTCCGATAAAGTAGATACGGAAAAACGCACTCTTCTGGAGGGGGCAGGCATGGTCCTATTTCGCTTCCACGACCATCCCCACTACACCTCCCCGGACATCATCTCCGCAGGCGAGCTGGAAAAAATGGGGCTTGAAGGGGCCTTGGAATATACGGACATTTTTGACTGCGTCCGCATCCATCTGAAAACGCCCATGACTCCCGTGGAGTTGGCAAGGAGCATCGAACGGCGGCTGGGCATAAGGCATGTGAGAATCTGCGGGGCAAGGGATCTGCCCTGCCAAGTGGTGTCCGGCATGTTCGGCGCACCGGGAAACATCGTTCTTGAGGAACTGCAGCGGCCGGAGAGCCAGATTGTTCTGGTAGGGGAGACCTGCGAATGGCTCATCGGTGAATATGCCAGAGACGCCGCCCAGCTTGGCCTCAAAAAGGCCTTGCTGATCATGGGGCACGTGGGCTCGGAGCGGGACGGCATGGAATATACCGCCCGGCTCCTGAAGGAAAGGCATCCTCAGCTGGACGTGAAATATTTTGACTGCGGAGAGGTCTACACCTACACGGACTGACCCTGCAGGCTCTTTTTTCCGCAGCCGTCCTACATGCAAATTTCTCACGCCCCCGCAAGAATCGCCTCTATCCTGCCCAGCTCCTCCTGCTCAAACTCCAAATGCGCAAGCGCCCGGATGTTCTCCCCGATCTGCTCCGGCCTGCTGGCCCCAAGAATCACCGAGGTCACGGCCTTTCTGGACAGCACCCATGCCAGTGCCATCTGGGACAAGGTCTGCCCTCGCTCACCGGCGAGCTTTGTCAGCTCCTCGGTGAGCTTGGCCACGGATTCCGTAATATCCTTTCCGCTCAAAAAGATGCTTTTTCCTGCGGCTCTGGAGTCTGCCGGAATACCGTTCCGATACTTGCCCGTCAGAATGCCCTGCGCCAGAGGGGAGAATGCGATGCCGCCGATTTTCTCCTCCTCAAGCACGGAAAGCACCGGCTCGTTTTCTCTGGAAAGCATGGAATAGCGCATCTGGTGGATCAGGCAGCGCACTCCCTTCTCCCGCAGCAGCCCCGCCATCTTTTTCGTCCCCGGCCCGTCATAGTTGGATATCCCCACATACAGCGCCTTCCCCGCCGCCACGAAGCCCGCCAGAGTCTCCGCCGTCTCCTCCGGCGGGGTCTCCGGATCCGGACGATGATGATAAAAAATATCCACATAACCCAGCCCCATCCTTTTCAGGCTCTGATCCAGCGAGGCTGTAAGGTATTTCCTTGAACCACCGTCGCCATAAGGCCCCGGCCACATCTCATATCCTGCCTTAGTGGCTATGACCATCTCGTCCCTATGAGCTTTCAGCTCCCTTTTCAGGACCTTGCCGAAGGTTTCCTCTGCGCTGCCGGGAACCGGCCCGTAATTGTTCGCCAGATCGAAATGTGTTATCCCGCTGTCGAAGGCCGCCAAAATCATATCCTTGCCGTTGTCGTAGACGTTCTCGCTGCCAAAGCCGTGCCACAGCCCCAAGGACATGGCCGAAAGCTTCAGCCCGCTGCCGCCGCACCTGCGGTACTGCATCCCCTCATACCGATTCTTGTCCGCAAGATATGCCATAGTCCCCCTCACCCCCTTCTTCTCTTTTTCTGTCCAGCCTTCTGTTCCTATAATAAAGCAGAACGTCCACGGAAACGGACACCAGATTGATCACATAAAACACAAACACATAGGTCAGGCTTCCCCGCAGAAACTTGCTGGCGATCCCGAACAGATAGCCCGCCCAAATAAAATAGCTGAAGCACACGCTCTTCCCCTTGGCTGTCTGCGACCTCAGGGCCTTTGCGATGGAAATCGGCCACGATATCCCGAAGCTGACCACCATCAGCATCTCAAAAAATTCTCCCATCCCATTACCTGCCTTTCTCTCCCCGCATTAGCCAATGCCGGTTTTTAAAATAATCCTGAATGAAATTCAGGAAATAATATCCTTGTCTGGAAATATACTTGTTCTGGGGCCATGTGATGAAAATGGAACGGACGCATACCGGCCGCTCGATATGCAGGTATCCTATCCTATCATTGTAAATCTGCTCCCATGTGTCCGCCGGGACAAAGGCCACCCCCAGCTCAGCGGCTATGAGATTGCGCACCAGCGCCGGATTGTCGCACTCCAGAACGATGTTGGGCCGAAAGCTTACCGCCTTGCAGAATGTGTCCGTGAGCCTGCGCAGCTGCTTGCCCGCATCCAGACTGATGAAGGAATCCTCTTTCAGATCCTCCAGCCTGCAGCGCTTCCTTCGGGCCAGACGATGGCCGGGGGGGACGGCCAGCAGAATCTCCTCGTCGTGAAGCAGCCTGCCGTTCTCGGGGGCCACATTATTGTATGTGCTGGTAATGCAGAAATCATAGTCCATCAGCTCGCTGCTCTGCACGATCTTGAATCCGATACCGGGATAGAAGGCCTGAAAGGAAGAAATGATATCCGGTATCAGATCGGATGCACAAAGAAACTTCAGCTTGATTGTTCCCGTCTCGCTCTTTAAGCGGTCCGCCAGCTCTTCTCTGGCATTATGGTACAGTTCCAGTATCTGTTCGGAATAGCGGAACATGATCCTTCCGTCCTCGTTCAGCCGAATGCTCTTCCCGATGCGATCGAACAGCTTCGTCCCCAGCTCCTGCTCCAGCTTCTGTAAAGACTGGCTCAGCGCCGGCTGGGCCACATGCAGCCTCTCCGCCGCCTTGGTCACATTCTGTAATCTGGCAATTTCAACGAAATAAACAAGCTGTGTAAAATCCACGTATCCGTTCCTTTCTGCAAGAAAGGCACCATGCGCCGTGGAGCGCCGCCGTTTATTCCTTTGAATAAGGCGGCTCCCGCCTCCACGAGACACCGTGCCTTCCTGCCATTGATTCGCCGCATCTATCACTCGTCCGGAGCCGGCTCTTTATGCCTCCGCGTTCCGTTCACCGCATTCCTCTCCGCAAAGCGGCTGCCCTTTGCACATTCCATACCTGCATGTTCCATGCAGGGGCGACCCCAGTGCAAATTCTAATTCGAGCTGTATCTGGCATAGCCCGCTTCCACAAGCTCCATATAGCGGGAAAGGTCCAGCCGCTCAAACTCTTGTACATATTTGTCCCAGTTCTCCAGACTTTCCCTTCCGGTTATAAACGCCGCCGTTTTCTCGTTCACATAAGAAGCAATATCCGTCTCCAGCGCAGAAATCTCCTCGTTTTCATCATAAGTATAGTTGAATGCGGGCCATACTTCTTTGGGAATATAGTCTATATAATATTTCAGCCCTTCCGTGGACGTCCAATAGGTTTCTGCACCCTTATAATATTCATCGGATCTGATCCCGGCTCCTGTATGGAAATTCATGTACTGGGCCCTGACCTGCGTGAGAGTAAGTCCTTCGGAATTGTTCAGAAGCTCTTCCGTGTACTTCACCTCTCCGTTTTCGTCATATTCGAAGGTAACCCCTTCAAATCCCATGTTGCTCATAAGCTGCCCCTCTTCTCCGTAGAAATAATCGATCCAGCGCATCATTTCCCCGGGATACTTGCAGCCTGCGGAAATTACGAAGGCTCCCGGAGTCTCCACCAGCGGCAGCACCCGGTTCCAGACCTTGTTTCCGTAATAATTCTCAAACACCGGCATGGCCAAAAACTTGTCCTGCAGATCTCCCGCATTGGTGGTGTAATCCGCATGCACGCCCACGATGTTCTGGGTGAGCTTGGCCACCATGTCTCTGGAGCTTGGCATGGAATAGACTTCGTTGTCCAAAAGCTTTTCCTCATACAGCATGTTCAGATAAGCCAACATTTCTTTGTATTGAGGAGATGTCGGCATAAAACGAAGGGCCTTGGCATCCTCGTCATAGTCCACCAGAGTATGGGTGATATCCCCTCTGGTTCCAAGATCAAACAAGCTCATCATGGTGGGAATCAAATGAGACGTGCGGAAGGCCAGAGGAATCTCATCCGAGGCGTCCCCGTTCCCGTTGGCGTCTTGTTCCTTGAACGCCCTGAGCATTTCCGTGAATTCGTCCAGCGTCTCAGGATAGGAAAGATCCAAATTTTTCAGCCAGTCCTCATTGACGTACATTTTCATGATTCTCATATTATCACCCATTTTCAGCGTGGGCATACCGTAGATATGCCCATCCGGCATGGTAATTCCCCGCCGAATCTCAGGATATTCCTCCATGAGCTTTTTGAAATTGTAGCCGTATTGGTCAATCAGATCATCCAATGCCAAAAAGACTCCCTGACTTCCGTATCTGGTCAGATCCGAATTGGAAAAACCCAGAGCAAAGAATACATCTGGCAGAGAGTTGGAGGTCATCACTGTGCTCTTCCGCTCCTCTAATATGTCATTGGGCACGTTTTCCCACTGCACGTTAATATTAGTCATCTCACGATACCGATCCCAGCCATAGTTGTCGGTGTTGTCTCCTCCCTGAGGCGACACCCAGGCCATTCCGGTCACGTCGATCATCTCCGGAGAAATGGGAAATCCCAGTTCCTCAGATTCTCCGGAAGCCTGCTGGTCTTTTGTCTCATCCTTCGTCTCATCTTCCGGGGAACCCATGTCGGAACCTGAATTCTCCTGAGTTCCCGTCCCCTGAGTTCCCTCCTGAGCGCCCCGGCTTCCTTCCGTCGCATCTTGCGCACATCCGCAGAGCAGCATGCCCAGCGCCATTACCATTATCAATCCTCGTTTTTCTTTTCTCATATGTGTCTCCTCCTTTTTCATTTCACGATCCTGCACCCTCACAGCTGTGCGATCCTGATTCTTGCGCTTCCGCAGCTGTGTGGGCCTGCCGCCCTGCAATTTCACACTTTCGCAATTGTGCAAGACTGCTGTTTTCAGCTTTGCACTACATATATACATTCCATGGCTTCTCTATCGTTTACCCTTTCACAGAACCCACCATGACTCCTTTCACAAAATATTTTTGAAAAAACGGGTACAACAGAATCATGGGCAGGCTGGAGAGCACGATGGTAGAATATTTCATCCCCTCCGCAATCATGGCTCTGGTCTCGCTGTTGAGCTGATTCACGTTCCCCATCATTTCCGTAAGCTCGTTGGATATCAGAATATCCCTTAAAATCACCTGAAGGGGCTGCTTCGCCTTGTCCGTAATATAGAGCAGCGCATTAAAATACTCGTTCCAATGTCCCACGCTGTAAAATATGACCATCACCGCAATGATGGATTTGGAAAGGGGCAGCACGATCTTGGTAAAAACCCCGATGTTGGAGCACCCTTCCACTCTGGCCGCCTCTTTCAGATCCTTGGGAATCCCGTTTTCAAAGGAACTCTTCATAATGATGAAATTGGTGACGCTCACCGCATTGGGCAGTACGATGCTCCACATCGTATTCAATAGGTTCAGATTGCTCACCACGATGTAGGTGGGGATCAGTCCCCCGCTGAACAGCATGGTGAAAATAATGAAACGTGTGATCATCTTCCTGCCCCTCAGGTTCTCGCAGGATAGGGCATACGCCCCCGTAGTGGTGAGCAGGATATTGATGAGCGTCCCCGCCACGGTATAAAGAATCGTGTTCATATATCCCCGCAGCAGCTTGTTTTCCTTCAGCACCGCAGCATAGGAATCCAGATGGAAGCCCCGAGGCAGGAGCCTGATCTCTCCCCTCAGAACCAGCAGCGGATCGCTGAAGGAACAGCTGACCACATAGATCAATGGATATACCATCAGTGCCAGCACCAGAAACAATACGATGTATATCATCCCATCGAAAAGCCTCTCTTCCTTTCCATAGACTCCCTGTTGTCTTTTCTTCTGTCTCTTCATGGCCCTTCTCCTATTTATGCGGAAACTTCCTCCTTCTCTCCATAGCCTGTTCCCTTGGCCGCCGCAGTATAATTATGATGCCTTCCCATAATCCTCCGCAGCATAAAACGCCTTTTTCCTGATGCCTCCTCACGATCTTCGCCAAATAATGCCTATCGCATCTACCACAAGCTCGTCTCACTCACCTTGCGGCTGATCTTATTCACCACCAGTATGAGTATCGTGTTGATCACCGAATTAAACAGATTCACCGCCGTGGAGAAGCTGAACTGAGACTTCAGTATTCCCGTGGTATACACATAGGTGGAAATCACGTCCGATGAGGAAATATTCAGCGCATTCTGCATCAGGTAGACCTTCTCGTAGCCCACGTTCATCACCTTTCCGCAGTTCAGTATCAGCATGGTGATCATAGTGGGGGCGATTCCCGGCAAGGTCACATGCCATATACGCTTTAGCCTGCCTGCGCCGTCCACCTTGGCCGCCTCGTACAATTGTTGATCCACCCCCGCCAGAGCCGCCATGTACACCACGGCTCCCCATCCCGCCTCCTGCCAGATGCCGGACAATATATAAAGAGGCTTGAACCAGAACGGGCTGGTCAAGAATTCCACGGGCTCCTGCAGGACTCCCCACGACACCAGCAGAGTGTTCAGCAGGCCGTTCCTGACATTCAGAAGGCTGTCCAGAAGTCCCACTACCACCACCACGGAAATGAAATGGGGTGCGTAGGTAAGCGTCTGGGCGAACTTCTTCACCCTCTTGCTCCTGACCTCGTTCAAAAGCAGGGCCAGCAGAACCGGAATCGGAAAGCCAAAGAGCAGCTGCCCGAAACTCAGCAGAAGCGTGTTTGTGATAAGCCTGCCGCTGTAGTAGCCGTTGAAAAAACGTGTAAAGTGCTTGAACAGCGGATCGGCCCACTTGCTGTCGAAGATTCCCACCACCGGTATATAGTCTTTGAATGCAATCTGGATTCCCAATATGGGTATGTAGCGAAATATGACGAAATACAGAATCGTGGGCAGCAACAGCAAATACAGATCCAGATTTTTAATCTTCTTGCGCAAACCTCTCCTCCCTTGCCGCACCGTATACCCTAAGGCCGGCGCCTTGATATAAATCGCAGTCCCTCAAAGCCGGTACATTCTGGCCGCATTGCCATAGAGTATCATCTCCGCCGCCTCATATGCCTGCTCTCCGGTCAGAATATCCTGCGCCACCGCATGATCCAGCACGTCGCCCAAGGCGCTCCTTATGGTCTTTGCGGCGATCCACGCCATCTCCGGAATACCGTGCTGTCCCGTTCCCACCAGAATTCTGGAATGGGGTGCCGCCCCCAGCACCGCCTGAAGAATGGCGGCAAAGTCCAGAGATGTCCAGGGCAGCACCCAGGACAGATCCATCCACACATTAGGGAACATATGTGTCATCAGGGCCGCATTCCGTACATTGGGATAGCTGCCGTGCAGAAACACGATCTTGGTCTTTTGGTATTCTCTGTTGTTCAGATAAGGGGCCATCAAGAAGGGATCCAGATTCTGTATTTTCCCGTTGCCGCTGCCCCCGGTGCAGCCCGTATGGATATGTATGGGCGTATCCTTCTCCCCGCAGAGCTTCATGAGCTCCGAGAACAGAGCAAAATAAATGATCTCGCTGGCCTTTTCGTCCCCCATCAAAAAGGAGGGAAACGCCTTCTCGGCCTCATACTCCGTCACCGGATACACCGCCAGACCAAAAAGCTCCCCGATATGGCATTTGATACCCGCATAGCCTTCCTCTATGGCGGCGGAGACCTTCTCCAGAAACTCCCTCTTCAGATCCGTGTAGGTGCCGCAGGACAGATAGAGATGTTCCAGCACCGGATCCATCCGATACAGCCGAAACACCCTGCAGGGAAATTTCGTCCTCTCGTCCCTCATGGGAAGGCCGCTGTCCACCATGGTGCCTACGATGTTCTGATCCTTGTACAAGCTTACGGCATATTCCCACTGCCCCTCCTTGGTCAGCCGGTTCCTATGCGCCGTCACTTCCTCCAGAGTCGCCCCGCATCCGAACCTCTTGGACAAATGGCAGACCATCGTCTTCACCACGCCGAAATGCTGCAGGTCGAAGGCCTGCTCCTCCGATACCCAGTCCTCGCCGCCTGCTCCTCCACCCTCTATGTCCCGGAATCCATGCAGGTAGGAAATGCTCAGTTCCGTAGGCGTATAGGAGCATTTTTCATAATCCAGCTCGTGTGAATGATTATCAAACAAGGGGATTTTTTCAATACCTTCCATCCGTCTCCCATCCTTTCCTTGTGTTTTTGATAAAAACAGAATATCATTTCCGTTGTTTTTTGTGAAATATGAATAAAAGATATGCTAATAACGAATCGTAATAAACAAGAATATTTTCCGGCAGGGCAGCCTGATGGCAGACAATGGCCCAACACCGGAAAACAAGCGGGAAATATGCAGGAAATACGAAGAAATAAGCTACTGAAAATACCAATTGACTCCGCACATTTTCAGGCTTATAATATGTCCTTGGCCATATATGGCCTGAAAGGAGATTTCCGGCAAAATCAACCAAAAGGCAGAGCAAACGATGCAAGCGCCGCACCATAGGTCAGGGATAAGCCCGGCAGAAGGTCAGACAATGGCCGCTCAAAGCGGCGAGGGTCAGGTAAAGATCAAGAAGGCGGCTGGGCAAAGGCCATGAAAAAGCCGACCGCAAGCCGGTCAGCGTCTAAAAAATGCCGGAAATGCAGGGAATAGACAATCATGACAAAAGACTTGACAAACGGCAGCCCCATGAAGCTGGTATTGGGTTTTTCCATTCCTTTGCTCTTGGGATTTTTATTCCAGCAATTTTACAGTCTCGTAGACACGCTGATCGTAGGGCGCTATTTGGGCGTGGATCCCTTGGCCGCCGTGGGCTCTACCTCCTCCGTGAACTTTCTGGTCATCGGCTTCTGCATGGGAGTCTGCATCGGCTTCTCCATCCCGGTTTCCCACAAATTCGGGGCAGGCGACCATGCCGGAATGCGGAAATACGTAGCCAATTCCGTATGGCTGTCGGCGGCCTTCTCCATCATTTTGACTGCTGTGACGGTAATCTTCTGCCGCCAGATTCTGACTGCCATGAAAACGCCCCACAATATTATCGACGGCGCTTATTCCTATATCGTGGTGATTTTCATAGGCATCCCCGTGACCTTCCTCTATAATATTTTGTCGGGCATCATCCGGGCTTTGGGAGACAGCAGGACTCCGGTATTTTTTCTGCTGCTTTCTTCTGTGCTCAATGTTGCTCTGGACCTGATCTTTATCATCAACTTGGGGCTGGGAGTGGCAGGCGCCGCATGGGCCACCGTGATTTCCCAAGGGGTTTCCGGCCTGCTGTGTCTATTGTATATGGTAAAGAAATTCGAGATTCTGCACATATCAAGAGATGAGTGGAGGCCTGACCGCCACATGATGGCAAGCCTCTGCAACATGGGTATTCCCATGGGACTGCAATATTCCATCACCGCCATCGGCAGCGTTATCCTGCAGTCGGCAGTGAACACTCTTGGATCCGGCGCGGTGGCAGCTGTCACCGCCGCCGGAAAAATATATAGTTTCTTAGCTTGTCCTTTTGATGCCATGGGCTCCACCATGGCCACCTACGGCGGCCAGAACGTAGGCGCAGGCAAGCTGGAGCGCATCCTTCAGGGCCTAAAGTCCTGCATCCTTCTGGGGGCGGTCTATTCCGTCATGGCCTTTCTCATCGCCTTCTTTTTGGGAGAGCCGCTGGCAGCGATGTTTGTGAAGGAACAAGATCTGCAGATCCTCAGCGATGTAAGGCTGTACTTGGTGATCAGCACATTGTTCTTTTTCCCGCTGGCTCTGGTAAACATCATCCGCTTCATGATTCAGGGCATCGGTTTTCCCAGATTCGCCATATTGGCAGGGGTATTCGAGATGGTTGCCCGGGGCTTCACGGGAGCCGTTCTGGTTCCCCAGTTCGGCTTCACCGCCGCCTGTCTGGGCAGTCCCATTGCATGGCTCTGCGCAGACGCCTTCCTCATCCCGGCCTTCCTGCATGTCTATAGAAGGCTGAAGGTCCAGCTTCCCCCGGCGATAGCGCCGGACAGATAGGAGCCGTTGACAGATTGAGGCCGTTTATTGCCGCCTCTTCATTTCCGGCGTCTTTCGCATAAATACCGGAAAATTAAAATGTCTCATGGAAGAAATCCGTAATGCAGTCATACCAATGTACATAAATTTCGCCGTTGACGGTCATCCTTTCGTTGTCCGGCAGGGCTTCCGTCCACTTCCTCCCGTATCGTTCCATGGCCCAGTCCTCACGGTTGAATCGGCGCCAGAGTACGGTCCTGCCGTTCTTGTCCAGATAGTATTCACACATCATATAGCTGTCTTTACTGAGCTGTAAATCTACCAGCCGAACTGTATCATACGTTTTTCCGCTTATTGTTACCTGATATCTTCCCACAACGTCCGATACGTCATCTTTTTTATCCGTTGTCAGTCCATTGTCGCAGGCCCTGATAATACCCTTAGGGCAGCGTTCCACCTCAAAGCCGCAGTTGTCCTCCCCGATGGCATAAGCATCCGAGAAGCCGTCGCCGTCCAGAAATGTTACAATATTACGCAGGCCGTCCTTATCCACCTGCATTCCTCCGAGATAGCGACAGTGGGAATCTGTGAGCTGGGCGAAAACAACGCTCTCCTCCTTTGAACCATCGCTGCCGGTGTATTCCGAAGCTATCTCTACGCCGCATATTCCGTGTACCGCCACGCGCCCAGTTACACTCAAACGATAGACACCGCTCTGTCTCCTTTCCGGCAGATCGTACATACCGAATGACAGCTTCTCGCCCACCCGCGGAATGACCAGCATTCCCGGAAGCTCCTCGTGGCGAACCGCAAAAGGCGGCAGCGGCACACTTTTGATCGTATAATCCGGCAGCATAAGTGGTAAATTTTTCATATTTTTCATATTTAACTCTCCTTTCGATAAATCCCTTTCATATGGATAATGCTCTCTAAACCTTTGTTTCGCAGTGTGCAGACGGCTTTTGACTGTTCCCAGCGGTATTTTCAGCTTTGCCGCAATGTCCGCCTGCGGCAGTTCCTCCCAAAAATATAGGTACAAGATCTGCTTTTCCTTAGCGTTGAGTTTGTTCAGTGTCTCTACAGCAACATGCGTCTCGGATATTCCGCAGCCTCCGTAACAAAGCCTGCTTTCGCTAACGTCATCTATGGGTATCTCCCAGAGTTTCGCTCTTTTTCGGAAATAATCGTTGCATTTATTCCGTGCAATCCCCAGAACCCATGCTTTAAAGTTTTCTTTCCTTTTCAGCGACGGAAACTGAAGAAACGCGGCAAAGAACGACTCCTGCAGAACATCCTCTGCGTCGGCTGCCGATGGCAGCCGGAATTTTACGAACCGCTCAACGTCCGCGCGGTGTTCCCTGAACAGTTCCTCAAAATCCATGGCTCATCACCTCCCGCTTCGTTTTTTCTTCTGAAATGCATTTCGTATATATAGTCGGAGAAATCGGGGAAAAAGTTCATTTGAGGATCTATTTTAATTGATTTTATAAAAAAACTTCTTGACAACTGCCCTATTATGGTGTAAAATGATTTTTGTTGTAGGGCAATTCAATAAAATATATCTGCAGGTGTGGTTCAATGGTAGAACACCAGCCTTCCAAGCTGGATACGTGGGTTCGATTCCCATCACCTGCTTTTTTCATGCAAGGCCGCAGGACCAGAGATTTTCCAGCAGAATCAATGGTTTGCGGCCTTTTTCAGCCGCTGGTTTACAACCCATTTTTTGCCCAAAAGTCAATTGGGGATTCCAACAAACCATACAAACTTTTCTTGAGTCGTGTCAGACAATGCCCTTATTTCAGCAAGTGTAATTTTCCCGATAATTTGAACGGTATGTATCGCCTTACATTTTTAACCATTTTCAGTTACAACCTTATATTGCCATCACATATTCTAATTTACAACCATTTTGGGTTAAACTTCTAAAACAATTATTGCATACTATCCAATTTTGGTCTAGAATAATCCATATGTGAAAGAAAGGCGGCAGCCATGAACAATTCTAAACTTGCAGAGCAAAATGGTTAATTCGCTACGGCGTTTTAATAAAAATCAAGAAAAGAGGATTTATTATGAAAAAGAAGATAGCAATATTGCTGTTGTCCTGCTTGTTGGCTTTATCATCTTGCGGAAAAAAGACCAATCAGGATGATGTGTCCGAACCATCAGTTGGACAATCCGAATCTGCAAATTCCACTGAAAGTTCTACCCAGCCTGAAGAGAATAACTCCTCTTCTAGCTCGGAGTCAATGGAGCCGTCAGAAGAGATAAATTCGGACGAAGATACTTCGGATATAGAACTGACAATTCCCGCGGATTTTGTAGGCCAGCAGACACAAGCAGATCTGGACAAGAAAGCAGAAGAATATGGCATCAAATCAATTGTGCTTAATTCTGACGGAAGCGCGACATACACCATGACAAAACAACAACATACGGAATTTCTGGAGGAATACCGCGCACAAATCAATAGTACCTTAAATGAATTAATCGGCTCGGAAGATTACCCGAACTTTACGGCTATAAAAGCCAATGAGAATTATACTGAATTTACAATAACTACAAAATCTGCTGAATTAGATATGGCCGAGTCATTTTCTGTTATTGCTTTTTATATGTATGGCGGAATCTATAATGTGCTAAACGGCGAAGAAATTGACAATATCTCTGTGACCTTTATCAATGCGGACAGCGGCGAAATAATTAGCGTGTCAAATTCATCCGACATGGAAAAGACAAATTAAGCAGGGCAATATTGCCAAACAACTCGTGGTGACACAATCGTTATAAAGGGCTATTGCAAAGACATCGGAGAAATCCTAGGATACCAGATTGATATAAACGAAATCATAATACCATAAAGAAAAGCTTGATGGAAACATTTTTGCACTAAAGCAAACCCACCCGTATTGTATCATCTCCGGGCAGCAAAAAAGGCCTCGTATTACTACGAAGCCTTTTTTTGCTGCAATGTTCCAGTTACAGCAGAAGCCTTCTTGCCGGCCCTGCCTTTCCTTCTGCCAAGAGGCACCGAAATATTCTATGCAATTCTGATGCAGTCGTATCTCTCACCGTTGATCACTGTCTCCATCATCTCCATAGGCGTGTACCCGATGCAGCTCATCAGCTGCCTGAATACCGTGGCGGACTGTCCGCCGCAGAGCTGCACGCCTCTTCTTGACGCATCCCCATGGAACACATCGCTGCGGCTGTTGACATTCCAGAAAATGATGTTGGGGATCTCGTAGCCGTGCTTTCTGAACCTATGAACCATCTTGTCATAGAAGCTCCAATCCTTGTTTCCGCAGAAATCGATCTCCATATCGGATATGACGATAATCGCCTTGGGCATCTCCTCCTGAGGCACATGATTGTTCAGCGCTATCTCCAAGACCTTGTCAAAGGCCGCTTTCAGATCCGTGTTCATGGCCCATGCCGCCTTGCTCATGCCGGCGATCTTCTGCTCCAGAGTCTCCCCCTTCAGCAGCACCACCTCCGGCTGTCCGCTGAAGGTCATGAACATGTCGTGATACGCCCCCTTGTTGTGTTCTGCAAAATAAATTCCCAGTCCGATGGACGTGGCCATGGGTCTTCCCATCATGGAGCCGGATACATCGGCCATGACGATGGCGTTGATTCCCTCTCCAACATAGTCGGGCAGCTGGCCCCACTGAGCCTCCAGCACCTTTGCGTTCTCTCCCTGCTCTCCCTGATAGAGAAATTTCTCTACTATGTCGTAAGGGTACAGCGCTCCGGCGTTGATCTTCTCCTGCCCTGCGGACGCTCTATCCACAAAAGCCTGAAACCTTTCCTCGTCATGCCGCCGGAAGGCCTTGCGGTAAATCATCATAGCCCGGCTGGGTACTGCGGAGTATTTGATCTCCTCCCAGCGGCCCCCGGACATCAGCGCCTCCACCACACCGATCTGCTTTCTCAGGCTGCGCACCATGCGCTTGAAATTGTATACGGGATATCCCAGCTTCTGCGCCGTCAATATCCCCAGCCGTCTGGTGTTCCGGGAGCTTGCATCCGCAGTCTTGATCCATTTTGCCAATAGGGACACGGCATTTCCCTGATGAAGATTCCTCAGATCCTCCTGAAACTGCGCCTTCATAGCCTCCCACATAGCCGCCTCCAAAGGCGTCCCTATAAGACAGTAGAGATCGTCATATCTCCCGAATACGCCGATAAGGTCAAGGTTGGGCAACAGCGCCTCCGGATGCCGTTCTGCCATATAACGCAACAAGGTTCGGAAGGTCTTCCGCTCCCCCAAGCCTTCCCGAATGTCTCTTGCATAAAAGACTATCTTCGTGGCAAGCAAAGGGCTCTCCTTATATGCCTCGGCAAACATGGACTCCACTCTGGCATCCTCCGCCTCCCGCAGGGCTCCCGCCGTGGAAAAAAGATCCAGACAAGCGCTCCCCGTGGTATTCAGAGCCACGGCCCCGTTCTCCGTCCTTGTAAAACTTCCCTCTCTTCTCAACCAATCCGCAAAACTCATGACCAAACCTCCGCCCGTCCCTTCGGGCATTCCCTCCTACGGACGCCTGCTGCAGGCTTCCCGCCGTTCTCGTCCTTATCCGCTTTCCATAAACATGACCCATTTTATCCTGTGGCGGCGTTGAACCGCCCTACATCTTCAGGCCCTTAAAATGTTTTTGCTGTCAGGGTCACAAAGCCATGGGCATAGGCACAAGATTCAAACTCGCAATTACCACTTTTCCATGCCGTTTCCATCACTAACATGATGTGTTTTCTCCTATGCAGCATTTATATTAACATAGGATTTTCTGCATGACAATGATACTTGTGGTATAAAATTATTCCGGCAGTCCTTTCAGCTTATAGTACTGCAGAAGCAATCTGACCACCCGGCTATAGCTGACCTTTCCGTCCAAAATCCCGTTCAGCTTGAGATTGCCATCGATGAACGCATCCGCCGCCTTGTCCACCAGCTCCGTATCCAGCAGAGCCTTTCCGTTGATGCGGTCCCACTCCTCCTGCGTGACGAAGATATTGTCTGTCCATACCTGCTCCTCCACCGCCACGGGGGCTATGCGCTTGACGGTATCCTCGTAGATATCCGGATGATCCCTCCATGCATAATAGATATCGTTGTTCAAGTAGACCAGCACACTGAGATAACCCGCATATCGGAAAAATTCATCCTCCGATCCTACGCAGGCCAGATAGCCAATAAAGTTCGCTTCGTCCTCGTAGATGTAGCCCCGCAGATGGGCAAGCTCATGGCACATGGTAGACGGAATGTTCAGGATGTGCATGACATCATTATAATTTGCCTCCATGGAAAAGGGAAAATAATAGCCCTGCATATGCTGCTGACACATGAAATCCGAGGACAGCAGCGCCTTGGGACGGGGATAATAGCCGTCCAGCTGCGGATAATCCGCCCCCAGCTGCGCCATCAGTTCTCTGGCCTGATCAGCCATATCTCTCAGGGCTTCTTTCTTCCCCAGTCCTCCTTTGTAGAGAACCATCCCCGTCTCGTCCCTTTCCATGCTTCCGGCCAGCTGATTGCATCTCTCCGCCACCATATTGTAAACCGCAATCAGATCCTCCAGAGTGTATTCTCCATCATCTTCACCGAAATAATGCTGCGAGAAGGTAGAACCATGATATAGGATAAAGCAGTTCAGCGTCATAATCAGGCATACTGTGAGAAACGTCCATCCAAAAAAGCGATAGAACCCTCCGGTGAACCTACATAAAAAGCTTCTGCAAGCCGATCCATGAGAGGTTCCAAGACAATCCGCCCCGGTCTTGACAGCAGTCCTTCCGGAATCCGGCGCCGATCCCATCACCGCCTTCAGCAGCAGGGCAGCCCCTTTTACCAAACCTACAACGCCCCACAATAATCCCAGAAAAAGAGCAAACGCCACCAAGACTATCCCCGCCCCGATCAGCCATTCACCGACAGAAAAGGGGAAAATGCCCGTCAGCCGCCCATATGTATTGACCCATAGGGGAAACAGATTTGCGATGTACCAATCACAGAAAACCGTGCTGTTCCATGCCGCCACGTTCAGGCCTGCCGTCAGAAGAATCATAATCAAGCATAAGACAGCACTCTTTCTGCCGAAGCCTTTTCCTTGTACGGATCTCCCTTTTCCCCCGTCAGTTCTTCCCTTCCTCATGTTCCCCTCCACAGCATTCTCTGCTCTGCCGTCTGCAGCTTCCCCAAGCCTACGGCGTCCTCCTACATAAAAAGACGCAGCCCGAAGCAACGGACTGCGCCCTCCTCAAAAACTTATTCATAGTGAATAAACTCGTCATACTCTTTCCAGATGCAGCAGATCCATGTCTTTCCCTGATTCAGGACGATCTCGTTCCCATTCTCATCGTAGAACATATTAGGGCTGTATCTCTCATCCTTGCGCTGCCAGGTTCCCTTGATCACCTTGCCGTTGGTGAAGATATAGGCATCTCCCGTGCCGTCAACATCAAAGGCCAGATAGTCGTACTGATCATTGTCAGGGAATCTCTCCTCGCCATGGCAGACTTTGAAGATTACGTTGGTCACGGAAAGCTGTTCATTGTTCATCTCGTCGATATGCTTCTGGCCGTACTGGGTCCTATAATAAACTCTCTCCTCCGCATTGTACTCAAAGCAGGGATTGTGCTTGCCATATCCCCCCGCATTGGCCTGCGTTCCTCCGGGATATATCTTAGTGGCATCGGGATAGGACTCATAGGTGGCAATATAACCTTCATCCGCAAAGGAAAATGCCTGCGTGAAGCGGTTTGTGTAGTCCGTATCGTATCCAAGACGCTCGACATCCTTCCCATATCCGTCGATGAACAGATACCCCGTATGCTCTACAGCTATGTTGCTGCCACGCTCAATCCTCTTATAAGTAGCGTCGCTGGCCGGCTTATTGATGCCTGCCACCGCAGTGCTGACATTGTCCACCTGATCGGAATTGATCAGCTCCTCCACCCAAGGCCTCGCAAGCCCCCAGTTGCAGTAGATGGATTCATATGCCAGTGCCTCGAAAATAAAATAGTCGCGGCTGCTTCTCACCGAACCAATGTGATCCAGATCGTCATAGTCCTCAAAAAATCCCATAAGACGAGTGATTCGTCCTTCTACCGGAGCCTCGTAGATAATGCTGGCTTCGGAAATGCCGTACTGGGGAAGCGCCTGCAGGAGGTTGTTGATCATAACCGCCATGTTCCTTCTCTTCACGACGCCCTCGTCCTTCCATTCTCCGGTGAGATAGCTCTGCATCTTGCCGTCCACCACTGTCCGCTGGCCGATGGGATGATTTTCCCCGTTGGCCTTCATGCCGTCCTCCATGGAGGGCTCTTCCTCCTCAGGCTGGGAGGGGCTTACCGATTCCTCCGGCGCGGGAGTCGCCGTGTTCATGGGCTGAGGCGTAACCTGCACCGGGGACGGCAGTTCATCATCGCCGCACCCGGCCAGAAGACCTACCGCTATAATAAGTGCTGCCAATACTTTCTTCTTCATAGGAAATTCCTTTTCTCCTCTCTTTTTACCTATTTCCAAAAACCAAATGACCAATTTGTCCCTTCGTAAGGCGTTATCACACTTGGAAATTTCCGCCAAATGCAAACATATTCCCCCCAAACGGCAAATTATGATATAATTTTACCACACCCATATACTTGAAACAAGCCTAAAAAATATTGATTTTACTTTAATTGTTTGTAACAAATCTGATACTCACAAGATTAACCAACAGAAGTCACCATCGCAATGCCGAGGAGAGAATATGGATCAGCTCTATCAGGAAAATGCAAAAATTGTATATCATTACCTATTATCCCTCTGCCATACCCCTTCTTTGGCGGAGGACCTGACCCAGGAAACTTTCCTGCGGGCCTACCAATCTCTGGAAAGATACGACGGGAGCTGCAAGCTCTCCACCTGGCTCTGCCAGATCGGCAAACATGTCTATTACCAATATCTGGCCAAGAGCAAACGGGAGATTCCCACAGAGCCAAAGGAACAGCCGGCTCCTCAAAAGATGCAGCCGGAGGAGACTGTACTGCATAGGATGGAGCTGCTGGAGGTACTGAAAGAAATGCAGCAGCTCCCCGCCCAGATGAGAGAGGTCATCTACCTGCGCGCTTCCGCCGATCTATCCTTCCGGGAGATCGGAGAAATACTGGGCAGAAGCGAAAACTGGGCCAGAGTCAACTTTTATCGGGGCAAAGAGCTTCTGGCCAAGGCCAGAGGCCTCCCCCACAAGAAAAAGACATAGAAACCACATAAAAACCTGAATCAAAAACTAGGAGGTAACTGATATGTGTACCCTGCACTGTGACATCATAAAGGATCTCATTCCTTCTTATGTGGACGAAATCTCTTCAGAGGAAACAAAAAAGGCCGTGGAAGCGCATCTTTCCCAATGTCAGGAATGCCGCGCCTATCTGGATGCCGTTAAATCCACGGAGATCTCTGCCGGAGAAGCCGGTCAGGGCCCGCTGAACTTCATGAAGCGGGTAAAGCAATACTATGCCCACAAAAATGCTTTGGGCGCCGCCCTGCTCTTCCTCTTCTCCCTCATAGTACTGCCCGTCATCGCTCATCTTCACCCCAATCAGGAGAATGCCTTGTACTGTATCATCTTCTCCGGCCTTGCTGTGGGAACCTATTATCTGCTGTCCGACTATCAGGTAAAGCCCAAGGGAAACTGGCAAAAGCTTCTGTGCGGCATAGTATCTGCTCTGGGTATTTTATATTCAACCTATCTCATAGTAGCGCTGAGCCACTGCATACTTACCGGGAACGAAATCTTTGGCATGGAACTGTCCAAATCGGGCCCTTACTTCAATGCCCAATTTATCTCCATCGTCGTCGTGGAGCTGGCAACCTTTGCGATCTGCGCTGCGGATTCCGGGAGGAGGAATTATACTCTGGGTTTCATGCCCACCCTGAATCTGACATGCTGTGCCCTCTGCATGTTCTACAGAGAGATCTTGTTTCACATGGATTCCCGGGAAACCATCCCTTATGCGATCATGCAATGCGCCGGCCTCTTCCTCTTGCTGACCGCAGGCACACTGCTGGCAGAGCTGGGTATATGGATGCTGATCGCCCGCGCCGCCAAAAAAACGCCGGGAGCCGTCTGAAGCGGTTCCCCGCCGGCCTGCCCCATATCCGCCCCAAGGCCTTCGCTCCGGCTGTATCCGGCAGTCTTCCGAAATCGTTCATAGAACCATTCCCGAAAAAAGGGGGCTGTCAAAGGCAGTAGCCCATAAGGAAGCATTGAAAAGCTTATGACTTATGTCAGGTAAGATGATCTCAGGGGTTTGGGGATATGTCACCAACAAGCGTTTACGCAGGTTTTCCGGTTACGGAAAATCTGCGTAAATGAGCCTTCTGTACAAGAAGGCATTGCTTGCCGGTATTGTCCCGAAATTCTTCTCCCGCAGAGATCCTACACCCGGCCGCGGCGAACAGGCTGTTGCATCAAATTTTAATTATGTTTTTATCATGCAGTCATTGAACCAAGATTTCAACGCCAAGCGTCTGGAACGGTACCTGACATTGGCATGACAGTCAGGAGCAATTCCGGTTGTCGTATTGACAAAAGCAGACCTCGTGGATGAGTATGGATCGTATATACGAATCGTGTCTTGATACCCTTGCTGCGTATATGGCCCCCGGGAAAACAATCGTATTTCTCGGTTCATCCGGTGTAGGAAAATCGAGTCTTGTGAATGCACTTGCAGGTAAGGAGATCATGGTTGCTAATGGGATCCGAGAGGATGACAGCAAAGGACGGCACACCACAACTCATCGGCAGCTGATTATGCTGAAAAACGAAGCAATGATCATTGATACGCCGGGGATGCGTGAACTGGGAATGTGGGATGTTTCCAGCGGGCTGGGCGAAGCATTTTCCGATGTCGAGCAATACTTAGGAAAATGCAAATTCAGCGATTGTAAGCATGAGACTGAGCCGGGCTGTGCAATTAAAGAGGCCATTGCCAACGGCGATTTGTCCCGTGAACGCTGGGAGAGTTATATCGGACTAAAAACAGAAGCGAAATATTCGGATGGCAAGGTTGCTTTTCTACGGCAAAAGCAGCAAAGGAATAAGAACATCGCAAAGTTCAGCAGGCAAAAGAAATTGGAAAACAAAAAATACGGAGGTGGAAAGCATTGAATATCAATATCAGGAATGAAATACCTGCCGATTATCGCATTGTAGAGGAGCTAACGCGAGAAGCGTTTTGGGGATGCATGGATCATCCCACTTGCGATGGAGAGCATCTATTGGTACACAAACTGAGAGACCTCCCTTCATTCGTACCGGAGCTTGATTTTGTTGCGGAAGCGGAAGGTAGAATCGTGGGTCACATAATTTACAGTATAGCGAAAGTACGGATGCCAGACAATCAGGAAATAGAAGTTTTGAATTTCGGCCCTCTCAGTGTTCATCCGGACTATAAAAGGATGGGCGTGGGTTCAGCCCTTATGCGTCATTCCATTGCCGAGGCAACAAGACTGGGATATCGCGCAATTATTTTCTATGGACATCCCGATTATTACCCGAGATTTGGGTTTCGGAGAGCAAGCAGGTATGGTATCGTATCCTCTGGCGGTGGCAGCTGGGACGCGCTGATGGCAATGGAGTTGTATGACAGAGCCTTGGATGGTGTTACTGGTCGGTATATTGAAGACGAAGTCTATGAGGTCGATCCAAAGGAAATGGCTGAATTTGAAAAGGAGTTCCCTTATAAAGAACCTATTCAGCTTCCGCCCGTCGAACTGCTGACCGATCATCTTCCCGAGCGTGTAAAGCAAACATTTGAGGAGCATGGAATCAAATTCGTATCCCAACTGCATCGTCTCAGTGGCGCGGAACTGCTTAACTGGGATGGCATGGATGAGCAGTTGCTTGTGAAAATCAACAGGATACTGTCACAGTTGGGACAACCTTGCAAACTGCTGCCTTCATCTTATATTCTGCAGCTAACTGAACTGGGCGTGCGTAATCCGGTTGGTTCGCTGATTCGATCAAAAGCCAGAATATCTTTGTATCGCGTGGAATCAGAAGGAAAAAAGCTTATCCTGAAAGTTTTTGAGAATCGAGAAGATGCGCGGGAAATTGACAACTATTTGATGCTGTCAAAGCTCGGAATTCCGACATTACCGCTATTGGGATACACCAAAAATGCAATACTATTGCCTGATGTGGATTCAAGCGACGAATATCGGCTCGGTAAAGAAAGTGATTTGAGCGATCCGAAGATTGCAAAGGCTATTGCCAAATGGTACACGATGCTTCATGAAAAAGGTCGTGACTATCTTTCCGGCAGCGAGATTCCGATGTATGATGAATCCGATCTTATTACCGCAAACAATATGGCGGTAATCGCAGAAAAGACAGGGACTACAGGGAACATACTTTGGCAGGTAATCACGGAGAACTACAACATGATCCGCAGTCGAATAGATGCTCTGCGCCGAACACTAACATATAATGATTTTTACTGGACGAATTTGATTGTATCAAAAAACGGTGAAAGTGCACTCATGTTCGATTACAATTTGCTGGGCAAAGGTATCGCTTACGGGGATATACGCAATGTAACAAGTTCGCTTTCTAACGATGCTTCGGAGGCATTCATACAGGAGTACGGTGATAATATCGACGAGGAGGAGAAAAAAGCAGACGCCTTTATTTCACCTCTCGTCACGCTGATTAGTGCTTGCGAACATGAGACTTTTCCATCGTGGGCAAAAGGCTCGCTTGAAGAATTGAAAAACGGCGATGTATTGAAACATCTGAAAAAGTGGTTGAATATGGAGGTGCTGTAATGAACAGCATTTATCAAGAAATTGATTCATCTATAGAAGATACGATTGTAACTCAATACGGTAGTTGGGTGCGTGATTACAAATGCCCGGTTAAAGGTGAAACAAAAGGGGCAGGCCAATCCGCATCCCGCTTCACAAACCGGAGCCAGTCAGCGGCACAGAGAGACCGGCATGACCTATGCCACGCCGGTTTTGCCGGAGACTTCATATACTTCCTTATGGGCTTCCGCCTAATGCCACAGCCCCTTTTTTGCAAGTACCTTATTCACCAGCACCTCCGCCGCGAAGCCGCTGAAGATTCCGCTGATTACGCCGAACAGCACATCCGTGGGAAAGTGGACTCCCAGATACAGTCTGGAAAGCCCTATCAGTCCCGCCAGTATCAGCGCCGGAATGCCGAAACGCTTCGGAAGCGTCCTATAGAGAACCCATGCCGACGCGAAGGAGCTGCCCGTGTGTCCGGAAGGAAAGGAATAGTCCCACGGCCTGCTGATCAGGGGCACCAGCCCCTCAATGGTCTCATAGGGCCTGACTCTGGCAACCAGATTCTTCAGTGTCACATTATTGATCAACAGCGACACCAGCAGCGCCAATAGGCTCATGACCCCTGCCTTTCTGGTTCTCTTGGATATCAGAAGCAGCAAAGATATGATCACCCAGACGATCCCGCTATTCCCAAGGGTCGTCACCGCCGTAAAAATCGGGGTCAGAATTCCGCTCCTTATGTTTTCCTGAATGAATATCAGAATGTCGCCGTCCAAGGCCATAAGCCATTCCATCATATTCCTGATCTCCCGCCTGTCTGTTTTTTATGTTCCTGTTCCATATTTCTGATGCCTTTATTTTCCGCCTGCATCTCTCATTCCTGACCCCTTTTTTAATGCAGACCATCTCCTTGAAGGAAGTCCATAAACACTCTGGACCCTGTGGCGCCCCTCTGCCTCTGATATTTGCCCTCATAGGGATGCAATGCGTTTTTCTCCATTCTGGCAAACACCAGCTGCCCAATCCTATGCCCCGACTCCAGCTCTATGGCGCACCGGTTGGCATTGAACAGCTCCAGCGTGATCTCCCCCTGAAAGCCGGGATCCACCCAGCCTGCGTTCTGGATGAACAGCCCAAGCCGCCCCAATGAACTCCGCCCCTCCACAAACGCCGTCAGATTATCCGGCATCTTAAAATACTCCACTGTGGTGGCAAGGACGAACTGCCCCGGCAGAAGCAAATATTTGTCAGTTGTGATCATTTTGTATTTAACATCATCGCTAAGTCGTATGATTCCTCCGGGAGTGTCCTCCAGAACGCAAAACGTGTTTCCCAACCGGATATCCACGCTGGCAGGCTGTATCTGCTCCTGCTCCAGCGGCTCTATGCACAGCGACCCCTCCTCCAATAATCCTATAATTTCACCATCCGATAAAACCATATGTATCCCTCCGTTCCCGTTTTTCACAGTCGCTTCCGTATTCGGCCAATGTACCGCCCTCTCAAGTTTCGGCATCTATATCATACCGTATTTAGCCGTATATTTCAAGATATGGGAAATGGCCCGAATCGATACATATCTGCTTGCCCATATTCATAGATAAACCCACAGCCAAAAAGAAAATGCCCTCTCTGTCTCATCAGGGCAATATCCGACAGCACTGCGACAAGATTCTGCATTTACTTTGTGTTTCCGACCATCTTATAATGTAAAAAGTCTATACAGCCAACGCGCAAGTTCAGGCAGAGGAATTCCTGCCGGAAAATCCGCAAAAGGCTGAAAACACAACTATTGCAAACACAATCACTGTAAGCAGAACCACCGAAAACTAAGAAAAACTACTGGTATGGCCTTATGCGAAGCAGCGCAGGAAGCAGCGGTAAAAGCATAGCTTGCAACATGGCGGCGGGCCGGAAAGAAAACGGGGACAGAGCTATGGATGTATTTAAGTTCGGGCTGAGGTACTGGAAGAAATATGCGGCGGGAGGAATCCTCACAAAGGCCATGAGCTGCGTGGCGCTGGGAGCGGATCTCCTGCTGCCTCTCATCACGTCCATGTTCATCAATTATGTAATGCAGGACAATCCCCCTGCAGACGATAATATTCTCTCCTTCCTTCTCAGCGGAAAGTACGGGGCCATTCATTCCATGGAACTTTTCTGGACACTGGCCTTTCTTTTCGTGGGCCTGATTCTGCTCAAGGAAATCACGGTTTATATCCGAAACATCATCAACCAGAAGCTGGGGCTGGGACTGGAGACGGATCTGCGCAGGGCCACCTTCCACAAGCTGATGGAGCTGGACAGCGACACTATTTCCCGCTACAACACAGGTGAGCTGCTGACGATCCTGAACTCCGACACCATCATGTTCAAGGAGCTGTTCTGCCGGATCATCCCCCATATGTTCGATGCCGTTTTCGTTCTGGTCACAGCCATCCTGCTGCTGGCAGGAATCAATCCCTATCTATTGATCATTCCTGTGATCTTGATTCCCTTTTTCGCCACAGCCCTGCTGCGCTTCCGCAAGCTGGCGAAGCAGAACTTCACCTTGATCCGGGCCAACAACAGCAACATGAGCCTGACGGTTCAGGAAAATATCGAAGCCGTTCGTCTGGTGCGCTCCTTTACCAACGAAAAACTGGAAAAAGAGAAATTCAACGCGGCCAACCAGAAGGTGAAGGAGTCCTATGTAAAGCAGGTGAAGCTATCTTCATCCTTTGAGGCGGTTTTCAGCCTCATCCGCCAGACCGCTTACATCGGCAGCATCGCCGTGGGAGCCATTCTGGTCATGAACGGCCACATGCTCATCGGCTATCTGGTGGCCTGCGCGGACTATGTAATGAAGATCATGCAATTTGTCACCCAGATCAACAACTGCATGTTCCAGATGCAGCAGCAGCTGGTGTCCGGCCGAAAGATGATGGACTTCATGAGCTGTGAAACCAAGATTCCAAACGGCGATCTTTCCGCGAAGCCCATAGAGAACGTACATCTCCAGATCCAGCAGGGAACCATGTGCATTCAGGGCAAAACGGTGCTGCGGGACATCAATCTGGATATTCCTTACGGCAAGAAGGTAGGAATCGTGGGCGGAACCGGCTGCGGCAAAAGCGTGCTGCTGGAATCCCTGATCCGGGTGCATGACCTTACGGGAGGCTGCATCAAACTAAATGGCAAAGATGTCAGGGAGTATGATCTGGACTCTCTGCGCGAGAAATTCTCCTATGTCTTTCAGGACGTGTTTCTCTTCTCCAACACCATAGACTCCAACATTGCCTACGCCCAGCCGGACATCGGGCGGCAGCAGGTCTACCGGGCGGCCATGCACGCTCAGGCCCACGGCTTCATCCAGCACCTTCTGGACGGATATGATACCATCGTGGGAGAGCGCGGTCTGGGCATCTCCGGAGGCCAGAAGCAGCGGGTGTCCATTGCAAGAGCGCTGCTGCGGGAAGCGCCTATACTGGTGCTGGACGATTCCACCTCGGCTCTGGACATGAACACGGAGAAAAAGCTTCTGCGGGATATCAAGGAGAATTATCCCGAAAAGACTCTGCTGATCTCCGCTCACCGCATGTCTTCCGTAGTCGATTGCGATGAGATCATCTACATGCGGGACGGCATGATTCTGGAGCGGGGAACCTTTGAGGAGCTGATGGCGATGGACGGGCATTTCGCATCGGTCTACCGGATTCAGGAGACCCAAGAGGGCACTGTAAACTTCGACGCGCTGGCAGAAGCCGAGAGGGGGATGTAGGTCATGGCAAAGCGAAATACATATTTTCAGGATGAAGTAATCGAAAGAAAGATTGACATAAAGCATTTGGCCCGGGTAGTCAGATACGCCTTTCCTTTTAAAAAGTATTTCATAACGGTGGCGTTTCTAATGGTTCTGGCCTCCCTGCTGGCCATGGTGACTCCCCTGCTTTTGAAGCAGATCATCAACGAGGCGGTGCCTTCAGAGAATTTCCGGATGCTGGCCTTTCTGATTCTGGGCATGGCGGCGCTGGCCTTGACGGAGATTGGCATCAACTTCGCCCACCAGCGCATCATGGGAAAGGTGGGACATGATATCATCGCAAACGTGAGAAGAGATGTCTTTTATAAGCTGCAGGAACTGCCCTTTGACTATTTCGACTCCATGCCCAACGGAAAAGTAGTGATCCGGGTGACAGAATATGTGAACGACCTTGCCAACTTTTTTACAAACAGCCTGCTGATGCTCCTATCCTATGCGGCAAAGCTGCTGATCGTCACATTTTTCATGCTGGGCTTAAGCCCCCAGCTCACGGGGGTGGTCTATGCCATCGTGCTGCCCATGGTAACGCTGATCTTTTTCCTTCGCTATTCCCTGCGCAAGCTCTTTTCGGTCCATAGGGCAAAGAATTCCAACCGCACGGCGTTCCTCATCGAGACCATTATGGGGGAAAAAATTGTCAAGAGCTATAACCGCAAGGAAAGCAGTGAAAAAATATACGATGAGATTCACGATATCTGCGTGAAGCAGTATCTGAAGATCGTCCACCGGGGGGAACTCAACACGCCCATCGTGGAGACCTTCTGGAACATCGGCACTGCAGCCCTCTACGGTACTGCCCTGTTTCTGATACTGAACGGCAGCTCCACCATGGATGCCGGAATCGTGGTGGCCTTCACCAGCTATATGACCCAGTTCAGCGGCCCCCTGACCCAGCTGGCCCAGATCATACAACAGCTGGCTCAGGTCAGCTCCAATCTGGAGCGGGTGTTCGACACCATCGACTTCCCCGTCTCCATCCATGACGGCGAAAACTGCAGGGAGCTTACACACATTCAGGGAAAGGTGGATTTCAACCATGTGACCTTCGCTTATGACGAAGGTGTCAATATTCTGGAGGACTTTGATCTGCATGTAAAGCCCGGAGAAACCATTGCGCTGGTAGGGCCTACGGGCGCAGGAAAGACCACCATCATCAATATGCTGACCCGTTTCTATGATGTGAAGAAAGGAAGTGTCACCATCGATGACATCAATGTCAAGGAGGCGTCTCTGACCTCCCTGCGCAGGGAGGTGGGGGTTCTGATGCAGGAGCCCTTCATCTTCAAGGGAACCATCTTAGAAAACATTCGCTACGGCAGGGCGGATGCAACGGACGAAGAATGCATCGCCGCGGCAAAGACCATCTTTGCGGACGATTTTATCTGCAAGCTCACCGACGGCTACAGCCATGTGCTGGAGGAGCGGGGCTTAGGGCTTTCCGCAGGGGAAAGACAGCTTCTGTCCTTTGCCAGAATCATCCTGAAAAACCCTTCCGTGATCATCTTGGACGAGGCCACCAGCTCCATCGACACGGAAACCGAAGCCCTGATACAACAGGCCTTGAGCGTGATCCTGAAGGACAAGACGGCCTTCATGGTAGCCCATAGGCTCTCCACCATCCGCAGCGCTGACCGGATTCTCTACATCTCCAACAAGGGGATCGCTGAGCAGGGCAGCCATGAGGAACTTATGGAAAAGAAAGGATTGTATTATGCGCTGAATCAGAAGGCGTAAGCTTTTGACTATTTTACAATCACATTCTCAAGCCATGTCCTCATGGCTTCTTTTGTAGTTCCGGCTTCAAAACGCTTTCCTTCCAGCCAGTTCACAGAATCCGAACATAACTCATGCAAATTGTCGGCGCTGGAGCCGATTCCGCTGCTATGGGAAGTGCAGAAGGGGATCATTGTCTTTCCGGAAAAATCATAGCTTTCCAGAAAGGTGCTGATAATGCGCGGGGCCTGCCCGTGCCAGATCGGATAGCCAATCACAATCATATCGTATTCTTCCATATTCTGTACACTTCCTGAGAGCGCAGGACGCGAGGATGGATCGTTTTGCTCTTGATCCGCCCGCCCATTCGTATAATAGGCCAAATCCTCCTCCGTATAAGGAACTTCCGGCACAATTTCATAAAGATCGGCATTTAAAATTTCCGCCGCATATTCCGCCAATGGCTCTGTGGTTCCGGTAGCGGAAAAATATACTACCAAAATTTTCTGCTCCATGTCTGTCCCTTGTTCCTGCTCTGTAACCGTCTCTTGTTCCTGCTCCGAAACAGACTCGGACGGTTCCTGACTTTCCGTTTCAGAGCTTTCTCTGTTATTGCCTATGACTTGTTCCGTCTGTACTTCCGACTGCCCCGAAACGCTTTCCTGCCCGCCCTCTGGGGCAATATTTCCACAGCCGGCCACGATAAGAAGCAGCATAAAGGAAAACAGTACACAAATTGATTTTTTCATCGTTACCGCCGCCTTTCCTCCACTGTATTCAGCAGATACGCCATATTCCGGCCAAGATTTCTCATTGTCTCCAATCCTTCGCTGTCTGACTGAACATCCCCCGGCATCTGCCCGAAAGCTGCACCATCTCCGTTTCAATGCCTTCTTTATTCAGCTCCTCAAACACGGTATTGATAAGAATTGCCGTATTCCCATCTTTTCTTGCGCTGCCGTTAGGCGCCAATACCTTCATAAACGTTTTCTCCATCTATATTATTCTTAATACCAGTCATGTTTCTCACCGCGGTCAAGGTCATTGATCCGCTCCATCTCCTCCTCTGTCAAAGAAAAATGATACAATTCTGTATTCTCCCGGATATGATCAGGATTACCAGAACCGGGAATCACTACCACGCCTTTTTGCAGGTTCCACCGCAAAATGACCTGCGCGGAAGAAACGTTGTGTGCTTGGGCAATTTCTGAAATCACCGGATCGCCAAGCAGCTCTGCCGTATGTCCCCGTCCGCCCAGAGGATACCAGCCCTGCACCACAATACCCAAATCCTGAATAAATGGGATTACATCATTTTCCTGATAATAGGGATGAATCTCATTCTGCACCAGTGCAGGAACCGTATCCACCTGAGGCAGAAATTCTGTCAGTTCCTCCACATACCAGTTAGACAGACCAATGGAACGAATTTTTCCTTCTGCCACAAACTGCTCCATGGCTTTGTATGCCTTCACATCATTGGCATCCGGGTGGTGCAGAAGCATCATATCCACATAGCCGATATTCAGACGGTCCAGACACGCCTGAATGGACTGCTCCGGATTTTCCATTTCGCTGCCCGGATAGATTTTTGTGACAACAAAAATGTCCTCTCTCCTAATAATTCCTTCGTCGATTGCCTCCCGGACTGCCTGCCCGATTTCCTCCTCATTGCCGTAGGCAGAGGCAGTATCAATAAGGCGCACACCATCGGACAGTGCGGATTTTACGGCATTGATACATTCATCCCCGTGAAGACTGTAGGTTCCCAGCCCGCTCATGGGCATCACATAGCCGCTGTTGAGCAGGACTGTCTTTGTTTCAAAGTCAAATTCTGCCTTCATAGCAGTTTCCTCCTCCGCATCTGTTGCAGTCCGCTCATGGGTTGCTGCCTCTTCTCCCTGCCTTGTGCTTTCCGCCTCTGGAGCTGTTTCTATACTTCCGGCTGCGGCCGTTTCCTTCTGTGCGGTCTGTCCACAAGCCATCACAGAAAATACCATCGCTAAAAGAAGCGTAAGGCTAACTGTTTTCTTCATTTATATTCTCCTTCACCGAATCGCTTCTTACGGGCATGATCCTCCGTTCTCATTTCAGGTTTTCTTTGAAGAATTGATTCAGTTTGTCAAAAGGAATCTTCTCCATATCATCATATAAGGAAACATGATCGGCCTCCGGTATAATCAGCAGCTCCTTCGGTTCCTTTGCAGCTTTGTACGCATCCTCCGAATAATACCGGGAGTGTGCATTTTCCCCGGCAACCATCAAAATCGGTCTGGGCGAAATTTCCCTGATATTTGTCATCAACGGGAAGTTCCAGAAAGCTACCGGCATAGTAGCCGTCCATGAAGAAACAAAATTGACTGCGCGGGGATGGCGGGCGCGTTTATAATAATAATTGTAAAACGCCGCAAAAGCAGGATCCGATCCTTCCGGCAATTCGGGCGGAACTTCCATAGCGTCAGTCAGCGGTTCGCCCATCTCGTCAAAACCAATTTCATGATTACCCAGTGCAAAGGCACCGCTTTCCGCATCCCTCCAACGCTGCTGACTGAGATATTCTTTTATTTTGTCACGCTGCTCCTCGTTATAGTAATCCATGTGCCCTCGGCTCATATCACGGGACATATCGTACATGGACATCGTTGCCACGGCCTTTATGCGGATATCTGTTCCCGCGGCGGTGATTGCCATGCCGGACAAACCGCAGATTCCGATAACACCGATGCGGTTTCGGTTTACGAAATCTAATAGTCCAACGTAATCCACAGCGGCGCTATAATCCTCGGTAAAAATATCCGGAGAAGCAGTATTGCGGACAGATCCGCCGCTCTCTCCTCCAAAGGAAGGATCAAAGGCCAATGCCACGAAGCCGTAGACAGCCATCTGCTGTGCATACAGCCCGGAAGCCTATTCTTTTACCGCGCCAAAAGGTCCTGCTACAATAATCGCAGGATTTTTCTGTTCCGCGTAATTTTCCGGCAGGTAAAGATGTCCCGCCAGTTCAATCCCGTAGCGGTTCTTAAAATGAACCTTTTTCATTTCAATATTTGAATAGATTTCAAATGTTCTGGTGTCCATCATCATTTCTCCTTTACAAGCCATAGCTATTTAATTTGCAGATCGAGAAGTCAAGACAAGCACTGCTTCTGCCATTTCTCTTACCGCCTTTTGCACTCATTATAAAATTGCCGCGTTAAAATATCAAATACATATAAGGAATACATTCCCATACTTGAAAGGTATAAGTATTTTTGGTACAATCAAAGGCATCAGTCCAAAAGGAGGTCGCAAATTTGGATATTCGGGTACTGCAATATTTTTTAGCCGTAGCGAGGGAGGAGAGTATCACAAAAGCGGCGGAGACTCTGAAAATGACGCAGCCGCCACTTTCCAGACAGCTTAAAGATTTAGAAGAAGAGGTGGGAAAACAGCTGCTGATCCGCGGGAGCAAAAAGGTCACGCTGACCGAGGAGGGGATGCTGCTGCGCAAACGAGCAGAAGAAATGATTGACCTTATGGAAAAAACAAAGGCGGAGCTTAACAGCTCCACCGAAAATATCAATGGGGAAATTTATATCGGAAGCGGCGAAACCGATGCTATTTCTTTTTTTGCACAAGCTGCCGGAGCATTGCAGAAAAAACATCCTCTGATTCATTATCACATTTACAGCGGCGACGCCGGTATCGTGACAGAAAAAATTGATAAGGGGCTGATCGATTTCGGCTTATTGATCGGCCCCTTTGATGCCACAAAATACGATTACATGAGACTTCCTATGACCGACACATGGGGCGTATTGATGCGAAGAGACAGTCCGCTGGCTGAAAAGGAATCTGTCTGTGCGGAAGATTTGTGGGATCAGCCGCTGATTTTATCCCGTCAGGCATCCTTCAGCAGCGAAATGGTTTCGTGGCTGAAAAAAGACATCAGCAAGCTCAATGTTGTCATGACTTACAACTTGATATATAATGCCTCCCATTTTGTAAGGAAAGGTCTGGGCTATGGCATTACATTGGATAAGCTCATCAACACCGCCGATGACAGAGAGCTTTGTTTTCGGCCATTATATCCGCCCATGGAAGCCCAGTTGTGTATTGTCTGGAAAAAGCATCAGGTCTTTTCAAGAGCGTCCAATGAATTTTTGAGTCAGCTCAAAAGCGAGTGGGCCACAGAGCATTGAATAACACTATTATAATTTCGCGCGCTCTGGCGCGCATGGAATCAGAAATCGAACCTATGTCCTTCTGTTTCGATTTTATACAATCTCACGGTCATTTTCCTTCTGCAGCAGTCCGTGAATTTGATAAAGAGACAGCATATTCTGATACATCATCTTCCTGCCCAGCAACTGCTGATAGGTCACGGTTTTCACCTTGCCCTCTCCCTTCATCTTGTCCATTTTGGACAAAATATCCGCATATTCTCTCTGGACTGCGCCCAGCATGGCCTCGAAGGCCTCCAGACGAGTTTTTGCCAAATTCTGATCCGACATTCTGACATCCTCCTATGCGCCCTATTCTCTCTGACTTACCTTTGTTCTTGTTATGAGAGTTATGGTTTCGGTTTTTCCTGCCTTGGCATCTTTTTGTTTCGGCTTCTTTTTTTCGGCTTCTTTTACTTTGACTTCGTTTTCCCTATTTTCTCTTGCCACGCTTTTAGCGCCTTCCCTTTTCAGCCGAAAATCTGCCAGCCTCTTTCACCCAGCCCATCAGCTCATCATCGATCTCCTCTTCCCCGGAAATCAGCACATGATGGGTCCATCGATTGGGATAGGGTTCCGTGGCAGCATCTATCCGGGGCGACTCTATGGGGTGCCCCAGCCCAAAGGTCACAACAATGTAATTCTCCGGCCGTTCCTTGGCCCTCCGCACCGGCAGAAACGATACAAAGGCAAAGTTATGCCTATTGGAAAAAGCGATCTGTGTTTTCTGCACCTTGACCTCCACTTGTTCGATCTCCGCCAGAACCCTGCGCTCAAAAGCCTGATACAAGGAGATCGCCCCTGAATGACCATCGAAAAAACACAAAACATCCTGATTCATTTTTTACCATGCTCCCCTTCCTGCAGCGCCCTCCGGTATTCCGTTTCCATCTCTTCCGCCAGATACTCGTCGCTCATACAATGCATGTCCGAAATTCCTTCACACATCAGATTACGAACTTCTGAGTGATAAAAAAACGCCAGCGCATCATCCAGAGAGATGTCCACTCTTTTGGCAAAACATTCGATCACACGGCAATACTTCTTTTGCAGCAAAATCGGATTGGCATTCATACTTGCTCACTCCTTCTGAAATGGAGATATTTCTCAATGGCAATTTCGGTACGAAAGCAAACCTGCAGATTAGGCTTTTCATAACGCAGGCGTTTGATTGCTTCGCCCTTATCTATAAGATGCGAAAAATAAAGCTCCACTGTATTGAACACTTTATCATTAGCCACACCCCCGACCACTATGTCATAGCCTGAATTGTCTTGACCCCTGCGGCACATGAGAATAAACTCTAGCCACTCCTCAGAATAACAATCAAACTTCAATACATCAAGTTCTTCGTATGCCGCCTCGTCAAATTCATAATGGGAAACAATCCCATTCCTGCCGCTGCGCTTAAATTTTCCGCACCACTTTACAGCCTGCTCATAAATAGGCGTTGTATAGAATCCTCGTCCAAAATCTACATTGGCTCTGGAATACTTCAGATCAGGTTTTGTAATTTCCAAGTATGAACCATGATACAAAATCATATCTTCACACCTCTTTCCCTCATAAGGCCGATTATATCGTCCACGATATATTGTTTGCCTTGGGTATGGAGTATCTCGTATTCCGGAATAATATAACTATTCAAGATAACAGTCTCTTTGGCTAACTTCTCATAAACCTGAGCGGCGTTCATTTTTAATCTTTCCGCAATACTTTCTATACAGAACACCGCAAACTCTAATTCATCTGCAGTTCTGATCTTTTCCTCACTGGAATCCATTATTCTCCCCTTCCTGCAGCGCCCTCCGGTATTCCGTTTCCATCTCTTCCGCCGTCAGTCTTTAAACAGACGCTCCACAATCTGAGCCGCACATTCCTCCGGGCTGTATTTGTCCGTTTCTACCCTGCAGCTATAGGAAATTCCCTCCGCCATAATGTCATACTGCTCCTGAGACTGGTTTTCATATCTGTCTCCACGCCGGAGATTGCGCTGCCTGCATATTTCCAACGGGCAGGAGACCTCAACAATGTCAAGCGGGTTGTCACAAAGTATCTCCTTCAGCCTTTGATAATGGGGCTTAAGACTGGGCTGCTCCACCAGTATCCCGTCGATGATCACATTATGGCCCATATCGGAAAACAGTTTAGCCGTGTGGTACATCAAGACGATGGCCTCACTTAAATATTTCCAATAGTCCTCCTGAAGATATTTTTCCCCTATTGTCTGTTGAAATAAATCATTTGCCACAACATAGAAAAATATGTCGTCACGATTCTGCAGTGCATCCACAATGGATGTCTTTCCGGCGCTGGTCACGCCGTTCAAAAACAAAATTCTCCCTTTTTTCACTGATATTGCCTCCTTAACTTCCTCATCTTCTACTCACCGTCTCCCAATTCTTTCCGCACCTTCAGACTTCTCAGATATGTCTTCTGCTCCGGCGAAATGCGGCTGCTCTCTATGGACTTCTGAATCGCCTTATTATGTAAATTGAGGTGTACGCACACCGATTATCGTATGGGCAGCAACCGTGGGAATCAGCTTCACCTGAAATTCACGGTATGCTGCATCCTGAAGGCCAAACAGCTCACTCCTAATCTCCTCTATAATCATTATCACACCTCTTTGGCAATTCCTGCCGCTTATGACAGCGGCGTATCCTATGGCTCTTCACAATTCAACAGTTTCAAGATCATATATGGTCGGTTCCCCGAACAAAAGGCTAACCGCATCGGGCATCATCTTGAACAGCATACCGTGGTCGCGCGGCTTTCCGTTTTCCTTGAAATGGGCGGCAAGATCAACGGTTATCTTCCCGGTCTCCAACAGCGCAGTCAGCAGCGATGTATTTGGACCTCTCGTATGAAGGATTTTTTCATATCTGAAAAACTCCCTTCCCCCGCGATTCTCCGACACGGCCTTCACCCAAAACGTTTCATGATGCTTTTCCAGCAGGGCCTCCTTCAGATCCGCCATTTGCCAGGAAGCCACATGTTCATACTTTCCATGGGCGCTCACATGATCTATAAACAGCCTATCCTCCTCGGCATCCACAACTAAGGTCAGCCCATATGCATTTACTCGATTAGCGCTGAGTGTATCATACAACTGCCATCTTTTTTTCTTGGTTTTTTTGGGTGCCTGCCACTTTCCATATGTCTCCAGAATCTTTTTATAGGACAATCCCTCGGAGGGCACCTTTGTAAAAAGTGTAAATCTGGTCTTTGTCCGCCTAGCTCCGTTCCTCATGGTTCTGGTGGCTTTCAGTTCTACCCCTTTATAGTCGGGTGACTTGGAGTTGTTCCGCTTGATTCCCAAGGCATGCTCCAACGTGTCGCCTACTCCGGGATCTCCCGGCGTCACCGACTCCAAAAATCCTTCTTCATGAATTCTCTTCATCTTCCCCAGAAGCTCCATGGCCGCCGACTGGTTATCCCGTTTGATCCGCCGGAGGAAGCCATAGAGATCGTTTTCATCGCTCTTATGGCCGAGCGCGCTTTCAAGACCGCCTTTCATTCTGCCCTTGCGCAGAGCGGCCTGAACGTCGGGATCCGATAAATTCATGACACAGATCTTGGATTTATAAACGAATATGGCCAAAAGGTTGCAGGGATCGCAATAATGCCTGAGCTTCTTGAACCAAATCCGGGGATCCCCTTTTTTGGTTCTGGGCCTATACAGTGAGGCTTCCGTCTTTACGATTCCCCTCGCCGTGATAATAACGGCGGGCCACATCTGCTTCGCCTCAGGCCCCTGCCTCTGGGCCTTATAATCATGAATCCCCTTTCCCTTGAGCAGCGCTCTGACAGGTCCGGTAGCGTCCATGATGGATTTCTCGTACCCTGTAGGCGTGGGAACCAAAAAAGCCACCTCCACACCCATGTCCGCAAATAACGGCAGAAAATTTCCTATGTTCACATCCGACTTCGACAGCAAAGCAATCCCCCCTCTCCTTTTTCATTTCGTCCATGTTTCGTCTTTATTCATTTTCGTCTTCATCAATATCCAAATACGCTACTTTTATCTTAGCATGACCCTGCCGAAAAAACAATGTTTTTATCACATTTTATTCTGCATTTATTAAGCGTCATCTTGTCACTCTCCCTGTAGCTCAAAACCATTCTCTGCCACCGTTTTTTGAAGCTGTTTCCTTTTGCTTCCATACCAAAGATCCTCTGGGCGCAACATCGCCGCCCCACAGCAATGCGGGAGTGGCTGGCCACTCCCGCAAAACGATTTATTCCATGAAGCTTATTTCAAATCCATTATACGGCTTCATTCCCCCAGATTCACCACCGACAGTCCAAAGCTCACTGTGTCCGAAGGATCCTTCAGTTCCCTTCCGGGCTTCCCGCCTGCGAACCTTCCCTCCTGAACCACCGTGACCGCCGGCGCATAGGCTTCCTTATCCTGAAGCGTCTTTCCCTCCAGCAAAATCAGGGAAAAGGTGGCGCTTCGGCCGTCTTCCGCAATCTGCAGATCCGTTATGGCGAATACCGTGCCGGCTGCCGCAAGAGTTACGTCCGTAATCTTCTCATTCTCTCCCGCCTGCACCGTAAAGACCTGAGAAACAGTGTTTCCGCCAGCCGCATCCAGCTGCCCGGCCATAGGTTCCACCGTAGGCGGTTCATGCTCCGGCAGCGCTTCATAGACTGTCACTCTCACCGAATCCTTCGCGCTCTGATCCTGCAGGCTGAACGCGCTGACCATAGCCGTTCCCGGCGTCTTTGCCGCAATCGTCCCGTCCTCTCCCACGGTCACATATTCTGCGCCCTCCGTGACCTCCCAGCGCACCTTGTTTCCCAGATTCAGTCCCTTCACCTGCGCCTTCCAGCTTTCCCCTTCCGTCAGCGCCTTCTCATGGGTGAACAGTTCGATTCCATACTGGCTCCCGTCCGTGACATAGGGATCCTCCAAGGTTCCCTGCCCGCCGGTGAGTCTGGTGGAATGCTTCAGGTACAATGCCGGAACCACCCCCACCGTTCCGTCATAGGCGTCCGCCGCCAGCACCAGCTCCGGGCTGTATACCATGCGCACGCTGGCTCCGTCCGGCTTTGCGGAGGCTCCGTTATACTTCGGGTCATCCTCCGGGCTGCCGCTGCTGACTCTGGGGCTGCGCAGCCAATAGCTCTCGAAGCCTCCGCCCCTCTCATGCTCCGCCGTCCTCTCCGCATAGGAGGTAGGCCGCTTTTCCACGGGGAATCCTCCCTTGTACACCAGCTGATAGAATTCATAGATATCCAGCAGAAAAACCTTCTCCGTGGAATATAGATACTTTGCCTCCTGATAATTGGTCACACAGCCTTCTATTTCCCCCGCATACTGGTGCAGCGGCGCTTCAGGATTCTCCACGGCATCCCCCGTCTGGTTAACTTCGTCCATAAGCTGACGGTTTCTGGAGGAAAAGATCGCGGTCCTTTCTTCCTCCGTAAAGCCGTATAAGAAACCGGGCTCTCTGTCGTAGCTGTTCCAGCCGTCCTTCACGGTTCCCGATGTGGGTCCTCCGTCCTTGTCGTACTTTACATATTCGGTCTGGCTGTTCAGCCAAGTTCTCAGATCGCTGGCCGCCCAATAGTTGTTGCCGTAGTTCTTGTCCGTATTCGCCATCCAAAAGGCATTGTCAAATGCCATATAGTCAATAATATGTTCCGAATACAGCATGGGATCCCCAAATGCATTGCTGCCGATGACCCGCCATAAAATAGGTTCCCCCTGATAGGATCCAAATGAAATATAGCTGCCTTGTTCCATATCCCCTGCCAGACCAGCCGGCTGTCCGTCCTCCGTCCTCGCAGAATCCTGCGTTCCGGAATTCGGCTCTTCTCCGGATCCGCAGCCTGCAATGCTGCAGACCGTGAGGCATAATGCCGCCGCTGCCGCCAGCTTTTTGCGTAAGCTCTCATGCAATACCATTCTCCCGCCCTCCTAAAGCTCCAGATTATTTGCCGTCACTGCTCTGCCCGGCAGATGAAGACTGCTGTTTTTCAGGATGCAGCCTTCCGCCATATAATAACTGCCCTCTCCTCTGGCGGATTCCGGAATGGCCAGAGCGGCGTTCACCAGAGTGGTTCCTCTGGCCCGCAAGGACAGCGTCCCATTGCCCTCCGCCCCCTCCTCCGGCGTCTGCCGAATCAATTCCGTATTTTCACCCGGCTCCAGATGCGCATCCCCAAATTCAAAGGTAACATGGCCGTTGTTTTTTACGTCGAACAGAGCGCCGCTGGAGTTGCTGCCGTCAAACCTTGCCCCTTCCGCGGCCACGAATCTCTGGTCGCCCACTGCCTCCTCGGTGGTTCCGCCCTTGTCAAAGGCAAAGCAGACTCCGTGCATGCCGCCGCCCCGGAACACAACCTCCTTGGCTTCCACGTTCAGCCGGCTGGCTGCGGCCTCCGGATCCGCAAAGAAATGACAGCTCTCAAAGTTGACCCTATTGCACCTGACCAAAAACACATTTCCCACATTTCGGAAGGTACAGTTCCTGAAGGTCAGCTCTCTGTCCACCTCGTACTTGCTGCCCCGGTGGCGGGTCAGGTAGAAGCCGTCCAGCAGATTGACGGTACAGCCCTCAATGACCGTAGCCCGTTTGGATATGGAGGAATCCTCCCCCAGGCTTAAGGGTCCGTCCATGACGCAGTTTTTCATGACAAGTCCGTCCACATTGGCCCACACGGAGCCGCCGTTGGCGCCGTATCTATCCGTATTCCTATAGACATAGCAGTCCTCCAGAGTCATGTCCACCACTCGGTTCATCTTGTTCTGAAACACGATTCTGGGCGCAATGTGCTTCTTTACCAGAATCCTTTTATGCCAGCCGCCCCATGTATGCGGCGCCGATGTGCTGAGGGCGCTGTTGGCAAAGCTTAAAAATCCGGAATTCCCGATATAGGTCAAATCATGGTCGTACTGTCCATGGGTAACAAAGGCGCCGTTTTCGTCTCCCGTGCAGTGGCAGTTCTCCACCATGGAAAACGCGCATCCGGTGAAATCGTTCAGATGGCGGACATTGTGGGCCCTGCAGTCCACCACATGGCCGTACAAGCATCCGATCTGCTGAACCATATACCCCGTGCCCCCCATCTTTACCTCCTCGGGGTTGATGAGCTCACAGTTCTTGATCTCATAAGTGGTGCAGTAGCGCCGGATGTCCAGCGGCCAGAAGACCTTACGGGCCTCAAGGTTCTCCACATTGCAGTCCACGCAGAATTCATGAGCCACCGGGCTGGTTCCCGTCACGTCGGAGTGCCCTTGCCCCTCGAACTTCAGATTTCTCACATTCACATGGAAGACCGGCCGGATTCGCTGGTATGTAATCTGCCTTCCGGTGGCAAGGGGCCATGCGTTGAGGTAATTGACGCCGATGTATTCCTTGTCCCCAAGCCCATTGCCCACCTTGGTCACCATGACCAGCTTCATCAGCTCAATATCGCTGCTGCCTCCTCCTATGGGCATCCTTCCCTCTGTCCCTTCCTCCTGAGGGCGCGGATCGGACTGCACAAAATACCATTGGTTTTCCGCAAAACCGCTGTTGTCCCCCACATACAGATAATCGGAATCCTCACCGAAGAGAGCAGGGCGGAAAAAGCCGCTGGCGTCCTTTTTCTTCGGCAGCGTCACCGTCATGGGCTCCCCGACCTTCTCTCCCTGAAAGAACATCATGGCCGCAAAGGGATTGTCCCTCGCCGCGTTTTCCGCGCCATAGGTATAACAAGTATAATTATGAAAGTCCAGCTCCAGATTGCTTCTGTGAAATATATGACGCCTGCGCATCAGCAAATCGCTGTCCGCCTCAATGCGGTGAAAGCTTTCATCCCCCACCAGAGCGTCCAGAGCATCATCCGCCTGCCTGCTGGCATCGAAGATTCCGAACCATCCGAATCTTCCCACGCCGTCATGAACCACGTGCCAGGCTCCGCCTCCTGAAGCAGGCCGGTGAACCGTACCGCCGTTGTCCTCCGCGGCGCTGGCCTCGAAGTAAACCATCCTTTTGGCCCCCATGTCCCCCGGCCTATCATATCCCAGCACCTGTACCATGGCACCGCTCTTCATATCCGTCAGAGCCTTCAGCTCCTTGACATCGGCTACCACGGAAGTCTCTCTGGCGCCGGAGAAGCTCTCCCCCGGATACTGCCCCTTCCCCTTGGGCACAGCGGCCTGAGCCGTCAGCGCGCCCTTGGGCAGAAAGGATGCGCAGGCTACCGCCAGCCCTCCAAAGCCCAGCGCCTTCAGAACCTGTCGGCGCTCTGTGTCCTTTGTATGCTCTTGTTTCATTTCGTCTTGTACCTCCTTGTTTCTGGTCTGTCTCTTCTGGTCTGTCTCGCCGCCTCATTGCCGAACTCCGATTTCGGATTCTCCGCCGTCAATCGTCTTTTATTCTGCTGTTTTCGGATTCTCCGCTGTCTAATCGCCTATCATTCTAATGTTTTCGGACCATCCGCTGTCTAATCGCCTATCATTCTAATGTTTTCGGACCATCCGCTGTCTAATCGCCGTCTAATCGTCTGTCATTCTACTGTTTTCGGGCTTTCCGCTGTCTAACCGTCTGTCACTCTACTGTTTTACGCATATATTATTCTACACGCCCTATTTCCCTGCGCGCCTCTCCACGCATTCTCCTTCGGTATACCAGCCCGGAGCATCCGATGCTCACCTCATATAGGGTCAACAAAGGCAAAATCAGCAGAAAATCCGAGATAAAATCCGGGGGCGTAACCGTCACGCCCAGCACCACCAGCAGAAAGTAAGCTCCTTTGCGCACCTTTTTCATATGCGCCGGCTTCAAAATGCCAAGCTTGGTAAGAAACATGGCCGCCACCGGCATCTCGAACAGCAGTCCCATTATCACTACAATATTGCACATAAAGGAAAAATAACTTGCGATTCCGTAAGTCACTTTCAGCCCCATATTTCCTGCCACTCCTGCAGTAAAGAAAAAGGCGATCCGAAATACCACCAGATATCCGAACAGAATCCCTGCTGCCAGCAGCAGCGCTCCGAAGGGTATATAGAACAGCGTGGTTCTCCTCTCTGCCTTTGTCAGCCCCGGTCTGGCAAACAGCCATAGCTGAAGCCCCAAAAAGGGCAGGGTGACCAAAAGGGCCACAACGCCGGCCATCTGCATATACACTTGAATGGAATCCCATGGCGAAAAAGCATGGAGCTCCAGAGCCGCCGCGGGCCCCGTCCGCTTCAGAAAGGCAAACACCGGCTCCGCCCCGACCATTCCCAGAACCAGAGATATCACAAACACCCCAAGACTTACCGCCAGCCTGCGCCGCAGCTCTTTCAGGTGTGAGCCCGGAATGCGCATCCACTGCTGCAGCTGCTCCAGCGCCTCCCACTGAACAGACGAATCATCCATACGCCCTTCCTCCCAATCCAGTCCTTACCGTCTTAATTTCGGCTTCCCGCCTTCGTCCTTTGCGGTGCCTTGCCTTCACCCCGGTTTGCCTGCTCCCAGTTCCCTGCTTTCTGCTCCTATTATCCGACGCCCTCTTCTATTTTTCCCGGACAGTTTCCCCCTCCTGCAGCTCCTCCGTAATCTCCCGGCTGGCCTTCTTAAATTCCCGCAGGGTTTTTCCGATGCTGGCTCCCAGCTCGGGAAGCTTCTTGGGGCCGAACAGCAAAATCGCTACCAATAAAATAACAATCAATCCAGGTGTACCAATTCCGCTCATCTTTGCTACCTCTCTTTCTTATCCTTTCGTTTTTGTCCGCCTCCGCCGTCTCCGGCCTTTGCCTATCTGCGGATTCCGCATTCCGGTTCTGCCCATCCTCTGGAGTTAAGCCCACAGCTTCTCCGTCCTGCGTTTTCCGATTCAAGGCTTATTTTGCTTCAGGTTTTCCCTTCCGCCTTGTGTTTTCAAGTCTATCATCCCTGCCTTTTCCCTTCTATTGCCAAAAATAAAAATCCCGAATCAAACTTTAAATTCGGGATTGTCAAATATTAATGTCAATTGCCATATTTAAATTTTAAGAAAAAACGCTCCGCCGGGAAGGTCCCGCACCACCCTCTCAAATGTACATAAATGCCGTTAGGTCTATATCTTGAGGCCCGTTTCTCACAGCGTGCTGTAAAGTCTTTCTTGTACATTGAATATGCACATTTTTTTGTTTGCTTTTTCAAATTTGTATTTCATATAGGCAGCTATTTTGTCTTCGTGTGTAGACAGAATCAACTGTGTATCACTGAACTCATTTTTCATGATTTCAACAAAAGAAGCTATGTTTAACTCATCTAATGATTGACACGGATCGTCGATCATAAAAATGTCCAAATTTGCCACCGCAATCTTTTTTAAAGCAAGAATCAGAGCGATATTGGCGACGGCTCTCTGGCCGGCACTGAATTTTTCTGTTATGTCCAGCTTCCCTTTCCCTTGATTCTGCCCGGCCGTCATTTTAAACTGCGTCAATTCGTCATTTTTAATTCCCGTGAAGCAAGTAATTCCCAAGTCATTCTGGCTTGTCTGCATCAGTTTGCCGCTATAGATATAGAGCGGAATCTCAAGGTACTTCGCCACATTTTCCATATATCTTTTCTTTGCTCTTTCCCGGCAAGCGATTATCTTATCAAGCTTAAGCTTCTTTTCAAACCCTCTTTGGTATTCACTTAAAAGCCGCTTATATTCTTCTTTGTTTTGAGCATATTCCTTTGCTTCCTTCTCTCTGGCAAGCCATTTAAGCTGACCTATCTTTCCCTTTATGTTATCGCTTAACCCCTCTTCCGCTTTCTGTATCATCCTCGTCCACTGCTTATTTTCATGGTATGTCTGTAGCTCAAACTCACCGCTCTGCTCCTTTATCTCAATACCGTCAATAATTGCCTTCAATTTATCAGCAATTTTCTTTACATCTTCTACATTATGATATTTTGTCCGGAAAGCATGCTCGCTTGTAAAGTAAATTGCTTCTGTATTCTCCAGCTGTCCGCTTAATTCGATCAATTCCCCTATTTCTTTCTTCAATTGGTTCACCTGATCCGCATGCTTTTCCAAGCTTTCGATAGCTTCAAATACCTCTTTATCGTTTCTTTCCTTTCTGGCCTCCATTTCTACCCCGGTTTTTGCAGTCCGATACGCTTCCGATATGCTCCTTTGCTGTTCTTCATGAGAACTGTCAAGCATATCCCTCATATTCTGCACCATCTTGGCTGCCTCTGCAATGGCTAAGGGCAAACTTTTCCCTTGTTCTTTAAAATCGCTGCCGCAAAGAGGACATTTTTTATAAAAAACCTCTGCAATGGTATTTTCATTTCCTTTAATCCTTTTATGCATCTCCTCAAAGCTCTTATAAATCTTCTGCTTTTCATTCAGAGTTTCCTGAAAAGCATTTTTCCTTTCCCTCACCCGCCGAATATCTTCAGCCAGCTTTTCCGGTAAATATGTTTTGTTTATAGGATTTTTATAGAGGCTGTCCTCATCAAGTATCAGCTGCCGCAGGTATACGTTTCTTCGATATGATCTCGTATAGTCTGCTAATTTTTCCGGATCAAACATGGCCAAAATAAATTCCTGATAATACACTTCCTTATCCTTGATGGCTGAAAGCAGTTCCAAGCGGTGATGGTTCTTGTAAAGATCAATACTTTCAACGAATTTCAATGTTCTTTCTGCCTTAGATATATAGTCCATAAAGGGATCGCTTTCCTGATATTCCGTTTTGTCCCAATCAAATACTTCACCCTCCATTATTTTTTCACAAGCCGGCCTCTCTCCCTGACCAGCTTCTATTTCCTCATCAATCTTTTTTAGTAATTCTTTAATCCTTCCTTCCAGTTCCTTGCACTCATCTTCCACGGCTTTCTTCTCGTCCTGAAATGGCTTGAAATACCTCTCCAGCTCCGTATCCGTAAAGCCTTTTAGCATATTGACCCGTTCCCCGTCTTTTTGCATGATAAAAGCATTTTCCTGCTCTTGTTTGATATAATTTCTTTTTAACCATTCCTGAATGTTTTTTTCTCCAAGCCGTCGGGAAAGCTCTTCTTTCGTTACCTCTTTCAGCAAACCCGGCTGCTGCCTGATCTGTTCAAATCTTTCATATACAAAAGCTTCTTCCAATTTGTATACATGAAACTCCACTGCCGCCCTCTGTTCCTCTACTGTATTACCAACCGTACCTTCCTGAGCATATCTGACAATCGTCACAACTTGTTTTGTTTCCGACTTCAACTGCAGCGCAACAAAACAAGGCTTCTCCAAATTATTGATAAAAATATGCTCCTGAATTTTCTTATTCTTATCTATATATACTTTCGTTTTTTGCTCTCCCATAAGCCCAAACTCTATGGCCTGAAATATGGAAGACTTTCCGTACCCGTTTGGCCCCGAAAAGAGCATGGACACTCTGGCATTCCCTTGATTAAAATCAATTTCATAATATGGTTTGTCGCCGGCATCTATATACGCAAACGGTTTAAAATTACACACAAACAACTTATCCAAATAATATTTTTCGCCCATTTCCATTACCCCGTAATCGTCTCCGTCTTTTTCTCAGCTTTCTCCAGATTCTTGAGCTTCTTCTCAACTTCCTTCAGATCTTTGCTGTCCAGCTCAATCTCATTTAAAATTCCCTCTATTTCTCCGTCCTCAAACAGCTCTGCCGCTACCTCGCTGACGGATCTAAGCTCCTCATAAACGCAGGTGAAAATTGTATCCTCTGTAGCCGGCATTTGCTCAAGGCTCAGAAACGGCAGCTTGATATATAGTCGTGATAAACATTCATACCCTCTATGGCCTTTTTTCTTAAACTCATTAAAAGCCTTATCATCGCTTATCTTTTCATGCAGAACCTCTTTTGAAAATACATTATCACAAAACTCCTTTAACGCCTCCTTCTCTTGATCGGAATACCAGAATACATATTTCCTACAAAAAAACTTATTCTCTTCTATTTGCATGACAATTCTTTTTTGTTCTTTGGTCAGTTCCCCAGAAATCTCTGTCATATATACAAGAACCCAGTTGGACTTCCAGCGCTTTTTGTAGAACTCATGCTTCTCCTCCTCGGCACAGACACTGATAATCCGGCTCAATGTGTCATTGCACAGTTCTCCGGTCATTATAAAATACATCTCATCTTGTGCATTGATAAAAATCTCATCCGGTTCGCCAGCCGAATTGGGATCGATGAATCTTTCCTCTGTTTTTTCACAAAACCCGTGATTTTCAAAAATTTTCCACAATATATCTCTCATATCTTCACCCTTCTATAATCCAGAAATTTCGTTTTGCGGGTATCAAGAAAACTTATTTCATCCTGATCACTCTCGTAATTCTTTTTCAAAATAGATATATTTTCTTCATCAAGCTCATATTCCACATCCTCTGTCAAGACATATTCAAAATCCCGGTATATTTTTGTATGTTCCCAATAATTAGACAATATTTTTTCGTGAATAGTTCTTCCCTTCAGGATACTCGACACAAAATACAAGGCATTCTTCAGCGCTATGGCTTCATTATCCTTTGTCACGCAGTCTGTACCAAAGAATTCGATCATATCCATCATCAGGTCTAGTTTCCTATCAGAAATTTTGTTTTGAACGGACTCCATAGCCGTATTTGCTCTAAAACTAGGGTATTCTAAGTTCATTGCATCTATCAACGTATCCATTTTCAAGTCCTTAATCTCCGAATAGACACAGCCACTGCCACTGCAGTTTTCCCCGTCAGGACCATTGATGCACTTCTTACAATGCGGCTTTACAAAACCATTCAAGAGTCTCTTCTTAATCATTGACAAGCTATTATGCCACTTGTAAATCACATTGTCCGCATCTTTACATACTTCTTCCACATCTTCAAAGATAAATTCATAGTTCTCTTTTTTGCTTTTGACTTTTTCCAGCTTCTCATACACTTTGCACCACATTTTCTGAAAAATGTCTTCTTTGGAAAGCGTTCCATTGCACCGAACGCTTAGGGGAATCTTTTGTATGTAGTTCTTGCAGTCTTTCTCCAAACAGCTGGCCGGCATCTGAATTATATTCAGCTTTTCTTTAAAATCCAAATAATCATCCTTATCCTTTTTGCACTTATCCAATATAACGGTCAAATATTTGCAACAGATTTCATCGATTTCCTCCCTAGTTTCATATCCTATTTTCCGATCCCCTTTTGATTCAAGATCAAATAATGTTTTTAAATACATTCTGGTTTTCTTACATTGTGACGAGGCATTGTTCGGCTTTAAATTGTCCTTCCAAAATTCAACGGTTCTATCAGTCATCAGTTTCTCTAATTCCTGCTTCACTCCTTGTTCTATAGCAGTTCCATACGCATTGTCAAACTCGCTCTCCGACAATGTGGCTTGTACCTGTTTCTGCTCGTCATAGACAAGAAACCATTGAACATTCCTTCTCCCCATCAGTTTGTACTGCAAAATAAAATTGGCCAGAACTTCCTCTTTGCTCTGGTTTGTTAACGTCTTTTTTACCTGATAGATCTCACTGATATTCCCCGACCTACAGATGACAAAATCCTCCAGCCATTCTATTTTCAACTTTATTTTTCTGCATTCCTCCAAGGCCGATTCTTCCTTTGTTTCCGATTCAAAAACAGCATTGAGCTTCTCCAAATACTTTGTCAACGCTGCCTTACCTTGATACTCATATCCCTGCCAGCTGGGTATTGCATTCCTATTTTCATTGTATAGCGCTTCCACATAATGATTGTTATCCAATTTTCCTTCTCCCTGATGCCCCTGCTTAATTGTATTTCCTGATTTTCCGTCAGCACATCCGCGGCCCCTGCGCACAGCAACACGGCCTTTTGCTTAGATCCCCTTTAAAGCTTCTGCCATTGCTCCGCAACTTGATGCATAGAACTTAAACTTGTCCAATCTCCTCCGGACAGTTGCGCTGCTTTCACTGCGCCAATAAGACGGATTTACTCCACCTCAAATTCTAAGTTCTCAAACTCTTTAGAATTAAAAAACTCTGATATGGTAATGCCGAATCCATTGCAGATCTTTATCATGGTAAAGATTCCCGGATTTTTTGTCGAGCCGTCAATAATATGCATTAGTGTAGTTAGCGGAACCGTGGATTGATATGACAGTTTGTAATATGACATTTTGTGTAAATTACAGTAATATTCGATTCTTTTGGATATCAGCTCTTGTTCCGTCATGCGGTACCATCCTCCCCCCTTTGTCATTGTTTGTATTGTAGTACATTTAGGAAACTGTTTACTACCATATATGGAATATTTTGTAAAAAAAGTGTGAAAAATAGTCCAGACTGTAGATTTTTACACAACAATTCACAAAACTAAAAAAAATCTCACAACAGTATGCACAAAAAAGCTGCCTGATTTCCTTATGAAAAAAGGCAGCTCCCAATCCCTATTCTATATCTGTTCCCTGCTGCCTGCCTATCCATTTGAGGTCGGCAGCTTGATGCTAGTGGGGATTTATATCAAGTTCTTTTTCTCAAAATGTGCCACACATCGTTTCCGGTGAATCCACATTTGCGGTATAAGTCTTCCGGGTTAGTCGGATTATTGCATTGACCGGAGACGGTGACAAACCGAGCCATATCTTTCATCCGCCAAAGCAATTCCGCAACTATGTAACTGCCCAATCCATGTCCACGGCAATTCTCTGATACTTGAATCCACTCCAGAATGCCCTCGCCACACTCACGGTCCAGTTCGGCTATGCCGGTTGCAGCAATATCACTGGTCTCATTATCCCTGACCGCCAGCCACAGAGAAGCATTGTAAACCGATCGCGCAGTGTATCCTTGCAGTTCTGCTTCACTGATACATATGTCATCGTAGCATTGGTTGATATGCCTCACAAAATCGCCCACAACAGCCTCACAGAGCGAATATCTCTGGGGCAGCCGCGGCGTCAATAAGCCTTTCAGATCATGACGCAGACGAAAATATTGTTCATCGGTGAATTGTGTCCATTCAGCGGCATTGAAATCATCTTGGTGCAGTATCTTCATGCCCTCCGGAACCGAGATATGCTTTGCTTTCCAGTAAGGTATAGACGATTCTCTGCAGGGATTTTTTAGATAGTTATTTCTGTTTACCATAACACGTCGCCCTCCTATGCTGGCATCAAATGTTTGTGCCCCGCATTCCTCTCTCCCACCCAAGGACTCTTCTACGGATTTTTTACGCTTCCCAAAACTACAGTAAACCACCCTTTGAATCTCCTGCGGAACATGCCTTTACCGCACCCTCCAGCGCCTCTATAATCGTTTCCAGAGACATACAAGGAACCGGACGCCCCTCTCTGACCGCGGAGACATCCTGCTGTGCGGATGTCCGGCTGTCGGCAGCCCCTGCGCCTGCCTGCTCCTCAGACGTCCGGCTGTCGGCACCTCCTGCGCCTGCCTGCTCCTCAGACGCCCGGCCGTCGGCACCTCCTGCGCCTGCCTGCTCCTCAGACGTCCGGCCGTCAGCACCTCCTGCGCCTGCCTGCTCCGGCAGATACGGAACATGTATAAAGCCTACCTGAACCCCCGTGCCTTCATAATGGTGCAGCAGCCCATAAAGCAGGTCATTGCACACATATACCCCTGCGGAGTACGAGAGTTCGCAGGGAATCCCCTTTTCCCTCACTGCATCCACAATCCTCCTCACCGGAATGGTCGCAAAGTAAGCTGCGGAGCCATTTGCTTCTATAGGCTCACCCTGAGGCATGAATCCTGCATTATCTGCTATGCGGGCGTCCCGCAGATTCAGGGCCGCCACCTCCGGCGTCACCTTGCTGCGCCCTCCGGCCTGACCAACACAGAGGATTACATCCGGCCGCACCTCCTCCGCCCTTTTAAGCACAGCCCGAACCGCACCTCCGAACAAGACGGGCACCTCCATTTTCACCAGCCGAAATTCGCTGATCACCTCCGGAAGCCTTCTCACTGCTTCCCATGAAGGATTCACCGTTTGTCCCCCAAAGGGCTCAAATCCGGTAATTAACAGCTTTTTCTCCATCCCATCTCCTTACTAATGCATCAAACAATTTGACATAACTTGCTGGCTGGACAAACGGCAGCCAAACCATTTTGTATTTTTGTCTAAATGATACTCTATAAATATTTCTTAAAAGCTTTCTTCATCTTCATTGCAGCATCCATTGCCCACTCAAACTGCTCCGGCCATTTGTCCTTATTGTCAAAATCCGCCTCACGGATTACCACAATTCTGCTTGCCTTCTTATTCGGCAATTCTCTCCAGTCCAGCGCCATTCCCATATCGGATTCAATGTCCGCCTTATGAGCATAAAATTTCTGATAAAGATCCTTATCATCCGTGATATACCATTCAACGGTAATATTGTTGTCCTTCCTGACTTGTGACAAGCAGATATGGCAGGCAGAAGATCCGACACTTAAGGACATCCAATGGTCAGTGCTGGCTTTTCTTCTGCTAAAGACCCTGCCAAACGCCGCATTGCTAAAAGCATATTCGTTAAAGGCAACCCAATAATCGTATCTCGCCTGCAGTATAGGGGAACTGCTTGACTGACGTTTAATTTCTTTCACCCAGTCATTCGGTTTCTCAATGACCTCGAATTTTACAGCAATATCTGAATTTCCTATCTGATACAGCTTAATCTCCAAAAGAAAAAACGCAATATTTTCATCCGTATAGTTATTCAGCCATTCCATTGCCGCCCTATGCTCTTCACGAGCATGCTTTACAACCCATATCACAATATCAGCCGCTTTTCCTGATGCGTATGTAATCAGCTTTCCAAGGTGCTCATGGTTGGTATCTTCCAGCTGGTTTTCGATAATAATCTTTCTGTCCGTCCCGGTTTCAGTCGCGTAAATATCCACATTGAAATCACCGACACTGGACTCGGTTTCTTCCACGGTAATCTCCAGGCCCACAGCATCTGACAACAACATAAGGTTTTCTTCCTCTGCAAGCCATGGCGTAAAATCCAGCGCCTCATGAGGCCATACCTTTCTTAAGTCTTTTATCTCTTTAAGCTGCCCCAAATTTATCACTCTGCTTCCTCCTTGCCTATGTCGGCGTCAATACCATACAACAGCCACATGATGACATTATATAAGACTATCATAAGAATTTTTCATAACATTGGGCAAAAGAGAATAAATATTACAACCACACTTTCTATCAAAATATTTTTTCAGTTCAATAAATGCTCTCCATTTAACTAATGTAAACTCAGGCAGGCCGTGTCTGAGCGCCACATCAACCAGCCTTTTCTCCATGATGCACGCCCCATTCGGTAATGAGATTGCATCGCATAACTGAATTAGTTTGTCATAATCGTCGTAAGCTGTTTCTTGGATATATTGATCCAGAAAAGCTTTTTGTTCTGCCGTACAATCATATTTTCCAAAGTATATGTCGGAATTATTGATGGGGAAAGAATGTGTCAGGCAAATACGTGCTATTTCTGGCTGATTTATGCTCATCATATAATCGTATCCATCAAAAATATGCCCTATTTCCTTATGTCCGGCTCTTCTGCCTATATCATGCAGCAATCCCAGTATGTATGCTTTGTCACTATCCATCCCATCCACTTTATCTGCTATTAATTGTGCATTTGTTGCCACTGAGATACTATGCATTTTCCAAGGTCCAAAATTCATTTCAACACCTTTTTCCAACTCATATTCAGCTTCTTGAATTGTCAACATTATTTTTCTCCCTGAATAAAATAATCTAAGAGTTCATATATCCAGTCTTGAAGCGCCGAAAAACGAAAGCCTAAAGCTCTTGCCTTTTCTGTATTAATGCTATATTCCGGTTCTCCATTATATGGAGCCTTTGCTCCGGCTTGGTCGACAACTGCCTTTGCTCCGGTCTTCTTTTCAACATACTCAATTATTTCTCTTATGGAAATAGTCCCTTCGGAGCTTCCATTGATTGCGCCCCTGAAATCTTGATCAACCAAAAAAGCCATAAATTTTCCGGCTTCATCGGAACGGATAAATCCCAGCTGACTATCCAAATTGTCAATATCCATAGGGATAGATTTCATGGTATGTTCCACGTAAAATGCCAATCTTTTTGTATAATCATCGCTCCCGACTACAAAAGGATATCTTACCGCAGTCCAATTTCTATCCCGATATTTCTGCCACAAAGCGCACTCTGCCTGCCGCTTTACTTCCCCGTATGAAAAATCTTTCCTATCACACCATACCAATTCCTTAGAAACACCGTCAAAATCAGCTTCAACCGTATTCATGTGCTTAGGCTCATAAACGGCTGTGCTGGACATATGGATATATTTATTACAATTAACGGCTTCCATTGCATATTTTATATCGTTTGAGCAATAAGCAATTTTATCAATTACAACATCATAATAGTTACTGCTCAAAGCACTTTTCATGCTCTGTTCATTTGTTCTTTCAATTATGATACGGTTGACTCTGTTACCATATGTATCTGATATATTTCCCCGCGTAGCAATCGTGACTTCATGGCCTTTTGATAAAAGTTCATTTACCATATGTATGCCAAAAAACCTGGTGCCGCCTATTACCAAGACTTTCATTATTCATCCCTCCCACAATCCCGATTTTGCTTTGCACATTGGAGCCGCCGCAAAAGATTCACAGATATTTATAAACATCAACCAGCTTCAAATTACTGTCTGCATTGATCATATCCCTGAGAATTTGCAAATGGCCGGCACCATAAATGACGAAAATCCGTTCACTCTCAGCAGCAAGTCTTTGAATATTAGAAAATATTTTCAGGTTTCTTTCATACCATTTTGTCACCATTTCAGCTCCGGCATAATCATTGTCAGCACTAATCATATTGGCCTGAATATATACGCTGTGGTTGAGCCTCGACCACTCCTCGCTGTTGTAATAATTATACATATCTGCGATCGTATCATTCCTATGCTTATTCATATCTGCATAAATCGCATTCTTGGCTTCTCTCAATGACTGCGTCTCAGTTTGCAGTATATCCATATTTAAAATTGTATCATCATCTATCGCATGAATCTTACTATGCTTTAACAGCTTCCCTAATCTATAACCGATTTGTATCGATTCATTATCGTATGTAATCGGATATGTCTTTCCATACATGCATATTTCCCCAAGGGTTTCATTCTGCATTTTGATTGGATCTTGTAAATCTGCTAAATGAAACACCTTGTAGGATTCATCTACACATTCTTGTGCATCCACCGCTGCCTCAATTGCAATCGCATCCGGCTGAAACTCCATTAGTTTTCTAACCATTTTATCCAGCTCATTTTGTATCTCGCCGGAATAAAAATCCATAGAGCTTTCCATAAAATGGAACGTTCCTAATAACAAAATCTCTGTCAAAATTATCCCTCCCTATATTGTCTGCTTTATATATTTGAAAATAAAATATTTACCAGCCACCCGCAATGTATATTTATTGCTTCATTTTCATCGGGTACACAATTCCGAAAAGGGAGTTTTTTTCATCCCATGCCCCCTCACGCCCTTGCGTCAAATCCACCCTGAACTTCCATCCCGGCAATGCCGGAATTTATCTCCTGCCTTGCCGCATGGTACGCATCATAGTAGGCAGCCTTCAAAGCCCCGTGTACCTGTGTCTCCGCTTTCGACTCCCTCTCATTACTTCATCTCTTACAAAAAGACGTTTAATGACCAAAAACATCAAATACCCGCAAACAATTCCTATCATATTAAGAATAATATCATCAACATCAAAAGAACCAAGTTTAGTAAGGAATTGAAAAATCTCTATTAACAGTATCGAAGCTAGGCCAGTAAAGAAAACACTTATCGTTGAACTGAATTTTTTGTATGCAATAGGCAAAAGAAAGCCAAACGGGATAAATGGAATTATATTTCCCAATAAGTTTTTCAATGCCCACCACTGGGTAATGTACTTGATCTGAGTGGACATACTCCTGAATGGAATAAGATTATAGTTTATTGAACCTTGCATTGAATAGGTACTAATCCTATCAGTTAATTCATAAAATAAACCTTTGAACTTAACAACGACAAAGACCAACAATAAGGCAATATACACCCACCAAATTATTTTTAGTATTTTACCTTGTTTTCTCATTTTGCCCCTCCCATACATACTGTGGCGCAGCCGCCATCGGCCAATCCTCTTGAACACAGGCCGCCCATTACAAGAGTATGGACTCCGTTAAAGCTGTTCTGAAAACCGGGTGCCGTGTTTCTCGTTTTAGGGCTTTCCCTTTTTTGAACGGGCATATAAGAGCCATTGTTTATTCCGTTTACATTCATTGACATCTTTCCTCCCTATATCGTCAAGTGATTTTCCTCCCGTGCCTATCAGATCACCCCAGACTTTCTCTGCTTTACCCATCCGCTTCCATCAGTTCTTGAAACTGTTTTCCTGTCAGCTTGTTCTCCCTGATCAGGACATCTGCGATCTCCCGGATTTTATCTTTTGCATTTTCAATCGTTGTTATTGTGTTCTTCATCTCATTCTTCAGGATTTCATTCACTTTAGCCGTATATTCTCCGGCCAGTGCAGATTGAAGCACCTCATCCCTTTTGAGGATAATCAATTGATCATCTTCCATTCCATATTTACATACTATTTGGAATGCGATATCAGTAGCATGCTCCAAGTCGCCGGATGCCCCTGTATTGAGGGACTTCTCCTTGCCATAGAACACCTCCTCAGCTGCACGGCCTGCCAATGAAATTCTGATTCTTGCATAGAGCTCATCTCTCGTGTAACTCGCCACATCCTCCTGATTCGCATGCTGCATATACCCGCCGTAACCACCTCTGGACTCAATCGTGATATACGAAGGCTTGTCTCCGCTGATATAGGACACATACGCATGGCCGGTCTCATGGATGGCAACGCTCTTATAATAGTCCGAAGTACGCTCTTTCTTTTCACCATAATTGTACTCCTCAAGAGCGGTCAGCAAATCGTCATCCGTCATGGCTCTTGACTGCCTTATGGCATTACGGAATGCGAGTTCAAACACGGTCTGAAGAATTGAAAGACTCTGTCCCGTAGTTCTCTCTGCAACATTGTGTGCTGCCTCTCCGGAAACAGTCGTAATATTCTTGCCGGCAAGCATCTTAAGGATATACTGTTCACGTTCACTCTCCTTTGGAAGATTCACATAAACTTTGTTGTCAAAACGCCTGAGCAGAGCGTCATCCAGTGAACCGACCCCATCACTCTCCCCTCTAACTTTAGAGTTCGTAGCTGCCAGTACAAAAACCGGCCTATTGCTGTCAGCGCCGCGAAAACCGTCCATCTCAGTAAGCAAGGCATTCAGCATACTTTCTGTCTGATGCATATTTTCCGAACCGGTTCTCTTCTTTCCGATCGCATCGATTTCATCAATAAATATAATAGCCGGCGCATATTTCTTCGCCTTTGCAAAGATCCTCCTGATACTTGCCTCGCTCTCACCGATATACTGACTCTTAAACTCCGTTGCACTGGTCTGGAGAAAGACCACATCCGACTCACCTGCCATAGCTCTGGCAAGCATTGTCTTTCCGGTTCCCGGATCTCCGTAGAGAAGAATCCCTTTCGGGGGCTTACCTCCGTTCATAAGAAATTTTTTCGGTTCCTGCAGATACTTCACAAAATACCGAAGCTCTTCCTTCGCCTTTTCCGCTCCGATGACATCGCTGAATTTGATATCAGGCCGCTCTGCATCGGACAAGATCGAAGACTTATCCTCGGAATCCACTGCCGTTTCCAGCTTGAAATCGCAAAAAATAATACTTCCGGCATTGGTCTTTTCATCAAATCCTTGTTTGGTTTCATATGTCAGAACCTGATGCCGTGCTGCCAATGTCTCCATTACCATCTGACAGCATACGTCCTTGTAAGTCTGCTCCAACCGGCTTCCAAAACATTGACTCTCAATAAACCCTGCGGCTCCTTTTTTCATAAGAGCCTTTTTTTCTTTATATGTAAATTCATGTCCATGACTTCCATTCAAAATGTACACCGGAACTTCTTTATCGTCCTCTCGAAGCTTTAATAAGACATCCCGCCCGATTGTTCTGGCATCCACCACATTCAGTGTGTTTTCCATATTTTCAAGGCCATATATGTAATCAATGACTGCAAAAAGAACATTTTCCTTATGGATCATTTCCATAAACTTGTTGATATCTATAGTGTTCTCCACGCGTACATCATTACCTTTTATCCTGCCAATGGATTCGCATTTCACTGTTCCAAAGACAGGAATTACACAGTCCCTTTCCCCAAAATAGAAGTCCCTGATTTCCTCTGTGGTATTTTCAAAATCACACTTCCACTCAATCCTTCTTCCCGCATCGTTTTCATCCGGTATCTGCTTATCTTCCAGCAGTTCCAAAAACTTACGTATTTCCCTGCCGACAAGCTTACCTGCCATTTCAGAAACATTTCTGGCATCGGCGCTTCCTCCCATAGAATACAATACGGTCCTGGCCAGATACTCTTTTCCCTGACTCAGCACATAGCCATATTTTTTCTTTAGCTTTTTAAAACGATTTTCTATATCATCTTTTACCAGTTCGAGAATTGCATCTGCCTTTAAATGATTCAGCATGATGACTGTATGCGACGACATCCTTGAAAGTATTTCCGGAGGGAAAAAGGGCTGTTTTGTTTCTGTATCTTTATCCTTCTCCAGAGCGTCCACCACCACCTCATCCGGAAGCAGCGTAAGATTTTCATTCTGTGCATCACTGTAAAGCTGTTTACCTGCGTTCGTTGTAAAAAAAATGATGGCGTTTTTAAACGATACATTTACTGTATTATATTTATCCTCACAGATCCCGTCATCCAAAATCTGTAAAAATATTCGTATTACGGTAATATGTGCTTTTTCTATTTCATCAAACAAAAGTACGCATTCCGGATTTTCGGACACAAACTCAGTAAGTAAACCCGGTTGAGGATTCTTCCAATTTGAGCCATAACCAATCAATTCTTCTTTAATTTCATGATGAGAATACTCTGACATATCAAACCGTTTAAAAGGAAAGCCCAATCTGAACGCAAACTGCTGGGCCATAAGTGTCTTTCCCACACCCGGAGGGCCTGCCAATAGATACGCGTTTCTTGGCCCTCTCCTATTCGGCGTCAAACGTGCCTTCAATTCCGCATTGAAAAATGCTTCGCTCAGTCTCTCAATAGCTGCATCTTGTCCGCAAATCCGGTCTTTCAGTTCCGTTTCTATAGCTCCGGCCTGCATAAAAATCTGCCGAATGGAAACTTCATCCTCTATCACCTCAATTTCTGACGGCTTCGGCTTTGGGTATGTATAACGCATCTGTCTCACAAAATCAGCTACGGCAGGAGGATTATATCCAATTGCATTCTTCTCTTCTTTATCCTTATAGATGGCTGTAAGTTTGCTTAAGTTCACATTCAATAGACATCTTTTCAGATGTCTATTCAGATTGTTTGCTGCTGCCTTCTTAATGTCGTCCTGATTCGATTCGCGGATGATATTGATACATTCTACCATCTCTTCTGCCGTTTTCCAGTATCCCAGCGGCACATCAGGGTTTCTGTTGTCAGCTATCCACTTGCCATATTCTTCATCAATATCCTCTTCTTCCCCCTCTGTCTGATGAGAAAAAAGCTCCGAATTATCTGTTTCGGACTTATAACCGAAGGGCAAATAGCCCTCTTCTACCCAGCTCCTATCCTCCAAATAGTCGGCGCTCTCACCCAGATACACCAAATCCCCAAGAAATTCTTCCGCTTCTTTTATAGTATGCCGCAGACTGCCGGGTACATCTTCCGGCTCCTCCTCAAGTTCGCCCCGATATTCAAAACGGCGGAATTTTGCATTTGGATACTTATTTGTCTGTTCAGAACATTTCAGCCATTCATTAAAAATTCCTGTCTTTCTGCCGCTTTTTACCGCGTAAATCATTTTTTTCATGATCTACCTCCTCGTCATCTTCCATATATGTGTAAGCTTTATTCAAGCACTTGATCTTTGAATTTCCATCTACTTATCCCATAAGGACAGTTGCGATTCCTTTAAAACTTTTACCGCTCTCTCGGTTATTTTATCATCTTCTGAAATATTTCCGCATAACAGCGGAGAATTTACATCATAGAGTCTGCTGTTTTGCAAAACGCTTTCACGACTATAATTCGCATAACAATACGCACAGCCGTTTTTACATGTGTTATATGTGCCAATTTCAACGCTTTCCACACAGCCGCATTCTTTTCGCTGATTTTTATCCTTATCTGCCCGTATTTTGTATCCTATAATTTGCTCAATCAATTCTCTGTCTATGCAGCAATTATGTTCTATTCCGCAAGCTGACAGATCAATCGCTTCCGCGCAGGATGCGACCCGTATATCATTATCCTTGGCCATTGACGCAATCTGCGCCGCAAATGCAGCCAATTCCTCTTCCGGCAAAGAATAGGAATTCATTGCATTCATATTTTTCTTATTTTTAGTGTATATATCAACAAAACTAATGACACATTTAGACGTAAATCCTTTCAATTCCCCAGCGATCTGCTGAAATGCCCTTAAATGATATTCCGGAGTATATTTGTCAGTGAAAATGATCGGGTCATATCGCCAAATCACCTTTTCCTTGCCGATTTTCCCTGCCAGCTTTTGGAATACCGGAATCATATGCTCCTTCTTGTGCGGGACATTGCATTCTATATCATTTCCGAATCCGGTAAGTGTAAATTGAAAATAATATTTATAGGCATCCAATTCATCTAACCTTGAAAACATGGGCTCTGGGTTCTTGGTCCAGAATACAATGCAATCTACTACCTCCGGAGACAGAATGATTTTACTAATCTGATGAGCATTCATCGGATTGCGAACGTATAAATAGCCTTCCTTTATTCTATTATAAAACCATTCCGAATAATAATTCGGAATATCCGTTCTACGGCTGACACTAAGAATCATAACCTCATCTTCTTTCAAACTTAATTATCAAGTCACAGATATACTTTGTGTTTGTCATTCTTTGTTCTCTATTCATTTCACATGGAACATCGCTTTCCCTGCAGCCCTCGCAGGGTTTATCCTTTGAAGATTTATGTTTGCATTTTTGGTTCAGAGCCTTTATGTATTTATTTATGTCATCATAAGAAATCTCATCATATTTTAGGCTTTTTGCAATATTTGTAGTCCAAATCTGTTTATTTGCCCCTAACCTTACTAAATTATCAATCTCTTTTTGCAGACCGCATTTTTTCAAATCGTTTTTCACATCTTCCGTATCCGCTATACATTTGAGCTCTTTCACAAGAAATCCCGTTTTTTCTTCTTCCAATCTGTCTATTATCATTTGCACTTTTCTTACATCATCAGCAGTTAATCGGTTTTGTTTCCGCAAAGCTTTCATGCTCTGGGTTTCTTCATCACAATGCTTTTTAAAATCTTCAAAAATTTCCTTCAAATAACTTGTTATCGTCAGCATAATAACCGATCTCCCACTATTTATTTTTCCTTAATGTTTCCTATGAGTTACTTTTCATCCATCGTTATAAACTGACCGCCTGACAGTTTAAATCAGTGTATAATCAGGTCAGGTGTTACTTTTTAATAGCCTTCGTCAACAATCAATTCCTCTTTCCGTGCCTCATGTACCATAGCGTCGCAACGATTATTATTTACATAAAGAATACCCTTTATTTTCTCGGCTTTTTTATGTCCTTTCACCCAGCGAATCTCAACATCCTTTCTGCCCTCCATGGCTTCATCGAATAGCTTCCATAAATCATGATTGTTGCTTTTTTTCTTATATGTACCATCAACATGTTTAACTACATATTCAGAATCCGTATATAGTTTTATGGAAGCCTCTTTGGGAATTTCATTTAATGCTCTTATGACTGCACGTAATTCCATACGATTGTTTGTAGAGCGTTTAAATCCTTGTTTTATTACTCTTTCCTCCTTAGAAGCATTGTCTACTATGATAATTCCATATCCGCCAATCCCAGGGTTTTGGGGCGCGCATCCACCGTCTGTCCAAATTTCAAAATTACTCATATCCATCCTTTCTTGATGTTTATAGAAGCATAAACACCATTTTTCCTTTTATTGTTTATCGTGGTCCAATATATCTTTGAGCTAATTCTTTTGTTATGTTTTTTATATTTTGTTATTCATTTCATCAACTGTTCTTTTCTAATTTGCCCAGCACCTCCTTAAAGTTTAAATCGATATCGTTTAGGTTGCTGTACCATACGTTTCCCAATATGTCCGGGATGCTGTAATTCAGAGAGGAACAGACAATGACCGGAATGTGGATCTTTTCTTTTTCCATTCTTTCAATCAGTTTAAATCCCGCCTCTTCGTCTACAGCTTCTCCCGCTTCCAACGGATATTGCATATCTGTCACGATCAAATCAATCTTATCCTCACCATGGTATATTTGTTCCCACAGCTTTTCCTGATTTCTCACTGTTATGATATCCCGAACGCCATTAAATTCCAAAGCTTTTCGTATATCAGCTCCCTTAAAAACATCATCATCCACAATGACCGCCTTTATCTTTGACAGATCCATAAAAATCCTCCTTCCGCCGTAAAATACCTCCCTATTATATTGTTCATCTGATTGCTGACGGTTCCGTCTATGTAATAGCGGCTCTCTCCATCAAAATAAATATCATGGAATCTTGGATCGCCTGATATCTCCGCCGTTCCAATATGTCCTGCGATGATCTTCATATCATTATAAAATCTGCCTATCTGAGCCGGATATTTCTCCGTAAAGGTATAATCATCGGTTCCCCACTCCCATAAGTCCTCCGCCTCCCCGTCAATCCCCGCATGGACAAATATTGTGTTCCCTTCGGAATAATATCTTGGAAGATTCCGCATCCATATAAGATATCCGGCATCATCCGAAGTTTCCTCTCCCGCATTTTCCCTACATTCCGGCCACGACGCAAAAAGCTTCGGTTCCTCTTCTTTTATTAGCAGTACCTAATAATTATTCTTGCCCATCTTATCCATCTCCCCACATTTTACATATTCCATAGACACATCAGACACATCTTTAAAAACCGCTGCTTTTAACTATACTGCACTTGAACCATAAGTTCAAGTTTTCATGCAAATTTGCAATAGCGTCTTCCAAAATACGATATCCACATCAAAATTTTCATAGTACCTTCTTTGAGTTGATTTTCCCTTGGATAGCAGTACACCCGTCTCCACATAAGTGCCAAAACATATCCCCACAAAATCGCGGAAATATGAATGATATTCTTACAGTACCGATACTGTTGTTGCATACTTGCACAGCTTGTCCCTCTGAGCGTCCAAACTGCAGCTGTCCACCTGCATGGAGGCTGAAACCCGCGTATAGATATAGCACTCAGTTATTTTCTTCATTGACGCCACCGCCAACAGTTTTCTCCTTCACCAGTCCTTCGGTCCTGATGTAATACTCCAAAAGCCGCAAAACATACTCCGGCGCATGGCGGTTTCCAAGCTCCCATTCCGTCACTGTCCGATAAGGTATCTGGAAAAACTTGCAGAACTCTTTGCGAGTCATGCCCGTACTTTCCCGCATCCCCCGTATTTTCTCCTTACAATCCATCTCGTCGCCCTCTTAGCTAAAATACACGTTGCGTATTCATCATAACACACAGCAAGCGAATACGCAACGTGTAAACCTCAAAAAATATGCCGTCTCTTGTTTGCATGCTGCAAGTGTGTTATGATTATTTAAAATTATAAATAAGCACTCAAAATTTATATTGTCGATTATTTCACTTAGGTGCCATAACAAATACAATTTAAAAGGAGTGGTCTATGATGAAAAGTTTAATAAGAGGTTTTATGTGCGCATAAAGCAGACAAAACTTGATTCGTTTTGTCTGTACAACAATTATTGAGAGGTAGATAAAAATGGATTATAAACAAATCATATCCGCTTGTGAAGAAAACAAGCATTTAATCAACATGGTTCCTATGGAGCATATTGTAGAATTTGGCTATCAAATCAATCTGAATGCGGATATTTCTGTGTTGGACTTCTGCTGTGGATACGGTGAAATGCTTAAATTATGGAGCGAGGCCTTTGGTATTAGCGGTATCGGGATTGATCGCGAGCTAAGCTTTATTGAAACGGGAAAAGCTCGTCTAAAAAACAATCGTGTCAACCTAATTGTCGGAGATATTTTTGCTCATGACCAAACCAAAAAGTACGATGTTGTGGTTTGCACAGAATTGTCCGGAGGATCTCCGGCGCATCGCCCGTTTAACAGCTTTAAAGAAGGTATTGCTTTTTTAGAACAGTTCATTAAACCCGGCGGTAAATTGGTTTTCGGAAAACTTTTTTCAAATATACCAAATCCGCCACAAGAATTGATTGACTTTGACGGTGAACTGCCGACTCTTTACGATATTTATAAGGAGACTAAGCAGTGTGGCTACTATATCACTGCAATGGTCAGCGATACTACTGCTCAATGGGAACAATATATTACATGGAGTGCAAAACGGGATTTAGAGCGTTTACGCCAAGACCCCAAGAATACTGAGATTGGTGCATGGCTTGATAAATGGTATCGCATATATTTTAACCTTCGCCGCTCCTATGAGGGATGGGGATTGTTTGCAGCAGAAAAGCTTTAATTTCGTCTAATAAGTATACCCATTGTCATCTTGAAAGTGTTATTTAATAAAGAATAACGCTGTTGAAAATTCGTCTGTAAAGAGGTACGCCCCATTGTTGTCCTTCAGCTTGCGAATCATGGATACCGTTGCATCGTTCATGAGGAACTTCACATTCCTGCGGCAAGGACTCTTTAACATATACACAAGGCTGATCAGTTCATCCGCAGTGACCGCATTCACAGCCGCAGCCGTCACCCCGGCAGTACCGCCGTTTGCAGTAAAGATACCGGTAGGCTGCCCGGTCCCGCTGCCCACACAGAACGCCTCTTCCTCAGCAACGCCCAACGCCCTGGCAAACTCCTCGGCAATATAAGATTCTAGGTCAAACATGAAATCCTATCTGAAACACTTTGTGAATGAGCTGCATCAACATATCCCCTTATGGGCATATGTTGATTTATTTACCCTATCCGACATCTCATTTTTATACTCTATTTCCGAGCAGCCTATCAAGGATGCTGTCGCCCGCACCTTTGGCCTGACCATGAACAAAGGGGCGTCCATCCTTGGAAGCTACATGCACAGCATGACGATCATCCGCAACTTGTGCGCCCACGGAGGCCGGATCTATAACCGCCTTTTTGAGCAGTAACCTTCCCTCAACAAAAGGGAAAAGGCACTGCTGATAAAAGACAGAAACGGGAATATCGACAATGCACATTTTTATGGTTTTCTGCTTATCATGAAACGGCTGCTCCCCGCCGATATATTTAGTGAAATAAAAAAATCCATCATCGCATTGACAAAAAAGTATCCCTTTGTCCGGATGGATTACTACGGTTTCTGCAGTCCTCATTCGAGTATTCAAAACCCCGGCCATGGTTTTGCTCCCTATCATTTTTCTTTGCCATTATGATTTCCTCCGTTTCTCTGTGGTGTATCAACAGTAGAATAATTCTTTTTTTGCATATTACTATCCTTTCTTTATTCTAAAATAAAAAAGCGATAAAACTATAATAGCTTTACCGCTCGTAACTATTAATCATTATGCAATTCTTTATACAAACTAAAAGTTGTATGGGTATTGATTTATAATCCTCTTCTTAATACTGTTTCATCTTACTTTGATTATCATCATTTGTCTTCTTTTATATTGTATGCTTCTTGAAACCACTTAAAAGTATTCTTATTTTCACCTATAATTTTTTGAAATCCAGATGACTCTAACATTCTATTAATTTCATTATCCTCCAAAACTTTTTTTAGCATTATTTTCACATCTTCAATTGTTCCGTAATGAATTTTATTGTGACAATTTGAACACAAGGATAATCCATTAGTTGGTGAATCAATAATATCCTTTAACTGTGGAAACTCTTTGGCTTTATATTTTGGAATAAAGTGATGATATTCATAGTAATCTAAACCATTTCTACTTGTAAATGTTCTATGATTATTTTCATCTTTACCACAAAAGAAACATTTTTTATTAAAATGGTTTATCAACTCTTTAAAATCATTATTATGTATACTAGATTTAAAACACTCTTCTAATATATTAATCATATTTTCACTAAGAGTATTTTTATATCTTTTATCAGGCCAATTCTTTCCTTGCGGGTATATGAAATTTTCATCTCGTTTTCTTAAATCTTTTAAACTCAAAAACAAGTTATTTTCTAGCCGTTCTTTATATAAAGTTGTAATAGAAACAATAGAAAATCCATTTATCATCGTAGTATCTTTAGACTTCATATAAACCTTATTTTTTTCTATTGGATATGGTTCATCATCTATTTTCCCGCGTAACATAATTCTACTTAAATTATCTTTGCTTTCTGAAGGTAAATGAGTAATATAAAAGTATACAATATCTCCCTTTTTTAACTGTTCAACCATAGAACCTTTAACTATCCATTCACCCTTTTTATATTCGGGGGTTCCAGGTGCTTGCCACATTATTTTTTTCTTTTCAGTCCATTCTTCTTCCATTTGTTTATAATCACAAGTCCTAAAATCCATAGGTATAAGCCAATAATTATTCATATCTAAACCTCCATCATTAAATATATTACCTTAATATAATCAACACACTCCCCATTGTATTAAGTAATCTATTCAACAAACTTCGATTTGTTTAATTCTTTTCTCATCATTATAGCACTCATCCACTTCAATCACAATTCCTTATCTCTCCGCTTAGCCTGCACTTTCATCGGCTCTGCCTATATTGCCTATTCCACACATTTCTGAATAGTTTCTACTTCTTGTACTTCTGCTTTCATCGCATAGACTTTATCATACAAACGATTCTTCTCTGAACCAAGCATGGCAATCTCTTTTTTCCATCCCTATATTGTCAAGTGAATAAGTCTTACTGACCTGCATGCTTCCCGGGCCGGCACCTTGCGGTGGACGTTTCGCCCAGCCTATTCCACATGCCTCCCAGCCTTTCTTGTCATGGCTGTACTCAGCTCCCGGCGGTGTCTGCCGGAGGCCCAGTCCAGCCATGACAGGGTATTGCCTACTCTTATCCCTGCTATTATGCCGCCTATGCCTGCGGCCTCCTGATGTCGTCCAGCAGGTTTTTCAACTCCATCCGCGCCGTCTCCGCAGCTTCCTTACTTCCAACGCTGCGCTCCACAGCCGATACCAGAGTCTTTGCCCTCTTCATCCCGGCACCCCTCAGCTTTGCCCTCCTCCAGAGCTGGTTCACTCCTTCCGCTCCCAGCTTCATGATGTCCTCCGGCAGCGGCGCCTCCTTCAGTACCATCCTCCCACTTACCGCCTTCAGATCCCTATAAACGTCTTTGTACTCTGGAAAGTAGATGGCGAACCATCTCGCCAAGCGGTTCCTAATCCTTGTGAACTCATCCTGCGTTTGAAAGCGCAGGTTCGACAGACCCCTGATCTCCGCATAGATACCGGCTGGCATGTAAAAGTACGAGAATCGTCCCTCGTTGACAAGTGCGGCGATCGTCTTGGGATCCTTGCGGTCGTTCTTGTTGGGGGTGTTGTCATCCAGCTCCTTCGACTTCTTCACATGGTGGGGATTCACATGCACCGGCCTCATGCCGTTGTCCTGAAGGAATTTCCTCAGTGCGAACCAGTAGTGGCCCGTCGGCTCCATTCCCGGAATCACAGCGGTCTTGCCGTGCTTCTCTGCAATCTCCTCCATCCATGCCTTGAGTGTCTGGAAGCCGGCCTCTGTATTGCTGAACTCCAGCGGCATCTTTGTGTACTCGTAGTTGCGCCAGTCAAATGCTCTGGCATAATGGGTCTCGCTTCCCACATCAATTCCTACAATCAAAGTTTTTTCAGTTATGGATGCAATTTTTGCGTTTTGTGTGTTACAATTCATCTTGGATACCTCTCTGTTCAATAAGATTTTTACTAACCCGCTAAGTCAGTAATCTTATTTTACTCTGAGGTATCTTTTTATCAACCACCCTTCTTGGAATTCCCTATATTTGAATTATATAGGAAGCTCCTTTTAAAATTGAATTGAAAAGGGCATCCCACTATGGAATGCCCTATATAAAAAATAGGGACACTCTCGTTCAAGTATCCCTATTGTCTATTACTGTATCTGATAGTCCTCTATTCACTTTCATTATCAGGATTTTTTGTGTTCCCCGTACCGAGGTCTAACGCCACAACTGCGGTTACTTTCTTCACAAGTATCTTTTCCTTATGATTTTCACCGATTTTGTTGAAACTGAAAAATGTCACAAAGTGCGTAAATTCAAGGATTTCAACATATCGCAAGCGATATGTTGGTATCATTTCCTTTGTATCAACACCACAGTCTCCACATGCCTCGTCATCGGAAACATATCCACCGCCACCCCCCGTCTCATCCGATACCCCTTCCCGCACAAAAACTTCAAATCCCTTGCCAGGCTCTCCGGATTACAGGAAACATACACCACCTTTTGAGGCCCGAGCTTTACCAGTGAGGCAAGGAACTGCTGGCTGCTCCCGGTCCGCGGAGGATCCATAAGCACCACATCCACCTTCTCCCCGCTTTGAGCCAGCTCCTCCATAAAATCGCCTGCATCGGCCTGGAAAAAGCGGATATTCGTAATCCCGTTTCTCTTTGCGCCCGCTATGGCGTCCCTTACCGCATCGCGGTTAAGCTCCACCCCCATACATTTGCCGGCCTGATCCGCTGCAATCATGCCAATGGTTCCGGTGCCGCAGTAGGCATCCAGCACGGTCTCCTTTCCGGAAAGCCCGGCAAGCTCTACCGCCTTTTGGTATAGGATTTCTGTCTGGGCCGGATTCACCTGATAAAAGGATCCCGGGGAAATCTTAAAGGTTTTCCCGCAGAGCTCGTCCTCTATATAGCCGGGTCCATAGATTACCTGCTCCTTATCTCCCAGAACCATGCTGGTGCGTTTATCGTTTACATTCACCACAACGGTGGTAATCTCCGGATGCTCCTTCCTGAGCGCCTCCACGAAATGATTCTTAGAAGGCAAAATCGGCGAGCGCAGAACCAGCACCACCATAATCTGCCCTGTCTTGTATCCCACCCGCACAAGGACATGACGCAGCAGTCCGTAGCCGGTATCCTCGTCATAAACCTTGATCTTGAAGGATCTGAGAAGCTTTCTTACCGTACGGATAATGGCGTCCGCCTTTTGATTCTCCAACAGGCAGGTATCCACCGGGACAATCTGGTGGGTTCCCTCCCGATATACGCCGGAGACGGTATTTCCTCTGCCATCCATGCCAAATACGGCGTGAACCTTGTGCCGATAGTATTTCGGCTCCTTCATGCCAATCATATCCTCCAGCTTTCCATAGGGCTTTAACAGCTCGCTCACCTGTTGCTTTTTCCATGCAAGCTGCTTCTCATATTCCATATGTAAAAGCTGACAGCCTCCGCATTTCATATAGACAGGACATTCACAGGCTCTTTTCTGCAGGCCCTGAGGCTGGATGGATTTTTGTGACTGGACGGGCTTTTGCGATGGCATAGGCTTTTGCGGCTTCGCGGATTTTTGCGGCGGCACGGGCTTTTGCGGTTTATGCGGCTTCTGCTTCCCCTGGGGCTTTTGCCTCTTTGTCCCCCTTTGGGGCTCTAGTACCTTTTTTTCTCTTTCCTGCTTTCGATTCACTTTTTATTCCTTTCTGCAATCCTGCAATCCACCCAACAAGCTAAAAACCCCATGCCTTCACACATGAGGTTTTATCGCTTTGCGTTTCTGCATATTTACTGATTGACCTGCCGGTTTCCGGCGCCTGCGCTGCTGTTGCCGGGACATCGCTTTTCCATAACGATTCAGGAAGAGCCAGAGCCGCTGCGTCTTTCTTTTTTTCTTATCCTTCCCCTCTCAGCCTGACATCCTCCATCCCCTTGGCAAGCTCAGATGCACGCTCCACATCCGCTTCATTAATCCGGACTGTAAAGACGTTTTTCTCCTTCTGCTTTTCTCCTCCGAATAATCTGGAAAGCAGGGAGCGTTCCTGCCATTCGATAAAGTAGGAGATACGGTTCTGCAGGAAAAGCTTCTCCAGCTTCTTCTTACTCTCCTGGCTGTATACCCTGCAAAAAGTCACTTCCCTGTTAAATGCCTGATCGTCAAAAACTAATGGTGCCACCCTCTCATTTCCCCCATCTGTTCTTTCTTCTGTTAACTGCATTTATTATAAATAGAATACCGGAAAATAGCAATATTAAATTTTTAATACTGCAGTACCAAAATGACGCCGGCCGCACTTCACGGCCTGGAAGCCGCTCCCTATAACCGGACGCTTCGCTGCTTTTCACTCCCGCGTTTATGCCTGCGGACAACGGATCCGTTGTTGTCCCCCGTTCTCCCGCGCGGCCGCTACATCCTCTTTGCCTGCTCCCAGAGCGGCCTCTGCTGCTGATAAACCGTATTTAGGTAGTCCGCCGCCTCCATTACCCCGTCGGCGCTAAAGGCAAACTCCTTTCGCTGCTTCTTTTCCTCCTCGGTTTTGGCAAAGCAGTAAGGCTCCGGCCAGATAATAACCTCCAGCGCAGAGCCGTCTTCCTTTTCCTTTTTTTTCAGCATGTATCTCATGCCATCCATGCTGCCGGTGTATTCTTCCTTCTTGACATAATTTAGCACATGAAATTTATCTTTATCAATCATGCTTCACCCTTTTTCCCTCTTATATCATGAAAATAATCCACAAGACTTCCCAGGGACTTGACAAGGATTCCCGTCTCCTTCTCGCTAAAGCCGTCAAGCGCCGAGCGAACCATCTCTTTATGAAAATTCTGATGGTGAAAATAGGCCCTGTCTCCTTTTTCGGTAAGGGAAAGCAGCACCAGCCGCTTATCCTCGTCGCTCCGCTGCCTGAGCACGTAGCTGTTTCTGGTCAGCCTGTCGATGGCTTTGGTCAGGGTTCCCACCGTGACCGAGAGCCTTTTGGCAACAGCGGAGCTGGTCTGGGGCCCCGCAACGCCGATCGCCTCGATCACATGCATGTCATTTATGGTAATATCCTTAAATTCCTCTGTGATCAAAGCTTTTTGCTCTATATTCATAATTTCCTGAAACAAGGTAACCAATAAGGTATTTAGTGTCTGATTCATCTCCATGTCTGATCTGTCTTCCTATTTCTGTATAACATAAGATTTTTACCACTCAAGCACTGCCGCTCCCCAGGTAAGACCCGCTCCAAAACCGGCCAGCACGATTTTATCGCCTCTTTGCAGCATTTTGCTGCGATTGACCTCGTCCAGCAAAATCGGCACGCTCCCTGCTGATATATTACCACACTTTTGAAGATTTGTCGGAAATTTTTCCATGGGCTGGCCCAGTTTTTTTGCCACCGATTCGATGATACGCAGGTTGGCCTGATGAAGCAGGAAATATTTGACCTCTGAGGGAGCAAGCCCGGCCTTTTGCATTGCGCTCTCTATAGCGCCGGGTACGGTTTTCACCGCAAAGCGGTACACCTCCCGGCCGTCCATCCGGGTGTGGTCCAGCGCAGTGTCATTTTTAATCAGGGGATTATTCACAGGACGGTTTTTACAGGTCAGAGCCATTCCGCTTTTTCCGTCTGCCCCCTGCACGATACTGAGAAGTCCCCGCTCCTGTTTTCTGACCACTGCCGCCCCTGCTCCGTCGCCAAAAAGGACGCAGGTGCTTCTATCCTGCCAGTCCATCATCTTGGAAAGGGTTTCCCCTCCGATGATCAGCGCGGTCTGCGCCATGCCTGCCTGCATGTAGGACTCCGCAATGAACAGGCCAAAAAGGAACCCCGCACAGGCTGCGTTGATGTCAAAGGCTACGGCCCTGTCTGCGCCGATCTCACTCTGTACCTGGCAGGCCGTTGAGGGAAAGCACATATCCGCGGATACGGTTCCCACAATGATCAAATCAATCTCTCCCGCCTCAATTCCTGCATCCTCTATCGCGGCCCTGGCCGCATCCACTGCCATTGAGGTGGTGGTTTCCTCCTCTGCCAGATGCCTTTCTTCGATTCCCGTCCGCTCCCGGATCCATTCGTCCGTGGTATTCACCCATTTTTCAAGCTCCCTGTTGCTGACCGCCCGCCGGGGCAGCCGGCTTCCGGTTCCTATAATCCTTGCCGGCATGATGCTCCTCCCATATCCTTCTCCTGTAAAAGCTCCGAAATCCCTTTTCACAGGCCTTTGTTCTTAAATCAAGCTTTTCTGTTCTCCGCTGTTTAAAACTTACGGAACCTCTCATAGCGCTGGCGGGCAGCCGCCTCCCCGTCCATTCCTTCAAATTTCTGCAAAAAGAGCCGCATATGCGTCTTCATAAATCCTGCAATATCCCGTACAGTAGAGGTATCCGCCCCGCCGTATTCCGGGACAATGGTTTCGATCACCTGCAGCCGTTTTAAATCCTCTGCGGTAATTCCCATCACCTGTGCCGCCTCCTTTGCCCGCTTTCCGTCCTTCCAGAGAATGGAAGCAAAGCCTTCCGGAGAGAGAATGGAATAGGTGGAATTTTCCAGCATCCAGACCTCATTGCCCAGGGCCAGCCCCAGGGCTCCGCCGCTTCCCCCTTCCCCTATAATAATGGAAAGGATCGGTGTCTTAAGTCCTGACATTTCAAACAGATTCCTTGCAATTGCCTCTCCCTGGCCTCTCTGCTCCGCCTCCATACCGGGATAAGCCCCCGAAGTATTCACAAAACAGATAATCGGACGGTGGAATTTTTCCGCCTGCTTCATAAGCCGAAGCGCCTTGCGGTACCCCTCCGGGGAAGGCATGCCATAGTTTCTCCGGGCGCACTCCCTCGCGT
>ERZ808051.39-NODE-39-length-174039-cov-9.576545_pt1 | contig 174039 bp, 141 predicted proteins | sample MGYA00380199_ERZ808051 | MGnify/ENA primary metagenome ERZ808051 (study PRJEB31490, sample SAMN06133391) | mouse gut metagenome | isolation source: J11 | host: mice | place: China: Chengdu | collected 2015-05 ... | reverse complement strand
AGCTTTTGAAATTCTTTGATCAAATATAGTTTAAAAACAGGGCTGATCGCCAAAGCGAATTCAAATGCAATATCCTTATATGCACACGTTCCTCCATATTTTCCATGTTTCACAAAAAATCCTATCGCTTCTATCTTTTCAATTCATTCTGAAACACTCAGCACAGATGTATATAAACCTGCTTCGATTTTAAAGTGGTCGAATTCGACCACTTTAAAGGCCATCAACACATACTGAGCACATTATTCGACACTATATACCATAAAATAAAATGTCTATTAACCCAAAAACCTCCTCATCTCTACCCAGGCAAACTATTTTCCACACACAGCCCCCCCCATCCTACCCGGTCATTAGGCACATCTGCCTCCCCTCGCAGCGGCCTGGCTCCCTTCCTCAGATATGCTTTCACCTTCTCCCCATACAGGTACGGATCATTGCCATCGACGATCCCCCACTGCATCAGCAGTGCCGCAGCCCCGGTGACAAACGGCGCTGCAAAGGATGTGCCGGAGACAACGGCATATGTCCCCTCTCTGGTAGGGGCCAGAATGCCGACGCCCGGCGCCACCAGATCCGGTTTGATAAAGGAACCTTCAATACGGCTGCCGAGACGGTCCTGATACAGATAACCGCGGCCGGAAAAATCGGCATAGGCTTCCAGTCCGGTCTGGTACGCTCCTACGGTTATCACTTTGGAGGCCGTAGAAGGAATTGTTAATGTGACATCGGGCGTCGGCCGGACGAAACGTGTCTGCCCGGAACGAACGGTTTCCGATGGCAGATAAAAAGTGTAATTGCCGGTCACCGTCTTAACCGGCTCCAACCGGAAAGTCCAGACACCGCTGTCTATATATCGATTATCCGCAGCAGGCAGGAAATCAAAATAAATTTCCTGACTCGTCAGATACGGCGCCGGCTCTCCGTTGTATAACAGGATTCTGGTCTGCTCCAGAAAGTATGTCTGTTTCCCCGGACTGGCCGTATCTACCGAAAACTCTTCCCCTGTAGGAGAGATTAAGTGAATGGTATAACGGTCCGTGTAGTCTTTCCAAAGCTGCACGTTCAAACCGGTTTCATAATTGCCGACTACCAGTTCCACATTTGTTACTGCCGCCCCATTTGCAGCGTTTCCTCCGCCGTTTGGCGCCGCTCCCATACCGGTTCCTGTCTGTGTACCGCCTCCGTCCACAGCGCTTATGCCAGTCCCGGTCCGGCCTACGCTCCCTCCGGTATGTCCGCCGGAAGCGCCTTCATTGCCGCTTCCTACGCAGATAACGGTTCTGCCGATTTCCGAAACATTGTCAATAAACCGTTCCAGAAGGGACGTCCCGTTATGCGCACCATAGGTATTGCCGAAACTCAGATTCACTGCCATCGGTTGGCGCAGTTCCAATGATTTTCTGACAACATAGGTCAGCGCACGCATCAGTTCCGTCGTCCTTGGAAAGGAATCCGGTCTGGGCGTGCCGAGTTTGACAATGATCAGTTCGCTCTCCGGTGCAACGCCTGCATTCACACCGCCTGACGTCATCCCGTTTCCTGCGGCGATACCGGCTACCGCCGTGCCGTGCCCCGATGTATCCACGCTCGGTATCAACAGGCTGCCTTCCGCTTCCGAAGACAGATTGAGCGCTTCGTTGATCTGCGCCTGGTTAAACTCCACACCGGTCAGAAATCCCTGCGGCGGGGCATATTCCGTCTGTCTTTTTGCAGAAAGCAGTTCGTTTTGTCCGATCCGCTCCCAAACCGTTTCCGCCTGCAAAGTCTGATCCCACAGATAGCGGATTCTGCTCGTTCCATCCGCATTGCGAAAATCCCTATTTCGCCATGCAATCCCTGAATCGATCACCGCTGTCAATACGCCCTGTCCACGCAGCGAATTGGCAAGCGGACTCCCCGGTATGATGCAGGAAGCGGTTTTTTCCTGTAATATCTGAAAAAAAAGTCTTTTCGGCTTTTCAATATATTCAATTTCCTCTACTGCCGCAAGCGCATCCATGAACAGCTCCGGTACCGTCAGGATCGCATACCCCGCGATCAGTTCTTCTATCCGCAGCAGATTTCCCTGCGGCAGGTCAAAAAAAGAGGACAATCCCTGCTGTAAGCTGCCGTGATATTTCACGATCAACTCCCAGGTATTGTCCTCTTTTTCATAACCAACATTCAGATCCAATGATTTGCTTCTCACCGATTCCTCGGTATCCAAAGCAAGATTTAAAAGATTTTCATATTTCTGTGAGTCCACTGTGCACGCTCCGTTTTCGGATGCTTTGCTCAGATTGCCCTGAGCGCTCCGATAACTGGTTTTTATATTATATGATACAGACGTCGTATAATATATCTTTATACGGCCGGGATGCACACAGTTTCTTTCACCGTCAATCGTCGCAGTAGTTCTTTACGATCTTTTCAAATTCTTCCCTTGCCTCGGTAAATGCATTTAATAATTTAGAAGAAAAGATGCCGCTCTGCCCATTGATGATCATCTGATATGCTTTTTCCGTTTCGTAGGCTGCCTTATAGACTCTTCGAGATGTCAGTGCATCATATACATCCACCAAAGACACGATCTGAGCCGCGATGCTGATTTCTTCTCCTTTCAAGCCGTCCGGATAGCCGTTTCCATCATATTTTTCATGATGATGTCTCGCTATGTCGTATGCATAATCACTAAATACTTTGCTGTCTATATGAAGGACTCTTTCCAAAATTTCTGCGCCCTTGGTCGTATGAGATTTGATAATCTCATACTCATCCGCAGTCAGCTTGCCGGCTTTTAAGATAATATTGTCCGGAATAACAATCTTTCCGATATCATGCAGAGAAGAAGCCCAGCTAATGATATCCAGTTTTTCTTCTGTAAGCTCGTATTCCGGGTACAGCTTCATAACGCTTCTTCCAAGACAGATTGTAAAAGCACGTATTCTTTTTATGTGCTGTTCCGATTCCAGATTTCTGAATTCCACGACATTGCTCAGGGACTCGATCAGAACTTCATTCATATGTCTTTGTTTTTCCGCCATTTTCTTTAACATGGCGTTCTGCTTTTTCAGCTTTTCCGTCTGGGTCTTTACCGTAAGTTCCAGTTCCATTTTATACTGGAAAACTTCCACCACGTTGTCCACTAACTGTTTAATAATCCCGGTATGAAAGGGTTTCTTAATATAACTTACGATACCGTATTCATATCCTCTTTTCTCGTACTGGGTCGTTTGCTCGCTCGTGATCATGATAAACGGAATCCGGCTTAAAAACATTTTCTCGCTCAACCGCCTCAGCACCTGAAAATCATCCCGGGCAGGTATCATCAGGTTCACCAGAACAACAGCCAAAGAAGCGGCCTGTGTCCGCAAAATCTCTATTCCGTCTTTCTCATTTGAAAATGCCAGTACTTTATATTTTCCCTGAAATATCTCAGTCAGTTTTGCGCGGCTGTCATCATCTTCTTCCAAAATCAAAATTGTATCGCGTACCACTTTCTGCCTATACCTCCTTCTCTCTTTTATAATTTTACCATAACGACATTTTTATTTCTCAATTTGAAAATAACCCTGCTCACATTTGCCGGCAGCATATATTTGAACGTATTGATTTCAATAATACTCCCTTCATATGCATTTCCTCTGACATAGACAGCTTTCATATCCTGATCTGTCAGATTGGTAAGTTTGGAGATATCCGCATCCAGGTCGGCCAGTTCATGGTCTTTCGCCACAATGGCGGCGTTTAGTTTCTTGATCAGCGTTTCTGCCTGTTCTTTGTCCGGCGGAAACTCCTGCAGTATCTTATGCCACTTCTCCTCTAACATGGACAATTCCGATAAAATCTGCTCTCTTTTCTCTGTAAACATAGCCTGCTTCTTATCGTAAAGCTTATTTCTTCCGACTTCCAGATAGGTTTTGATATGAGATTTATTCCCCAGATTAAACGTATCGACTCCCATTACCGCGCAGGCTTTCCCGCCGAGCAGCATTCCTTTGCTGCCGGATACGATCACCTTCCCCATCGTGTTGATATTACTGTTCATAATATAGTTGGCCCTTACATTACCTCCGGCCTCGATATTGGCAGCTTCAAAGAAACTGCCGGAAACTTCGCCTTTGGCCTCGATAAAGCAATCATTCTTGGAACAGCTTCCCTTTTTGATCATAATATTGCCGCCGGCAATCAATCTGCCCGCCTGCACATTATGTTCGATAATAATATCGCCCGTCGCGGAAATATAGCCTCCCGAATAAACGCTGCCGATTACATGTACGGAACCGTCAACTTCAAGTTTCCCCGTAACAGCCGTTACATCTTCCCGTACGACGATCATATTGGAAATAATAATGCGGCCGTTCAAATATTCGAATTTTCCGTTCAGGCGGGAAAGGTATGTCACCCCATCGGGTGCGATGGTAAACCCTTGTCCTTTTAGCGGTTTTTTCTCAATCCCTTTATTCGCGTGAAGCACTTCGCCGAAGACATTCTGTCCATCTACCCCTTTTTGTGCCGGATGATAGACCGCGATCTTCTCTCCTTCGTCAACCATCTCGAAAGCCTCAATATTGACGTAGTCAACGCCTCCATCCGGAAGCGGAGCCGGAATACGGGGGAGATCCAGCCGGACGAAAAACTCATACCATCCGTTCTCACCGGCTTCCGCAGGCGTCCCTTCGGCAATCAGAATTTTTTCATTCATTCTTCTTTTCTTTATCATGTCGGTAATGGCTTCATGATTGATTCCGACCACGATTCCTCTTTTTTCCAGGGCATCATAAATATCTTCCGCAGTAACCATATTACCGGGAATCCAGGGTATAAATCCAAAAGCTTTATTTCCGTTATCTTCTACAAAAATACTGAATTCTTTTTTCACATATGACTGGATATCGATCCCCTGTTTTTCGGATTCGGCATGCCGTTTCGTCTTTTCCTTCATCAGATTCTGCCTTTTTTCCTTCATATCCGAAGCGGAAAAGAGCAGTCTGGCATAAGGCGTCACATCCAATCCGGCTTCCAGTCCCAGACGGATCTCCTGCATCTGCCAATGACTGAACAAACTGTTTGTATAAAACGATACTTTCAGTTTCTTCTCCAGGCCCAGACGGATTTCGTGCATCTGCATCCAGTTATATTTGGAATCGGCATATACGGAAACATCCAGCCCCTCATACATACCGATTCTGATTTCATAGATCTGCTGCACATACATATCATCTGTCAGCCAGGTTTCGATCGGCAGTCCTTCTTCCAGCGCCAGTCGGATCTGTTCCAATTCGTCATCCACGAATCCCCTGTCCAGATACCCGCTGAGATCATTAGAAGAATAAAAAGAAAGCCGGATCTGTTTCATGGTCTCGTAACTGTAAGAAGGATCGGCATATGCCGTAACATCTACCTTATCCTTAATTCCCATTCGGATCTGTTCCATTTGAAGCCAGTTGAGTTCCGGATTGGAATACAGTGAAACATCCAACCCCTCTTCTTTTCCCAGAAATATCTCCTGACGCTGTTCTTTCATGTATTCTGCATTTTCCATCATGGCAAACTCAGCGTTATGAGATGAAGTCGGATTTTTCTGCATAATCATTCCAGCCTTTCTTATTTATAATGTATCTTTATTATTATACTAATTCCGAAAGAAAAAGTCCACTCTTTTAATTTATGGAAATGACCTTATAATCTTTTTCTTCCACAGCTTTGCGCAGCACGTCATCTGCGGTCTGTGCCTGCAGACTGACAATCGCCGTTCCTTTTTCATGGCTTACTACCGCTTCCGTTACTTCCGGCAGCGCCTCTAATGCCTTTTTGACCGCTGCCTCACAGTGTCCGCACATCATTCCTTCGATTTCCATCGTTTTTTCCATCTTTTTACTCTCCTTTTCTTTTTTTCCTGTCTGTTTCATTTTCTTATCTTTCCCGGTACTGTACATTTTGAAGAAATTAAGCCGCAGCGCATTACAGACCACGCAGAAACTTGAAAGACTCATTGCCGCTGCTGCAAACATCGGGTTCAGTTTCCAGCCGAATATGGGATACCATAAACCGGCAGCTAACGGAATGCCGATCACGTTGTAGAAAAATGCCCAGAATAAGTTTTCATGGATATTTTTCAGCGTTGCCCTGCTTAAACGTATTGCCGCAGGCACATCGGCAAGCCGGCTCTTTACAAGCACCACATCCGCCGCATCGATGGCAATATCCGTACCGGCTCCTATCGCGATTCCGATATCTGCCCTTGTCAGAGCGGGCGCATCATTGATTCCGTCTCCGACCATGGCCACAGCGCCCTGTTTCTGCAGCTGTCTGATAACGGCCTCTTTTCCATCCGGTAAAACACCGGCGATCACCCGGTCAACACCGGCCTGCGCACCGATCGCTTCTGCGGTCCTCTCGTTGTCTCCGGTTAACATAACTACATTTATACCCATATTCTGCATTTCTTTAACTGCCCGGGCACTGTCTTCTTTCATCACATCCGCAACGGCAATGATCCCGTAAAATCTTTTCCCTTTGCAGAAAAACAGCGGTGTCTTGCCTTCTCCGGCAAGTCTCTGCGCCTGTTTTTGCGTTTCTTTTGAAATCTCTGTTTTCGACTTGATAAAATGCAGATTGCCGCCTACCGCCTCTTCTTTTTGCAGGATACCGCTTAACCCGTTGCCTACGGCAGCCGCAAATTCTTCCACGGCTTCGGCCTGTATCCCCTTTTCCTGCGCTGCGGCAATGACTGCTTTAGCAAGCGGATGCTCGCTCTTTTGCTCCAATGAAAAGGCCAGTGCAAGCAGTTCTTCTTCCGAACAGCTTCCTGCCGGCAGAATGTCAGTGACCTTCGGTTCTCCGCTTGTGATGGTCCCCGTTTTGTCAAGCGCAACGATCTGTGTTTTCCCGGTAAGCTCCAGTGACTGCGCTGTCTTGAACATAATACCGCTTCCCGCGCCCATGCCGTTTCCGACCATGATCGCCACCGGCGTCGCCAGTCCGAGCGCACAGGGACAGCTGATAACGAGTACCGATATGCCTCTCGCCAGTGCAAAACCGAAGCTTTCTCCCGCAAACAGCCATATCATGCATGTCAGTACCGCAATGCCGATCACCGCCGGTACGAAAACGCCCGACACCTTATCCGCGACTTTGGCGATCGGCGCTTTTGTTGCCGCGGCGTCGCTGACCATGCGGATAATCTGCGACAGCGTCGTATCTTCTCCGACTCTCGTTGCCTTACAGCGCAGGAATCCCGACTGGTTCAAAGTGGCGGCGGATACTTTATCGCCCGTCTGCTTATCGACCGGAATACTTTCTCCGGTAAGAGCCGCCTCGTTTACGGCGCTGCATCCCTCGAGCACAATACCATCCACCGGAATGTTTTCGCCCGGTCTGACAACAAATTCATCTCCTTGTACAACCTGTGTTATGTCAACCTCTGTTTCTTTTCCTTCTCTTATGATCACCGCTTTTTTCGGTGCGAGTTTCATCAGTCCCTTCAGCGCATCCGTCGTTCTGCCTTTTGAACGTGCCTCCAGCATTTTCCCCACAGTGATCAGCGTCAGTATCATGGCTGCAGATTCAAAATAGAATTCGTCCATGCAGGCCATAACCGCTTCCATATCTCCCTTTACCTGCGCATCCGTCATGGCAAAAAGAGCATACACGCTGTAAACGAAAGAAGCTCCCGCTCCCATGGCTACTAACGTATCCATATTCGGTGCGCCGTGAAGCAGGCCCTTTCCGCCGCTTATGAAAAATTTCCGGTTGATCATCATGACTGCGATCGTCAAAAGAAGCTGCACAAGTCCCACCGCAATATGATTTCCCTCAAAAAAAGCAGGCAGCGGCCATCCCCACATCATATGTCCCATGGAAAAGTACATAAGCGGTATGAGCAGACAGACGGAAAACCACATTCTTTTCTTTAAAAGAGGCGTTTCCTTATCTTTCAGCATATCCTCATAGTCCGCGGATGCACCTGACGCCTTTATGGCGGCGCTGCCCTGCCCTTTCTGTGAAGCTCCGTAACCTGCCGCTTCCACTGCTGCGATGATCTGTTCGGGGGAAGCGCTCCCCTCAATGCCCATGGAATTGGTAAGCAGGCTGACCGAACAGCCCGTTACGCCGGGTACTTTCGATACCGCCTTTTCTACTCTGCTGCTGCAGGCCGCACAGCTCATGCCGGTAACCGCATATTGTTCCATAACTTTCTCTCCTCGTATTATAAAGTAGTAGTGTTTATAGTCCCTCTCCAAGGACTGTATGCTATACTGTTGGAGATACTGTGGATTGTTTTTTCCCTCCTACCACTTGATGGTTTCGGAAAGGCTACAACCACAGTCTCTTTGTATATTTGTTAATCAGTTAGATACCGCATGACGGTTTATTTAGAACGAGGTTACAATCGCAGAGAGTAACTGTGGCCCTAAACAGTATCAAATACTTTGCAAAGGAGTTTATTATGATCTACGTTGGAATTGATGTTGCCAAAGATAAGCACGACTGCTTTATCACTAACTCAGATGGAGAAGTGTTGTTTAATGCCTTTGCCATCCCTAACAGCCGCGAGGGTTTTAATGCCCTTTTCCAGAAAATCCAATCTGTAACTAATGATCTGTCCAAAGTAAAAGTAGGACTCGAAGCCACCGGACACTACAGTTACAACCTTCTGGGTTTTCTCTTTAGTAAAGGTCTGCCAACCTACGTTATCAATCCGTTACATACCAATCTTTACAGAAAAAGCCTGAGCCTTAGAAAGACCAAAACGGATAAAGTTGATGCCCATACGATCGCTTCCATGATCATGTCTGATGTGAACTTAAAGTCCTACTCAGACACATCTTATCACAATGAAGAACTAAAGTCATTAACCCGTTACCGTTTTGATAAGGTCATGGAACGGGCAAAACTGAAATCCTCTGTGTCCCGCCTTATCTGTATTCTTTTCCCGGAACTGGAGAAACTTGTTCCTACGATCCATATGGCTTGCGTCTATGCTCTTCTTTCGGAGTTTCCTTCTGCTTCGGCAGTTGCTTCTGCTCATCTGACCAGACTTTCAAACCTTCTTTCAAAAAGCTCTAAAGGGCGTTACGCAAAAAAAGCTGCCGTCATCTTTCGGCAAGCGGCAACGAGTTCTATCGGTTCGCATATGCCGGCATGTCACCCTCAACATATCAGTCAGGGCAACTCGATAACTGTTATTCCCACATGGAAAAGTGGGAATCAAAGTATCTCCGGTGCGCCTTGTTCAATGCCACAAAATATGTCTGCCTTTGGAATGAATCCTTTGCTGCGTATCTCGCTAAAAAACGGGCAGAAGGTAAACATTACAATGTTGCATTATCCCATGCCGCTAAGAAACTTCTTCGGCTAATCTATGCAATGGAACGGTCAGGGCTGTCATACAGTAAAGCTGTCTGAACCCTTCTGCAAGTGTCAGCATGACACTTTAATATCTCCTTTTGGAGCGCCTATAATGACACTCTGTTTGTCATGCAGTTTTCAACAAGGTACAACAATATCTGAAATACTATCCGGGAATTCATTCAAAAATTTTCATTTTTGGCCTTGACTTTTAATAGTTAGTCTTTCTTGTGAAATGTATTATTATGTTTTCAAGGAATATGTCTAGTCTGAATAAGTGCTAAATTTTTTTATTCTTTTTTGTCTATATTGAATAAAGCAGGTTATTTTTCTACACTAAAAAAGAAGCCGGCCATCAGTTCCCGCTTCTTTTCATATAGTACTCCCTATATCATTTCTCTATATTTACCCATTCCAACAAAATGTGTATAATGTTCTTAAACACAATCTTAACACACAAACTGCCAAAGGAGACGACGCCTCATGATAAGAAAGAATAAAATTTATCTGCGCATAACCATACTCCTGTTTATAATATATATCGGCCTGTTGATCGTTCTGTGTCTGTCTGAACATGCTGACAGCACTGCAACGATCCGCACTTTCAGCGATGCTTTCTGGTACTCTCTTGTCACACTGACCACCGTCGGATATGGTGACCTGACCCCTGTGACACCCTTAGGCCATGCAGTTGGCGCCGTCTTTCTCTTATTGTCCGCAGGCATTATGATGACATTATTCGGCGCCGTATTATCCTTTGTCACAAGCGAGGGGCTTCCTCTTTTTCTGCTCGGCTTGCAGCGTAAGAAAAACTGGTATTATTTTGCAGATTATGGAGTGGAATCCAGTACACTGGCCAAGAACATCTATAATGAAGATTCTGATGCCATGATCATTTTCGGTGAAAAGAAAAATGACCAGATGGAATTTCCTGACTATCCCTGCCTGTTTATCAGCGCCTCTCCGGCAAGAATCGTGGCTCATAAGAAAAACACCGGTGCACGATGCAAAATTTTTCTTATGAAAGAAAATGATATCGGCGTCAACATCCGTGCCGCGGATCTGTACACTCTGCCCGTGGAAGTATATGCAAGAACCACCAACGGACGGGATTCTCTCTCCGGAAATATCAGCTTTTTCCACAGCTATGACTGCTGTGCCAGACAATATTGGCGTTCAAGACCGCTGTGCAGTAATGAAAATATGATCGTGATCATAGGCTTCGGAAATTATGGGCGATGCATTCTGGAACGTGCCATTTTGACCAATATTATCTCTGTTGATCAACATGTAGCCTATCACATTTTCGGAGATGCCAGAATCTTTCTGTCCATGCACCGTCATCTACAAGAGACTTTCTCACTGAACGAGGAATCCAATGATACCGATTCTTTGATCTTTCACGACGAGCTCTGGGAAATGTGCCCTGTACTCATGGAACAGGCTGACCGCATCATCATCTGTACTGACGATGAACCGGAGGGCTGGAATATATTCTGGCGCTTAAACAGCTACTATAAGCTCCGGGGACAGATTCATCTGCGCAGCAGCCAGAAAGCTCCCGGCCTATCCTATTTTGGAGCAAACGAGGACATTTACACTCCGAACCAGATCATGCGGACCACATTGAATAAAGCCGCTGTTGCGATCAATGAAATATTCTGCCGTTCAGTCTCCTATCCTACCCTGAGCTGGGATGAACTTGATACGGTACACCGGGAATCCAAAATATCTGCGGCTGATCATATTCTGATGAAAATAAGGATTCTACTGCAAGATGAGAGTATTACCGACATTACTCCCGAGATCATCACAAAAGCATATAATGTGTATGAGGAAAACAAAACATCTGAATTGATGAAAGATACATACCGCAGACTTGATCATTCCCGTTGGCTGCGTTTCTATACATTTTATAATTGGACTTATGGTTCTTTCAGAGACGACCTTGCCAGACAGCATCCCATGTTGTGCCCTTATGACAATCTGACTCCTGAGCAAAAACGGGAACGCGATGCCGCATGGGAACTCCTGGGCTGTCTTGCCACGGAATCTATCTCATAATACACAGGGCGCCCCGTCCTCTGTTTCCTGACGTCCTCAATATTTCCATGGATCATCCGGATGGTCCGATCTGCTCATGGCATCCGGATGGTCACTGTATATCGTCAAGCCCGCTCGGATCGGAAGTGTCATACAGCCTATAGTTCTCTGCCAGTACACAGGGTTCCACATGGTCAGCATATAGTATATCAAATTCCCTGCGGTCTTCCATCCGTACATATTCATCTGTCTGCTCACGATAAATCCTGCTATAACTTCCGCCCTCTTCTTCCGAAATATCCATAAAGTCAATATACATGGAATAATATGCCATATCTCCCTCTATGCGGTAAGCAACCCACTCGTCGATTCCGGAACCGCCGGCGCCATGCCAGTGTCCGTTGATAACTACTTCATCTGTCTCGAAGTTCAGACCGTATATACGATCATACATAAGAAAGACCGGCTCCTCCGTATAAGTAAATACCGCCGTCAGATCCATGCCTGTCGAATGAAGAAATAACTCCGGCGTCCCGTTTTCATCAATATCACAAAGAAAATACTGGTCAAAAAAATACCGGTCTTCAAAATACATATCCAGGTAAGCAAAATCTCCATACGATTCTATCGCTTTCCAGTCATGCAGAAAGATCTCATATGCTTCCCGCCAGTTTGACGGTGCTTCGCATACCGGAATGCTGTCAGGTGTTTCTTCCTCCGGCTCTTCCCCATAAGCTTCGGCTTCTCTCTCCGTATTGTTCACACTGCTTTGTATACTTTCCTCCATATTGTTCCCCACACTGCTTTGTATACTTTCCTCCATATTGTTCCCCGCACTGCTTTGTATGCTTTCCTCCATATTGTTCCCACATCCGGCAAGCAGAAGCTGGCACAACAACAGCCCTATGATGCATACGGTCCCTCGTTTCTTTTTAGCTTTACCAACATCTAAAAACATAGCCCTCACACTTCCTTTTTATCTTTGCAATATAAATTATTATACCAGTCTGTTTATCACAAATGCAAGCAGCCGCAGGCCTCCTATGGCAGCTTTCATAGCAGCATACAAAAGAAACGGCGTCCCCCATGGCGGCATACAAAAGAAACGGCATTTCTCATGGTTTTTTACCACAAAAAATGCCGTTTCCAGTTACGCTCATCTGTCTGTAATGCTATTTCTTTTTCAATTCTTCATACACCGCCGCCATCTGTTCATAGGCCTGCTCCAGTAACTTCCTGGGGCTTGCGATATTGATCCGAATGCATCCTCGCCCCTCTTCCTGAAAAACAGTTCCCATGTACACACTTACGTGCGCTTTCTCAAGAAACCACTTTTCCAATTCCTCTTCCGTACAATCCAGGCGGGAGTAATCCACCCACAAAAGAAATGTTCCTTCCCTGGGGTAAATCATAAACTCCGGCATATGTCTCGCAAAATAATCGCGTGTGTAAGCGTCATTCGCATCAATATAGGCAAGCATCTCCTCATACCAGTCATCACATTCCGTATAAGCTTTCTCGGCCGCCGCCACTGCAAAGATCGTGGGGTTATGCATCCCGATGCGGTCAATATCCGCCCTCATCTTATCCCTAAGCTCCCTGTTTGGAATGACCAGATAAGATAAGATGACTCCCGGAATGTTGAAAGTCTTGGTCGGCGCGATCGCCATGATCAGGATCTGACGAATTTCTTCCCTCAGAGAAAGTGTTGAGACAAACTCCACTCCCTGGGATGTGATGTCTCCATGAATCTCATCTACGAACAGGAGTAAATGATGTTTCAGACAAAACTCGCCTATCTTCTCCAGCTCTTCCCTTGTCCAGACACGTCCTACCGGATTATGCGGACTGCATAATATAAACATTTTGGTATCCGGTGTGACTGCTTTTTCCAGATGATCAAAATCAATTCGATAAACGCCGTTGTCCGGCACTAGCCTGCTCTCAAGCGCTACCCTGTCATTTTTAACAATTGCGTCATATAAGGGTCCATATGCCGGAGTGTTAATGATGACCGTATCCCCCGGCTTCGTAAATGTCTCCACACACAGGCGGGAAGAGATGTTGATCCTCGGACAGAACAGAATTTCTTCTTTCACAACGCTCACAGAATGCTTTCTCTTCATCCATGCAATAAAACTGCTGTAGAACGCTTCGTTCAAATCCGTATAACCAAAGATTCCATGATCCAGACACTTCTGGAATCCATCGATGACCGGACTCGGTGCACGAAAATCCATATCGGCAACACCAAGATGAATCAACTGACTGTTCCCATACTTTTGATCCATCGTATCCCATCTGCCACAGTTCGTATTTCTCCTGTCCACAATAGTGTCAAAATCAAATTTTGCCATCCCGGCACCTCCTTTCTTTACTGACAGCCGTCAGTTTCAGGCTTCTACATCAATACCATCTTCTTTGTTGAGGGCAACATATTCTGCATAGTTCTCGCTGCCCTTTTTGATCTTCATGATACCGATTCCGGTAGCTGCCCAGATCAATGCGAAGATAATGCCCGTATAGTTGAGGCAGGCCCACGGAAGATAAGAAAGCGTCGGCACGCCCAAGGTAGTCGCCATATAAACGCCGGCAGCCGTCCACGGTGTGATCGGCTCGATGACCGTAGCCGCGTCTTCCAGTGTCCTGGAAAGGTTTCTCGGTTCCAACCCACGCTTGACATAGGTGCTGTGGAACATTTCGCCCGGAATCAGAATAGACAGCTGACCGTTAGAGGTAACAAACACAGCGGTGATACAGGATACGATGGTGGAGAAGACCAGACCAAACGTACTCCTGACTGACTTCATGATCCTGTTAAGTACGATATCAAGGGAACCTGTAACTGCCAGTGTTCCGGCAAACCCATAAGCACAGAATGCGATCAGCACCGTGCTTAACATAGACAGCATACCACCGCGCTGCAAAAGAGTCGGGATATCAGGAATCAGATTCGCTGCATCAAACCCGGCGATCTGAATCATGTCTAACTTGAAGCCGCCGATAGCTGCATTGAAACAATCCGCCAGCTTAAATCCCTGGAACACAACGCCGTTAAATATCGCCACAGTACTGGAGATCAGCATAACGGGAATCGTCGGTTTCTTACGAATGGAGCCATATAATACAATGACGATCGGCAGAACGATCAACGGATTAAAGGAAAAGATCTGATGCAGTGTATCTAAAATTGCCGTCACCTTTTCCGGTGTTGTTCCGGAGAGCCCGTCCAGATTCATTCCCACTGCCGTATATACGATACAACAGATGATAAATCCAGGGCCAGTCGTCCAAAGCATATGTCCGATGTGATCATATAATTTGGATCCTGCTGCAATCGGGGCTAAGTTTGTGGTATCGGAAAGCGGCGACATTTTATCACCAAAGTATGCTCCTGACACAACTGCACCCGCTACGATCGGAAGTGGTGCACCAAGTCCGGAAGCAATTCCCATCAAAGCGACGCCGATCGTTCCCGCAGACCCCCACGATGTTCCCGTACAGACGGATACGATCGCGGTTACAAGAAATGCCGTTACGATCAAAAACGACGGATTGATGATCTTTAATCCATAGTATACCATCATGGGAATGGTTCCGCCGATCATCCATGTACCGATCAGAAAGCCTACTATGATCAGAATGAAAATCGCAGGCATTGTTTTGGACAGTTTCTCTACGATGGAATCCATGATCTCATCCCATGTATATCCCAGATATATTGCGATCACAGCCGCAACTGCCGCAGACACCAGCATCAGAACCTCCGCACTTAGCCCAAGGACTGCGTATCCGACTCCCAACAGCAGGATCATTGCGACGACCGGTAAAACTGCAAGCATAAATGTTGGTTGTTTCTTTTCACGTATCTTTTTGTTGTTTTCCATTCATATCCTCCTATCTGAACCTATCCGAACCACAGCTACAGTTCGGCGATCACTTCCACCTCGCACAGCACATTTTTAGGTAAGGTTTTTACTGCAACACATGATCTTGCCGGCTTGTCCACAAAATATGTTCCGTATATTTCATTGAATGCCGCAAAATCTCCCATGTCTGCGAGAAAACAGGTTGTCTTAACCACATGATCAAATCCTGTCCCTGCCTCTTTCAAAATGGCTGAAATATTTTTCATTACTTGCTCTGTCTGAGCCTTGATCTCCGTGCCGATAATTTCTCCTGTCTCGGCGTCCGCCGGAATCTGTCCGGATGTAAATAACAATCCACCACATATAATTCCCTGTGAATAGGGACCGATTGCCGGCGCTGCGTTTTTCGTCTGTACTTTTTGACTCATATTATCCCTCCTTTGCGTTATTTTTTTTCATCTACTGTATTTAAATAATATCACTAAAATATATTTTAGTAAATAAAACTTTGTATGCTATTTTACACGAAAAGCTAAAATTATTTTTATTCAACTTGTACAATATATGATTTACTAATATAATATAAATATATATTCTGCTAGGGGGAGGACTACAATGACCACTGATAAACCATATCTTGTCCTGACTGCGGCCGACAGGGCAATTTTAGAATCGTATACTGCAATGGTGCCGAATTTGGGAGAATATCTCGGGGAAGGATATGAGATTATACTTCACAGTCTGGAAAATTTACACCATTCTGTTATTCAAAATGTAAACGGGCATTACTCAGGCCGGGCAAACGGCGCTCCGATCACTGACCTCGCACTGTCCATGTTATCTGAGATCGAACAGGACAAAAACCATGCCAATATCTGTTATCTGAACCGTTCTAAATCCGGCGTGCCGCTCCGCTCTTCCACGATTCCAATCTTTGGAGAACACCGGCGGATCATCGGATTGTTATGCATTAATTTCTATACGGACATTCCTTTTTCTTCCGTCTTAAAGAAATTTTCTCTCGATACTTCCGTTGCACAGGCGATTTCCCCGGAGATCAGGGAGAACTTCGCAGAAAATACGGACGAGTTGATCGAAACTTCCCTTGCGGAAATAAAGACTGCCGTCATGAACGACCGATCCGTCTCTTCCCAGAACAAGAATAAGGAAATCATCCTGGAGCTTTATGGCCGGGGAATTTTTAATATCAAAGATTCTGTCATTAAAGTAGCCGCTCTCCTTGGTATTTCCAAAAACACAGTGTATATGCACATCCGCAATCTGAAATCCAAAGAATCGTAACTGACAGTATGACCCAAGTCAAAAGGCACCCTACACAAAGTAGAGTGCCCTGAATCCTGGGTCATATTATATATTACTTCAATGCGTTCGCATTACGGATAAATGCAACAAATTCTTTCTGCGGAATAGGCTTCGAGAAGAAATAGCCCTGTATAAAATCACATTTCAGCTTCGAAAAGGCGTCTAACATCTCCTTCGTCTCCACACCTTCCACAACAATCTCCATATTCATGTCTTTTAACATCCTGACCGTATTCTCCAGAAAGATCCACATCTTCGGATTGTTATTCTCATCCACAAACGATTTATCTAACTTAATGATCTTGAGCGGCATCTGAAGCACACGCATCATATTCGAATATCCTGTCCCATAATCATCCAGGGAAAAACTGATCCCCGCCTGTGTGAGCCTATCCAGATTCTCTGTCATAACCCTCTGCGCATAAGCCGCCGCAGTCTCTGTAATCTCCAGATTGATCTTGTCAGATGCAACATTATATTTCTTCATAATGGCAAACAGTGTCTCCGGCAGATCACCGTTCATACACTGTGCCACGGAAAGATTGATCTCAATATAATCTAATCCCAACATACTAAATTCCTCACTGGCTATAAACTGGCAGACCTGTTCAAAAACATACTCTCCGATCCGGTGGATCGCACCGTTTCTCTCGGCGGCAGTGATCAGTACTTCCGGAGAAATAAATCCATGCTGAGGGTCGATCAGACGGATCAATGCTTCAGCAGATATGAATCTTCCATGTGGTATGGAATAGATCGGCTGATAGTATACCTGAAAACTCCGGTTTTCAAGCGCTCTGTCTATGATCGCATCTATATTATTCTGTATATTGAGCTGATTCTTATCATACAGTTCGCTCGCTTTCATGATCCGTCCCGTATAATGATTTTTCTCATGAAAATCAGAACCGAACGTCATAAGCATCTTAAAATCCGTAATCTCTTCCGGGCAATATGCCAATACGATGTAGGGCGTCAGGTTAATATCCAGACCGTTCACGTTCATCTTCTCTTTCAGCTCACGGTTGAGGAGCTTCGCCATCGGCTCAGCCTTATCCATATTTTTCCCACAAAAAACCATACGGAATCTGCCATTGTCAAGATAATATAACTCCGCGCAGCCGTTCATCTTCTTCTTATTGATCTCACGGATCTTATCCGCCACCTGTTTTAACACCTGGGTAGCAGAATCAAATCCCATGATGGACTGTATCGTATGGAAATTACCAATATTGAGCATGATAATTCTCACATGCTTATCATTGTAAAATGCCCGTTTCATATCATAGGCATATGCACTGTGTTTGATCAGAAGCGTAAAGGAGTCGATATAATCCTCCGGCCGTTGGATGCCAATACTGATGATCAGAAAACTGACAGCACAGCTAAAGATTTCTACCAGAGCCACCGGTACAAGCATCTGCACGATCATAGCCGTCAACCCGATCGGAATGACCGCGCTGATCGCTAATATCTTGCTTACGCTAAAAAGCTTCCTATATCGAATGATATAGACAATATCATAGACAATGTACCAAACTGTCATAACGTACATCAGGAAAAACCATGGCCCTCTCGTATAACCGTTATCCACGGAAAAAATCTGATGATTGACTGCGTTTATCACAAATGCGCCGATCATTACAATGAGCGGCAGCACAAGAATCGTCTGAATCACTTTATTCTTACGCAGTTTATGCCATGTATCGGTCAGACTGATGACAAACAGAAGATGTAGCGGCGCATTCAGAAAATGTGTAATCAAATAACCTGCATGAGCCGTATATAATGCAGATGTGTGGCTGCTCTGCATATTGTCCAGCGTAACCGCGGCAATGTCAAATCCTGCCGCCGCGATAGCCACAAGCATAATGATAAGAAATATACGATTAGATATCCCGCTGGTCATTCTGCGGACAATGCATGAAATCAGCAGGATAATAAGCAAAATAAGCGCGGCAATGTCAAGGCTTATACTTTTCCCCATAACGCCCATCCTTTAAGCATATGCTATAATTAATTACGACTATGTATATAATAACAATCTCCTATTTAAAAGTCAACTGACGGGAATATATGTTCCCTTGACTTTAGACGTTAAAACCTCTAAAATTGAAAGGAAAAATCAGGAAAAGAGGAAACAGGACCGTTATCATGCAAATACTTGATCATACTATCAAAAATACTCAGGAAAATACAAATAACTTTTTAAAAAAACTTCAAACTGCGAAGAGAAACGGTTACGATCTGTTTCTTGCAGCCGTTCTCTCACTGGCCGCCGTTCTGATCACCAGAGTTCAATTCTCGGGTACCGTCAGCGGCACTGCACAGGAAAACTATTTTAAGGACTTTGGCATATCCGCCGTTGTACTGTTCTGCTTTCTGTTCGCTGTTCTGTATCTGATCATTCCCGTTCTCGACTGCGGACTGTACCGCTGTCTCCACAAAATCCATTCTTCTGCGGATGAAGAGATAAATCCCTCCAAGTCCATGCGCTTCTGGGCCATTGTGACCGCCATCGCATGGCTGCCTTATTACCTGTCCTATTACCCGGGCGGAATCTATTCGGATACTTTCAATTCGATCACATACAGCCTGAATAGAACGTTGTGCAACAGGCATCCTCTTTTTTACAATTTCCTGATCGGCCTGGCGATCAAACTGGGAAATTTTGTCGGACAGGATCTGGAATGGTCCATGGGATTCTTCCTTGCCGTTCAGATGATCCTGATTGAAATTGAACTTATTTATTTCCTGCGTTTTATGATCACCCACGGCATTCATCGAAAAGTCCGTACGTGGATCATGATCTTCATGACGTTCTTCCCTCTGATTCCCATTTATGCAGTCTCCGTGTGGAAAGACACTCCATTTGCCATGGCATTTATGCTGTGGTTCATGTTTGCAATAGACCTGTATCTTGAAATCAGAAAAGGGGAATGGCATTTGAAAACTCTGGCCGGCTTCATAATCGGCCTGTTTCTTGTTGCTTTCACAAGAAATAACGGCATATACGTCATCGCCTTTGTGGCAGCCGCCTTTATTGTATTAACTTTCACCTGCCGCTTCTTTACAAAAAATCTCATTGTTTATGGCACTCTTCTTCTATCTGTGATGATGATCGCCGTCATTCAGGGACCCGGATACCGGCGTATGGGAGTAATTCCTACGGACATCGTAGAAGATATCGGAATTCCGATTAACCAGATCTGCAGCGTTGTGGTTCATGACGGCCACATCACACCGGCGCAGAAAGAAAGTATCAACCGCTTTATTCCCTATGATAATATTGAGGAATATTTTAAACCCTGCGTAGTGGACAGCATCAAATGGTACGCTGACATGGACTGGGGTTATCTGGAACTGCACAAGGCGGAATTCTGGGATCTGTGGAAGCATCTGCTCCTGCAGAATCCGCAGATCTATTTCGAAGAATATCTGCTTGAGACACTGGGCTTTTGGAATGTGGACGTGTCCGGTTCCAACGGTTACGCCATGGTAGAAGTCTGGAATAATGATTACGGCCTGACCCAGACCGATTATTTTGAGCGCATATTCGGTTTTTCTTTCCAGCATTTTGTCAATCCCAGACAGTATATCAGCTGTGCATGGTTTTTCTGGTTCTTCTTCATCTGTATGATTTTTACAATGAAGCATTATGGTTTCCGGAATTGTTGTCTGTTCATGCCGCAGATGGCGGTCTGGCTGACGTTGATGGTAGCGACTCCGATCGCGATCTCTCTCCGCTATGTTTCACCGCTGCTGTTTACGATTCCATTTGTTGTGATCGTGCCAATGATATTGGAACGTGAAATAAAACCGGACAGAAAGGAAACTGCCGATGAATCCCACTAAGAAAAAATTTCTTTTTATCATCATATTATTAAATGCTGTGCTTTTAATAAGCGGTTTGTTATACATCTTCCACGGGCATCAGGATGATATCACGCTATATGATATTCCCCTGCATGATTCCCGTGGTCCATATGAAAATACGATCCATTCAGATGGAAATACGATGTTCAGCACCGAATATCCTGTTTCCAAGTATCAGTTCATCGGCAGAACTGATGCCTTGGAATCGGGTATCTATACGATCAAGCTCTACTACTCTACAGATCATGACTACTATTCCATATCCTGTGACACCGGTATGGATGGCAATCCCTATCCCGCCCTCTATGCGGAGTCCTACACTATGAGCGCGTTGTATCATGAATTTAGCTACCGTATTTGGGTGAACAGTGCGACCGACTATCTAAATGTAAGAATCCATTGCGGAAATTCTGAAAACTATAAAGATATTTTTGAATCAGACAGTTATTTTTCTCTGGAAAAAATAGAGATCTCAAGAGATTACCGCACCACCGTTATCTACAAGTTTGTTAAACTTATGACTCTGCTTCTCTGCGTGAACGGTGTCTTGTGCATATGCTGGAACATCCGTAAAATACAGGATAATTTCTATGTCATCCTGGGGCTGTTGTGCATCTTTATGGTCAGTTCCTTAAGCCTGATGAGTGTTTTTCAGGCCGAGGGACATGACACCATGTTTCACTATGCAAGAATCGTAGGCCTGGCAGAGGGTCTGCTCGGAGGAGATTTCCCTGTACGCGTGCAGCCCGGATGGCTCCATGGCTATGGATATGCAACATCCATATGCTATGGCGACCTGTTGCTGTATTTTCCTGCAATACTGTATATCTTTGGCGTTCCTCTTATCCATGCCTATAAATTATATGTTGCGTTCATTAATCTGGGAACACTGCTCATCTCTTACTTCTGCTTTAAAAAAGTAAGCTGCAGCCGCGCTATCGGCGTTACATGCGCCGCCATATACTGCCTGTCCATCAGCCGCATCCTGAATATCTACCTGCGTGCCGCAGTGGGAGAATATTCAGCTTTTATGTTCCTGCCGCTGATCATTCTTGGCATACAGCAAATATATGATGGGGATACCAACCGCACAGATGCAAACGCATCCAAGTACTCCAACAACGGTTGGCTGCTTCTTGCCCTCGGCATGACAGGCATCATTCAGACCCACATACTGAGTGTAATGATGGTCTGCATTTTCATTGCTCTCACGGTCCTTGTTTTAATCAGAAAACTGTCCAAAGGTGTTTTTCTCTCTTTTGTAAAAAGCGTACTTGCATCGTTTTTGCTAAACCTCGGATTTTTGCTGCCTTTTGCAGAATACTCTCTGGATACGCTGCAGGTATTTGATCTGAAAACATCCTACGGCATACAGCGTTATGGGCTGAGCATCTATGAATTATTCTCATTCGGCACTACGGCTGCCGGTCGCGCCTATGATGCCCTGTCAGGATCTGCCAAAAGATTTCCGGCGTCTCTTGGTCTTGCCGTACTTATCATTATCCTGCTGTCTTTCCTTGTTCTGGCTAAATGTCACGACTGGAAACCAGGAGAGAAAGAGCGGCTGATCTTTGTGTTGGCGCTGTCTGAAATTGCTGTTTGGATGTCCACCTACTATTTCCCCTGGAACAGAATTGCCTCTGTCAGTTTCCTCAATGACAATGTGGCAAGCATTCAGTTTCCCTGGCGGTTTTTGAGTATTGCCATTCCTCTCCTGACTTATATGGCGTGTTTTGTCTTTCTCAAAATTAAAGAATCCATCGGCCCGCACAGACTCACATATCTGTTAGCCGGTGTATGCTTTATCAGCGCGCTGCAAGGCCTCTACTGTATGGATTTGATCACTCGAAATGCAGAAAGCTATGCAATATTCTATGATAACCGGCCCAATATGAACCTGAGCAAAATTGTCTCCAACGGTGAATATCTTCTGGCTGGTACAAATGCCAATGAAACATGGACAGATCTTGATGTGTCCGGCGAAAACATTCAGGCCGAAATATTAGACAGAGACGGCCTATGCATGGATGTCTCCTGTCAGGCAGGCACCAATGCATGGATTGAATTCCCGATCTTTGCTTATCAGTATTACCGCTGCAGCGATATGGCAACCGGCACGCGTTATCCTGTCATGAGAGGCAATAACAACAAGATTCACGTTGATCTTCCTGACAATTATGAGGGCACATTGAAAATAGATTATGTCGAACCATGGCACTGGCGGTTGGCAGAAGCGGTTTCAATCATCAGCTTCATCGCTGTCATTGTATATGTATTTCATCTGTTCAAAAAAAGGAAAGCATTAGCGGGACAATTCAACTAAATTATGATAAAATCTATATAATAATATGCAAGGGAGACCACTTGAATGATCAATCATAACATGGAACACAACCTTATTGAACACATGCTGATGATTCTAAACATTGCACAGGATAATCACATTGACATAGATTATCTGTCAGAACATTTTAATTCGGAAGATATCACCCTCTCATTGGATCGTCCGAACACAGACGCAATCTGTGAAATGATCCGGTTCATGGACGAAATGCCCGGCGGTTTCCTGATCTATCATGCCGACGGTGATGAAGAGATCATTTATGCCAATCAGGCGCTGCTTCGAATCTTCCAATGCAATACTCTGGCAGAATTTCGTTACATAACAGGCAATTCCTTCAAAGGACTTGTTCATCATGAAGACCTGGATGCCGTAGAACAAAGCATTATGGAGCAAGTCTCCCACAGCCAGTATGATCTGGATCACGTGGAATACCGGATCGTTCGTAAAGATGGTACGATCCGCTGGGTTGAAGACTATGGGCATTTTATTCACAGCAAAACGGTCGGCGATATTTTTTATGTCTTCATAAGCGATGCCACGGAGAAACATAATCTTCTGCAGACTGAAAAAGCAGCTTTGATCAGCGAAAGGGAAGAAAAAGAAGCCAAAATCAAAAATCTGATGGAAGAATATGACAAAGAACGTAAGATTGTCAATCAGGAGCAATTGCGCCGTCTCGAAGTCATAGAGGGACTGAGCGTAAATTACGCTTCCATCCTTTATGTGGATCTGGACAGCGACAAGGTACTCCCCTATCGTCTGAGTATCCGCACAGAAAAACAGTTTAACAACAAATTCAAAACACTGACATTTTCTTCTTACGCCAAAGATTATGTCAATACCTGGGTACATCCCGAAGACCGTTCCCTAGTCGCGCGTGTCACCACACCGGAGTATATCCGTGAGAAACTTTCCAGCTGTAAGACCTATTACATCAACTACCGTATTCAATCCGGAGCAGATTCCCAATATCTGCAGCTGCGCGTTGTAAATGTAAGCACAAACAGCCATATTTCACAAATCGTCCTGGGATACCGCAGTATCGATGAAGAAATCCTGCTTGCAAAAGAACAGCGTAACGCTCTCGAAGAAGCGCTGAATAACGCCAAACTGGCCAACAATGCCAAGAACACTTTCCTCTCCAACATGTCCCACGACATGCGGACTCCTTTAAATGCTATCTTTGGCTATGCAATACTTGTCAAACAGCATATACATACTCCCGAGACGGCCCTTGAATATCTGAGTAAAATCGAATCGTCCGGCAGACAGCTTCTGGATCTGATCGAACAGGTACTGGAAATATCTTTGATGGAGTCAAAAGAAATCTACATCACGGAAACTGAATGCAATTTATGCGATACCCTGCACGATATCCATAAGATGATCCTGCCCCTTGCGGAAGACAAGAACATTACTCTGACAGTACACTCTACGGCATTGGAACACTGTGACGTTTACAGTGATCAGGATAAATTAAAGCAGCTTCTGTCCTATCTGGCAAATAACGCCATTAAATATACGAAGAACGGAGGTAAAATCAGCATATCTGCCGAGGAGATCGAACGTCTTCCCAACGACTGTTCTATTTACCGCTTTACCGTTGAGGATACTGGCATCGGCATTCATAAAGATTTTCTGGATCATATATTTGAACCTTTTGAGCGTGAACAGAACACCACTTTCAGCGGCGTCTACGGTACCGGACTCGGACTTACGATCGCCAAAAATATCACGGAGCTGATGGGCGGAACGATCACCGCACAAAGCACGGTAGGCAAGGGAAGCACTTTTACAGTCACTCTCCGTCTCCGCACACAGTCCAATCCTTTTATGGCGGTGATCGATACCGACCGCATTCTCGATCAGATCATGCACCAAAAGATACTGGTCGTAGACGATAATGAGATTAATCTGGAAATTGAAACAGAAATTCTTCAGGGCCTCGGCTTCACTGTCGATACAGCTTTCAACGGCGTCAATGCCGTCGATACGATAAGAAGCGCCGATCCTGAAGAATATGCTGTCGTATTGATGGATATTCAAATGCCGGTCATGGACGGCAGACGAGCCGCCAAAGCGATCCGCGAACTGGAGCATCCGGTATTATCCCGCATTCCTATCATCGCACTGTCTGCCAATGCCTTTGAACATGACAAACGCATGTCCCTGAAAAGCGGTATCGATGCGCATTTGACCAAACCTATTGACGTTCCGCTTCTGCTGGAGACAATGGCACGAATCGTTCAGCTGCGGGATTGATTTTAGTCCGGAAACCGACTATACTAGTCGGTTTCCGGATTTCTTTACTCCTGTTCACTCATGGCAGACGCAATGATCTGCATATTACCCTGCAGTTTTATCTCGCCATAACCGTTTGGCAGGATAAAATGATCTCCTTTGCTGATCATCTGTCCGTTGATCAGACCCTCGCCGTCGATCACGCTCATGATCAGGAACGGATATTCCTGCTGCAGTGTAACGGCCTGCGTTATATCAATCTTCCATACCTGATAATAGTCGCAGGCGATCAGCCGGTTCATCCGGTTAGCAGGCAGACTCCCTACTTCCACAACACTCTCTTCTACCGGTTTTGCCGGAACTGTGATCACATCAATGCTCTTATCGATATGCAGCTCTCTCGGCTTGCCGTTTGTCAGTCTTCCGTAATCATATACACGATATGTGATATCACTGTTCTGCTGCGTTTCCAGAATCATCAGTCCACCCTTAATAGCATGCACAGTGCCGGGATCGATCTGGATAAAATCTCCCTTTTGTACAGGAATCTCCCTGATCAGCTCATCCCATCTGCCTTCGTGAATCATATCGGACAGTTCTTCCCCGCTCTTTGCATTATGTCCGATCACGAGACTGGAATCCTCGTCACAGTCTAATACGTACCAGCATTCCGTTTTGCCCAGAGATCCGTTCTCATTTGCTCTGGCGTAACAGTCATCGGGATGCACCTGTATGCTTAAATCTGTTCTGGCATCAATGATCTTGACAAGAAGCGGAAATCTGTCCAACCCGGTATTTCCGAACAATTCCTGATGTTCATTCCACAATTTTGAAAGCGTTTCACCCTCATATATCCCCTCTCTGATCTTACAGTCACCGTTGGGATGAGCGCTGACAGCCCAGCATTCTCCCGTATCACTGCCGGGAATCTCATAAGGCCAGTCTTTGCCAAGACGGTCGCCTCCCCAGATCATCTGTTTGAATACCGGCTGTAAAAATAATATCTCTTTTCTGGATTGATTGATCGACAACATTTTACCATTTCCCTCCATAATTTTTTGGTACCAATAAGCAGAATCTTTTACAATGCGCTTCTGGGTCTTAAAATCCACATATACGATGCCAAAACGTTCCGTATATCCTTTATCCCATTCAAAATTATCTAAGAATGTCCACAGGAAATATCCTCTGATATCCGCACCCTCATCACCTGCCCGCTGTAAAGCTGACAGATATTGATCCAAAAAAGTGATCCTGTTGGGATCATGCACCTGCCCGTCATCAGACACAATATCATGGCAGGACATACCATTCTCCGTGATATAAAGAGGCATCTTATACCTCTCATACAAAAACTTCACGCCCCAATACAGACATTCCGGCGTCACCGGCCATCCTGCCGCCGTCTTGGGCCATCCTGCGGTACGATCCACGAATTCCGGTTCACCATCCGCTCCCGCGCGCACCATATATCCATTATAGATATTCTGCCCCATGAAATCAACCGGCTGTGCGATCAGTTCCATATCCTCTTTGGTTATCTCAGGCAGATACTCCTTAAAATGTTCTATTCCATGGTCAGGATAGGTGCCCAGGAACACCGGATCATTAAACCATGCCACATTCCACGTCCAATTGTCCATCGGATTATGAAAAGAGAACAGAACCTGTCTCGCCGCCTCGATATCTTCTTTCCTGTCACTGGCCGGATAAGCCATACCGCAAGTGGGCGCATAACCGATCTTAATCGGACGCACCGCATATTTCCTGAGCTGAATGACGGCCTGCCCATGCGCCCGCAGCGCGTTGTGTGCGATCTGAAACGTCTCCCGGTAACTCCTTTTCTCCCCGGGTGCATGTACACCGCTCAAATACCCGAGTCCCACAAAACACTGGGGTTCATTCAGGGTGATAAAATGCTCGCACACATCGGAAAAGTTCTCTGCGATCACTCTGGCATATTCCCCGAACCATGAGATCACATCCTCATTCAGCCAGCCGCCCCGATCCTGCAACGCCTGCGGAAACTCCCAGTGATACATTGTAAGATACGGCGTAATGCCGTTTTCTTTCATTGCAGCGATCATATCCCGGTATAACGCTATCGCTTTCTCATTTACTCTGCCCGTACCCTCCGGCATGATTCTGCTCCAGCTTACCGAAAACCGGTACGCTTTCACGCCCATGATCCGCATCAGCTTATAGTCCTCTCTGTAGCGGTGCATATGATCGCAGGCCGTACTGGCGTCCTTTTTGTCCATGATACGTCCCATCTCTGCAAAGGTATCCCAGATCATTTTTCCCGCGCCGTCCGATACGTCTCTTCCCTCTATCTGGTAAGCACTGCTGGCAACACCCCAGACAAAATCATCTCTGAACATCTATGTATCCCTCCTTGTCAAATACGGCATCTGCGCAATGGAAGATACCGCTTGTCACAACCTGAATATCATGCCCCGATCACCGACACAAGATAAAAAGGCACCGCGTCGTTCTCATGGGTCTGTGTCAAACGAATTTCCACCCTGTGTCTGCCCGGTTTGATATGGTGCGCCACAGTATCTATATAGAGACAGTCTCCCCATGTTTCATCGAAATTCGCATCGAGCGTGACCGCACCTGACTCATCACCGTCCACTACTGCCACTGCAACAGGTGCCGGCTGGGCAACCGACTTACGGTACTGCACACCAATCTCCGTTCCCTCCACCTCAAACACAATCTTGGCACCTGCCGCCGAGGCCGTCCATCCGCATCGGAACATATCATTCACATATTTTTTCAGTGCATTATCCGCCGTAAATCCGTCGCATACGGGATTGCTGTTATGATTTTGATACCTTCTTGCATGTGCATAAGCGTTTGCTGTCATAGGCTCCGGCATATTATCAGGCTCTTCCGCCTCTTCACACTGCGTGTAGATCCGGTCCAGGCAGTCTGTGATCACCTCCGCGACCAGCTCATGTCCGGCCGAGTTCGGATGCAGATCATCCGGCGTGATCTCACGTTTTGGAATGATGCCTGAAGCCACTTCCGGATATATAGTCGTCTTCATGCTGACACTCGGCAGCTGATAGTAAGATCCTACCACCCGGTGCTTTTCCTCCGCACTGTTTCCCGTATCGTAATAGACATTATGCACAAGCAAAACCGCCGGTTCCCAGACACTGCCATAAACCTTGCGCACCAGTCCCTCATAGGTTTCCTGGTAGAACTCGGTATTATCGTCATTCACCGAAAACTCGATGATGACCAGATCCGGTTTATGGGCAAGCACATCTTCGTCCACTCTTGCAACGCCAAACTGTGAAGTCGTACCTCCCACTCCGGCGTTCACATATGTAAATGCTGTCTTCGGAAACCTTCTCACAAACCACTGATAAACAAGATATGCATAACAGTTCGTATACTGGGTCGACACGGAACCCTGGGTGATCGAACCACCCAAAAATGCCAATGTCATCCGATCCCCTTTGCGTGCTCTTTTCATCAGCTCTTTCATGCGAAAGAGATTGCCTCTGTTAACCCATCCCTTATGGGCATGTATTTCATATCCCATAATAACATCCTCCCATTCAATTTATTATGATTAAATTAATTCATTAATTTGCAATAATATTCTTGACTAATTTAGCTTGTTCTATATTTTATTAATTTAGCAAAAACAAATCATTTCTATATTTCATGCATAGTTTATTTTATCTAATATTTCTTCTCGCTTATTCGCATATTTTTTCTGTGTCTTCCGGATGGTTTTCACACATTCCTCCTGCGCCTTAACCACGTCTTCCAAAAATCTCTTTAGCGCGTTTCCAGTATACGCCTCCATACGCCATTCTATGTATATCGCAGATTCTTCTGCGATATATTCTGCCCTATAATCCCCAAAACTTCACATTTTCTTCAAGAAATTCCTCTTCGCATTTTCCATTCATATCCCATATTCTACTATATAGAACATGGAAATAACAAGCGTAAACCAGCTGCTTTCTCTTTTTTATTGAGAATGCACAAAAAGAGCAGGCGTTTTTTGTCCAAATTATTTGCGGGAGCATGACTTGATGTTCACATCAATATATCAAATAAATAATCAATCATAATATTACTCAATTTATCCTTATTGTTATATTAATATTTTTCTCTTCTTTTCTATTATATTTTTCAATTAAATTAATCAATATATACCAACTATCCATTCCATATTACTCTAATTAATTTATTTTAAAATACTTAATTATTTAACCACATCAAAAAGCAATTGTATGGCAGGGAGGGCTACTGTTTTGCTTCCGGAAGGCGAAGACGAAGCAGTCTCTTCATGAGCTGTCTGAAATTAAAGGGAATCAGCGGATAGATATAGCTCTTATCCGACAACGTCTTATTACACACGATAGAGGCGACAAAGATCAAAATCGCAGCAATATAACCATACAGACCGAATATAGCCGTCAGGATCAAATTGAGTATCCGCATAAATTTAAGCGCATATCCCAGCTCATAATTCTGCTGCGTGTAATTAGCGATGGCCACAAAAGCCATATAGAGCATCACTTCCGAATTGAACCAGCCGCTGTTGACGGAAAATTCGCCGAGCACCAATGCCGCCATCACACTTAAAGGTGTACTGAGCATATTCGGTGTGTTGACCGCCGCCAGTTTCAGACCGTCTATCGCAAGCTCCAGAATCAGAAACTGCGCAATCAATGGGATATTGGTTTCTTCCTGCAGCATAATAAACTGATAGGATTCCGGTATCCAATCCGGATTCTGCATTAGCAGCAAAAAAGTCGGTGTCATGATATACGTTAAGATTGAAATGATAAATCTGGACAATCGAAGATACGTTCCGGTAATCGGCGGAAAATAATAATCGTCTGCTTCTTCCACAATATCAAAAATGGACGTAGGCACAATCATTGCCGAGGGCGAATTGTCTACCAGAATTACGATATCCCCCTCCAAAACCTGCGCCGAAGCCACGTCCGGCCGTTCTGTAAACTTAAATTTGGGAAACGGATTGTACCACTTACGTTGATACAGACACTCCGCCAGGCTCTCCTGATTCATAGTCAGCGCATCCACCCGTATCTCTTCGATTCTCTTTTTCACTTTCTGTAAAAAAGCATGATCCACCCGATTGTTCATATAACACAAGACAATATCCGTGCGTGAGCTTTTTCCCGCATTCATCATCTCCATGCGCAATTCCGTGCTTCGGATCCGACGCCGGATCAGCGCCGTATTAAAGACGATCGTCTCCACGAATCCATCTTTAGATCCACGCAGCGTCTTATCCTTATCCGGCTCTTCCACGCCTCTGGCAGGATATGTTCTGGAATCGATCAGAATGCATCTGTCATAACCGTCAATAAATAATGCAAACACGCCAGACAGAACGCTGTAAAAGATATCACTCCACGTATCCTTTAGATCCACCTCTACATAAGGCGTAGCCTTTTTGGCCATCTCATGAACATTCTCAGGCATATCTGCCGGTTTAAGACTGATAAAATATTGCAGGATCTTCATCATCAGCTCATCTTTACAAAAACCGTCTATAAAGTAAATACAAGCCTGCCTGCCGCCCACCTCAATGACACGGTATACAATATCAAAACTGGTGTCAGGAGACATGCGCTCATTCATATAAGACATTGTCTGCTGCAGGGATGTTGTCATTTTATTATTGAAATCCTGTTCTCTTTGCACTGTTAAAAACTCCTTCCAAGACTTTTACCATCGTTTCCCATAGTATGTCTTAGAAGGAGTCTCCTTATGCGTTCAAAAAATGATTTCACGAAAGCTATTGTCTGCCGGTACTTCCATGCCCGCCTCTGTCCTCATGGTCAAGATGTTCCACTTCATCAAAGGCAATTCTGGGCTGATTCTCCATAATACGGAACTGACAAACCCTGTCATTCACATGAATCTGCGTATCACGTACCGCATATACCGGCATAAACCACTGATCATTATCTCCGCAGTAGGAACAGTCTATTACCCCCTGATGGTTTGTCTGTATAATGCCATAGTTCTTAAATGTGGAACTTCTGGGAACTACGTGCGCCTCATATCCTTTTGGAAGCTCCATGGCAACTCCAAGCGGAATCAGTTTAAACTCTCCCGCTTTCAGGCTGATCTCCTCTGCGGCACGCAGGTCGATCCAGTCAGACTTTCCGTCAATATAGGTCAGTTTCTCGATTTTATCCGTAAAATACTTTATCTTGATCGTTTCCAATTGTTTGCCTCTCTTCTGTCTTATCCGCATCCACTTCATCCCGCATGCCCATCCTGCACGACCGGCAGCATGTCGTTTTATGCATAGTCTCCACAATACAGAACCGGATGAACAGGATCCGTCTGCTGCAGGCTTGTCTGTACATCGATCACTCTCTGGTTGCGGCTTCCTTTCCACAAAAGCTTCGTGTCTTTCAACTCGTATTTAAACTCTCCATCTACCAGCACATCCACAAATTTCATAGCCGGATAATGTAGAATATCTTCCCAACTGTCACCCGTATACAACCATATTGTCTTGTCGGGATATCTCTGCTTAATTTCCTCCATCAGCTCGCGCACATCCAAACGGTTGGCCGCATGTAAAGGATCCCCGCCCGAGAAAGTGATTCCACTGATGTATGGCTTGTCCAGCTGATTAAAAATCTCTTCCCTGGCCGCACTATCAAACAATACTCCGCCGTCAGGATCCCACGTGACGGGATTATGACACTCTTTACAACAGTGCGTACAGCCGGCAACCCACAGCACCACCCGCAGACCATCACCATTTAACATATCGTCTTTCGTTATGTTGTGATATCTCATTACATACTTTTCCTTTCTGCGATCTCCGCCATCTTCGCATCGCTCAGTCTGGTATCACCATGCACACGGGAATAAGCCAGATATCCATTCATACGATCGATCTTCGTCAGATTGCGGCTGCCGCATACCGGGCAGACATCCATTTCCAATTCCTGATGCCCACAGTCATCACAGTATGCCAATGACAGATTGACTCCCTCATAGAATCCCATCTCCATTGCCCGGCGGATCAGCGTCTTGATCGCCTCCATATTGTAATCAATGGGATATTTTACATACTGTATTTTTCCGCCATTCGCCAATTCCCAGAAACGATACTCCAGATTCTGTTTCTCGATCGGCGTAATGTCCTCCGTCACATGACAGTGAAAACTGTTGGAGACATACTCCTTATCGGACACTCCCTCTATAATTCCATATTTAGCCCGAAACTGCTTTACCTGCAGACCACACAGATTCTCCGCCGGCGTACCATAAATGGCATACAGATTACCGTCTTCTTCTTTATACTCATTGATCCTGTTATTGATATGTTCCAATACCTCGATCGCAAAGGCTCCGTCCTCCACAAGGGATTTGCCGTTATAGAGCTCCTGCAGCTCGTTAAAGGCCGTAATGCCGAAGCTTGCCGTCGCCGTCTTGAGAATCGGTTTAATCTTATCGTGAAGCTGCAGATGTCCTCCCAGAAAACCGCCTTCACAATAGGCAAGCGGATTCGTCGATGCTCTCATCTCTCCCAGATACGCATATGTCCTGATATGCAATTGTCTGATCAGATTCAGATAATAATCCAACACCTCATAGAAATCTTTATTCTCCTGACGGGATTTTGCCAGAATCATTGGCAGATGCAGTGACACCACGCCAATATTAAATCTGCCTACAAATACAGGTGAATCCTCATCATCTGCCGGATGCATACCGCCTCTCTCATACCACGGAGACAGAAACGCTCTGCATCCCATTGGAGAGATTACTTTACCATATTGTTTATACATACTGGCAATATATCCTTTGCCTGTAAGACTGAGCCAATCCGGATACATCGTCTTGGCAGAACATTTCACGCCGGCCTCAAATACATCTTCCAGCTCCCTGCCCGGTCCATGAAGATTCTCATCATACAAAAATACGATCTTAGGAAACAACACCGGTTTCTTACATTCCTGCTTGCCCTGTCCTTTGCGGCGCACGTTGAGCATAACGATCGTCGCCATTTTGGCAAATCTGCCGGTTCCAATCCCCGCAGTCACCGTAATAAAAGGGTAGTCCCCCCGGCTGCTCGCCACCGTATTAAACTTATATTCCCATCCCTGGAATCCCTGTTCAAACTCTTTGCTCACATCCGCCAGGGCCTGCGCTTCCGCAGTCTCAACATCCACGCCAAGTCTGATATATTTCTCTACATTACGTTTATAAGATTTCTCGGCATAGGGCTCTAAGATCTTATCCACCTCAGGAACCGTAAATCCACCGTACTGCTGACTTGCCGCGCTCAGCACGATATCGCCGATAACGTCAAAAGCAACATCAAGCGTCTTAGGTTCGTTATACCAGATATTCCCCATCTCAAAACCGCCGCTCAGTACTTCCGACACGTTAAACAGACAGCAGTTCATCGTATCACGTCTCGCCGACATATCATGTACATACAGATAGCCGTCACGGCATGCCTGTATTTCTTCAGTCGTCATAAAGAATTTCTGATACAGTTCCTTATTGAACTGATTAAAGATCAGACTTCTCTTAGTAGAGACAAGAGCGCTGTCCGTATTAGCGTTCTCCTTATCTCCGATATACATGATAGACTGGCTTTTCTTGTAGACATCGTCCATCATGCGGACAAAATCCTGCTTATAATTGCGGTAATCCCGATAGCTCTTGGCAACGATCGGTTTCACATCCTCCAGTGCGCTCTCGACCATATTATGCATGATCTGAATCGGTATCTGTTCTTCTCCCAGATCATTCACTTTGTCGATCACGGTCTGGCAGATATGTCTCTTTTCTTCTTCCGTAAATTTTGTCAATGCACGATAAGCGCTCTTGCCCACCGCGTCAATTACTTTCTGAACATTAAAATTTTCCAGGCTGCCGTCTTTCTTGATCACTTTAACAACCTTGTCCGGCTTATACACCAACCCGTAATCTTCGCCGTCTAAAGTGTCTGTTCCAAATTTACTGCTCATTCATATCCCCCTCCGTGGTATTTTGCATAAGTGGCATTTTGTGTATAAGAAAGTCCCTGCCTGACTCTGACTATATTTTCTTATTAATTCTCATACTTATAATACTACTCCTGGTGCAATAAAATGCACAAAATATAGTAATAGTTTACATAATAAGACTATATTTTGTGGTTTAGGATTAGTATAAGGGAATATGGAGATTATGTCAATGACTATGACAGATGAAAAACTAACAAAAAGGGATATGTTATTTTGTGACATATCCCAAGCTTGACAAACAATTATCAGATTCTATGTATATTATACATTGATCATTCCGGAATGCCTGATTGCCTCCACAGCTTCCTGAATCGTCTCTACCGGCATCGTCAACGCAAACCGTACATGCCCCCGTCCCAACGATCCGAAGCTGCTTCCCGGCGTACATAACACGCCTGTTTTTTCCACCAGTTCCATGACAAAGGCCACATCATCCGTATATCCCTCGGGAATCTTTGCCCAGGCAAACATCGTTCCCTCACTGTCCTCCACATACCAGCCGATACTCCGCAGACCGCCGCAGAGCGCGTCCCTTCTTCTCTCATATTCCGCCCGCTGCTCAAGCACCATCCGGTCGGATCCGGTAAGCGCCGCCACTGCCCCATACTGTACGGGTAAATAAGTACCATAATCAATCTGGGAACGCAGCCGTTTAAAATTCGCCACGATCTTACTGTTGCCCGTCAGGAAACTGACTCTTGCTCCTGTATAATTATAAGATTTGGAAAGAGAATAAAACTCCACCGCTATTTTCTTCGCGTCAGGTATCCTCAAAATTGATTTCCCCACCCTGCCGTCATAGATAATATCGGAATAAGCGTTATCGTGAACGATCACAATATTATGTCTGATCGCCCAGGGAATCAGCCTTTCGTAGAAATCATCCGGCGCTGTTTTGCAGACCGGGTTAAGCGGATAAGATACGATCATGACCCTGGCACGGGCAAGCAGATTCTCATCCATCCCCTCCAGATCAGGCAGATAATGATTCTCTTTGGTCAGATCATAAGTCACAACTTCGGCTCCCGCCAAAGATGGACCGATCCCAAAGATGGGATATCCGGGATTGGGTACGAGCACCACGTCTCCGGGATTGCACAGTGACAGACATATATGCGCGATTCCCTCCTGAGAACCATACACGGACATTATCTCATCCGCCTCCAGCTTCACGCCGTAACGTGCCTCATAACGCCCCTGTACCGCCTCGATCAATTCCGGTATGTCTATCAACGCATATTTGTAATTCTCCGGTTTCGCCGCCGCCTCAGCCACAGCCCGCACCACGTGTTCTGCCGGTGGGAAATCCGGCGTGCCGACAGAAAGATTATAAATCTTCTTTCCCTGACGCTCCGCCTCGTCTTTCTTGTCGTTTAGAACCTGAAATATCCCGGCCTCATAATCTTTCATCCGATCTGCAAATTGTATACTCATGTCTTTCCTCCATAGTCATCTGCTGTTTCTGCAGACAGCAGCCCAAATATTTGGTTGAGCCCCCTGTCTGTCTATACCTGTACAACGCTCTCACTCCGCCGTCTGGCCTGCTGCGCAACCCGATCCAGATATTCGCTGTACTCTGTCACTACATCTGCCGGTGCAATGATCTCCGCCCCCAGCCCAAGCCCAGTCAGCCATCCATAGAACTGTCCGCTCAGAGCCACCTGTATCCTGACAGAAAAATGCTCATCATCCCTTTTGCGGATCGGTGCATCCTTGCCAAAACGATCCATGACAACTCCTATAAACCGATTCTCAAACGCAAGGGTCACGACTTCTTCCCTGCCGCCAAACATACCGAATGTCTTATTGGCATAAGCAGCGATATCAAACCGCTCAAACAGGGCCGCTCCCTCTCTCGCAACTCCTGTCAGCACCTGAATGTGTCCCATTTTATCCACCCGGAAATGCTTGATGGAATCACTCTCCCCATCGTGAGCTATGAGATAATAATTCTCATCCTTGCAGGTCAGCGCCCAGGGACTGACCCGATAGATCTTACCGTCTTTGCGCGGCACAAGCTGCTTTTCCAGATTCCATTCCAGATATTGAAAGGAAATCTGTTCATTGTTCTGCAGCGCCCTGTGAATATCGTCCACTATATAGTAAATACTTTCGTTTGCCGTCTTGATCCTGTTGGCCACATACACCTGACGCTGCAGCTGACCGGCTTCCGATCTGGACGCCAGTTTCTCTATCTTGGCAATCAGCTCTCTGGATTTCTTAACGGTCAGAAATCTGGACGCCTGTACCGTTTCCACCAGAAGCTTTAGTTCCGCCAGTTCAAATTCCCTGCCCGCCAGATAATAGCCGCCTCCTGTTTTGGCTTTGACTAATATGATGTCATAACCAAAATCAATAAGCTGGGCAATATCATCGTAGATGCTCTTACGCTCTGCTTTGATGTCATACGCCGCCAGCGCATCGATCAACGCCTGGGCGCTCAAACAATGTTCCTCATCCGACTGCTCCGTCAGAATTTTTACCAGATATAATAATTTTAATTTCTGATTTGCAGATTTGGCCATTATTCATTCTCCTGTCCCAAGATCGACAGTAGTTCTTCCAATCGGCGTATCTCATACTCTGTCCGCACATCAATATCTTTCTTCCTGCCCTCGGGATTGAACCAGCATGCCGTTATTCCGGCATTATTTGCGCCTTTCATGTCACTTGTCAGGGAATCTCCTACCAGAATGCATTCCGCCCGTTCTATCCCCGGAAGCGCCTTAAAACAGGCATCAAAAAATTCTTTCATAGGCTTGGGATAGCCAATCAGTTCCGATACAAAAACCCCATCCATGACCTGATCCAGACCGGACATCCGCAGCTTGTTTTCCTGCGTGGAATTAACTCCGTTGGTAACGATATACTGCCGGTACCCCTCACTGCGCAGCCTGTCAACCAATTCCCTTGCACCGTCCATATAGAAATACACGCTTCCCAGCTTCTCCTGATACGCAGGAGCCATCTCTTCCGGCGATATATGCGAGATGCCCAGCTCCTGAAAGAGGGCGCGAAATCTTCCGATCTTCACTTCTTCTTTGGTGATCTCGCCAAGTTCCAATCGATTCCAATAGCTTCGGTTGATCTTGTCATATCGTGCAACAATAGCATCGTCAATTGACAGCCCAAACTGATCAAACACTGCCCTGATCGCATAATCCATCGAAAGATCAAAATTTAACAGTGTCTGATCCAAATCCCATAATATCGTACTATACTTACGCATCATCATTTCGCCTGTCCTTATCCAGTGTTTATTCGCCAAAAAGGGTGTCCGCTATGAACACCCTCCTACCTCTTAACGCCTATGCCGTTGTGTTGCCTCCGACAGCTCCGGCATCCTCTGCCCCGTTAGCCGCCGCCTTGGCATCCTTGCTCTTTCTCCACTTTACACCGATTATACACGCAACGATCACCAATGCGATGATCAAAACAAAGATAAGCAGATAAGATAAAAAAGCATTCACGAACAGAATCAAATTAGTCATTTCCCATCATCCTTCTTTTCTCAATAATATGTCTTGCACCAGAATATCCCGCATCAAAGCTTTCTGTACAACTAAACATATGATACCACCAATCAGAAAGTGTCGTCAAGTAAGTCTGTGCCATCTGCTGCAGTTGTAGCCAATTTATCACATCTCTCATTTTCCGGATGCCCGTCATGCCCTTTAACCCACTGAAAAACTACATGGTGCGGTTCTTTAGCCCGCAGCAGCCGTTCCCAGAGATCCACGTTCTTGACCGGTTTATTGCCGGCCGTTTTCCAGTTTTTCTTTAACCATCCCTCAATCCAGTGCTGATTAAACGCATCCGTCACATACCTGGAATCAGAGATCAATGTGACATCGCAGGGTTTAGTCAGTGCCTCCAGCCCTACGATCGCCGCCATCAGTTCCATACGGTTATTGGTCGTTTTCCTGTAGCCTGCGGAATATTCCCGCTCATGCAGCGTTCCTTTACTGTCAATATACTGCAGCACCGTACCATAACCGCCGGGACCCTCCGGATTCCCACGTGCTGCGCCGTCTGTGTAGATCGTTACTTTCATCTTGTCTGCCTTCCAAACGTTATTATTACTCCATAATTTTATTTATATCATCCATTTACCATCTGTGAGAAAACGCTCTGCCATCGCCTCGGCTTCCCTGATAATATTTTCATCATATTGCAGCATCCTGAGCAGCGCAATGGCATTTCTGGTCGTAGCCGGCCCTTTCATCAGCTGATAAGGGAAATAGATATCATCTCCCTCTATCCGCTCCTCGAAATGATAATTATCGTACTCCCGCTCCAATAACCTGGTCAGTTCCACGTCATGAGTCGCCGCAAAACATATGACATGATCATCTGCCAGCATCTTCATGATCTGGGTAGACGCCGCTATACGCTCCACCGTATTCGTCCCACGCAATACTTCATCCACAAAGCACAGTACATAGCAGGGCTGCGTTTTCGCATTTTTGACCTGATCCAGTATTCTTTTAATGGACTTAATCTCCACCATGTAATAGCTTTCACCGCTGAGCAGATCATCTTTTAAGGCCATGGAAGAATATACCCGCAGCGCCGGGGCTTCATAGCGGCTGGCCAGACAGGTATGAATGGTCTGCGCCAGGACGGCATTCACCGCCACAGCACGCAGAAACGTGGATTTGCCTGACGCATTGGAGCCCGTCAACAGCACACCTCTGTCTGCCGTCACAGAATTCTTAACCGGGTTTGCCAATAGCGGATGATATCCCTCTGTCAACTCGATCCGTCTGGCCGCATCAGATGAAAAATCTACTGTCGGAACACACCATCCGTCTTGCAGGCTGTTCCGGTAGGAACCGATCGTAACTGCCGTCTCGATCTGCCCCATCAGCGTGATCATCTCATCGATCTCCGGCATATGCCATCTCACGGCATTGAGTGCCTTGTTAAACTGAATCAGATCGAGATAGAAGATCATACGCACATAATCCAGTAAAACTCCCAGCGGATTGCCACTGCCTTTATCGGTGAAAACAATCAGATAAGTATTCCTGATAAACCCTTTCATCTGCTTATGGCATTCACGCAGCCGCTCCTGTTCCTTTGCGATACCTGCTATCCTGCCGCGTCCCAATTGATCCGCGCTTTCCAAAAGCCTGCTGATATAGCGGAAACTGGTAATATAGGGCTCTATTTCTTTGTACTCTTTAAAATAACCTACAATATTATGGCATAGCACTCCCAATAATACTATAACGCCAAAAGAAAGCGACTGAAACATCGTACCGATGCCTACCAAAAGCATGAGATTACTCAGTATATATTTGATATTATTGCGCTCCCCCAACGTATCCAGATTATCCAAATATTCATAGATAGAATATCTTCCCATCCTGCCCAGATTACAGCACGCCTGCTGTACAAGCTGCCGGTCTTTCTCATGATCCATAAAAAAACGGATCTGCGCTTCCTGCCGTTCCATTTCATCCTGATCATGGATGGGCGTCCGCAGCCTGTAATAGAGATATTCATCCCCCGCTGCGCTGGAAGACACATTCATTCCCTGATAGATCCTATCCAGGTTCAGATCATTCCATGTAATATCATCTATCTGCTGGTCAGCGCGGTGTTTGAGATAATACATCTGAATATGTTCCATCTCACCTGCTTTGTATGTGCGCTCCGCCGGCCTGCCGTAGCTGTGATAAAGCCGCTGCAGATAATTTTTGCGAAATGCCCTGCTTCCAATATACTCTTTGCCCATAATGAGCACGGCCAAAAAGAGGATCGCACCCACAAGTACTATATACTCCATATATGATACACCTGTCCAAACCAAAAACTTACGCCTGCCTGAGACTGTCTATGATCTCATTTGCCCTGGCGTAGATTGCTTCCACATCGCAGTCGTCGGCAAACCTGCCGTTTTCATATAAGATCTTTCCCTGAATCATCGTCATCTTCACATTCTGCTTACTTCCGCTGTAGACAAGATTCTTGGAAATGTTGTTGAAAGGCTGCATATTGGGCTGATGCAGATCGATCATAATAAGATCCGCCAGCTTGCCCTGCGCGAGTACATCCGTGTCCGGCAGGTTCATCGCCTTAGACCCGTTGACCGTCGCCATCTTTAACACTTCCCATGCATCCACCGCGGAGGCATCCTGTTCCCGCAGCTTGGCAAGTCCCGTCACAAGGAACATCTCACGGAACATATCGAGACAGTTGTTACTGGCAGGACCGTCCGTACCGATCGCCACGTTGATGCCCCTCTTCAGATAATCTGAAATTGGCGCAATACCACTGGCAAGCTTCACATTGGATCCGGGATTCGTGACCACACTCAAATCTCTGCGTCTGAATATTTCCATATCTTCATCATCCAGATAGACACAGTGATATCCACCGCCGCCATAATCAAATATCCCCAGAGAATCAAACAGTTTCGTGGGCGACATGCCGTAACGCTCCATACAGCCCTCCACTTCCTGCTTCGTCTCCGCAAGATGGGTAAATACCGGCGCCTGATACCGATGGGCCAGCGCTGCCACACTCTCAAGCAGTTCCTTAGAACATGTATACTCCGCATGGAACCCGATAAAATAGCTGAGCAGCGGATCGTCATGGTTAAACTTCTGATAGTACTGTTCGGTTCTTTCCAGCGATTCACTAAAATCACTCTGCCCGTTCATGCCGCTCACCTGTACACAGCGCATTCCCATATCTACACATGCCCGCGCCGTCGTATCCGGTGTGAGATACATGTCAAAAATCGCCGTGATACCGCTGGTCAGATACTCCAAAACAGCCAGTTTGGTCAGATGATAGATCATCTCCCCGTCCATCTTCGCCTCAATCGGAAAGATCTGCTTCGTCAACCAGTCATGAAGCGGAAGATCATCTGCATAGGAACGCAGAAGCGTCATGCCGGAATGGGTATGCGCATTTTTAAATCCGGGCATCAGCAGATTGCCATCGCAGTCAATCTCCCTGTCCCATACGATACCGCCCGGTCCCAGCTTGTCATAAACGGCTTTCACGTCGCTGCCGTCGCCCACATAAAGGATCCTGTCACCCTGCACCCAAAGTTCACCTTTCAGGATATCTGCCGTCTCCATTGTCAATATTCTTGCATTATATAATCTGTAATTCATATTGATACCCCATCCGTCTGCTGCCGCAGACCTCTAAAATAAATCGTAAAAACTATTCCATCATTACACATACTTCTTAAACTGTGCAATCGACTCCACAAGCAGCTTCTCGAACTTCGGCGCTACGGCATTCGCCGCTTCCTGTACTTCCTCATGAGTCAGCGGCGCGCTGTTCATACCCGCTGCCAGATTGCTGACACAGGACACACCACAGATCTTCATGCCCATATGATTCGCCGCGATCGCCTCCACTACGGTACTCATCCCCACGGCGCTTGCACCAAGCTTATACAGCATCTGAATCTCCGCCGGTGATTCAAAAGACGGTCCCGTCAGCTGTGCATAAACGCCCTCAAACAATTCAATATCATTATCCTTGGCCGTTGCCCTGATGATCTCCTGCAAATCCTCATCATAAACATGCGACATGTCCGGGAATCTGGTGCCCAGCTCGTCAATATTGGCTCCAATCAACGGATTCGGTGCAAAAATCGAAATATGATCCTGAATCAACATCAGGCTGCCCGCATGAAATGCCGGATTGATGCCGCCGGAAGCATTGGTCAGGAACAGTACTTTGGCGCCCATCATCTTCATCAGACGGGTAGGCAGTACAACATCCGTGATCGGGTAACCCTCATAATAGTGGACACGACCCTGCATCAGTACAACAGGAACCTCGTTGATGTATCCGAAGATAAACTTACCTGCATGTCCTGGTACGGTAGACACCGGAAAGCCCTCAATCTCATTGTATGGAAGCTCTGCCTTAACATCAACTGTCTTCGCAAAATTGCCAAGACCAGAGCCAAGGACTACCGCCACTTTAGGCTCAAAATCAATTTTTGTTTTGTAACATTCGTAGCATTTCAAAAGTTTTTCATAAACCGGGTTCATTTGTTTTACCACCTTTCCTTGTGTGCTCATGTTAATAGTGTCCTTATGAAAAAAATACCTTTTATCACAAACGATGATAAAGGGCATATTAGACAAACTATTTTGCTGTTTTTAACAAATTCATTTACATTATTGTAGCATCAGCCTACAATTCTGTCAATTCAAACCAGTCTTTTTCAACATGCCCCTTTCAGACCGAAACACAAAAGAAAGCAGGATACATTCCAACATACCCCGCTTCCCTGCTTCTATCAGATTATGATACAGACCATCCCGCCATTGCTGTCATTGACAATCTTCTGCATTGTCTCCTGCAGCTTCGCCTGACTCTCTTCATTGATCATGGATATCTTGCCGGTAATGCCGTCATTCACGAGCTGCTCCACCGTCTTACCAAAAATGTTCGTCTCCCAGATACCCTCCTCACTCGTTTCCGTGTCGGAGATAAACTGGATCAGATCCCTCGCCTGCTCTTCCGTTCCCACGATCGGGGAGATCTCTGTCTCTATGCTCGCCTTGATCATGTGGATACTCGGACTTTCCGCCTTGATCTTTACGCCGAATTTATTGCCCTGCCGTATCAGTTCCGGCCGCTCCAGCATGATCTCATCGCGGTCAGGCATCACGACGCCATACCCTTTATACCGTACGGAATCCAGGGCATGAAGAACTTTCACATACTCCCGCTTCATCTTAGCCATCTCTTTTAAAGTGGACAGCATCTGATATTCACTGCCGATATTCTCCCCTACCAGATCGCTGATCATCTCGTAGTAGTAGGCGTCATCCACGTCAAGAATCACTCTCACACTGCCGTCGGACATATTGATACCGTCTAATTTACATTTCTTGATATACTCACTCTCCGGCATAAAATGATTCGTCGTAATATCCCGTATATTACTCAGGTCAGACATCAACTGCCTGATCTGCGTGATGATATCCTGCTTCATCTTGTGCTCGTAAGGAAGCATCTCCACCCACTTAGGCATATAGAACTCAATCATTGTCAACGGAAATTCATACAGAATGTTCTCCATGATATGATTGATATCTTCCCGCTTCAACTGTTCACAGTTGACCGGCATCACTGTCACCTGATATTTCTCGCTGATCTCATCCGCCAACGCTCTTGTCTCTTCCGTATAAGGCTTTGCAGAATTCAGCAATACGATAAAAGGCTTGCCAAGACTCTGCAGCTCTGTGATCGTCCTCTGTTCCGCATCCAGAAAACTGTCTCTTCCAAGTTCTCCGAAAGAACCGTCGCATGTCACCACAATGCCGATCGTGGAGTGATCCTTGATGACTTTCCTGGTGCCAATTTCCGCTGCTTTGGTAAAAGGAATCTCCTCCATGGACCAGGGCGTCTTCACCATGCGCTCCATCTCCTCTTCCATATGCCCGGTGGCGCCCTCTACCATATAACCCACGCAGTCGATCAGCCGGACATCCACGTCAATGTCCGTACCCAGCTTGATATGGGCCGCTTCTTTCGGAATAAACTTGGGTTCCGTAGTGGTAATCGTCTTGCCGCCCGCACTCTGAGGCATTTCATCCTGCGCCCGCTCTTTCTCATGTTCATCCTCCATGAACGGAAGCACGAGCAAGTTCATAAATCTCTTGATAAAAGTGGATTTGCCAGTTCTGACCGGCCCTACCACGCCCAGATAGATTTCTCCTCCTGTGCGGAGCTGTATATCTTTATACAGGTCATATGTACTGTTCTGTAAAAAATCCATATAAAAAACCTCCTGCTTATACTGGTAAATGTATATGCAGGAGGATGTTCATCTATTCGTTGGTTTGCCCCATTACCCCTCGATTTTGTGGAAAATAATGCAGTTGGGCTGATTGACCTTGATTTCTCTGCCGTTCATGACAAGCAGTCCGTTCTTCAGATCTACCGTGAAGAATGTCATCGTGTCGGACTCATGGTTCAGCGATACAAGATGCTTATTATCCGGAAAAAGATTCGCATCTTTGGGATAATCACCGCTGATCGGCAGACACAATATCTTCTCTAACATTCCCGTCTTATGATCGATCTTATAGATGATCGTACTGTTATCGCCCGCATTGGAGCTGACCAGATATTTGAAATCTTCCGAGATATTCAACGCACTGGCTGCCGAACCGCCGGCATGATAATCATTCAGCGTCGAAATCGTCTGTATCTTCTCAAACTCCGGATTGCCGTTCACTTCCTCATAAGTATACACGTCGATATAATTCTTCAATTCATGCACGATATAGAGAAACTTTCCGTCTTTGGAAAACTTCAGATGACGGGGCGCCGATTCCTGCTCACTCCTGATCATATCGATCGGTTTGAGTTTACCGCTCTCATGGTTGAAACGGTATACATTGACATGGTCAAGTCCCAAATCCGCCGCACACAGATAATGATTATCCCTTGTCATCTTGACGCAGTTGACATGCGGTCTGAAATTCCTCTCCGCGATACTGCCTAACCCTTTGTGATAAATCTCATCCGTAATCTCACCGATCCCGCCGTCTTCCCGCAGCCTGAGCACCGTGATCTTACCATCATGATAACCACCCACAAACAGATACCTGTCCTCATAATCCGTAGACAGATAACAGCCTCTCATGCCATTGATGCTTCCCTCGTTGATGACCTCCAGATCGCCGCCCGGCAGAATCCTGTAGGCCTCCACACCAAAATCCGTAATAGAATACAGGAATTTGCTGTTATGAGAAATCGTGATATAGGAGGAATTGGTAATCTCAACTTGATTTTTCTCCGTCATCCTGCCTTTCCTGATATCCACATCGTAGATCTTGATGCCATAATTATCTTCTTTCCCCACTGTATAGGTAGAAACATACGCCACATATTTACCCTGACTCATATTCAAACCTTGCCTTTCCTGCCGCTGCATCATTCCATAAATTGTAGCTTGATTTTATCACAAACCAAAGGCTTTGTTAATCTTTTTCATAAAAATTGACTTTATTTTTCAAAATCCCATTGACATGGCGTCACTTTCTTGTATAATGAGACGCAGTGTTTGTTTAGTTTTAGTAAACTTCAAGTTTATTATCACTGAGGCAGGCGGAAAGGGACGGCTGCTTAGCGAAACTGCCGCCCATAGAAATAATGTATAACCTATAAACCAACAGAAAGAAGCGCATAGGATCATGGACTCTAATACGACCCGAATTGAAATCGGCAATAAGATCAAGGAACTACGCAACCGCAAAGGACTCACCCAGGAAGAACTGGCAGATCGCTGTGAACTGTCTAAGGGATTTATCAGTCAGTTGGAAAATGATCTGACGTCTCCCTCTATTGCCACCCTGATCGATATCCTGCAGTGTCTCGGCACTAATCTGAAAGATTTTTTTGATGACGGAGAAGAGGAACAGATTGTCTTCACCAGAAACGACTTTTTTGAAAAAATAGACTCGGAACTGCACAATAAGATTGAATGGATCATTCCCAATGCACAAAAGAACATGATGGAACCCATCCGCGTCACTCTTGAGCCGGACGGCTGTACTTATCCTGATCAGCCCCATGAGGGTGAAGAATTCGGCTATGTGCTTTCCGGCTCTGTCACGATCATCCTTGGCAAACACAGCTTCAAAGCAAGAAAAGGGGACAGCTTCTACTACACCCCGCACTCAGAACACTATATTAAAGCGAATGGCAAGACCGGAGCAGTATTTCTCTGGATCAGCACCCCGCCGAATTTCTAGAATAAATTTGTGCATTGCCGGAATGATTTTGCCAGAATCGACGATACATTTATTTCTCTTTTGGAGGTTACGCTTATGTCAAAAGAATTGATTCACCTGCATAACATCTCAAAATCCTTTGACGGACAGATGGTACTGGATGAACTGAATCTGAAAATACACGAGAATGAGTTTGTGACGCTGCTTGGCCCCAGCGGCTGTGGTAAGACAACTACCCTGCGCATATTGGGCGGGTTCGCACAGCCAGACACCGGCAGAGTCATCTTTGACGGGCAGGATATCACGAATGTTCCGCCCAACAAAAGAGCCCTGAACACGGTATTCCAAAAGTATGCCCTGTTCACTCATATGACGATTGCAGAAAACATCGCTTTTGGCCTGAAAATTAAGAAAAAATCCAAAAAATACATAGAAGACAAAATCCGTTATGCCCTGAAGCTGGTCAATCTGGACGGCTACGAAAACCGCATGCCGGGTTCACTCAGCGGCGGCCAGCAGCAGCGTATTGCTATTGCCCGCGCGATCGTCAACGAGCCCCAGGTCCTTCTTTTAGACGAACCGCTTGGCGCCCTTGATCTGAAACTGCGTCAGGAAATGCAGTACGAGCTGATCCGTATGAAAAATGAACTTGGCATCACCTTTGTCTATGTGACCCATGACCAGGAAGAAGCGCTGACAATGTCTGATACTATCGTTGTCATGAATCAGGGCTATATCCAGCAGATCGGTTCACCGGAATCTATCTATAATGAACCGGAGAATGCTTTTGTTGCTGACTTCATCGGGGAAAGCAATATTATCCCTGCAACCATGATCGAAGATAAACTGGTCAGCATTCTGGGAACCCGTTTCGCCTGCGTAGATACAGGCTTTGGGCATAACAAGCCCGTGGATGTAGTCATCCGTCCGGAGGATGTGGAGCTGACCGCGCCCTCGGCAGGCGCGCTGCAGGGTATGGTGACACACCTGATCTTCAAGGGCGTCCACTATGAAATGGAAGTCATGGCCGGAGGTTTTGAATGGCTCGTCCATTCCACTACCATGCATCCTGTCGGTCAGGAAGTAGGAATCAAGGTCGATCCATTTAATATCCAGATCATGAACAAACCGGAATCTGAAGATGAGGAGGCTGTTGCAATTGACATCTAAGAATAAATGGCTGTCCACCCCCTATGTACTCTGGTCCATCGTTTTTATCATCATCCCTTTAGGTATGATCTTCTACTATGGACTGACTGACAAAACAGGCGCATTCACATTGGACAATATCATAGCGATCTCTACCGTTGGACATGCGAAAGCGCTCCGTTTATCTATCCTGCTCTCCCTTGCCGGAACGCTGCTGTGTTTCGTGCTGGCATATCCGCTTGCCATGATACTGGCGAACATGAAGATAAGCTCCCACAGTTTTATCCTGCTTGTCTTTATCCTGCCGATGTGGATGAATTTTCTGCTGCGTACACTGGCATGGCAGACTCTGCTCGAAAAAAACGGCGTTATCAACAACGTACTCACATTCCTGCATCTGCCGAGCCTCAAGATCATTAATACGCCTGGCGCCATCATCCTTGGCATGGTATACAACTTCCTGCCTTTCATGATACTGCCATTATATAACACGCTGTCCAAAATCGACACGGACGTAATCAACGCTGCCCACGATCTGGGCGCTGACTGGTTTCATACTTTTGTCCGCATTATCCTGCCCCTCTCCGTACCAGGCATCATAAGCGGCGTGACTATGGTATTTATCCCTGCGCTCACTACTTTCGTGATCAGTACCCTGCTTGGCGGCAGCAAATTGCTGCTGATCGGCGACGTGATCGAGCAGGAATTCACACGTGCTTCCAACTGGCATCTCGGAAGCGGACTGTCTATCGTACTGATGATCTTTATCATCATCAATATGATCATATCCGCTGTCTTTGACAAGGATGGGGAGGGCTCCATGCTATGAAAACTATCAAAAAAATCTATATCGCCCTGATCGTCTTATTCTTGTACGCGCCCATTGGAACGCTTATGGTGCTGTCTTTTAACGCCAGCAAGACAAGAAGTAAATGGGGTGGATTTACGCTGAAATGGTATGTGGAATTGCTGCATAATGACGAGATTCTGTCGGCATTATTCAACACTCTGCTCATCGCTCTGCTCTCCGCCCTGGCCGCTACCGTGATCGGAACGGTGGCCAGCATTGCCATGAGCGGCATGAACAGAAAAGCCAAATCGATCATGATGGGAATTACCAATATACCCATGCTGAATGCGGAAATTGTTACGGGCATCTCCCTTATGCTGCTCTATATCAGCCTTGGGATCACATTTGGATTCGGCACGATACTGCTCTCTCACATCACATTCAATATCCCTTATGTGATCTTGAGCATCATGCCCAGAATGAAACAGCTCAATCCAAGTACTTATGAAGCAGCGTTAGACTTAGGCGCCTCCCACCTGACGGCATTTTTTAAGGTGGTCTTTCCTGACCTGATGCCGGGTATTGTGTCAGGTTTCTTCATGGCTTTCACGATGTCTTTAGACGATTTTATCATCACTCACTTCACCAAAGGCATCGGCGTGGATACACTGTCCACAAAAATCTACACAGAAGTCAAAAAAGGAATCAAGCCTGAAATGTATGCGCTGTCAACCATCATCTTCCTGACCGTGTTGACGCTTCTTCTGCTGATCAACCTGTCACCCGGCAAAAAGCAAAAAGATACTGTCTGATACTTTATTTGAATTATTGTACACTGGAGCGTTCATAAGAAATGAAAAGAAAATGCACACACAGATATCAATATCTTATCATACTCACATCCGTTCTTACCTCCCTGCTCTGCCTGACTGCCTGCGGTGCAACCGAAACGGGAGTCAACGGACAGGTGCTTGTCTACAACTGGGGAGAATATATAGATCCGGATACATTAGATCAGTTTGAAGAAGAAACAGGAATCAAAGTTATCTATGACGAATTCGAGACAAATGAGAGCATGTACCCCAAAATAGAGTCCGGCGCAGTTTCCTATGACGTCGTATGCCCTTCCGATTACACGATCAGCAGGATGATTCAAAACGATATGCTTGCAGAGATTGATTACGATAAGATTCCCAATGCCAAAGCAAATATCGGAGAACAATATTATGAACAATCCCGGGGCTTTGATCCGGACAATCGTTATTCTGTTCCATACTGCTGGGGAACCGTGGGCATTCTCTATAACAAAACAATGGTAGATGAACCGATCACGAGCTGGGCACAGTTATGGGATGAAAAATATACCGACGATATCCTGATGCAGGATTCTGTCCGGGATGCATTTATGGTAGCAGAAAAATTGCACGGTTTTTCCATGAATACAATGGATCCCGGGGAACTTGAAATCGTCAAAAACACTCTGATCGAACAGAAGCCTCTTGTACAGGCCTATGTAGTCGATCAGGTGCGCGATAAGATGATCGGCGGCGAAGCTGCCATTGGAGTAATCTACTCCGGCGAGGCTATCTACACCCAACAGGAAAATCCCGATCTGGAATATGTGATTCCCGTGGAAGGCACCAATGTATGGATTGACTCCTGGGTAATCTTAAAGGACGCGCCAAACAAGGAAAACGCAGAAAAATTTATTGATTTCATGTGCCGCAGCGATATTGCTTTGAAAAATTTTGAATACATCACTTACTCTACTCCAAACGAACCTGCCCGAGCAATGATCGAGGATGAAACCATACGTAATTCCGAAATCGCATTCCCCGACCTCACCCGCTATCAAAATCTGGAGACTTTTATCTATCTGGGTGAAGAGGGGGATACGATCTATAATGAACTGTGGAAAGAAGTCAAAGCATACTGATCACATACCACCGTGGTGTCCGCCATGGTGGTTTTGTTTTCTTTCCGAATGTCCCTCACCGCTCTTGATCCCGTTATGATCCTGACAGCTCCTGATCCGGCTGTGAATCTCTCCCATCGTCATACCATGACAATCCTCCACCGTAACGCTTTCATCATACTGCGAGAGTTCCTGATAAGCCCGGTATTTTCCAAAAGACATCTCATGTTGATGAGCTTCCTCCATACAGCTTTTATCGCTGGTATATGTCTTCGTCTCATAAATACCTATAGCTTCATCCTCTATGATCGCTTTTCTGATTTTATCCGTATCATCAGAAACGATCGTGATGACCACCAGGGAATCCTCTGTGAGAAAATGACCGTAATCCTCATCACTGAACAATCTGTCGATCGCTTTCGTATAGAAGATATTTTTCAAAGACAGATGATCCAGTATTTCCTGCCCGTCCGTGTTATACGCATCCGCTGACACGACCTGCCCAAACCGGTTGATTCCAAGCTCTATGGACGGATTCACATCGATGCTGATATAAGAAACAGGCCTGATGTACACAGAGAACCCGCTTATAGTTAACAATAGGAGCATACAGGCCGCCGCCAAAACATAACCGGACACAGAATGGGGTGTGAACTTACGTTTTCTATTCTGATCCATATTCCGCTGTTGATCCAAGTACAGCAGCGTAGCCTGCTTCAGCTCTTCCGATGCCTGTATCTTTTCCATACTTTCTCTGATTCTGTTCATGCCCATTCACCTCCCAATCTTTCCCGCAATAGATCTCGCGCTCTGGCAAGCCATGTATAAACGGTATTTTCCTTTTTACTGAGTATATCTGCAATCTCTACTGCCGTGTAGCCCTCATAATAATACAGATAGATCACATTCCTGTATTTCTCGGGAAGCCCCAGAACAACTTCCATGATCTCTGCCGAGGTATCCTCCATCACTGCCCGTTCTTCGTTTACCACCTCCAACGGCACCCATTTCCTGCGTGCAAAATACCGAAGCCAATCTGTGCAGGCATTAATGGTCACTCTCGCAAACCAGGCTTTTTCATGCTCACTGTCCACAAAGGAATCCTCACAGAGCATATACTTCATATATACATTTTGAAATACATCCTCCGTGTCATGTCTGTTCTTTAAATGTACGAAACATATCCTCCGCACCATGTCCGCATAAGTCTCCATGACACGGTTCACATCTTCTGCGCTTCTCAAAGGTTCCCCTCCCCTTTATTGCCAAATCCAAAGCCCCTGTATGCCCGCTTCTTTCATATGTCAAAAACCCCGCAGCAAGCTGCAGGGTTTCCGGTCACATATCAATTCTTTAGTGATGATGCCCGGATCTGTGGTGTCCTCCGGATTGATACCCCGAACCATAGCTACTGCTACAATTGCTCTGGGCATGATGAACCGACCCGTCGCAGTCTGCCCCGTTCATGCACACACCATCCACATCACAGCTTCCATCTTCATAGCAGTACGCAGTATACTCATACGATCTGGAATGATGTGCCTGCGCTACCGTGCCCGTACTACCCGTCACGATACCTGCTATTGCCAATGTTGCTGCCACTTTTACTAATCCTCTTTTCATATTCCCGCCTCCGTATTTATGTTCTTGATTTTGGTGTTTCATAAGTAATACGTCTGACGGTGAAGAATCCTTTCAGAAAATTATATTTTTTTAAATTTTTATGCGGCTATTCATTCTGATCCCAGTCTCATCAATACTCTTGGAATGCACTGTTCATCGCATAAACTGTATTATTGTCTCCCATAATAAAGAAGATCACATTCCCTCTGCTCTCGATGAGCATTGTTTCTGCACTGACACATACCCACTTATTCAGGTCAGCGTTATCCTTGAGCTGCTGTTTTACTGTATCTACCTGGTCTTCCTCCACCCGCAGCAGCACACACTGGTACGCATTCGGAGAGATCATCGGGATCGACGCCACACCCTCCGTATATGCAATCGCGTCCGTCCCAAGAATAGAAATATCCAGATCGCTGGTCAGTTCATAAGTCTCAAAGCTGTCCATGCCTGCCCGGAAGTCTTCTGATAAATCCGCTTTCTCATACAATCCTGCCATGATATCTGTCAGGCTGCCCTCCAGATTATCATTTTTCTCTTCCTTGCTGCCGCAGGCGGTACATACAAGTACCATGATCACACAAATATAACACAACACTCTTCTCTTATTCATATCAGTTCATCCATACCTTTCTTCATGATTACAATGGTCATATTATAGCATATCCCATTCAATTCATTCTATATGCATTTCTGCCATACGTTCTTCAAACTGCTCGTAAAAATCTATCTTTGTATCATATGGCTTTTGGTAAAACAGCTCCAGCATACTCACGTTGACACGCTGCGTATACTCATCCGACTGTCGTACCATGATCTGTTCCTGTAGTTCCCTGCGCAGATCATGCCACGCAACCAAAAACCGCTCATAACTTGCAGGTGATTCCACGTCCAGCCATTTTCTGATCCTGACTTTCGTTCGATTCCGTACCTGACAGGCATCTTCCAGCAGAAAATACTGCAGACCTTTCTCATCGTAATTACGCCCCAATGGAAACAGCCTGCACAGTCCCGGCCTGTGAGCGTGAATGCTGCATCTGCCGTCTCTGTTCAGAAATCCACAGATATCTGCATCTTCTTGCATTTTCAGTGAAGGCAGGATCAACCCGTCTGCTATATGCAGCGAGATCTTATCCTGCATAAGCTGTGCAAAAGCAAGCCCCGTCGCAATTTGGAGCTGATACATGTCCCAGGGATCTAACACGATCGAGTCTCCCATTCCTCTGCAGCACTCACTGCAGCCGGAACATTCATTACAGCCAAGCCTTGCCATATCTTTGTTATTGTATCGTATCATATCAATCTACGCCGCCATATTCCTGTTCTGCAAAAGCACATCCGCCCAACATTCTAGCTGGCATCCCCTAATTTATCATGGAAAAACGCAATGATCCGCTGCCAGATCTCTTTCTGGAAAAACTGCATATCGGCATGATCTGCTTCCTCGATCGCAACAAGCTTCACATCGCATCCTGCCTTTTCAAGTCTCTCATACAGCATCTCGCCTTGCCTGAATGGCACTGTGTGGTCTTCCATCCCATGAATGATCATAAATGGCGGCGCGTCCTTTGACACATAATTGACCGGACAGATCTGCATCGCATCTTCCTTATGGAGCATAACATTCTTGCCAAGCAAAAGCGATTCCGGCGATGCTGCCGCCTGCACGGGAGATTCATATGGAAATGCCGCAACATCGGCCGGAGGGTACCACGGACAGGCCGCCTGTACCTCACTCGAATAATTCAAATAATCCCCAACATCATGAACCGGATCGTCAACCAAAGCCGCCATCGCCGTCAGATATCCCCCGGCAGACTCTCCCATCACACCAAAATGTTCCGTATCGATATGATACCTGTCACTGTGCGCACGCAGATAACGGATGGCAGATTTAACATCCTCCAACTGCTTTGGATAAACCGCCTCATTAGAGGTACGGTACTCTACGCTCGCTACCACGAACCCACTTCTTGCAAGTTCCGATAAGTACGCCAAATGAGCGCTTCTGTCCATTGTAAGCCACGCCCCGCCACAGATCCATACGATGCACGGGTAGCGTTTGGTTTTATCCTCAGGATATATGAGATCCATTTTCAAATCCCTTACCGTATGTCCAAACCATGCATCCACCTGTGCAAAAGCAACATCTGTTATCACGGTGTATTGCGGTTCTTCTTTCTTGATTCTTATTGTCTCACGCATAAACAGCCTCCTTTTGTTTATCTCCCAATGTAATCTATTCTATCAAAAACAAAAATGCTTGTAAATTAACAATGTTATTCCGCCGCTGATCAGAAATACACCTCACAATGGAAAGACCCTTTTATGGATTACATCTTTTGCACGGAACATACCCTGCCTCAATGATCTGATCTCTGGACATTGTCGTATCCTCTCTGTTCTTTGCCTTGATCGTGTCTACGCTGCTACATTCCGGTACATGAAATTTATGCGTATTCTTATTAAGCACATAGGTAATTCCTGCTGTCTGCACGTTATTGGACGGCTGTGGTTTCTCCTTGACCTCAGACGCCGGACTGCCGGCAGTCTCTTTCCCGGCATTCTCTACTTCTTTGGAATTCTGAGCCGGCTCACCTGCCTGCCATGTTTCCGATGCAGGCACATTAAAGGTGATCTTCTTTCCGTCAGATGTCGCGATGACCGTACCCGCTTCATCAGTCCGGTACACTTCCACTCCGCTTGTTCTCAATGCATTTAATGTTGCTGCATGAGGATGCCCATAGGAATTCCCCTCACCACAGCTGATCACCGCGCTTTCTGGTTTGACCGCACGCAGGAAATCTGTTGATGTAGAATATTTACTGCCATGATGCCCTGCTTTATAGACATCTGCCGCAATATTGATCCCATTGTTCAGAATATCTTTCTCCGCATCCTCACCCGCATCGCCTGTGAACAGGAACTTATTGTTTCCATTTTGAATCAGACACGCAATAGAAGCATCATTTGGGTTATCATATTTTCCATTTGGTGCAAGAATTGTAATCTTTGCTGTTCCAAGAGAATATCGGGAACCGACGATCGGCGTAATATATCTCAAGCGGTTATCATCCAATGCCTGAATCAACTTCCGGTAAGTCTTATTATCCTTTTCATAATTTGACATAAATACCTTATCAATATCAAATTTTGTGATAATGACCGGCGCCCCGCCGATATGATCTGCATCAGGATGTGTCAGGATCAGATAATCCAGCTTTTCAATATTACGCTTTGCCAGATAATTCTGGATCGCTGTTCCCTTGGAATCGTCACCTGCATCGATCAGCATGGCATGTCCGCCGCAGGTGATCAGCGTTGCATCACCCTGCCCCACATCAAGGAAATGAACTTCCATAGTGTCCGGGTTTGCCCCATATACAGGCATGACCGGAGTAAAAATATTACCAGAAATGATCACTGCCAATAGTAACATGATCATGAATCGATTGCGGAATTTCATATAGATACCTCCTTGCATTGTCTCTTTACTCAACTCACTATTTAGAAAGCATAACGCCCGATATGTTCATGCTTGATATTGTCAAAAAATCTTTTCCCTCTTTTATTCCATCGCTGTATCCAAGCTCAAAATGATTCAGGTATAACACATGGTTTTCGTCAATCTCAATCCGGATATAGGGGCGCATGGCATCACTCCACTCTGATTGAGACGACTTCCGATGCTCTTTCTCATAATCAAAACACCGTTTCACGAACCCGCTCAGATCCACAACGACTTCTTCTTTTGTTTCACTCCCCCTCTTATAAAAACGAAAAGCAGCAAAATCAACAGCGCCATCTTCATCGAGCTCTGATTCATACGTCTCATCCTGATTCAACATATCGAGTCCGCTATAACCATCCGTATCCAGGCTTCCCACCATCTGACAGCAATGTATTTTGTGATACAAAACCTGCGTCAGCTCAGTTTCCTCCATATCACATGCCGCTGACAGCTTCTGCACAAATTCATCATTCTCAATATCGTATGTTATTATTATATTCTGCATCCCCGGCTGCCATCTTAGATACTGATACGCACCTTTCAGCCTCTCATACTCTTCTTCTGTAAGCTCTCCCTGTGAAAGCACTTTATTATAGTATGTTTCCAGAAATGTTTGCTGCCATTTTACAGACACACTGTACATGTTAACCGCCGGAATGAACGTGGCGGCCGCCAATCCTGCGGCAAGTATTAATAACACCCGTTCTAATTTATTCTTCCAAAATCTCCATACCAACAGCACTGCAATCTCATAAACGATCATAAACACTCCCATGTATCTGCCGGGAGTCATCCCGTTATGATATATCCTGACACAGATTGCATATGTCTGTACAGGGATCAGTGGAATCAGCGCATAGGGCAGCTTCTGCACAAACCGCATGTACTTCGTATCATTCCGGTAAAAGTAATCCAACATCCATATGGGCATCCCAAGACAAAAGATTCCCGATACAATACCATAGATTTCGTTAGACGGTATTTCCCACATGATCAAAATCTTGATCAGATACACATAGACGACTGCCAGGGCACTGACCGACAAACCGGTCAGCACATATTTGATCAAAACAGCTCCCAACGAATCTGAAATATCGTTATTAAGATGGTCCATCGCCACGATACATGCCGGCGCATAGTAAATGCCTGTCAGAAGAATCGTAATATACCCGTTCAGATTGGAATATCCATCCAAAAACAAGAGTTCCACGATCATAAACACCGCATTGATCCCAATGAGCAGTACAAGATAGACTGCCGTTGCGGCCGCATAATTCACAAGCATATGCAGAAGATACTCTATAAAGTCCACACCGCTTTTCCTGTGGCAAATATATAGGATCAACAGCATCATCAATAAAATATAACCCGTTACGAAATTCCTGCACCAACTACTGATAACATCTCCCTGTATCCCCAATATGTACTCTGATTCCGTCAGTTGAATCCCACATATAATAACGATCGATATTAATATGCCAAACAAAAAGCCCAAACCTCTGGCCATCTTCGTTTTCTTTTCTGCTCTCCCATATGAGAACAGGCTTTCCGTAAACATTGCCGTCAAAATGAAAACAGGGAAAAATAGCATAATACCCCAGTCATAGAATACGAATTCAATCACCGGATACCCCTGCAGGCTGTCTCTCATATAGGTATCGCTCACAGCAAGCCCTATGACTAAATACAGCGTAAACAGCTCCACCGCTGCCATAGTCACTCTGTATGAAGCGCATGCCTGCCTCAGTTTCCTTATTAAAAGCATCCACTTCTCATGAATTATTTTCATATACTCTTTACTCCATGTATTTTTTTATCTTATCATAGGGATATGTTTCATCAGATATGCCAAATGTATCATAAGTATACTCATACCAGCATTTCGTATACTCATTGAAATTTTGATACCTGATCACCCTGTTCTTCTCATCATAGCTCCTCTCCCAGATCTGATAGGGCGAATCAGCTTTCAGATTTCCATTTTCGTCTTCCATATAAATGACACCCGATAAGCTTATACAATTACCGTTTCGATCATATGTATATTCATCGCTTCCTGTATCATAATCAGACGCAGAGAAACTACCGATCAGATATCCCTCTTCATCATAAGTGTATTCCCTAAGCCACTCTTCCCGCCCGGTCGAATCATAATCCACAGTGCTGATCATATTTCCATTGTCATCATATGTATTCTCTGTATATCCTAATTTCTCATTCCCGAGACCATAAACGATGACCTTAACTAAATTTCCGTGCTCATCATATATATTTTCGCATGTCCAGTAAGGATACTCATATTCATAATAAGATTCCGGACCACATTCACAATCCTGAATGACATTGATCCTGCCATCCCCATCATAGATTGCATACAGAATACGATTGCCAGCCTCGTCAAATTCTTCTCTGTACTGACTCTCAATATTCCCCTGATCATCATAGAAGATTTGCCACGAAGCGCGGTCAATGCTGTCATACTCATATTGATAATAGAGAACATCCTTTACATACCTTGAATACTGTACCTCTCTCAGTAATCTATCTTCGTTACCATAGACAGATTCCCTGCTCAGGCTGCCATCCGCATTATATTCCCGCTCTGTCCGGCTTACATCTCCATTTATCCCATCCTGTGAATCGGTGTACTCAATCCAATAATCCAGTTCCCAGTCCTCTTCCGTCTCCGGATTTTCGGCCTTATAACCCGTCTCTTTGCACAAAATACCCTCATCGTTATATTCATACTCCGTGCTGTTATCGTTGCGGAATCCCCAGACCCAATGTTCTAAATGCCGCAATATGCGTCCATCCTTATCAAACTCATATTGCTCTTCAATTCGCTCATAGTCCCCGGCCCTGTATTCCGTCATCGTTGCCAGAAGCACCGTATCATCCATGAGCGGCATCCCAAACGCATTCACAGCCTCCGGGGAATCATCTGCCACCACATGATCTGATGTTTCCGGGCCATTCACTGTTGACATATCATCCACCGTATCCGAGACCACTGCCGGCATATCATCCATAACAGCAGGAATCTCATTTGTGCACGGCATGCCCGGTGCACTCGCCATCACACCGATCAGCATGCCAATACAGCATACGACTCTGAATATCCTTGTTTTCATGCACTATATCACCTCTGTTCCATGCAAGTTCATGCCTTTTTATGAACTAAGGCATTGATCTTTCAGGCTTCACCCCGCCGAACGATACGGGAATAAATCACAATTTTGCTGCAATCGCTTCATCCGCTGCCGCTTTTTCAATCTCCCCCATCGAACGATAAAGTTCCGCTCTGTTTAAATACGCCTCCTCGTCATCTGGCTTTAGCTCGATTGCTTTCGTGTAATCTGACAGCGCTTTCTCCTTGTCCCCCATCTCAGCATAAGCGTTTCCACGATTATAATAAAACATGGCTATGTCCGATTGCTTAGCAATTGCATCTGAGTAACATTTATTTGCTTTTTCGTACTCCCCTAAATTATAATATCTATTACCCTGACGACAATGATCCCATGCTGTCATTTGATTTGATCTTTCGCGCTCATTTTCCGATACGGCTGATCGCTCTACTATTTTTTCTATTTCTTTCCTAAACTCATCCTCACTTTGATTTGACGTGATGCTTACGTCCATTGTATTCATTTTTTCTTCACGCTCGACGAGTTTATTATATTCTTTCTCATAATTTTCAATTTGCATTTTCTTCCTGTCTTCCAAATATTTCCCCGTTTCGTGTGGTTCAATATTATCTGGAAACAAGGCATTCCCAATGGCAAGCATTACGGCATCAAAACCTGCCGTACGTACAAGATACCCTTTCTTCTGCTGCACAAGATTTTGTATTTTTTCATTAGGTTCCCCATACTCTTCCATATAGCACCAGTATATGCCATTTCTCATTTTAACGCTCTCATCAGCCAGAAATTCCATCAGGCTGTTATCTCCCCCGCCATACCCGATGACAATCGGTGTATAGCTTTGAAATACAGTTGACAGAACATTACGCCATTTATCCTTTAATCTATCCGTTTCTTCCGGCATGTTCAACGGGTCAAAGGAAATGCCCCTATATACTTTAGCTATGATAGGCCGGCTGATATTCGGATCTCCCGCATATTCTGCCAGCAGCTCATGGTTTATCACAAGCGGCTTACTGCTTGTATACATAAACAATGCATCCTCGACCAGACTGTCAAAATTTGTTGTTATGACCAAATTATTTCTGTCTTCGCCTGTCAGCATGAGCGCCAACGGATGATACCCAAAACTCGGGTTCGCATCAACCATTAATTTTTCAAGATAATGATATCCATTTCTATGGTTGGGGAAAAAACGAAGTTTATATATATCAAAATAATATTCACTTGAAAGCGGCGTTTCCTTATTTTTAACCACTTGCCAAATCTTTTCTATTTCCTCGAAATCGTGTTCCAAACGTTTCTTTTCTTTCAGCTTTTCAGCAGTTGCACGAACTTCTTCCAGCCCGGGAGATTTCTCCATTTCTGCCATCCATCTTCGTTCCAATTCACCGCCCATAGGGATGCCGGAAGAAACCGATGCACCTGATCCCAGGATAAAACAAAATCTCTCAGAACTGTTTATCCCTTCTTTGACAGCCCCAACAAGTTGTTTTGTTGATATGATCCGATAATCCTGGATAATCAATTCAGCCATATAACACGCCCCTTATTTTTGTGTATTATCGGTATACGTTACCTGTGTATCGTGTAAATCTGTGAGAAAATTGACGCATCTTGTCCTGCATCATTTTATATTAAAAGCCCAGAAATACAAGTTTTCCGGGCTTTTAGCGACTATCTTCTATGCAGTTATTAGAACTTGCCAGCCTTAGCTGCTTCCTCAATGCTAACCGCAACAGCAACCGTAGCGCCTACCATCGGATTGTTACCCATACCGATCAGACCCATCATCTCAACGTGTGCCGGAACGGAGGAAGAACCTGCAAACTGTGCATCGGAGTGCATACGGCCTAATGTATCTGTGAAACCGTAAGATGCAGGACCTGCAGCCATGTTATCAGGATGCAGTGTACGTCCTGTACCACCGCCTGATGCAACAGAGAAGTACTTCTTACCAGCCTCAGTTCTCTCTTTCTTGTATGTACCTGCTACCGGATGCTGGAATCTTGTCGGGTTCGTAGAGTTACCTGTGATGGAAACGTCTACATTCTCTTTCCACATGATCGCAACGCCTTCCGGAACGGAGTTAGCGCCGTAGCAGTTTACTTTGGAACGAAGTCCCTCAGAATAAGCAGTTCTCTCGATTTCCTTTACTTCATTTGTATAAGGATCATACTCTGTCTCAACGAATGTAAATCCATTGATTCTGGAAATGATCTTAGCTGCGTCTTTGCCAAGACCGTTCAGGATAACACGAAGCGGTTTCTGACGAACTTTGTTTGCTTTCTCAGCGATACCGATCGCGCCCTCTGCAGCTGCAAAAGACTCATGGCCTGCCAGGAATGCGAAGCAGTCTGTCTCCTCTTCCAATAACATCTTGCCCAGATTACCATGACCAAGACCTACTTTACGGGTATCTGCAACGGAGCCGGGGATACAGAATGCCTGAAGGCCCTCACCGATTGCTGCAGCAGCATCTGCCGCTTTCCTGCACTCTTTCTTGATTGCGATTGCAGCGCCTACGGTATAAGCCCAGCAAGCGTTCTCGAAGCAGATCGGCTGGATTTTCTTAACCTGCTCATATACATCCAGGCCGGCGTCTTTTGTAATTTTCTCAGCTTCTTCGATAGAAGAAATACCATAATTGTTTAATACGGAATTGATCTTATCAATTCTTCTTTCATATGATTCAAATAAAGCCATCTTATCTTAATCCTCCTTCTATTCGCATCTGGGGTCAATAATCTTAACAGCATCATCAACGCGTCCGTACTGTCCACATGCTTTCTCATAAGCAGTATTCGGGTCATCGCCCTTCTTGATGAAGTCTGTCATCTTACCAAGACTTACGAACTTGTAACCGATAATCTCATCGTTGGCATCCAGTGCGATACCTGTTACATAACCTTCAGCCATTTCAAGGTAACGAGGACCTTTCTTAAGAGTACCATACATAGTACCAACCTGACTTCTTAAACCTTTACCTAAATCTTCAAGACCTGCACCAACCGGAAGTCCGTCTTCTGAGAAAGCAGACTGTGTACGGCCATATACGATCTGTAAGAACAGCTCTCTCATTGCTGTGTTGATCGCATCACATACAAGGTCAGTATTAAGCGCTTCCATAACCGTTAAGCCCGGTAAGATCTCAGATGCCATAGCAGCAGAATGTGTCATACCGGAACATCCGATCGTCTCTACGAGAGCTTCCTGAATAATACCCTCTTTCACGTTCAATGTCAGCTTACATGCACCCTGCTGAGGAGCACACCAGCCTACACCGTGTGTCAAACCGGAAATATCTTTTACCTCTTTTGCCTGAACCCATTTTGCTTCTTCTGGGATAGGAGCACAGCCATGGTGAACACCCTGTGCCACTGTACACATTTCTTCAACTTCTTTTGAATAAATCATGTGATAACTCCTTTCGATTATGTATAAATTATTTCATAACAGCCTCTCATGAGCCTGTCATAACCGCTAGTTTTATTTTCGCACATTACACGTGAAAAATCCAGTTCTATTTTAAAGAAAAAACATCGTTTTTCTAACCCTTGTTCTGCATCTCCACAAGATGCTCTGCTCCGTATTTCCTGCGCAGCGCCGGTTTCTCAATCTTACCGGTGGCATTTCTGGGAACCTCCGCAAAAATAATCTTTCGGGGACGCTTATATCTCGGAAGCTGCTTACAAAATTCTTCAATCTCTTCTTCCGTGCACTCCATTCCCTCTTTGATGGAAATAATAGCTCCGGTTATTTCTCCAAGACGCGCATCCGGAAGACCGATCACTGCCACATCCATGACCTTATCATTGGCGCTCAGGAAGTTTTCGATCTGTACAGGATAAATATTTTCTCCGCCGCTGACGATCACATCTTTCTTCCTGTCTACCAAGAAATAGAAACCGTCCTCATCCATCTTGGCCATATCCCCCGTATAGAGCCAGCCATCTCTTAATGTCTCCGCCGTAGCCTGTGGATCATTATAATAGCAGGTCATGACGCCGGGGCCTTTGACACACAGCTCACCCACACCGCCCTGTTCTACTTCCGTGCCGTTCTCATCCACGATCCTGCATTTCCAACGATATCCCGGAACGCCGATCGCTCCTACCTTATGTATATTCTCGATGCCAAGATGCACGCACCCGGGGCCTGTCGACTCAGACAATCCGTAGTTGGTGTCATACATATGATGCGGGAAATATTCTTTCCAATGCTTGATCAGGGACGGAGGAACGGGCTGCGCCCCGATATGCATAAGTCTCCACTGGCTCAGTTCATAGTCCTCCAGCCTCACGTCTCCCCTGTCAAGGGCTGCCAGAATATCCTGCGCCCACGGTACCAACAGCCAAACGATGGTACAATGCTCCTTGGAAACCGCATCCAGTATGATCTCCGGCGTTGTTCCTTTTAAGAGTACGGCTCTGCTTCCTGCGCACAAGCTTCCCATCCAATGGAATTTAGCGCCCGTATGATAGAGAGGCGGAATACATAAGAACACATCGTTTCTGTCCGTCAGGTGATGTTTCTGTTCCATCTGTGCCGCCTGCATCAGACTCTCATGGTTGTGCAGGATCGCTTTTGGAAATCCCGTTGTTCCCGAAGAAAAGTAGATCGCCGCGTCGTCCTCATCCTCCAGACGTACAAGGGGCGGCTGGCTGGAGCAATCCGCCACCAGCTCCGGATAGCTCTCCGCAAAAGTCGGACATCCGTCTCCCACATAGATCAGCAGTCTTCCTTTGTTGAGTTCCCCTTCTATGGCTTCAATACGTCCGATAAATTCCGGTCCGAAGAAAAGAATATGCACCTCAGCCAGATTTGCACAGTAGGAAATCTCCTCTGAAGAAAAACGGAAATTAAAAGGCACCGCTATCGCTCCGGTCTTGAGAATGCCAAAATAGATCGGCAGCCATTCCAGACAGTTAAACATCAGGATCGCCACCCTGTCGCCCTTACGGATTCCACGGCTAAGCAGCATATTGGCTACTCTGTTTGCTTTCTCATCGAAGATGCTCCATGTAATCTCCCGGCGGTACGGAGTCGTAGAAGTCTGCTGTACAAGATCGTATTCTTTCCACGTTGTCTTCCTTGTATCTTCCACCAACGGATTGAGCTCTACCAAAGCGACCTCGTCACCGTACAGTTTATGATTTCTTTCCAATAGATCTGTCACTGGCATAGTAACTTATTCCTCTCTCTCTTTATGACTTACTGTCTTTTGTACTTATCATCTTTCAAAACTTACTCTTTTACTTTTTCCGGCTTTTCTTGACAGCCTGCGCAAATTATTCTATCATATTTCCCATGCATAAAACAGCCCGACGGCTAAACACATTACCATGATCCAATCAGGATAAAGGCGACACAGAAACGAGGTATACCATGATCATTGATTTCCATGTACATACGTTCCCTGACAAAATTGCAATGCATACTCTTGAAAAACTAAGCGCACTTTCCGGCACACAATACTTTACGGACGGTTCTGTTGCAGGTCTTCTTGCCTCCATGCAGGAAGCCTCAATCTCCTACAGCGTCAATCTGCCGGTCATGACCCACGAAAGTCAGGTGGAAAAAATCAATTCCTCTATGATAGCCGCCCGGGAACATCTGTTAGAACAGGGTATTGTCACTTTTGGCGGAATGCATCCCGACTATACTGATTATAAGACAGAGCTGCTCCGCCTGAAACGAAGCGGCATCCCGGGGATCAAACTTCACCCCGCCTATCAGCATACAAATCTCACCGATATCAAAATGATGCATATCATTGACTACGCCTCCCAGATCGACCTGATCACGCTCATCCACGCAGGCATCGATATCGGCATTTATGACCACAACTATGCGGATGTCCGGCAGATCCTTACTGTAATCGATGAAATACAACCACCCAAATTCGTTCTTGCCCACATGGGAAACTGGGCACGCTGGCATGACGTGGAACGGGATCTGGCCGGCGCCCCCGTCTATCTGGACACCGCTTTCTCTATCGGTCCTCTCACGCCATGCAAAACCGCTCATGGTAAAGCGCCATATTTATCTTCCAATCTATCCGACGAAGATTTCGTTCGTATTGTAAGAAAACATGGCGCCGATAAGATACTCTTCGCCACCGATTCCCCATGGGAATCCCAACAGGATTATATCAGCCGGGTTGAGCGCACTTCCCTCACCGTGCAGGAAAAAGAACAGATTTTCTCCGCCAATGCCAGACAACTGCTCATTTTATAACATAGATACGACAGCATAATTCCGATATACAAAAATTATTGATATAAATGTCTCTTGTCAATGACGCGGACAGCCTTGCCCTCGCTTCGCGCAATGCTCTTAGGCTCCACTACCCTGACGTCTACACCGATGCCCAACATGGATTTTAATCCGGACACAAGTTTCTTCTCACGCATCGGTACCGGTACTGACGTCTCCGCTTCCATCTCCGGCGTCATTTCCACCTGAACTTCTATCGTGTCTTTACTTCCGATTCGGTCCACGATAATCTGATAGTTTGCTTGGTATCCCTGTTTCAAAAGGACCGCTTCAATCTGTGATGGCCATACGTTAACGCCTTTTACTACCATCATATCATCGCTTCTTCCCATCGGCTTCGTCATTCTGATATGAGTACGCCCGCAGGAACATTGTTTCCTTGTCAGACGGCACAGATCTCTGGTACGATACCTGAGAAGCGGAAATGCTTTCTTGGTGATACAGGTAAATACAAGTTCCCCGATTTCGCCCTCCGGCAGCACCTCTCCGGTCTTGGGATCAATGATCTCCGGTATGAAATGATCTTCCTGAATATGCATTCCGGCCTGTTCTTCACACTCAAAGGACACGCCAGGCCCCGATATTTCCGTCAAACCGTAAATATCATATGCCTTAATTCCGAGCGTTTCTTCAATGTGATGCCTCATCTCTTCAGTCCATGGCTCCGCACCGAAAATACCCGCTTTCAGTTTGATCTTATCTTTCAGCCCTCTCTCCGTGACCGCCTCTCCGAGATTCGCCGCATAGGACGGCGTGCAGCACAGAATCGTGGAGCCGAGATCTTCCATGAACTGAAGCTGTCTCTCGGTGTTACCCGAAGACATGGGCAGCGTCAGACAGCCAACTTTGTGTGAACCGCCGTTTAATCCGGGCCCTCCTGTAAACAATCCGTAGCCATAGCAGACATGACAGACATCCTTGTCCGTTCCTCCCGCCGCCATAATAGCTCTTGCGCAGCACTCCTCCCATACATCAATATCTTCCTGTGTGTAGAAAGCTACGACACGCCGTCCCGTCGTACCGCTGGTAGACTGGATACGAACACAATCGTTTAACGGAACTCCCAAAAGTCCGTAAGGATATTGATCCCGCAGATCATCCTTGGTGATAAAAGGAAGTTTATACAAATCTTCAATTCCTTTGATATCCTCCGGCTTCACGCCCGCCTCGTCCATTCTGTTCCGGTAAAACTCCACATTGTCATACACAAAGCGAACCTGCTCCGCTAATCTCTTACTTTGAAGCGCCTGTAATTCTTCCACAGGCATTGTCTCAATTTCCGGTTGAAAATAATTAGCCATCGTAATACTGATAATCCTTTCTGTATAATTTAAACTTATTGTCTGCCCAACATAAACGCGCTCTTATTGATCTCAGCAAACTTTGCCGGAACACATTCCTCTATCGCTTTGATCCACTTCTCTTCCGGTATGTCAAAATATCTCGAAAGCCGTCCCATCAGGACAATATTGACTGCCTTAGCTGAACCCGCCTGCTCTGCCAATGACAGGCAGTCCATGGCGTCCACCTGAAAACCTTTGGCCTGCATCTTTTCCACAAGATTCTCCGGATACACCGCCGCTCCCGTGATGACCGGCATGGGATCGATCTGCTGTATATTCACCACGATTCTTCCGTCCGGCTTCAGATATTCCAGATACCGCGCCGCCTCAAGCTTCTCAAAAGAAATGATGAAGTCTGCCTCTCCCTTATCGATGATCGGAGAATATACCTTGTCCCCAAATCTTACGTATGTCACCACGCTTCCTCCGCGCTGACTCATTCCATGCACTTCGGACACTTTGACATCATATCCCTCGGACACAAGCAGATGTCCGAGCAGTTTACTGGCAAGAAGCGAACCCTGTCCGCCCACGCCCACGATCATAATATTCTTTGTCATACTTTCCTCCATTCCCTGCACAGCCCTCTTACACATCCGCTGTCTGCAGTGCACCGCATCTGCACAATTGCTGACAGACGCCGCATCCCACGCACAGTGTAGTGTCAATTACCGCTTTACCGTTCTTCATACTGATTGCCGGACATCCCAGGCGCATACATGCCTTACATCCGACACACTTGTTTTCATCCGCATGGAGCGCCGGCTTCGGTTTAACATATTTCAGTAAAGCACAGGGCCTGCGGCTGATGATCACAGAGGGCTCCTTTGCCGCAAGCTCTTCTTTGATCACCTTATCACACTCTTCCAGATCGTACGGATCTATGACAACTACTCTGTTGATGCCCATGGAACGGCAGAGACTTTCCAGATCGATCTTTCCCGCCGGATCTCCTTTGATATTATATCCGGTCGTGGGATTCTGCTGATGACCGGTCATTCCCGTAATGGAATTATCCAGAATAATAACGGTGGAATTACTCTGGTTATAGGCAATATTGGCAAGTCCTGTCATACCGGAATGCATGAAAGTAGAGTCGCCAATAACTGCCACCGTATTCCCCTCGCTCTCCTCCGCAAGAGCCTTATTGAATCCATGGATCGCGCTGACAGAAGCGCCCATACACAAGGTCATATCCATAGCGCTGAGGGGCGCCACTGCTCCTAACGTATAACAGCCGATGTCTCCAAGCACCCTGCACTGGTTCTTAGACAATGTATAGAACAGCCCTCTGTGCGGACAACCCGCACACATTACAGGCGGCCTGTTCGGCAGCACTTCTTCCAGACCGCTTGCCTGTACGCTCTTCACACCCAGTTTCTCCGCGATCAGATTCTGTGAAAATTCTCCCTCAATGGGGAACAGATCTTTACCTGTTACTTCCAGACCAAGTTTTCTGCAATGGTTCTCGATCACGGCGTCCAATTCTTCCACGATCACCACTTTGTCCACTTTAGCTGCAAAATCAAGAATCAATTTCTCCGGCAGCGGATAGATCATGCCTAATTTCAGAATACTCGCCTGTTCTCCGAACACTTCTTTCACATACTGGTAGCTCGTGGATGATGTGATGACACCAAGTTTTGTATCTCCCATCTCCACCCTGTTAAGATCGCAGTCTTCCGCATACGCCGTCAGCTTGCGCGTACGCTCCTCCACAAAAGGATGCCTGCGTATTGCATTGGCCGGCATCATAACATATTTCGCCGCATTCTTCTCGTACCCCGGCGTCTTGGGCACCACCCGTTCCTGCGTTTCCACAAGGCTCTGAGAATGTGCGATTCTTGTGCACATTTTCACAATGACAGGCGTATCGAACTGCTCTGAAATCTCATAGGCTTTCTTCACATACGCGCATGTCTCCGCCGAATCTGCCGGCTCTAACATCGGCACTTTGGCCGCCTTAGCATAGTGGCGGGAATCCTGTTCGTTCTGTGAAGAGTGCATGCCCGGATCATCGGCCACACAGATCACCAAACCGGCATTGACCCCCGTATAAGAACATGTAAAGAGAGGATCTGCCGCCACATTTAAACCGACATGCTTCATGCCGCAGAAACTTCTCTTACCGGCAAGCGAAGCGCCAAACGCCACTTCCATGGCTACCTTTTCATTGGGCGCCCACTCGCAATAAATCTCATCATATTTAGCAGCTTCCTCCGTGACCTCCGTACTCGGCGTCCCCGGATAACTGGATACCACACTGCATCCTGCTTCATATAGGCCCCTTGCAAAGGCCTGATTACCTAACATTAACTGTTTCATAAATGACTCCTTTTTCCGCGCATGCCATTGCGCATAAACCCTTTCTTTTGAATTTAAGCTGAAATGCTCTCCCTGCACGGCTACTTGCCAAGCGCCGTCTTCTGTGAAACCTTGGTTTCTTTGTCGTAACATGCAAAAGCATTATCCACAAGCACTTTGTCCGGCTTTGGCGTAAATGCACTGACGACAGGCACGATCACCAAGCCTGCGAGCATGGCGATAGCCCCGCAGTTGATCGGTGACTGCATGATCTCCGGAAAAGAACTCTTGAAGAAAATATTTGCCACCATCAGAACCGAACTGAAAATAAAACATACCCAACAGGAAGCCTTAGAAACCCACTTCCCGTAGAGAGCATACATAAACGGCGCCAGAAACGCCCCAGCGAGCGCGCCCCACGAAATACCCATAAGCTGCGCTATAAAAGTAACGCTGCTCTTATACTGGATCAGTGCAAGCACCGCCGATATGATAATGAATACAACGATCAGCACCCGAATATATAATACCTGCTTTTTCTCCTCCATGTTCCTGACAAAATTATCCTTGATAAAATCAATCGTCAGTGTGGAACTGGAGGCCATGACGAGGGAAGATAAAGTTGACATGGAAGCGGAAAGCACAAGAATTACCACAAGCGCGATCAGCATAGGGCTTAATCCTGACAACATAGTGGGAATGATAGAATCATAACCGTTTGCCGCCACATCGATCTGGTCGGAAAACAGTCTGCCAAACCCTCCCAGGAAATAGCAGCCTCCTGCCACCACCAACGCAAAGACCGTGGATATGATCGTGCCTTTCTTGATGGAACCCTCGTCCTTGATCGCATAGAATTTCTGCACCATCTGTGGCAGCCCCCATGTACCAAGGGACGTCAGGATCACAACGAACATCAAATTTAAAGGATCCGGTCCGAGAAAAGACGCAAAAACGCCTGGCGTAGTTGTTACCGTCTCGTCCGTGACTCTGGCAAGACCATCCAGAGCCATCATCAGTCCGCCTCTGGAATTGATCACCGCTGCAATAATGGCCACAATACCAAGCAGCATGATAATGCCCTGTATGAAATCGTTGATCGCAGTCGCCATATATCCGCCCGCAATCACATAGATTGCAGTCAGAATCGCCATCAGCACAATGCAGACGGAATAATCAATATGAAACGCCATGCCAAACAGTCGTGAAAGACCATTATAGAGAGATGCCGTATAGGGAATCAAAAAGATAAAAATGATCACTGACGCGCCGATCTTGAGCGCCGGACTGCCGAACCGTTCTCCGAAGAACTGCGGCATGGTAGCCGAATCAAGGTGCTGACTCATGATGCGTGTTCGTCTTCCAAGCACAACCCATGCCATCAAAGATCCGATAATCGCATTGCCGATCCCTGCCCATGTCGCAGCAATTCCATACTTCCAACCGAACTGTCCTGCATATCCGACGAATACCACTGCAGAAAAATAAGATGTGCCATAAGCAAATGCCGTAAGCCACGGACCGACAGAACGCCCTCCCAGAACAAAACCATTCACATCGGTCGCGTGCTTCCTGCAGTACAGACCAATACCGATCAGTACTGCAAAATAAATTAGTAAGATTAATATTTTCACCATCGTCTTTCTCGCTTTCTATGTAGATTACCGGCATATCACACAAATGTACATCTGCAATTAATATGCCGGTTACCGATCACCCTATAAAATACTCGGATATGTCAATACAGTTCAGGAGCGCAAGCCCGTTCTCTTCTTTGCACTCCAGCCAGCTGGCACTGCACCTGCTCCAACAGCGCAATGAATAATTGAACACTTCCTCGGTGCATCTGCAATGTGGATCGTCTTTTTTAAGCCTGTTTAAAATACAATTATCGCAAGGTTTATCCCGCCCTTGCAGCGCCTTATAACAAATATCGCCAATCTTAACTTCCGGCGTACTCATCAGGACTTTCTTATTGATAAAACTAAGTTCATATGTATCCGGATTGACTATGTATACATAGCTGTCCAGGTTGTCAAAGATCGCGATCTGCGTCACAAAATCCTGCAGTCTGTCCATAAAACCAATCTGTAGAATATGCGCTTCCAAAATACGCATGAGGGAACGAATCTCCTCAATCTCGTTTTCTTTAAATTCAAGCTGCACATCCTCATGATTCTCAAAAATGATCGCACCATAAAACTGATCATTAGCCGTGATGGGATAATAGAGCATACTTTTGATGCCCTCCACCTGGAAATAGTCATGCATCTCAACCGCCGTAAGATCGTAATCATGAATGATCGTCATCTTATGGAACGATTCATACAAAATCTCGCTGACTACCCTCTTCAGCTCATAATGCTCTTTCGTCTCCCTTCCGATCTCATACCCCGGCGACGCAAACTGCACCGTCCTCGAGATAGGCAGGGAATCATTGCCGCATATATATCCTCTGTGAAATTTATAACGGAACGTAATCAGCTCGATCACAGACTTTAACGCAGACTCCATCATCTTGTCTTCAAACAGAACCTGCATAACCAGATCTTCAATTTCCCGGTTCATCTCCATGCCCTTTTCCGGATTGTAATCCTCATTCTTTCTGGAGGCATGATAGACCATGGTCGTTGCCGCATCAAAGATACGATAACCGCATTTGCCGTTTGCTTTAGCAGTATAGACGGCTTTATCCGCTTTCTCAAACAATTCTTCATAATTGCTGCCATGATAAGGATAGATCGCCACGCCCACACTACACGTCATATGAATCGGATGATCCTCATGTTCAAATGTATAGTCGATGCTCTTTACTACCTTATTTGCCAGAATATCCGCATTGGAAATGGCATTCAGATTCTTCATAAATACCACATACTCATCGCCGCCGATACGCCCCACGATATCGCCGCCTTTAAAAATATCGTTCAGGGCGGTCGCCACATCCACAAGCACTTTATCGCCATGTGCATGCCCCAAAAGATCATTTACTTCCTTAAAATTGTCCAGGTCAATGATCATCAGTGCATTGAGCATACCCGTATTCTTACTGTCATGAAGCGCATTCTCAATAAGCTGCGTAGTAGCTGTTTTATTATATAAACCGGTCAGACCATCTTTCTCGGCACGCAGAAGAAGCTCCAGCTCTTTTAGTTTTTTCTCGTGGATGTTGATCATCCTGCCGACAATTCTTGTCACATAACCTTCAGGCCCCAAAAGAGAGGTCAGATTCACCTGATACCACCTATAATCCTCATCAAATCGTTTGGTACGGTATTCGATCGTCTCATGCTTGGGAGATATCAGCAGTCCTCTGAATACAGACTGGTAGTAAGCCACATCCTCCTCGTAAATCTCAGAAGCATCAAACTGCTCCATCCATTTATTCTTAATATGTTCTCCCGCCATATCGTATTCGTTGGAAGTCTTGATCACCATTACGTCTGTTTTGACATTATAATCTATGATCCTCTCCCCCTCCGCCTGGGACAGGATATTCAGACGCTCCGCCTGTTTATGAAGCTCTTCCTCCACACTTTTGCGCTCGGTAATATCGTATATCACCGTGACGATGACATATTTCCCGTTTTCTCTGGAATACAGATTGCCTCTTACGTGCAGCCACCGCAGTCCGCCGTTTCCTGTCACCGTACGGAATTCCACGTCAACCGCACCGTCGTCCTTGAGCACATCTTCAATCCCCTGCCGATATATCGGCAAATCCTCCGGAATAATGTTCATCTCTATCTTTTTCATGAGCTTCATGCCCTGGGTTCTTGAATATCCAAGCATCCGGAACATACCCTCATTAATAAAGACAGGTGTCATCGTCCCGTTCTCATATGCAAAGAAACATATTCCAGCAATCACATTGTCGATCATAGATCCGAAGTTTTCCATGTTTAATTCCATAGTCATCCCTTTATCCCCAAATACCTTATATAATACAAAACTGCTGCTACCATATCCCCTAATATTTTTCCGCTATCTCACCCTTCTTTTTGTAAATACTGTTTGCGGGTATAAATCCCCGCACCATAGATGTCGGATAGACATTTGCCTCTCTGCCGATCACTGTTCCGGGATTCAGCACAGAATTGCATCCCACCTCCACCTGATCGCCAAGCATAGCGCCAAATTTCTTAAGTCCTGTCTCAAGCTCTTCTTCTCCGGCTCTCACCACTACCAATGTCTTATCGCTCTTAACATTAGATGTAATAGATCCGGCTCCCATATGCGCCTTGTAACCCAGAATGCTGTCTCCCACATAATTGTAATGAGGAACCTGTACTTTATTAAACAGGATCACATTCTTAAGCTCCGTAGAATTTCCTACCACTGCACCCTTACCTACGATCGCATTTCCTCTGATAAAAGCGCAATGTCTGACTTCCGCCTCTTCATCAATGATTGCCGGACCGTTAATACAGGCGCTGGGATAAACCTTTGCGGACTTTGCAATCCAAACGTTATCCCCTCTTTTTTCATACAGCTCCTCAGGAAGCGTACTTCCCAATGCCATGATAAAATCACTGATTTTAGATAATGCCTCCCACGGATACACCAATCCATCGAAGATATCTTTGGCGATCGTCTCTTCCAGTGTATAGAGCGCATCAATTCTCGTATCCTGCATACATACCATTTTACTTTACCTACTTTCTACAGTCTTAAATCATTATCTCTTTACTTTTTATAAAATTGTGCCACGTAACGGAAACGGTTATAGAGCGCTGCCTGATTGTTCATCTGCTTTACCGTATTGGTCCGCCTGGTGACAAAATCATCCAGTTTAACCATGTACTCATCTTCTGAGATCTCTCCGCCTGCCACAAGGGTCAGCCCTTTCTCCCAGCTGGCGGTCAGCCTCGGGTCTAGCAGCGGCTTGATAGAGCCAGCCACCACTTCATATATTATCTCTCCAAACAATGTTGGCGTTATGATCTGCGTCTTTTTATTCAGCGCAAGATATTTGATATTCACAAGCTTCTTGAGTATCTCCGCTCTTGTAGCCGATGTTCCGATGCCGCTGCCTTTGATCTGCGCCCGCAGTTCCTCGTCCTCAATAAACTGTCCGGCATTCTCCATCGTCAGTATCATCGTTCCGGAATTATACCTCTTTGGCGCGGAAGTTTCTCCCTCTTTTTTCTCCAGACCGATCAGCGAAAGCTCTCTGCCCTTTTTAAGCGACATCAGAGTTTCCATAAAAGAATCGTCGCAAGCGGGATCCTGCTCCTCTTTTTTCTCATCCCCCTCCTCGCCCTCACCTTTCTTTTTGGCAAAGGAATTACGGCTTACCGCCAGATATCCCTCCTGGGCCAGAACTTTAAATCCTGCGGAAAAATATTCTCCTTTTATCCTGACGCCCAGATTCATCTTTTGATAGACAGCCGGCGGATAGAAAATACTTAAAAATCTTCTTACGATAATCTCATATACTTTAGCAGCCACAGGGTGCAGGCTGTTCAAAGCCCCCAATCCCTGTCCTGTTGGAATGATCGCGTAATGATCTGTGATCTGCTTGTCATTCACATATCTGGTTTTGGTAATCGACTGATAGCTCTTACTCTTCAGTATTTCTTCTGCATATGCGGCTGTCATCTCATAGCCCCGCAGCCCGCCGATATTTTTATGTATCTCCCTGGCCACCGCACCAGACAGTACTCTGGCGTCCGTACGGGGATAAGTCGTCAATTTCTTCTCATACAGTTCCTGGGCGATCCGCAGCGTCTCGTCCGGACTGATCTTAAAAAGTCTGGAACAATCATTCTGTAATTCCGCCAGATTATATAAAAGCGGTGGATTCTTCGTCTCTTTCTTCTTCTCAACTTTTTCCACTACAGGCGACTGCGTTGGCGCGTCACTTAAATGCAGTATAAAAGTATCGGCGTCCTTTTCATCCAGGAAACCATTGTCCTTATAGAGCAGCGGTGACTGATAATAACGTGATCCCTCCACTGCTTTCCATTCGAAGCTGCACTCCTGCCCCTCAATGGAAATCTGCGCCAGGACTCTATAGAACGGCGTTTTCACAAATTCACGTATCTCCCGCTCCCTGTTGACTACCATTCCAAGCACGCAGGTCATCACACGCCCTACGGAAACCACCGCCCGGTCTGCTTTCAGATACGATTTGATCGGGTTACTGTATTTCAAAGTCAGTACACGGGAAAAATTAATTCCCATGAGATAATCCTCTTTTGCGCGCAGATATGCGGCGCTGGACAGATTATCATATGCCGACAGGTCTTTGGCCTCCCTGATGCCCCGCAGGATCTCCTCCTCCGTCTGGGAATCAATCCAGACGCGTTTTCTTGCCTTACCCTGCACATGCGCCTGCTGTTCCACCAGACGGTATATATATTCTCCCTCCCGTCCTGAGTCGGTACAGACATAGATTGTCTCCACATCCTCCCTGTTAAGCAGACCGCTCACGATCTGAAACTGCTTCTTTACACTGTCGATCACTTCATATTTAAACTCTTCCGGAATGAATGGAATCGTGTCAAGCGACCATCTTTTATACTTCTCATCATATGCCTCCGGATAGCTCATCGTCACCAGATGCCCGACGCACCATGTCACAAGCGCCTCTTCAGACTCCATGTATCCGTCCCTGTTTCTCATGTTATATTTCAACGCTTTGGCAAATTCCCTGGCGACACTGGGTTTCTCCGCTATATAAATACTTTTTCCCATATGCTCCCCATCATTTATCTATTTCACGCTCCGAAAGAATATATGTCTTCCACAGCCCACGATCAGCTTCATGTATTATGACAGATCTGAAATCTGCACGAGCTTCAGGTTTGACTTGACCTTAGCCTCCAGATTCAATCTTTCGTCAAACCGAAAAGCCGTATACATATAAACAAAATCCACATGTATCTTCGCTTTCTTGGCATAGCCCATAAGAGTCTCATAGTCCTCATACGCCATTGGCTTCTCCCAGTTACAAAGGCCGATCAGCGTATGTCCTTCCTCGTCCTGTGCTATGATATCCAGCTCTCCGGCCTTACCGATCCACTCTCCCACAACGTCAAGTGCAATCGGCAGTCTGTTGCGGCTGTTAAGTTTTGTCAGATGCTGCCTGCATACTTTCTTAAAATATCCCGTCACATATTTCCTGAAATCAGGCATAATATAACGGTTGTAGAATTCTCCCACAGAAATCGTCTGCAAGTCGCTCAGATAAGGGTACATATAGGTATAATAGAAATCCACAAACGGATGGCTGATCCTGTATATTCCTTTCTGTACGTTCTCCTTGCCCGCGGTATCATAGGAGAAAACTTTCTCCACCAACTCTAACTCTATAAGATTTTTCAGATAAACGCTGATCTTTGCTCTGGAAAACTCCGTATGCAGATACAGATTATTTAACTTATGGCTCCCTGCCGCGATCGATGCCATAATCGTATTGTACACGCCAGGCTCACGCAGTTGATCTGTCAGCATACGCTCCCCCTCCTCATAGAGGAAACTGTTGGGATCCAAAATATTACGACAGATATTCTGCTGTATCGTCAGCCTGTCGTCAAACTGATTCCACAAACCTGGAAATCCACCCAGAATGGCGTATGCCTCAACACATTCTTCAATCCGGAAATTAGGAAATCTCTCCACAATATCTTCGAAAGGCATCTCCCGAATCTTGAGAAAGCCTGACAGCTCGTAGGCCGCATCTCCGATCCGCGTGATCATGCTGTTCTCGATCCAGCCGATAGATGAGCTGCACAGAATGACCATTACTTCATCCCGGTTCCATTGACTGTGCACGAATGCGACCAGTTCTTTCATAAATTGTCCGCCGGCCCTGACGATATGTTGAAATTCATCGACCACGATCACTTTCTTGCCACTGCTGCTGCGCGTGATCCTGGCAAAGATATCATGGAATGTTGGAAACGGATCCACTTCATAACCATCACGCATAAGCTGCATGCCCCATTGATAGGTGTGTTCCCGTTCCGAACATGCTTTTGCAAGATAATAGTAACTTGGCTTATCCTTAATAAACTCCCTGACAAGCGCTGTCTTGCCGATATACTTCTGTCCGTATACGACTAAAATCTGACTGCCCTCTCTGTCATAATAATTATTCAGATATTTTAATTCGGATATTCTGCCAAGTAACATAGCTTTCCTCACATTTATGCAGTCATTTCAGCCAATAAACTCTCAATCTTATCTGAGGGCATCGGCTTGCCCAGAAAATAACCCTGAATATTGTCACAGTCGATCTCATTCAGATAGCGGAATTGTTCCTCTGTCTCAACACCCTCGGCTATCGTCTCAAATCCTAATTTCTTTACCATATAAATTATGGATTCCGTAATGATCCTTGTATTCTCATCTGTTATAACTGTATCGATAAAAGATTTATCAATCTTGAGCGTGTCGATCGGCAGTCCTTTCAGATAGGATAAAGACGAGTAACCCGTGCCGAAATCATCTAATGATATCTTAATGCCAATATCCCTCAAGATCATCAGCTTTTCCGTTATTTCCGTAAAATCATCTATCAGTATGGATTCCGTGATCTCCAACTCAATTTCCGAGGGCAATACGTCATACTCATCCATAAGCTGCAGCACTTTGTCAATAAAATCCGGCTGTCTGTACTGAATCGCCGAAATGTTAAGCGACAGGATCATCGGATAATGATATTTTCTCTTCCACTCCGCAAACGCCTTAAGGCTCTCCTCGATCACCCATGTGCCAATGGGCACGATCGTGCCGTTCTTCTCCGCGATCGGAATAAATACAGCTGGACTGATCATCTTCCCGTTATCATCTTTCCATCGAATCAGCGCTTCCACACCCCGAAGCGCCCGATCCGTTGTGCGAAACTGCGGCTGGAAATACATTGAAAAATTCTGTTGGAATACCGCATCTTTGAGTTTATTTTCAATTGTTACATTCTTAATAAAATCATCCAGGATGGCCCCTTCATAATACAGTACCTTATCCTTGCCCATACTCTTAGCCTTAAACATTACGATCTCGGCACAGTTGATCAGCTCCAGTGTCTTATCTGCCGCTTCAGGATACTCTGCCACACCAACACTGACCGTAATGAAGATTTCCTGTCCTCCGGACAAAATAAAAGGTTTCCTGAGTCTTTCCCTGATGATCCTGTAAATCGTCTCCACGCTTCTTGCTCCGCATGGCGCATAGATACCGATACAGTATATATCGCTGTTAAAATGTGAAATGATCACATTATCCCCCATCATATCTGACAAAAACTGTCCGAATACCTGCACCAACTCGTCACCGACAATAATTCCCATACCATCGTTGATTCTGCGAAAATCATCAAAATCCACAAACATGACGGCAACCGTCTCATTCTCATCCTGAGCCCGTCTGAGAAACTCACCCAGAAGCCTCACAAAATAGTTGCGGTTATACAGCCCTGTCAGACTGTCATAATATGCCAGATACATCAGTTCATCGTTCTGAGAATTAAACTTCGTCACATCTTTAAAGCGGATGATCTTATCCGTCGGCTGCCCGGCGTCGTCGTAAACTATATTGACCTCCACTTCGATACAGAGACGTTTATCTTTTAGTTTAACCACAACGGACTGACTCTTCAATTTCTGGTGCTCAATAAACAATACTTCCCTGAGCGGCACATCATACTGCTCTTCCACACAGTCATAAAGCCTTGATAGATCCTGCATGTCCGTCACTGCAAAATCAAAGTAATAATCCCAGTTTGCCAGTGTCTGCACGCGGTTCTCTCCATAATTGTAATACAAAAACGCGTTGTTTGATGTCTCGCAGATCAGCCGGAGCATTCTCGTATCTTTCGACAATTTCCGGTTCATCGCATTTAACAGATCCACCTGATATTTTAATTGTTCCATCCTACGTACCCTTATACTTGAACGGCCTCCCATGCCGTCAAATTTCTCCTGTTATATTTACTTTAGTTCTTATGGATGCTCACGTGATCATACCTGCACACGTGGCTGGAACAGCCCTTCTTCTATTCCCGTCCGCTTCCTATTTCTTACTGATATACCCTTTGGCTTTCAATGTCTCCGCACAAAGCACAGCCCCTCCTGCCGCGCCGCGTACCGTATTATGAGACAAGCCTATAAATTTCCAGTCGTAAACACTGTCTTCTCTGATCCGTCCAACGCTGATTCCCATACCGTTTTCATAATCCACATCCAACGTAACCTGCGGACGGTTATCTTCCTCCATAACCTGTATAAATTGTTTCGGCGCGCTGGGAAGTTCCAATTCCTGTGGAAGTCCTCTGAAATTCACCAGTTTCTCCACAAGCTGTTCCTTTGTCGGTTTCTTCCTGAACTTTACAAACACGGCTGCTGTATGTCCATTCAGAACCGGCACGCGGATACACTGACATGTGATCACCGGGCTTACCGCCGGAACAATCTCTCCATTTTCTATCTTTCCCCAGATTCTTAGAGGTTCTTTTTCGCTCTTCTCTTCTTCGCCGCCAATATAAGGGATCACATTCTCCACCATCTCCGGCCAGTCTTTAAAAGTCTTGCCCGCACCCGAAATCGCCTGATACGTCGTTGCGACCACCTCATAAGGTTCAAACTCCTGCCATGCCGTCAGCACAGGTGCGTAACTCTGAATAGAACAGTTCGGTTTTACGGCGATAAATCCCCTTGTGGTGCCTAAACGTTTCTTCTGTGCCTCTATCACATCAAAATGCTCCGGGTTGATTTCCGGCACCACCATCGGCACATCCGGTGTCCAACGGTGCGCGCTGTTGTTGGAAACAACCGGTGTTTCCGTTCTGGCATACTCTTCCTCGATCTTCTTGATCTCATCTTTTGTCATATCTACCGCAGAAAAAACAAAATCTACTTCTGCAGCCACCTCATTTACTTCATTTACGTTCTTGACAATGATATCCTTAACGGCTGCCGGCATGGGAGTCGTCATTTTCCATCTGCCTCCCACAGCTTCCTCATATGTCTTTCCTGCGGAACGGGGGCTTGCCGCGATCGTCGTCACTTCAAACCATGGATGGTTCTCGAGCAGCGCTATAAATCTCTGCCCTACCATACCGGTTCCTCCTAAAATTCCTACCCTTAATTTGTCGCTCATTGTATAGATTCCTCCTAATTTTTATCTTGGTATATTAATCTTATCTTCATCCTGCCAGCTCTTTGCAAGATAGTCCCGTCCGGCGGCAACTGCCTCGCGCATCGCTTCCAGCCCCGGCGCGCCCGTCGTAAGTCTTTTCTCCACACAAGCCTTCAGGCTGACCGCTTCATAGATATCTTCTTCAAAAGCAGGGCTGAGCTTCTTGAGCTCCTCTATCGTCAAATCTTCTATACTGCACTGCTTATCAATGCAGTACAAAACAAGCTGTCCTATGATACTGTGCGCATCTCTGAACGGAACGCCGCGTCCCACCAGATAATCCGCCGCATCGGTTGCATTTGTAAAACCGCGCATTGCGCTCTTTTCCATCGTCTCCTTACGAAATCTCATCGTGCGGACCATACCCTCGAACAGTGCAAGACATCCTTTCACCGTATCGATCGCGTCAAAAGTCAGCTCTTTATCTTCCTGCATATCTTTATTATATGCTAAGGGAATCCCTTTCATTGTTGTTAATATGGAAATAAGCGCCCCATATACGCGTCCTGTCTTGCCGCGTACAAGTTCTGCAATATCCGGATTCTTCTTCTGCGGCATAATGCTGCTTCCCGTAGAATAAGCATCATCAATCTCCACAAATCGGTATTCATCTGAATTCCAAATAATGATTTCTTCGCAGAAGCGGCTAAGATGCATCATGATCGTGGATAATGCCGATAAAAATTCTATCACATAATCCCTGTCAGACACAGAATCCATGCTATTGAGCGTAGGACCCTCGAAACCAAGAATTGATGCTGAATAATTTCTGTCAAGCGGATAAGTTGTCCCCGCCAATGCTCCCGCACCAAGAGGACAGTAGTTCATACGGTGATAAATATCTTTCAGACGGGATCTGTCCCTCTTAAACATCTCAAAATAAGCGCCTACATGATGCGCCAAAGTCACCGGCTGCGCTTTTTGCAGATGGGTAAACCCGGGCATATAAGTGTCCAGATTCTCTTCCATAATATGAAGCAGCGTAGTCAATAGCTCCTTAACCAGCTCGTCTACATAGAGCACCTCCAACCGGGTATACAAGCGCATATCCAGCGCCACCTGATCATTGCGGCTCCTGCCCGTATGCAGTTTCTTACCGGCATTGCCGATCCGTTCGATCAGATTTGCCTCCACAAAACTGTGAATATCCTCATATTCATCCGTAATCGCCAGGCGTCCTTCTTCCACATCCTTGCGGATACCGGTGAGTCCCTTTAGGATAGCGTCTTTCTCATCTTTCGTCAGAATACCCTGTTTCGCCAGCATGATCACATGTGCGATGCTGCCCTCGATATCCTGACCGAAGAATTTCTGATCAAATGAAATCGATGCGTTAAATTGGTATACAAGTTTGTCCGTCTCTTTTGTAAAACGTCCGCCCCATAGCTGTGCCATGCAATATTCCTCCACTTTATTAAATCTAAATTTGATGATACCACAAAATATTTCCATTTTCAATCAAAATACTTTTCTTTTATCCCCAAAACACATATTTTCTTATAATTCATAGAATAACGTATAACCATAAGGAGTTGTTATTCTATGCAGCCAATATTATCATTACAGGATATCTCCTATTCCTACCATAATCTGAATGGGGAAACACCTGCACTTTCTCATATATCTCTGGATGTGTCACAGGGAGAATTTCTGGCCATCGTAGGACCGAGCGGATGCGGCAAATCCACCCTTTTGTCTATCATCGCCGGACTGCTCCGTCCGGAACAGGGAGAGCTGACCTATCGAGGGCTGTGCCTTGCCGACTGTGGCCCGGACAATACCGTAAGGATCGGTTATATGCTGCAGCGTGACCATTTGTTTGAGTGGCGCACGATCTATCAGAACGTTATACTCGGATTGGAGCTAAACCATACGCTCACACAGAAAAACCGCGACTACGTGCTGAAACTGCTTACGGACTATGAGCTCTATGCATTCAAAGACAAGAAGCCCTCCGAATTATCCGGAGGTATGCGGCAGCGCGCCGCCCTCATACGGACAATGGCGATTCATCCCGACCTGCTTCTTCTGGATGAGCCTTTTAGCGCACTGGATTCTCAAACCCGGTTGAACGTCTCCGCCGATATCGGACAGATTATCCGGAGTACCGGCAAGACAGCCGTGCTGATCACCCATGACTTGTCTGAAGCCATCACGCTTGCTGACCGCGTTCTCGTGTTATCCAAACGTCCTGCAAGTATAAAATGCGAAATGCCGATCCGGTATCCGGTCGGCAGAGATGATGCTATGGCCATTCGAAATACAGCCGAATATCAACTCTATTTCAATCAATTATGGGAGGTGTTGACGAATGAACAGGCCGTTTTCCAACCGTCCTGACAACATATCCGACAATCAATATGCCTACCTGAAAGCCCACTGGCATCATCACCATATGATCTCACTTGCCAGGCTTCTTCTTGTCGCCGCATTCCTGGCTCTATGGGAAGCCGCCGCAAGGAATCAGTGGATCGACGTATTCTTCTTCAGCAGTCCGGGTGGAATCATTTCCTATCTTTATCAGATGTTTCAGGATCACACCTTTTTTGCCCATACCGGTATCACTCTGGCAGAAACGATTGCCAGTTTTCTGCTCGTCACTCTGCTCAGTCTGCTCACCGCATCCATTCTCTGGTATATCAGCGGCCTTGCCGAAGTTCTGGAACCTTATCTGGTTATCCTGAATGCCCTGCCCAAGTCAGCCCTCGCACCCTTACTCATCGTGTGGCTTGGCACCGGTATGAACACGATTATCGTAGCGGGCATCTCCGTCGCCGTCTTTGGATCCATCATCAGCCTTTATACCGGCTTCTGCCAATGTGACGAAGAGATGCTCAAGCTCATCTACACACTGGGCGGCAGCCGCAGAGATGCCTTTTTTAAAGTAATTCTGCCCAGCAGTATTCCACTCATATTAAGCAATATGAAAGTCAATATCGGTCTGTCACTGGTAGGTGTCATCATTGGTGAATTTCTCGCCGCAAGACGTGGTCTGGGTTATCTGATCATCTATGGTTCCCAGGTATTCCAGCTGAATATGGTAATTACTTCCATTATCATACTGTGCGCCATTGCCATGGCGTTCTATAAACTGATTCAGAGTCTGGAACATTGCTACCGCAAAAAATGCTGATCGTTAACAAACGCCGCTACCCAAATAATGGATGGCGGCGTTCGTCATCCGGCATGAGTCTTTCCTGTAGCACATGACCGGATGGGATATGTTTACAATGCTGGTTTACAATTTAATTCTTTATTGAAAACTCACTTAATATTTTGTATGATTAAAAAAAAGATCCGGAGCGATACAATGGGACTTAAATACAACTACAGCGTCAAAGAAGGCGAACTCCTTTTAAATAACAGCAGAAAAGTCAAACTCATCGTCCGTTTCACATTCCTGTTTCGGATTGTGAAGATCATCCTGCTTCTGCTTACCTTTATCATTACCATGTATCTGACCTATCTTATTTTCAGACAGTGCATCATTGACGCTACCCTGACAAACTGCATTCCCTTAGGTTCCATCTTTGCTACATTCGGTTCCGCGGTCATCTCGGTAATTTCTCTATATTGTAACAAACAGATCAGCCTCTTTCAGGAAAATCTTCTGGCATTACACGAACAGGTGCCGAATCTGTCTTCCTGGAAAAGATGGCCTTTTTTAAGGCGGTACAGCAGAGAAAGAACGAGTCTGTTCAGGCATAACTACCACCTGCTCAAAAACCCTCAGATAACTTTTAACAGTGAAAAGGTTGACCTGACGATTTCGCTTCCCACATGCACCGCTGATTTTTATGATCTTCCCATCGTGCTCAATGCAGTCAAAATGTTGTGCTTTCATCATTCTTTTATGAAAACAGTTGTAAAACATCGTGACCTGCAGGAACAGAAAGATATCTTTACTTTTTACTGCACTTTGATGATCTACAAAAATATCATCCGGTACAAGATCGGCACATTTTTGATGCTGATCGGTTCGGAATTTGTTCTTGCGAGCATTATTTTTTCTTTTTTCTACCGCCCTGTCAGTATGCTTTTATCACAGGTCATATCGCACCTTTAATCTTTGAAACCGCAGCGTTTATTCTTTTATGCCGTGTAAGTTTCAATCCTGCCACAGCACGACTTCGCCACAGTCAAGCGATTCCTGCACCAGGATGATCCTCTGATTGCGTGAGCCCCGAAACTGCAGGCTGATGTCTTTTTGTGCAAGAATAAATTCACCATCCACGAGTACGTCTATATAAGACAGAAACTCTTTCATTTCTTCCCACCGTGCACAGAATCGGTTCACGATATCTTCTTCGAACCGATATCCCGAATAGCACCAGATATTCTTCCCGGGATATCTTTTTTTAACCTCTCTGAGAAGCGGAAGCAATGCCTGCCAGTTCCCATCCTCCAGCGGCTCCCCGCCAAGGAGTGTAAGGCCGGCGATATAATCCGGCTCCAGATCAGCAAGGATCTGCTCCTGCGCCTCTTCATCAAAGAACCTGCCATAAGCAAAATCCCATGTCATCTCATTAAAACATCCTGCACAGTGATGAGTGCAGCCGCTCACAAAAAGAGTCACCCTCACACCGGGACCATTGGCAATATCACAATTTTTAACCTCAGAATAATTCATATTATAAGTGAAGTACCCTCTCTTTAATCTCCTGCGTGCGCCCCTGGTTCCAGAACTGCGTTCCGATATACCCGCATGTTCTTCGTGCCACATTCATCTTATCCTGATCCGTGTTCCCACAGTTAGGACATCTCCAGACCAGTTTGCCATCCGCGTTCTCGACGATCTCTATCTCCCCGTGATAATCGCATTTCTGGCAGTAATCACTCTTCGTATTCAACTCCGCATACATAATATTGTCATAGATATACTGCATGAGAGACAATACCGCGTCCAGATTATTCTCCATATTGGGCACTTCCACATAACTGATGGCGCCGCCTGGCGACAGCTCCTGGAACTGGGATTCAAATTTCAGCTTCTCAAAGGCATTGATCTCTTCCGTCACATGTACATGGTAGCTGTTCGTAATATAATTCTTATCCGTCACTCCCTCGATCACACCAAAGCGTTTCTGCAGACACTTGGAAAACTTATAAGTCGTGGATTCAAGCGGCGTACCATACAGACTGAAATCTATATTGGTCTCCTCACGCCATTCCTTACAGGCATTGTTCAAATACTTCATGACTTTTAAGGCAAAAGGCGTACCCTCCGGATCCGTATGGCTGACACCTGTCATATACTTCGTACACTCACACAATCCCGCGTAACCAAGCGAAATGGTAGAGTAACCACCGTACAGGAGTTTATCGATCTTCTCCCCCTTCTTTAATCTGGCAAGCGCCCCATTCTGCCACAGGATCGGCGCCACATCAGAGGGTGTTCCTTTAAGTCTGTTATGTCGGCACATGAGCGCACGCCTGCACAGATCAAGACGCTCATCCATGATCTCCCAGAAGCGCTTCATATCTCTGCCGGAAGAACATGCCACATCCACAAGATTCAATGTGACAACACCCTGGTTAAACCTTCCATAAAATTTTGGATTGTCATCTTCGTCATGGTACACCGTGAGGAAAGAACGGCATCCCATACAGGTATAACAGTTGCCGTCTTTCAACTTCTTCATGATCTTCTCTGATATATAATCCGGCACCATGCGTTTCGAAGTGCACTGCGCCGCCAGCTTGGTCAAATACCAATATTTAGTGCCCTCACGGACATTGTCTTCTTCCAGCACATATATTAATTTCGGAAATGCAGGAGTTATGTAAACTCCCTTTTCGTTTTTTACACCTACGATACGCTGGTTGAGCATTTCCTCGATGATCATCGCCAGATCATCCCGAAGCTGTCCCTCGGGCACCTCGTCAATGTACATGAACACCGTGATAAAAGGCGCCTGCCCGTTCGTCGTCATAAGCGTGATCACCTGATACTGAATGATCTGCACACCGCGCTTAATCTCATCCCTGACCCGTTTCTCAGCGATGACATTGATCTGCTCTTCACTTGCCTCAAGCCCGCTCTCTTCCATTTCTTTCCTGATCTCACGGCGGAACTTCTCACGGCTTACCTGTACAAAAGGCGCCAGATGGGACAGCGAAATACTCTGACCGCCATACTGACAGCTTGCAATCTGGGCAATACTCTGGGTCGCCACATTGCACGCCGTAGAAAAGCTCTTGGGCGTATCGATCATAGTCTCACTGACAACCGTTCCGTTCTGCAGCATATCCTCCAAATTGACCAGACAGCAGTTATGCATATGCTGTGCGAAATAATCCGCATCATGAAAATGTATGATACCCTGCTCATGGGCTTCTACGATATCCGGCGGCAGCAGAAAACGCTTCGTTATATCTTTGCTGACTTCTCCAGCCATATAATCACGCTGTACGCTGTTAACTGTCGGATTCTTATTGGAATTCTCCTGTTTTACTTCCTCATTATTACACTCAAGCAGACTTAAGATCTGCTCATCGGTAGAATTTGATTTCCTGACCAAAGCTCTCTTATAGCGATAGGTGATATAGTTTCTCGCCATTGTATATGCGCGGTACTTCATCAACTGGTTCTCCACCATGTCCTGAATTTCCTCCACGCTTGGAGAGCGTCTCATTTCTTCACAGTTCTTCGCTACTACTTCAGCAATCTCATCGATCTCTTCGTCCGTTAACTTGTCCTCTTCTTTGACACTGTTGTTTGCCTTACAGATTGCCGCTACGATCTTCTCCAAGTCAAAGGTCACTTCCGCGCCGCTTCTTTTAATAATCTTCATTTAACAATACCCACCCATCTTTCTAACTGACACTTACTACATTATATATGATACGCCCAACGCGCGTATACCATATATTGTATCATCGTTTTTATTGCTGTCAAGGTATTGTGTCTTATATTTTGATTTTTTATTCTCGAATGTTTGTTGCCGTGGATGTATATCTTCGTAACGCAGAACATTTTTTCTTTCAACTTTTCGTTACATTACGATGTAATGAAACGAACTATTTCATCCAAACCATATTACGACTGACTCGGTCGATCAAATCCAATTATAATATTTTCTCTTAAGTTCTCCAGCTTCGCTAATACATTTCTTACGTTTACTTCCCGCTCCATCCGTAATTTATGCAGCGTGCCATCCGCCGACTCCACCATCAGATAGGATTCCATCAGCAGAAACTCGCCGCTCTCTCCACTCTCCTGTCGCAGATAAGCTCTGACGATCTCCTTGTAAGCAAGATACCTGATCTTAATAAAGTAACGGAAAAAAAGATGTGCTTCTCCAAGCCGTGTTTCCCCAAAAGATTCTGCCGCCTTATATTCCCCTTTTAGCTGTTCCGGCGTGCCCTCGGCACTCCCAAGACACACAAACTTCATAACTGCCTCCTGTTGACAAAATAGAAATATGCCCCTCATACGATAGCTATGGATGCTTCCATGATCTACCATATAAGGGGCATATTGTACCTGAACTTTCCAAAGCTGGAAAAGGGACTTGAACCCTCGACCTACTGATTACGAATCAGTTGCGCTACCGACTGCGCTATTCCAGCATGTTCCTGCAACAAAAATTATTATACTGGCTAATCACTAATTTTGCAAGCTAAAAATGCAGAAAACGAAAGAAATTATTGATCGTGCATATGCACATCAATCTGCGGATAGGGAATTGCGATTCCCGCCGCATCCAGGGCATATTTAACCTGCTCTGTCAACCGCCATCTGCATTCCCAGTACTGCTCGTTAACTGCCCAGCACCGCACATTCAGATTTACACTGCTCTCTCCCAGCTCCTGCACGAATACCCTGATCTCTTTTTCCTGAAGAACCGCTTCATCCCTCGACAACACCTGCAGGATCGTCTCCCTCGCCGCGCGGATGTCAGCATCATAGGATATCCCTACGACAATATCCATTCTGCGCTCTCCCAAAGTACTCATATTCACGATACTGGAATTTGCCAGAGAACCATTGGGGATAATGACCACATGATTATCCGGCGTAACCAGTTTCGTATAAAACAGCTGAATTTCCTTGACTGTTCCCTCTTTGCCCTCACTGTCTACTTTAATATAGTCGTCAACCCGGAATGGTTTGAGCAGGAGGATCAATACCCCGCCGGCAAAATTAGACAGACTGCCCTGAATCGCGAGTCCGATCGCCACACCTGCAGAACCGAGCAGCGCTACCACACTGGCGGCATCCAGCCCAAACCCTGATGCGATCATAAACAACAGCAGCACATACAGCGTCACTTTAATAAAGGAATCCAGAAACTGCATAACGCCCATGTCAGCATTGCCCCGCTGCAGGGAACGTCGTACGATTCTTCTCACAAGCTTGATCACCTGTATGCCGACCAGTAAAAATACGAGCGCAAGCACTACCCGCATGCCAAAACGGAGCGCCTTATCCGGAAGCTGCTGCAGATAAGTCTGGATCAGTCCCATATCAATTTCTTCTGCTGCCGTATATTCTAATTCCATTCTTTTCTCCATTCCGAAAACCAGGCGCCCTGGCCGTCATTCTATCGTTTCTTCTTCTCTTCTGTCTGAGCTGCGGCGGCCTTGGATCTTGTCCTCTTAGCCGAAGACGGAGACACCTTGGCCTCTTGCTGTGCTTTCTCCTGCGCTGCCGTAATTTCCTGTAAATGTACAGCCGCTTCCTGTGCTTTCTTAAGCATCTCTTCTGCCACTTTCGCCCGCTCTCTGGCTTCCGCTGCGGCAAGCTTTGCCAATCGTTTTGCCTCAGCCGCCTCTCTGGCGATCGTATCCGCTTTCTCCTGCGCTGCCCTGCGCTCCTCAGCCTCTTGGGCTTTACGAAGCTCTTCGGCACGCACCCTTTCAATCTCTTCTTTTTCTTCTTTCGTGTATGGCGTATAGGAGAAAATGCAGATGGAAAGCGGCGCACTCACCATATCGATCGCATAGGGCTTGCCATCCCATTCTGTCTCTACAGTATTGCACACATCCTTGTTTACAATACCTTTGCCGCCATAAATCTTAGCATCCGTATTGATGATCTCTTTATATTTACCCTCATAAGGCACGCCTACGCGAAATGTCTGTTTTGCATTGGCAAAATTCGCCACAACAACAAGCGCCTCCTCCGGCTGTTTGGCCTTGCGCAGATAAGAAAGCATACATGCATTGGGGGTAATGCAGTTGATCCATTCAAACCCCTCCCAGGAAGTGTCCTTAGCATATAGCGCCGGCTTCGATGCATACAGTTTGTTCAGATCTGCAACCAGCCGGTTCAGCTTGGCGTGCTCATCCTGCTCTAACAGTTCCCACTCTACTTCCCTTGCTTCATTGAACTCATCATACTCGCCAATATCCTGCCCCATAAATATGAGCTTCTTGCCCGGATGAGTCATATGGTATGCATAAGTCAGCCGCATATTCGCAAACTGCTCCGCTCTTTCACCCGGCATCTTACCCAACAGCGTCGCCTTGCCGTGGACTACCTCGTCATGAGAGAACACAAGCATAAACTTCTCACTGTATGCATAGATCATGCTGAAAGTCAGATCATTGTGACGTCCCGAACGGAAATAAGGATCCGTCTTAATATAATTCAGGTAGTCATTCATAAATCCCATATTCCACTTCAGATCAAAGCCCAGGCCGTCATCCTCAAGGCTGCCGGTGATCTTTGGCCATGCTGTGGATTCCTCAGCAATCATAAGGACGCCGTCATTGCGCTTTTTCATAATGGAATTCAGATGCTTTAAGAATTCAACTGCTTCCAGATTCTCATTGCCGCCGTATATATTGGCAACCCATTCCCCGTCATTCTTGCCATAATCGAGATAAAGCATCGAAGCCACCGCATCAATCCGTATACCGTCGGCATGGTACTGCTCCACCCAGTACAACGCGTTTGCGATCAGATAGTTGCGGACTTCCGGCCTGCCGTAATTGTAGATCAGTGTGCCCCAATGGGGATGTGCACCCTGCCTCGGATCCTGATGTTCATACAGGCATGTGCCGTCGAAGCCTGACAGCCCGTAAGTGTCCCGCGGGAAGTGTGCCGGAACCCAATCCAGGATCACACCGATTCCCGCCTTATGCATCTCATTCATAAAATACATGAAATCCTGCGCATCACCATAACGGGCTGTGGGCGCATAATATCCGATGACCTGATATCCCCAGGAAGCATCGAAAGGATGCTCCATTACCGGCATCAGTTCCACATGCGTATATCCCATTTTCTTCACATATTCAATGATCCTGGGCGCCAGTTCGCGATAGTTATAGTACTCCCTGCCATCCTTCGGTTTTGCAAAAGATCCGAGATAAATTTCAAGCACATTCATGGGCTCGTCTTCTGACTGCAGTTTGGAGCGGTTCTTCATCCACTTACCGTCTTCCCACTGAAAGCCCTCGATTTCTCTGACAACAGATGCGCTGTCCGGGCGAAGCTGCTGACCAAAAGCGTAGGGATCCGCTTTCATGAATGTCAGACCGCCCCTGGCCTTAACCTCGAACTTGTAACAGTCTCCCGCCTTAACGCCGGGCACAAACAGCTCAAAGATTCCGGAATCCCAGAGTCTCCTCATCTGATGCGCTCTGCCGTCCCAGCCATTGAAATCTCCCACCACACTGACACGCAGTGCATTGGGCGCCCACACAGCAAACAGGACTCCCTCCGTCCCCTCTATCTTCATCGGATGCGCTCCAAGCTTCTCATAGACCATGTAGTGAATCCCGGCATTAAATTTCTCCGTGTCTTCTTTCGTGATCTGAGGCGGATAATTATACGCATCCTTTACTTTCTTAAGGCTTCCGTTCTGTGCTTCCACGATATACTCATAATCCGGAATCTTCTTCCCCGGAAGCAGTACGGCAAAGTAACCTTCTTCGTCCGCCATCTCCATCTTATAGCTCTTATCCCCCTCTAAGGGCTGTAAACGCACGCTTTTTGCTCCCGGCTGAAATGTCTGTACGAGCACGGAACTTCCCGTCACATGTGCGCCAAGCAGCGCATGTGGATTATCAGATTCCGAATATACAATTCCCTCGATCTCCGGCCAGTTCATCAACTTATATAATCTTTTATTCATATTTCCTCCATTCTGCCCTGAACAGATGTCAGAGGCATCGATTCCATTCACTGCCGCATTCCTTTACGGTTCAATCCGGTGGATCAACAGCCCGCTCCTGAGCTTAGGTTCAAACCATGTAGATTTGGGCGGCATAAGTCTGCCGGCATCGGACACGGCAAACAACTCATGAATATCTGTAGGATACATGGCAAATGCCACCTGCGCATCCTTATGTACCCGCCTTACCAGTTCGTCCAATCCCCTGATACCGCCTACAAAATCTATCCGATCATCCACCTTGGGATCCACAATACCAAGTACCGGCTCCAAAAGATCCTGCTGTAAGACCGCCACATCCAAATCTGCCGCCGGATCTCCGGTATAGCGGCTATCCCTGATCCGTACGCGATACCAGATATGTCCCAGATACATGCCGATCTCACCTTTACGCTGCGGTCTGTACGGCTCCGTTCCCATCGGCTCAACCTCAAAATCCTGTCTGATCCGCTCTATAAACTCCGACTCGGAATAACCGTTAAGAGACTTGACCACACGATTATAATCCATGATCATCAACTGATCATCCGGAAAAAGTACGGACAGAAAATAATTGAATTCCTCCCTGCCCGAATATCCCTGGTGGGCCTCCCGCCGCATCTGTGAAACCCGCACTGCCGAAGCGCATCTGTGGTGTCCGTCCGCAATGTAGACCGACTCAACCTGCTCAAATTCCCGCCGGACACATTCCACATCTTCCACATCATCCATCACCCACAACCGATGCACGATGCCGTCATCCGCCGTAAAATCATAGACCGGCTGACCGGCCATCACCTTGCGGATTCTTGCCTCGATCTCTTCACGCCTGCGATATGCCAAAAAGATCGGTCCTGTCTGAGCGCTGCACACATCTACATGCCGAATCCGGTCCGCCTCCTTATCGGCTCTTGTATTCTCATGTTTCTTAATAACCTGATTCTCATAGTCTTCCACAAAAGCACAGGCGCCGATCCCTGTCTGAGAGCGCCCATTCATCACCAGCTCATACACGTAATAGGCTTCCCGCTCCTCCTGGATCAAAGAACCGTCCCGCAGCATATCCTCCAACAGCTCCCGCGCTTTCTCATAAACCTCAGGCGCATACATATCATAGTCTTGTGGAAACTGTGTCTCCGGTCTGTCGATCCGCAAAAATGTATAAGCGTCGCCTCTGACTTTCTCATATGCCTCCTGTCTGCTGTACACATCATATGGCAGCGCCGCAATACGGTCCGCCAGATCTTCTCTCGGCCTTACTGCCCGAAAAGGATTTATGGTCGCCATCTTATCTCCTGTTCTGATACGTTATTTTATAATCATATAGATTTATTTTAGCAAATAAGCCTATACAGCACAAGCATGAAGTGATAAAATATGAAATGCATAAGGTATCAGGGTTGATGTGTGAATCTCTGCCGTGATCTGCATCAGACGATGATACGAAGCATATCAAACAGCAAAGGAAGTGTGATCATGACTCCGGAAAACAAAGAAATATTAGACCGCATCAATGCTTATGCCGAGACAGCATTGGAAAACATTGACCCGCAAAAGACAAGAATCTCTTTTCAGCTAGAGGCATTAAAGCCCATCATGCAGGAGATCGCCGATGAGAAAAACATGTCCATAGAAGATGTGTTCATTCTTTATATGGATCTTGCAAGCGAAGCTTCCGTGGAGGCTGAGAACCAGCTGCAGGCGACATTGGATGAAGACGAGAGAGCCGACTTCTCTAAGATTGCCAACCGGCTAAGCTGATATAAATGACAAAGACCAGAATAAACAGAAAAGATGGAAAAGCGACAGTCTGTCTGTCCTCTCCCATCTTTTTCTATCATGGTTATTATTTGATTACTCTTTCTGCTTTCTACCGGTTCTCTTTCTCACCGCTCTACTTTACAACTCTCACTCTGAACACTCCATTGATCGACTGCAGTTTCTGAATGATCTCCTCGGAAGCCGGCGTCTCGATATCCAGCATGGTATAGGCCACCTCACCCTTGGACTTGTTCGTCATATCCGTGATATTGATTCCGATATCACCAAAGCACGCCGTAAATTTCGTGATCATATTCGCGATATTCTTGTGGAAGATTGCCACACGTCCTGCCTGCGCACAGATTCCCATATCGCATTTGGGATAGTTCACACTGTTAACGATATTACCGTTTTCCAGATAATCCTTAAGTTCCTTGACTGCCATCACCGCACAGTTATCCTCGGATTCTTCCGTGGAAGCTCCCAGATGCGGAATGACGATACAGCCCTCTTTGCCTGCCGTCGTACTGTTGGGGAAATCAGATACATATTTACGTACTTTTCCCTCTTTGATTCCCTCCAGAACCGCGCTCTCATCCACAAGAAGATCTCTTGCAAAGTTCAACAGGATCACACCGTCTTTCATCTTGTCAATGGCGTCCTTATTGATCATTCCTTTAGTTGCATCCATGAGGGGAACATGAATCGTGATCAGATCGCACTCTTCATAGATTTCCTCCACATTCAGCACATGCTTGACATCACGGCTTAAGTTCCACGCTGCGTCCACGGACACATAGGGATCGTATCCGTACACTTCCATACCAAGATGTTTCGCAACATTGGCTACTCTGACGCCGATTGCTCCCAAACCGATAATGCCTAATTTCTTGCCCTCGATTTCCGTGCCTGCGAAATTTTTCTTCGCTTTCTCGGCTGCTTTCCCTACATTTTCATCATTCTGATTGTCCTTGACCCATTCAATACCGCCAACCACATCACGGGACGCAAGCAGCATGCCTGCGATCACCAGTTCTTTTACACCGTTGGCGTTAGCGCCCGGCGTGTTGAATACAACGATACCCTTTTCAGCGCATTTATCCAGCGGAATATTGTTGACGCCTGCCCCTGCTCTGGCGATCGCAAGCAGATTATCCGGCAGCTCCATATCATGCATGGCGGCGCTTCTGACCAGAATACCGTCCGCCTCTTCCAACTGATCCGTCTTCACATACTGACCGCTGAATTTCTCAAGACCAACTTCCGCGATCGGATTTAAACAATGATACTTAAACATCCGTATATCCTCTTTTCTATCCAATATTATATATTTCTTACAGTGCCCGCATATCCTTTACTTTCAAATATCCTGCGCATGCTTCTCTTCAAACTCTTTCATGAAAGCGACAAGTTTCTCCACACCCTCGACCGGCATAGCATTATATATGCTGGCTCTCATACCGCCTACGCTGCGGTGTCCTTTCAGGTTCACAAATCCTGCCGCTGTCGCCTCCTTGATAAATGCAGCATCCAGCTCTTCATTCCCCGTCACGAAAGGCACATTCATCAGGGAACGATCTTCTTTTCTGACAGTGCCCTTGAACAGCCTGCTCTCATCCAGAAAATCATACAGGATCCTGGCTTTCTTCTCATTGGTCTCTTTCATTGCCTCAAGGCCGCCGTTTTTCAACAGCCACTTAAACACCTTGCCACAGATATAGATTCCATAGCTGGGCGGCGTATTGTACAGCGAATCATTATCCGCATGTACTTTATATTTCATCATGGTTGGCGTGCCTGGCAGCACGTCATCTGTGAGCAGATCTTCTCTGATAATAACTACCTGCGTACCGGCAGGGCCTACATTCTTCTGCACGCCTGCGTAAACCATACCATATTTCGATATATCCATCGGCTCTGATAAGAAGCAGGAAGATACGTCGGCAACGAGAATCTTTCCTTTCGTATCAGGCAGTTTATGAAATTTGGTCCCGTAAATCGTATTATTCTCACATATGTACACATAATCCATATCGTCCGTGATCGGAAGATCGGAACAGTCCGGGATATAGGAGAAAGTCTCATCCGCTGAAGAAGCCAGCTCCACCGCTTCTCCATAGATCTTAGCCTCCGCAAACGCTTTCTTAGCCCACTGTCCGGTCAGGATATAGCCCGCTTTACGATTTTTCATCAGATTCATGGGAACAGATGCAAAAATCAGGCTCGCACCGCCCTGCAAAAACAGGACTTTATACTGATCCGGAATGTTAAGAAGCGTCCTCAGATCTGCCTCGGCTTCTTTGATGATCGTATCATAAGCCTTAGACCGATGGCTCATCTCCATAACCGACATGCCGGTTCCTTTATAATCTAACATCTCTTCTGCTGCTTCCTGCAGGACTTCCTCAGGCAGTACAGCCGGACCTGCTGAAAAATTGTACACTCTAGCCACTTTGATCTCCTCCAATTTGTTTAAAATCCATCTCTCATAAGTTCTTCCAATATGCCCACGGTATCACGCACAAATGGCAACACCGTTTATTATTGTACGCTCTTCCTGCACTTTAGTCAATTACTACGTAAAATTTTGCAACGCGCGTTTTAATAGAACATAACCACCGGCGTACCTACTTCCACGGTTTCATATATTTCCACCATGGCATCTCTTGGAGTGTTGATGCATCCGTGGGAGCCGTTCGTCTGATAGATCGTACCGCCGTATTTGCTGCGCCAGGACGCATCATGGATCCCAATATTACCTTTGACCGGCATCCAGAAATCCACATGGGACGCATAGCCTGGTCCACGCAGGATCCGGTTTGTCTGCTTGAGGTAAACGTAATTCACACCGGATGGCGTACCCATTCTCCTGGAAGTGTTGCCTGTCACAATCGGAGTGGCAATTTTCTGTACGCCCTGCACGTAATAGTACATCATCTGTTTACCCATATCTATTTCCACATATGTATCACCGATATCGTTTCTGCCCTGTACCCATGCTTTCTGCGTATACTGCGGTTCATGAACCTCAGTCCTGCGGCCAAGAAAAGCTTCTGTCAGATACTCCACTTCCGCCTTTCGATCCAGTTGGTTGCCATAAGTACCACCCTCCACGGTCACCAACTCTCCCCTGGTCGCACGAAACTGCCGGCCTTTACCTACCGTATCGTACTCCTGCGCAAGCCAATCAATAAACTCCTGTACCGCATCCTCCCTCAGCTGCAGATCCCCGTCCTCATCCGTCTCGAAGCTGCCGTCCTCCGCCAGCATGATCCAGTCGCATACCACGGAAGCATTGACCGGAACCTGCTCATCTCCCATCTGATAGACGATGCCGCATTGCTGAAACCGATCCACTTTGTCCCACATGGCAAGCGTATCCTGCATGGGAACTGTCAGAGACAGATCCCGATAACAGCCCTCATCTTCGAGTGAAACTTCCGTTCTGGATTCCTCGATCGCGTTAATGATCGCATTCTGCGCTTCTTCCGCCTGTAAAACATCCGATCGTTCATTTAGCAGTTCATAGCCCTGATTCGTCTTGATGATCGCTACTCTGCGCGACTCATCGGAATGCTCTTTCTCCGCCTTAATAAAAGGAATCTGCGCAATCATCTGTTCAAGCGCCTGCCTGTCATAGCTCACCACCGGCGTCAGCTTCGTACTCTGTCCGTTGAGCAGGCTTTCGATCCACATCCAGGAATTCTGCTGCTTCTGGTAAATTTCCAACGCTCTGGCAAAATCAAACTGATATCCGATCTCGTCTGCCGCTATCATGTAGGAATTGCCATCCTTATCGTATACCGTAATTCCCTCATATGTAAAATCCCGCACCAGTTCTTCGTTTACTTCCATAATACTTCTTCCCGTACAATATACACCGTTGATCCATGTACCGTAGGCAAAAGCATTATGGTAGTAAATGGCCAGTCCGATGTATGTTCCCATCAGACTGACCAGAATAATGCACAATATAATGACTAAATGTTGTATCAACCTCTTCATAAGATGTATCCAACTTCCGTATTATTGATTTGCCATCTCCAGATCCTGCGCATCAAATGCCTCACTGATCGGAGCACCCGCCGGAACCATCGGAAATACCTTATCATCCTCCGGAATCATACAGTCTAACAGAACCGGTCTCTTCATGGCTATGGCTTTTTCCACTGCGGGAGCCACTTCCTCTTTCTTTGTCACCCGGATAGCTGCACATCCCAGGCCTTCGGCAACCTTACAGAAATCTACGCTGTCATTGAGCACAGTCTGAGAATACCGTTTGCCATAGAAAAGTGTCTGCCACTGACGCACCATGCCGAGCACATGATTATTGATCACCACTTGAATGATCGGTATATTATAACGGCTTGCCGTAGCAAGTTCGTTCATATTCATACGAAAACATCCGTCTCCTGCAATATTAATGCAGATTTTGTCCGGCTGTCCCATCTTCGCGCCAATGCAGGCGCCCAGACCATACCCCATAGTGCCCAGTCCACCGGATGTCAGCAGGGTACGTGGCATGGAATATTTATAGAACTGTGCCGCCCACATCTGATGCTGCCCCACATCTGTAGTGATCACCGCGCTGCCGCCTGTGATCCGGTCTATCTCTTCCATTATATACGGGCAGGACAGCGCCGGCTCCTCATAATGCAAAGGATATTTTTCTTTCAGCTGGGCAATATGCCCCATCCACTCTTCATGCTCCAACTGGCCTAACTGCGCGTTGAGCACAGAAAGCACTTCTTTCAGATCGCCTACAAGAGACACATCTGTCTTGATATTCTTATTAATCTCCGCCGCATCGATATCGATATGCAGCACTTTGGCATTCTCAGCAAACTTTTTCGGATTCCCCACCACACGATCGGAAAATCTCGCGCCCATGGCAATGAGCAGGTCGCACTCACTGACACCGAAATTGGAAGCTTTCGTACCGTGCATACCGATCATACCCGTATAGCGCGCATCATGTCCGTCACATACACCCTTACCCATCAGCGTATCACAGACAGGAGCGTCCAACCTTGCCGCAAACTCTCTCACTTCCTCATAGGCGCCGGAAATCACGGCTCCGCCTCCCACATAGATAAAAGGCTTGCTGGCATTTCTAAGAAGCGTCAGCGCTTCCTCCAGCTCTTCTTTGGTATAACGGGACTGCGTGTGGATCACCGCAGGTTCTTTTGGCTCAAATTCACAGGTATTAGCCGTCACATCCTTGGTAATATCCACCAAAACCGGTCCCGGCCTGCCGCTGCCTGCAATGGCAAACGCCTTGCGCAGCGTCTCCGCCAATATGTTGATATCTTTTACGATATAATTATGCTTCGTGATGGGCATCGTTACCCCTGCAATGTCCACCTCCTGAAAAGAATCTTTTCCGAGGGAGGGCAGTACTACATTACAGGTGATCGCCACCATGGGCACCGAATCCATATATGCTGTCGCAATGCCCGTCACAAGATTAGTCGCCCCCGGGCCGCTGGTAGCAAGGCACACACCCACTTTGCCCGTAGCTCTGGCATAACCGTCCGCCGCATGGGCAGCTCCCTGCTCATGAGAAGTCAATATATGATTTATTTCATCACTATGTTGGTATAACGCGTCATATACATTCAGGATCGTTCCACCCGGATAGCCGAACACGGTATCCACGCCCTGTTCTTTCAGGCATTCCACAACGATCTCCGCACCTGATAATATCATGTTTTCTTCCTCCTGCCTCTGGCTGATCCGGCATCCTCTCCTGACAGAAACCCGGATACATATTTATGGTTACTTCCTTGGAATCTCCAGAATCGCGCCCCGGTTGCCGCTTGTGACCATCTCGCGGTATCTTGCCAGATATCCGCTTGTCACTTCCGGCTGCCTGGGCTGCCATTTTTCTTTTCTTGCCGCCATCTCTTCATCAGACACTTTCACATCCAGCTTCATGTTCGGAATATCAATGCTGATAATATCTCCCTCTTCCACGAGCGCAATGGGGCCTCCCACCGCTGCTTCCGGTGATACATGTCCGATCGATGCGCCTCTGGAGGCGCCGGAGAATCTTCCATCCGTGATCAACGCCACGCTGGAACCAAGCCCCATACCTGCAATGGCGGAGGTAGGATTCAGCATTTCACGCATGCCCGGACCGCCTTTGGGCCCCTCATAGCGGATCACTACCACATCTCCTGCAACGATCTTGCCGCTCTTGATTGCTTCAATCGCATCTTCCTCACACTCAAACACTCTCGCCGGGCCCTCATGTACCATCATCTCTTCCACCACCGCGGAGCGCTTCACTACGCTGCCATCAGGCGCCAGATTCCCTTTCAGTACGGCAAGTCCGCCTGTTTTACTGTAAGGATTATCCACGGTACGGATGACCGCCGTATTCTTATTAACCGCATTCTTAATATTTTCACCAACACTCTTGCCTGTCACAGTCATGCAATCGGTATGCAAAAGCCCGATATCTGCCAGCTCCTTCATGACCGCATAGACGCCGCCGGCTTCATTCAGATCTTCCATATATGTCGGACCTGCCGGGGCAAGATGACACAGGTTAGGTGTTCTCTCACTGATCTCATTGGCATAGGCGATATCGAAGTCAAACCCGATCTCATGCGCAATAGCCGGAAGATGAAGCATCGAGTTCGTGGAACATCCAAGCGCCATGTCTACCGTCAACGCATTTAATACGGCGTCCCTGGTCATGATGTCCCTCGGTCTGATATTCTGCTCCAGAAGCTTCATGACTGCCATGCCCGCATGCTTCGCAAGCTTGATCCTCTCGGAATAGACTGCCGGAATCGTGCCGTTGCCGCCTAATCCCATGCCAAGCACTTCTGTCAGGCAGTTCATGGAATTCGCAGTATACATACCGGAACAGGAACCACAGGTAGGACATGTCTTTTCTTCATACTCCTGCAGTTCTTCATCACTCATAGTGCCTGCCGCGTGGGAACCCACTGCCTCAAACATGGAAGAAAGGCTCGTCTTCTGTCCGTGCACATGTCCTGCCAGCATCGGTCCACCCGATACAAACACCGTAGGAACATTGATGCGGGCCGCTGCCATCAAAAGACCCGGCACATTCTTATCACAGTTTGGCACCATAACAAGCGCGTCAAACTGGTGTGCCAACGCCATACATTCTGTGGAATCTGCGATGAGATCCCTCGTGACAAGGGAATATTTCATCCCAATATGTCCCATGGCTATACCATCGCATACCGCGATCGCAGGAAATACAACCGGCACGCCGCCTGCTTCGGCCACTCCCAACTTCACGGCATTCACGATCTTATCCAGATTCATGTGCCCCGGCACGATCTCATTATAGGAGCTGACAATACCGACCATCGGTTTTCTCATCTCTTCTTCCGTAAATCCAAGCGCATTGAATAAACTTCTGTGCGGCGCCTGCTGTACGCCCGCTTTCACGTTGTCACTTCTCATACTCATCTCTCCTGTCTTTTCTGTATCTACACTTCATTAGCTACATATATTTAACAATCTATCTATCTTTGCCACAAGCCGCATCATGCTGCCCCGCGGTTCGTATCAAACTATCACTGAAACAGGATGAATCTGTCATTCTCATAGACAGCTTCGCGTTTTTGCATCACACCGGACTCTGCAAACTGTTCCGGCGACAGATACAGCTTCCAATCATCGCCGCTCCAATCAATAACATCTGTATCATAATCCAACAGCAGATATTTGTCCGCCAGGATAACTTCTGCCTCCTCCGGTACTCTGGTAATTCGTTCCTCCCCGATCCCATATAAAAATAACAATAGATATTCCTGGTCACAGTCAGTCACACCGATTCTGCCTGCCCTCGTTAGGTCCACATGTTCATATGCATCCTCAATGGCGGCCTCCCTGCTGCTGTACTGTGCCCGGTAAGCAGGTGTACACAACAGGAATATACATAGAGCGCCGCAGACTGCACTGCCGACCGCTCCACTCTTTCCACACTTAGCCGTAACCGCGCTCATCTGTTCAGCCAGCTTCTGCCACAGCCAGGCTGCCGCAAATGCAGCCACTGCGCCTGCAAAAGAAAAAACTCTGTAATATGGCAGCGAACACATCACGACCAGCATGAGCGGAATACCTATTATACTGCATGTAAGATATATCTCTACGAAACACGTCCCGCCAATCCCATTGTGGCCGCTGCACGGCTCCTTTGGAGTCCGTATGTCTTCTTTGCATCTTCTTACAATTCCAACGATGGACAGGAACGCTGCGATGAGCAATACAGCCGCCAGCACCAAAGCGCCGCCAGCATAGTATCCGTTCAACAAATTGCGAAGCCACTGTGCAAATTTCTCGAGATAACCTGCTCTGCCCACACTCTGAATGTAGGGCGTCGCGAGCATATATTCAATGCCTGTCTTCACTGCGGTAAAAGGTGCGCGGCATATAACTGCCACATGTCCCATTCCATAAAAACCGCTGCCCTCTGTCTTTACAAGAAGATTAGAACCGATGGCCAGCCAGACTATGCCGTACAGCCCCACCGTACAGAATGCACTGATCAGAGAAGTGACCAAAAGCCTCACAAATCCCCTGCCATCCCGGTTCAAAAGAAGCGCCGCACCGCCTGCAAGACAGACTGGAATCACCACATACAGACTGCTTGGAATCGCATACAACGCCATCACAAGACTGAGCCCAAAGAGAATATGATCCACCGCTTTGATCCTGCCCTCTATCGCCATATGCCACAGCTCCCAAAGAGCTGTCAGATAGCAGAATGTAACAAGTGCATAGCCCCTGCCCTGTACCGCCAGCTGATTGACCGATCCCATCCCCGCATAGAGGAAGACCGGTATCAGCGCCATCCCGCGGGCAAGGCATTTTCTGCCGAGCCGAAAGATGAGGATCAGGCTCCCAAGACTACATAAACAGGATACACCACGCAGCGCTATCGCAGCATTTCCAAAAACACCCAGACACGCCGACAGGACCGAATATCCAATATGGTTATTGGGAAGCGGCCAGTGAATCGCCGCATAAACCGGCCCTCTGCTGATAAAGTAATAGTATGTGTACAATTCATCATACCAGGGAGTCAGTGCAAACATACGCCACCCATAGTAAACTGCCATTCCGGCAAGAAACAGGAGAAAAACAGTCGTCTCTTTATCAAATTTATATGCCTGGCACTTACCCTTGATCCAATCCATCCAACTTACCTGTCCTGATATGATTTCTTCTTTCCATATCCTAACTGCCGTTCCACTGCCGCATAATCTCCACTGCAGCGACAGGCCGTCAGATCTGCAGCCGGCAATACCGTTACCGAATCCGCTCTGCCAGCAGATCGCCCATCTTCCCACATCCTACCTGGGTACAGCCTTCGGACATAATGTCAACAGTACGGTATCCGTCACGCAGTACCTGTTTGACCGCCTGATCAATGGCATCCGCCTCGCGGTCAAGATCGAAGCTGTAACGCAGCATCATAGATGCCGACAAAACCGTTGCGATAGGATTTGCAATATCTTTGCCTGCAATATCCGGCGCCGAACCATGACTCGGCTCATACAGGCCAAACTTCGTATCATTCAGGGATGCCGATGCCAGCATGCCTATAGAACCGGTTACCATACTCGCCTCATCGGACAGGATATCACCAAACATGTTCTCTGTCAGAATAACATCAAACTGTGCCGGATCCTTAACAAGCTGCATTGCACAGTTATCCACCAGCATATGCTCTAAGGTCACCTCCGGGTAATCCCTGGCAACCTCCTCCACAATGCTGCGCCACAATCTGGAGGAAGCCAGTACGTTGGCCTTATCCACGCTGGTCACTTTCCTGCGCCTCTTCATAGCAATGTCAAATCCTCTGACAGCGATTCTCCTGATCTCATGTTCATCGTAAACCAGTGTATCGATGGCGCTTCTTACACCGTTTTCTTCTATCATTCTTTTTTCACCAAAGTACAGCCCGCCAGTGAGCTCACGCATGATCATCATATCAAAACCGGCTTTCGCTATCTCGTCTTTTAAAGGACACGCCCCCACCAGCTCATCATAGAGAACTGCCGGACGCAGATTAGCAAATAGATTCAACTCTTTTCTGATCGCAAGCAGCCCTGCTTCCGGACGCAGATTGGGTTCCAGCTTATACCATGGAGAAGTCGTCGTGTCTCCACCGATCGAACCCATTAGCACCGCATCTGCGCTCTTTGCCGTAGCGACCGCCTCTTTTGTCAACGGAACACCGTGCACGTCAATAGATGCACCGCCCATCAGAATATCCGTATAATGCATTGTATGCCCGTATTTCTCCGCCACGGCATCCAATACTTTCTTAGCCTCCGCAATAATCTCCGGTCCGATTCCGTCGCCCGGAATACATGTGATCTTCAAATCCATACGCTTTTCCTCACTCCTATGTCATTTATCGCAAAAATATCACTTATTTATCATAGTCTATTCTTATATAAATTTCAAGCAGAGTTTACCCCGTGACACATCCCTGCATGAAAGCAGACAGGCTATACACTTCCTCCCACCACTATCCCACAATACAAAAAAACGCACCGCCGTATCAAACGACAGTGCGCATATTTGTATTCTGTTTATGTCCATTCCCTGACGTAATATTAGTTAGCAGTAAATGATTTCTCTGCCAGCACATTGTCATCAGGATCTGTGTAACGCATGATTACCGTACAAGCGCCTTCTTCACCAACTACATCATCGAATTCCTTAACCTGCTCACTGAATGTATCACCCTGTTCCTCTAATGCGGCCTGAAGAGCTTCTGCCATACCGTCGACTATCATAGCGCTATCCTCGATCTTGATGATAACTGTAAACTCATTGCCCTTTACATCAAGAGCTACGGACATACCTTCAGTTTCCATGGATTTAAACATACCGTCAAGCATAGACTGTACTGTAGGATCGTTGTAGTAATCCTCTAAAGTCTCATAATCACCTGTAGATGCATCATCTGCTGCTTCCTCTTCCGCAGGTGCTTCTTCTGCCTCGGGTGCTTCTTCTGCCTCGGGTGCTTCTTCTGCCTCGGGTGCTTCTTCCTCTACCTCAGGAGCCGCTTCCTCTTCTGCCTCAGGAGCTGTTTCCTCTTCTGCTGCAGTCTCTGTCTCTGCTGTTTTGGAGTCATCAGAGCCGCCACATGCGGTAACAGACAAAGTAAGTGCCATAATTGCAGCACATGCAATCAATTTCAATGTTCTTCTTTTCATAATCCTGTTATCCTCCTTTTACCTCTATGGATATATTTTATCTCTGTGCTTTTATCTATTGCACAATTTGGCATTTTACAGGATATCGTTTTCTTTGTCAATAGCTCTATCTGCTTTTCGTATATGTGAACAAAAAAAGTTCTTTCTGTGAACATTTTGTGTCCTTTATGCCAATTAATTTCTCTTACCTTGCCACAGACTCAGTAAAACCGCGTAAATATATTATACGGACAGACCGTGTCTCAACTGAAGGGTTCCTGGTGCTAAACATACAAAAACCCGGATCACAATGACCCGGGTCAAAATACCGTTTATTCTATTCCGCATCAGATTTCTCAATCTGTGCCACCGCCGACTTCTGCATCGGAATACGGCAGTTTTTATTGCTTCCAAACTCCACGATGATCGTATCATCCGTAATATCGATCACGATACCGTAAAATCCGCTCGTCGTCAGTACGCAGTCTCCAACGCTCATATCCGCCAGCATCGCCGCCGTCCTCTTCTGCTCTTTCTTCTGCGGACGAATCGCGATAAAGTAGAAAATAGCTATCATGATGATCAGATAAGGAATCATGATCAGACTGCCTCCTGCAGAAGCCGCCGCCGCATCACCTGCTGTCAATAATATTCCCATATATTTTTCCTCCATAAATCATATGCATATTCGTGGTGTCCATAATCTGCCACCCCGTATGTTTACGCAATCTACTGCATATCATACACAAAATGAATCCAGAAAACAAGCCCTTTTCCAACATTCCTTAAAGAATTGTTGTCTGTGTATTCTTATTTCATCTGCATGCTGTCCAGCTTTCTTTTCTTATATGCTGCATATTCGCCCCGGTCAAGCGCCTCTCTGATTTCTTCCATCATTGTATTATAGAAATAGAGATTATGCAGGACACATAAACGCATGCCGAGCATCTCCTTAGCTTTCAGCAGATGTCTGATATAGGCTCTGGAATATCTCCTGCATGCCGGACACCCGCAGCCCTCTTCGATCGGTCTGTCGTCCAGCTCATACCTGGCGTTAAATAAGTTGAGCTTACCATAATTTGTATACAAATGACCATGCCGACCGTTTCTTGTTGGATACACACAATCGAAAAAGTCCACTCCACGTTCCACGGCTTCGAGTATGTTGGCCGGTGTTCCCACTCCCATAAGGTAAGTAGGCTTATTCTGCGGCAGATAAGGCACTGTCTCCTCAATCACATGGTACATCTGCTCATGGCTCTCTCCTACGGCCAGTCCACCAAGCGCATAACCATCACATAAAAGCTCCGATATTCTCTTAGCATGATCTATCCTGATATCATCAAAGATTGCCCCCTGATTAATTCCAAACAGAAGCTGCTTCTTATTGATCGTATCCTCCAGACCATTTAAACGGTCCATCTCTTTCCTGCAGCGTTCCAGCCATCTGGCCGTACGCGCCACAGAATTCTCCACATACCGTCTGTCCGCCACACTGGAGGGGCATTCATCAAAAGCCATCGCGATCGTGGACGCCAGATTGGACTGGATCCTCATACTCTCTTCCGGCCCCATGAATATTTTTCTTCCATCTACATGGGAATTAAAATAAACGCCCTCCTCCTTGATCTTCCGAAGACTTGCCAGCGAAAAAACCTGAAATCCTCCGGAGTCCGTCAGAATTGGCTTATGCCACGACATAAACTTATGTAAACCGCCAAGCTGTTTGATCACCTGATCCCCAGGACGTACATGCAGGTGATAAGTGTTAGACAATTCTACCTGCGTCTTAATACCCTCCAAATCCTCCGTGGAAACGGCTCCCTTGATGGCCGCTGCCGTTCCAACATTCATAAATACGGGCGTCTGAATCGTCCCGTGTACCGTTTCCAGCTGCGCCCGCTTTGCTCTTCCTTCTGTCTTTAATATCTTATACATTTCACAATCTGCCTGTTTCTTTCTATATATTGTATATCTGCCATATCTCTGACGGCTTTCTTTCATATTACAATGCACGCGGTCATAAATACTTATCCCAGAACTCCTCCAGGCAGATACCTTCTTCTTTCATGATCATAGCCGCCTCTCTTCCCACATAGCGGAAATGCCAAGGCTCATACTCTATACCCGTAATATGCTCCTTGCCCAACGGATAGCGAAGGTTAAATCCATATTCACAGCTATGCTCCGCAAGCCACTTGCCTGCCTCCGTATCTCCAAATCCAACCTCAAGATATGGATACGTATCACAGGCAATATCTAATGACAATCCAACCTGATGTTCACTGGAACCCGGTACCGTAACTGTCTGAGATGCTATCTTATAGGAATCCATATAGGACAATCCCTGTCCCATATAATTCTTTATCTTCTTATTAAAAAGAAACTCCTGCCTGTCCAAAGTCCTGTATGGAGACTGGATCAGCAGATTCACGCCGTCGTCCTTAGCTGCCTGCATCATAAGCAGCAGATCTTCAATAATACGCTCATCACACTGCATATTACCCTTGATCGCTTTGATCGTTCCCAACTTAAACTCATATCCCTCCGGAATCGGATGCTGTTTATTGATCAGCACAAGGCGCCAGTCAGAAGAATCAAACATATAGTCTTCCGGCAATTCATCAATCTGACCGCTTTCCGACTCGCTGCCCTGTGTCTGAAACTCTCCATGGCTCTCCAAAATATCTTCGAGCGTATAACCGTCCGCTCCGTCAAGCCCGGCTTCCACATCATATTCCGAATCCACCGTCTCGTCATCAAGCAGCGCCTGATGCTCCGGAGTCACTTCCATCTCCACTGCCAGCGTAACCGTAGAATCCTCCACAACGGCGCTGTATGTTTCCTGCGCTTTAATAAAACCTGTTTTCTCAGCAAAAACGGCAAAAGAAAAACTACAGCTATTCATAAAAAAGATAATTACAAATACGGCACTGGCATACCTCTTCGTATTCAGCACAAAATACCGGCCGATATGATATCCGCTCAAGATAACAGACATCACCGCCAGACTGGGATATTTCAACAGTTTATTCTTTTTTGCAATGTGAGTAAATTTAAATATAATTTTTTCCCGAAATGTCTTTTTCATCAGAGTCCTCAAATCTATTATGCTTTTGTGCCCCTATTTCATCATACTCCACTCTATTGAAACTGCCCCGGATTATATGTATCTGTTTAGTATAATAACACATAAAATTTATTTGTACAGTATTTTTATGTAAATCTCTAAATTTTTTTAAATTTTTATATATTTTTTGGCATTACCCATAAATGCGGGGTCTGCACATATATGCCATTCGCAAAAACATTCAGCCGCAAACTAATATAGTAAATATTTATTTCTTTCGTCTATTATGGTATACTTCGTATTGTCATGATAACACTGCATAGGATATTACACATAATTAAATTATAATTTTATATTTTGATTGTTATTTAATATATGCAAGTTATCCTGCATATATTTGTCTGAAAACTTCATAATTTTTCCATGTATATATTTAAATATCAGTCTTTTCCGAACAATATGTTCTGCATTCTGATAACTTTATCTATATAAATAACGGTTGAGAAGCATATTTTCTCTGCCTTAAATTTACACCAGATACCAAATACTGAACAAAGAAAGGATTATGATTATGGCAGGTTCATCTTACGGAAATATTTTTCGAATCACTACATGGGGGGAATCCCACGGTGAGGCATTGGGGGTTGTAGTTGACGGCTGCCCCGCGGGTCTTGCGCTAACCGCCGCCGATATACAGGCCTATCTTAACAGACGCAAACCCGGCCAGACCAAAATCTCCACTCCCCGTAAAGAAGACGATTCGGTGGAGATTCTGTCCGGCATCTTTGAAGACAAGACTACCGGCACACCAATTTCACTTGCAGTGCGCAACACTTCCCAACGCTCATCAGACTATGGCGAAATTGCGAACTACTATCGTCCCGGACATGCGGACTATACTTTCGATGCCAAATACGGTTTTCGGGATTACCGCGGCGGCGGACGCTCTTCGGGACGCGAGACTATCGGCCGTGTGGCCGCCGGCGCCATAGCTGCCAGACTTCTTCGTGAATTCGGTATAACGCTGACGGCATATACAAAATCCATCGGTCCCGTTCATATCGATCCGGCCAGATTCGATCCTCAGGCTATCGCCTCCACTCCTACATGCATGCCGGATGTGGAAGCATCTGCCCAGGCGGAAGCCTATCTTGCAGACTGTATGAAAAATTACGATTCTGCAGGCGGTGTGATCGAGTGTATCATAAGCGGCGTTCCTGCCGGGCTCGGTGATCCTGTTTTCGAAAAGCTGGATGCAAATCTCGCCAAAGCAGTCATGTCAATTGGTGCGGTCAAGGCCGTAGAAATCGGCAACGGTACACAAGCTGCCCTGCTCCACGGTTCTGAAAACAACGATGCATTCCGCATAAAGGACGGCCGTGTCACGAAAGTTTCCAACCATGCCGGCGGTATACTGGGCGGCATCAGCGATGGAGCCGAGATCGTTTTGCGGGCTTACATAAAACCTACCCCCTCCATCTTCTCATCTCAGGAGACGGTTAACAGGCAGGGAGAAAACATAGAAATTTCAATCAAAGGCCGTCATGATCCCATTATCGTTCCCCGCGCAGTGGTCGTTGTGGAATCCATGGCTGCTCTCACTATAGCGGACGCACTGCTCGTCAACGCAAGCTCTCGTCTGACACATTTAAAAAAGATATATGACAGATAATGTCATATATCTTTTTTTGTATATTATTGAGCGTTATTATATTTAATCATATTGCTTTCAATATCTGCTTTATCAGTTGGCACATACATTACAGCGCAGCCGTTCAGTTCATCAAATAACTGCTGATACAATATAATGTCTGTCCATTATACTCTACCCGTGACCAGCCATATGCCTCATTGATTCCCGTTCTGGTCACATATTCGCCATTGTGCAGTACGGCAGCGACACTGGCATCCGGATTTGTCACGCTCGGCAGCGTGCGCAGGTTGACCTCGATCTTTGCAGTCATCTGTTCATTGCAGTCCGTAAATCTGGTTTTTAACCCGTCGCCGCTTCCGGCTCCCTCCTGCGCAGGCGCCTGATAATTTAAATCCGTGGTCAAGTAACTGGACACTGCATACACAGTCTGTCCCTCATAGTTTAAGCGGGACCATCCGCTGCTGCTGACGCCGGTTCTCGTTACACTCTCACCATTTTTCAGAGTATAGACAACACTGCTGTCTTCTCCCTGGCTTGGAATATTTCTCAGATTTGTAGATTCTTTGGCCGTTACCGTCTCATTAACCTCGGTAAAGCTCATCAACGCCTCCACATCCGCATGCGCTTCTTCCGGCGCCTCCGAATCAAGTGCATCCGCGGTACCCTCATAGCCAAAATAAGCCACATTCACATCTACTGGTCTGGCAATTCCCGGTACCGTACCACGATTCGTATACTGCCACATAGCATGAGTACCTCCATAGGAAGATTTAGCTGTCTGCGGATAGGGCGCTGCCGGATACTGAGATACCCAGATACGGTAAGTTCCCTCTATCCTTGTCGTATCCCACTTCGCATTGCCGGACAATTCCCCCATGGATGCATAGAACATCGGAGTATATCCCCTGCTGTAGATCTGCTGCAAAAATGCGATCGCAATATCCGTACGCTGCCCATTAGTCAGGTTATACTGTGCACTGTCCGGTCTGTCAAATCCCTCGCAGTCATAAGCCACAGGATAAGTAATCTGGTATTGCGCAATATAATCTGCAACCCAATCAGCTTCTGCTATCGCTTCTTCCGCTGTAACCGCTGTGGAAAAGAAATATGCGCCAACCTTGATACCGTTCTTCTGCGCTTCCTGCATGTTGTATCTGGCATTGGTATCCTCACAGATTTCCCGCGTGGCATCAGCACGATACCCCACCCTTACCATGACAAAATCTATTCCCGACGAAGCAACCTGTGTCCAGTCAATGGTTCCCTGATATCTTGCCACATCAATACCAATCGTAACCTGATCCGTCTCCGCCGCATTGCCAGAAGATAAGAGCGCAGACACATCCACTTCCGTTCCCTGTTCCGTACTCATAGAATCAGTCTGGGGATCTTTCGACTCTGCCTCAGCGCCATCCTCCTTCTCCCCATTTTCTGCATTTTCCAAAGTATCCTGCTCTTCCTGTGGGGAATCCGGCCTCTGTTCCTCTATGCTTCCGTCTTCTGGCTCATCACCGGAATTCATATCCTCTGCACCCGGTTCTCCTGTATCCTCAACTCCTTCATCCTGCTGCTTTGTTATCACAGTATCCGTCGATACGGTTGTCTCTGTTTTCTTTCTGGTGACCACCGCCATCATAACGATTGTAATTGCAAGGAGCAAAACCATAACACCTGCAATGACAGGTACGATCCTGCCTGCCTTATGCCCCTCCAAGGAGCGGCGGCGCACATTACGAGTTCTGCGTCTGTCTTCGTAGTCATCTTCATACTCGTAATCGTTCTCATACACTTCACCACCATCATCCATATATTCGTATTCGTCATCAGACTCTTCATTCAAATCCATAAAGTCATCATCCAAATCACTCAATCTTTTCATTATGCTGCCACCACTTTCTCTGTCTCCTAGAAATTATCAAGAAGCTCCAGGTAGAAATCATTGTAATCTGTCCGCTCGTCTTTCATAAAATGAATTGCCGTCTTCGGATGCTGATTCAATATTCCCGTCAATAGATAAGGTACATCATATCCCCACACAACACCTGACTCGCGCAGCGGTACAATATGGTTTTCCACAAACTTAAGGATCGGATTGATCCTGTACTTGGGATTTTTCAAAAATCCAAGAAGCAGCTCGCTCGGACAATTTCCACAGCCGCGTCCCATTCCGCTTACCGTAGCATCCAGATAGCTGACACCCATGATCACGACTTCCGTCGTATTCGCAAAGGCAAGCTGCTGATTATTATGAGCATGTATTCCTACTTTCTTTCCATACTTTGCCGCCACCTCAAGATACATATCAGCCAGCCGTCTGGCCTGTTCCGGATAAAGGGAACCATAACTGTCTACCAGGTAGATCGTACCGACGCTGCTCTGTCCAAGAAGTTCCAGTGCCGCGCTGATATCTGTCTCATTGGATTTAGAGATTGCCATGATATTAACTGTCGTCTCATATCCTTTTCTCGTACAGTCTTCAATCAACTCAACTGCCGCCGGAATCGTATTAATATAAGTTGCAACTCTCACCAGATCGATCGGACTGTCTTTCTTGTTCAAGATATCTTTTCTGAAGTCGCAGCGCCCTACATCTGCCATGACGGCAATCTTCATGTCTGTTTTGTTATCTCCAACGACCGCACGGATGTCCTTATCATCACAGAATTTCCACTTGCCGAATTTATTCACATCAAACAGTTCTTTGGAGGCCTTATAGCCAAATTCCATGTAATCTACACCGGCCTTGATATTTGCATGGTACAGATCTTTGACAAATTCATCGGTAAAAAAGAAATCATTTACCAGCCCTCCATCCCGCAAAGTACAGTCAACCACCTTAATATCCGGTGCGTAAGACATCAGTGTTCTACCTTTTGCTCTCTTCTCCATGCCGCTTCCCTCTCTTATTCTACAACAATTTTCCTGAAACTCTTTTTCCCTTTTTTAACAATAAACTCCTCTGCTGCGATCATTTCCTTTGTGTAAGAGGTTTTGATATCAGCAACCTTTTCTCCTTTGACAGACACGCCTCCCTGCTCTACGGCACGACGGGCTTCAGAACGTGAAGCCGCCAGGCCAGCTGCCACCATAACGCCCAGAATGTCGATCTTACCCTCTGTAAATTTATCATCCGCAAGCACAGCCGTAGGCATGTTCTCCGAACTGCCGCCTCCCGCAAAAAGCGCTTTGGCAGCTTCCTGCGCTTTCTCTGCCTCTTCTTTCCCATGCACAAGATCTGTCAGCTCATAAGCGAGTATCTCTTTTGCCCTGTTCAGCTGGCTTCCCTCCCATTGGTCCATCTCATCAATCTGTTCAAGCGGAAGGAACGTCAGCATACGCAGACATTTGAGCACATCCGCATCAGCCACATTACGCCAGTATTGGTAGAATTCAAAAGGCGTCGTCTTATTGGGATCAAGCCATACCGCCCCTCTCTGGGTCTTACCCATCTTCTTACCCTCGGAATTCATCAACAACGTAATCGTCATTGCATAAGCGTCTTTGCCAAGTTTACGCCGGATCAGATCCGTGCCTCCCAACATATTGCTCCACTGATCATCCCCGCCAAACTGCATATTGCATCCGTATCTCTCATATAACTGCATGAAGTCGTAGCTCTGCATGATCATATAATTAAACTCCAGGAAACTCAGCCCCTTTTCCATCCTCTGTTTATAGCATTCTGCGCGGAGCATATTATTGACGCTGAAGCACGCCCCCACATCACGGATAAATTCCACATAATTCAAATCAAGCAGCCAGTCGGCATTGTTGACCATCATCGCTTTGCCCTCAGTAAAGTCGATAAAGCGGCTCATCTGTTTCTTAAAGCATTCGCAGTTATGCTCGATCGTCTCCTTAGTCATCATTGTACGCATGTCGCTTCTGCCGGAGGGATCACCGATCATAGCCGTACCGCCGCCAATTAAGGCGATCGGCTTATTACCCGCCTCCTGCAGTCTCTTCATAAGGCACAGCGCCATGAAATGTCCCACGTGCAGACTATCTGCCGTTGGATCAAATCCGATATAGAAAACAGCCTTGCCTGTATTGATCAAATCACGGATCTCATCAGCATCCGTAAGCTGCGCAAGAAGTCCTCTTGCCTGAAGTTCTTCATAGATTCCCATTGTTTTGTTTCCTTTCTCTTTCTGATTCATCTCTTCCTGATTCACGCAAAAAACCTCGTCCTATGCATAACATAGGACGAGGTAAATCTCGTGGTACCACCTAATTTCACAGACAGCTCACACTGCCTGTCTCACCAAGTACAAATCCGGAACATCCATTCCCTCATGATACTCTCCTGCTATAACGTGCATTCCCCGTCACCGCCTACTAAAGCCTTGCAGCCTATTCTGCCGTGAAGCTCCAAGATGTATTCATAAAAAATTTCCCGCGCGCCTCTCATCAACCGGCTGCTTTCTGTGCGTTCCATAATTTACTACTTGTTCTTATCAACGCCTGATTTATTCTTATTGTTTATAATTTATACGAATCCGCTTGTTTTGTCAACCGTTAATTCCTACTTTTCTCCGCTTTACCTGCTCGCTATCATATCATTCAGGATTATTTTGACCTGATGGAAATCAAACATGTCATAGGCCTCCTTTAATTTCCGCATCTGCTCATTGTCCTGCGGACCAAAATTCCTGGAAGCCATTTCCGGGATCACTTCATCTGTCACTTTCAAATTCATCTTATCCAGTTCCGTCTTGAGATCTCCCAACATCTTTGCAGTCAGCTCCTCCTGTTCTTTTTCCTCCGCACTCTGCACAGACTCTTCTTTCGGAAAACGATCAATGCTGATCAGATATCTCTTGACCTCTTCGAGAATCTCTCTGAATTTATCCAGATATCCGCCAAATTTACGGTTGATTGCCGTCACATCACCTGTTTTACCGTCAGATTCCAGTTCCTTAAACAGCGCCGACACTTCCATAGCTCCTATGCTTGCACTGGAGCTTTTGATTCCATGTACATCTGTCGTAAACAACTGAATATTTCCGGTTTCCAAAAGCCCGGGCAGCACATCCAGATATTTTAACCCCTCCATATAGTATGTATTCAGTATAGCCGCATAGGCATCCTTGTTGAATCCGATATTCAGCAGTCCTTTATCCGTATTCAACCCGCCCGCCGGTTTCTGATCCTGCGCCGCCTGCTGTACCCTCGTCTGGTCACGCTCCGCCTCATCTCCTGCATCCTTGTTCTTGACGCGCTCGATCAATTCCTCTGGCAAAAATTCCAAAAGACACTGCTCCAGGTATCTCCTTTTGATCGGCTTTGCCAGATATTCCTGAAACCCTAACTCCAGCATCTCTTCCCTGACATTTGCACCATTTTGAGCCGTCAGGGCAACAAACGGCAGCTCTTTATAATACCGCTCCTCCTTGGAGCGTATCCGCCTAAGCACCTCGTCACCGCCCATACCTGGCATGACCATATCCATCAATACGAGATCATAATTCTCACTCTCCATCTTCCTGATACTGTCTTCCCCGCTGGTAGCCACTGCGATATCAATGCCATACTTCCCAAAAAAACCGGCCGCGACTTTCAGGTTCACCGCATTGTCATCCACCACCAGAACTTTTGCGTTTCTGGCCGTGAATGTCTCTTCCAGATTGCTTTTCCTGTAATCTTCCTTTTTCCATTTATGGTTCAGCACCGTAGATACCGTAATACAGGAGAAAGGCTGATGGATCAGACGACATTTTCCAAAGTCACCATATACCGCACCATACTCCGCCACAACATAAGTATACTCTTCACACTGATACAAAGAGATAATGTTTGCCAGGTTTTTGTACACTCTGTCAGGCACAAAAATAAAATCAAAATGTTTGTCCTGCACCGCCCTGTCAAATCCATAATAGTTGCGGCTATACACAGGCCTGACCCCGAATGTCTCCATGATATCCTGCCATTTCGCTATACTGGCATCATTATCCGCATAGATGAGCACATCAGGTTTCTTCTTGTCCTCCAGACGGATCATCGGCTCGGCATCCACGATCTTTTGACAGAATGTAAATGTAGTGGATAATCCGATTCCCTGAATACTCTCTACCTTGATATCTCCCTGCATCATAGACAGCAGTTCTTTACAGATCGTGAACTTGAGTCCCACTCCTTTCAGATTGCTGGACTGTCTGGAATCATAAGTATCATACATCCCAAAAAGCGACTGTATGTCTATCTGTGAAAGTCCCTTACCGGTATCCGCGACCATGCACCGAAACAGCGCCGTACCTGTCTCCATATTCTTATCACACATAACCTCAAGCACGACTCTTCCGCTGGCTGTAAATTCAATGGAAATAAACAGCAGATACAGAAAAATCTGCCGGATAGTAACGCTGTCTCCCAATAACAGCTTAGGTATGTTGCCGTCGATCCTGATATCCAGATACAATTTCTTTTTCTGCAGCTCTTCTGAAACAGTCCGTATGATCCCTTTGACCAGTTTTTCAAAACTGTATGTATCCTCGAGCAGATGCATCTCCCCTGCGTCAATTCTGGCATACGTTAACACATCGTCGATGATCGCAAGCAGATCATAGGCAGCACTTCTGATCGTATTTACATCACTTCTTGTCTCGTCATCCTGCTCCCCTTTTAACATAATTTCCGACAGATTGATAATGGAATTCATAGGAGTCCTGATCTCGTAGGACATGTTTGTCAAAAATTGCCGTTTTGCTTCTCCCGCACGCTCGATCTTACGGCTGCTGCGCTGTATCTTCCACTGTTGACGCAAATAGAATTTCTCCTGGATGTAGATCAACATGATAATGAAAAATGCCGTTCCAATGAAGCTGATGGCAAGATCCGAGAAGTGAAATGTTTGGTTTACATAAATCAAATCGTTTCCCTGGGTAAAAAAGACATCACTGTACAAAAAGCAGCATTCAAAAGCAAACAGTGTGAGAACGATCAGAAAGAGCAATCCCTCAAAAACAGAATATATGATGATCATGCTCGCCACGAACCACATGACTGCCACACAATACGCCACATTTCCCAGCCTTAGAATCATGGGAATTGCAATGCCGTCCAACAAAAACAGTGTCAGAACAGCAGTCAGTTTATGTTTGCGATAACGCAGATTGAAAAACAGAAGAATGCCGCCTCCCACAATGATCAGAATCATTGGCGCCGCCAACCGTTCTATATCGCCCGCCCATATGGCAACCGGCAAAACGATAGCGCTATCAACTATGACCATAGCAAGAAACAGATTCAGATTAAATTCCGCCAGTTTCAATCCTGTCAGCCGTTCTTCCAAGATACGCTTCACCTTATACTTCATAGACTTCCCCACTCACAAACAATCAATTGGCTCAATCGGCCTTATTTTTTCCGATCCGCCGTGTTTATAATCTTTTTTTCCGGCAAAAAAGTTCTTAAGACTTTCTCAAATTTGTCCCTCTCGATCGGCTTTGATATGTATTCGTCAAATCCTGCATCCAAAAACATGTCTCTGGCTCCGCTGACTGCATTGGCCGTAAGCGCCACAACGGGCACCTGCTTCAGCCAGGGATTTTCCATTCCCCGAATATTTTTCAGAGTATCGATACCGTCCATCTCCGGCATCATATAGTCCAGAAAGATCAGATCCACCTGCTCTTCCTGCAGCATCGTAAGACATTCCTTGCCGCTGACCGCCACAAGCACCTGTGCCTGATAGCGGTTCAAAAAGCTTGTGGCCACTTCCAGATTCACCATGTTATCATCCACGACCATAACCCTTGCCTCCGGACAGACAAAACCGCCTCTGTATCCGATATGGCGTATGGTACTGTTCTGTCTGCCGCTAAGCAGCGCATCCAGATTCAGACAGTTGACCGGCCTGTCAAAAGTCGTTCTGATCAGCATATTCTCATAAGTCCTTATACCGGAACCGATCAAAATGACGGACTGGGGATCCAATAACTGCTCCAGTCTGTCTTTCATACCGTCATACCGCTCCATGGCTATCATCAGATGCGTATAGCTCTGATCCACACACTCTTTCAAAAACGCCTCATTAGACAACGCCTGACAGAATTCCACCCCCATAGCGCGCAGTGTTTGGGCAAACGCATCGCCCTGCAAAGCAGAATTCTCAAAAAATAGAACCCGCAAATTCCCATGCGAAGATTTGTCCACCAACGGATTGGCTGATAAACAGGTCTGAGGAATATCATAGGTATATCGTCTTTTGGTACGTTCCTCTTCCATATGCAGCCCACCGCCCATTAGCTGTACCAATCGATGCGTAAGAGGAATGACCGCCTCATCATAATCCTGATCCGCATAGTCATTGCGATACAGCCATTCTTTGTATGAATACCGGAATTCTCCCAAGGCGCATACCTCGATCCATAAACGGAGCTGCTCCCCGGCAAGATCTTCTTTCCAGATATGCAAATACACCTCTCCCTTTTCTAACGACTTTATAATGCCTGTCGTGGCGTTTAGCATAATCTGACGGATCATAGCTGCATCACCGCACAGCTGTGCCGGAAGATCAGGATCGATCTCCACGAACAGCTCTGTTTTGTAATCGGAAAAACGAACGGAAACCACATTGACCAGTTCATCACATATATCCCCTATATAGTAGGGCTTGCTGGAAACCGACAAGTCACTGTCGTCCAGTTTGGAAAAATCCATCAGCTCATTGGTAATGGACAAAAGCGCTTTACTGGAATTTGCCATATGAAAAGCGTTCTCCTTGATCTGGTCGTCTACATCCAGATCAAGAAGCAGTTCCGTAATTCCAAGGATTGCATTGAGCGGCGTTCTGATCTCATGGGAAACATTGACCAAAAACATATTTTTGGCATAGCTCAGCTGCTCCGCCTGCCGCTCCATTGCCGCGCTTCTGGCAGTCTCCCTTTGCAGGACACGGTTCCGGTAAGACACCAGTATACCGCATACCGTTCCTGTTAAAAACAGCGCTGTGATGATCCTGCCAAAAAGAATAACACTATAAGGCGTGCTCCCCTCCTGCACCGCCGCAGGCAGGGAAGAACGCCTAAGCATACTGTGTATACATATCAGGTCGATCACTACATTGATCATAATATAGATCATCGCCCACTTCTTCCGCAAAAGAATGAGAATAAACGCGATTCCCGTAAGGAAATATACCGGAAAGTCATATATCGCATAGGGAACAAGAAATGAAGTCAAGGGAATCAGCATAAAATGCATCAGGAACAGATACACCGCTGAAATCCATTTTGCCTGCATTCCTCTCTGCTCCGCATACATTGCGCACAGTGTCAGGAGCATTCCCAAAAAGAGCAGGCAGGGAACCCGCAGATCCAGCCGGAGCAGGATCGTAAAAAGCACAATAACAAAACATTCCAGAAGGCTGAGCGCCATAGCCACATGGAACAGCAGCACATCCACCGGCAGTTCCAAATCCAAATATTTCTCCAATCGTTGTTTCGCTGTCATAACCAATGACCCCTTTTACCTAACGTGCCACGCTTTCAATCTCACTTTCCACAGACAGAAACAAATCCACGATCGCCGGATCAAAATAAGTGAATTTCATAAACTTAATCTTCATGATCGCTTCCTGATGGCTTAAGGCCTTGACGCCTGCCGTAATACTGCGCAGATTGTCATAAGTATTGACCACCGCAAGGGCACGTGCCTCCACAGGGATGTTCTCACCCTCCAATCTGTCGGGATACCCCTTGCCGTCCCATCTCTCATGATGGCTGCGGCACATATTAAATGCATAATTCATAAAATTGTTCTCACCGGCACTAAGCTGCGTAACTTTAGAAAGAGTATCTGCCCCGAGCGTCGTGTGCGTCTTGACCGCCTCCCGCTCAAATTCGCTTTCATTGCCGTTCCTTACTTTATTCAAATATTGATCCACAATGCAGAGTTTGCCGATATCATGAATCTTCGATGCGAAACATATCGTAATACCGTCATCTGCCGTCAACGTATACTCCCCGCTTCTGATCATGGCGCTGATCAGCACATCCATATATTTCTCCACACGCCTTGCATGATCTCCACCGAACCCATCCCGTTTTGCCAGCAGATCAACAAACATTGCCACGATAGAATACTGAAGTTCCAGATTCTTTTTATTCTTATCCTGCACAATATTATTCAGAGACTTATTCATCTCCGCCAGTTTCCGGCGCTGTGCCAGAAGCTGTATCTGAATGTCCACACGCTTTTTAAGCAGATTGGCTGTGTAAGGCTTCTTGATATAATCTATCGCCCCCAGATTATAGCTTTCCATCTCCGTAGTATCATCATCCTGAGCCGTCAGGAAAACAATCGGGATGTTGACTAACTTCGGAATATTCTTCATCTCGGAGATCACCTGAAACCCGTTTACATTGGGCATATCTACATCCAGAAGCACCAGATCCGGGAGCTCCGGCATATCGTTTAAACATTCCAGCGCGGAAATACCTGAGGATACCGGAATCACCTCATACTCCTCCTCCAGTGTCTTCCTTGCCATGATTAAATTCGCCATGTTATCGTCTACGATCATTATTCGATACATAACCATCCCCCTTATCTCATCATAACGATATCTTCTTCATCCCAGGCGTCAAAACAACCCGTCCTGCCCTCTGCCAACAGACAGATCACTTATTTACCATAAGCTTGATCATCGCCTGATTCAATCCGTCCACAGTCAGCTTATACATCGGCAGAAGCGCTTTGATCGCCGTCTCCGCCTCCCTCCACGGCGCATGCCCTGGCGCCATCTTCGGATTGAGCCATACGATCTTCTTATAATGCCTTTTCATCAACATCAGCCACTCCATGCCGGATAACCCGCCGTTTGGTCCTCTGTAATTCCCTGTTGTGGAGTATAGTTCTTCCGGCGCCATCGCCGCGTCGCCCACGATGATCACTTTATAGTCGCTGTCCAGATTGCGGAACATCCACTCAGTCTCGATCCAGTCTCCATTCTCGCATTCCGGTGTATTATACAGATTAGAATAAATACAATTGTGGAAGAAGTATGTCTTTACATCCTTATAGTGATTGGATTTGTGTATGGAATGAAACAGTTCGTTGAGCAGTGTCGTATAGGGAATCATGGTTCCACCGGAATCCATCAGCAGCAAAAGCTTCACCGCATTCTTGCGGGGCTTCTCCATCACGATCTGCAGACAGCCTCCATTATTGCAGGTAGCATCCACCGTGCCGTTGATATCCAATTCCGTTTTTGGGATATCCAGCTTCGCAGAGAACTGGCGCAGCTTCCTGAGCGCCATCTGGAACTGCCTGTTATCCAGTACCTTATCATTCCGGAAATCACGGTATTTTCTGGCTCCCACTACCTGGAAAGCCGATTGATAGCCGGTTGTTCCTCCCACTCTGATACCGCCCATATTACCGCCCATATTACCGAATGACGTCTTACCCATGGTGCCGATCCAGTAGCTTCCTCCATTGTGCTCCTCGTTCTGATCACGCAGCCTGTCCTTAAAGTTGTTCTCCACATCATCTTTATCCATGGTAACCACTTCCTGGTTCATCTCATGGCGCATCTCTTCAAAGACTTCCTGCATCTCCGGCTTATCCAGCCAGCGCATCATATTCTTGCCGACCTCATTCTCCGACTGGATACCCTTAAACACCTCGTCAAAGGCCATATCAAACTTATCAAATTCCGTCTCCGACTTGACCAGTATCATGCGCGATACATAATAAAATTCCGTCAGGCTGCTATGACACAGTCCCTGCTGCAGCGCATCCTGCAGCGTCAGCCACTCGCCAAGAGACACGTCAAGTCCCTTATCTTTCAAAGTATAAAAAAATTTACTAAACATATGGAATCCTCACCGTCTTCACAGCATCAGAAATCTTTCTTGTTCCTGACCGTCTCAAGGTCCTCGTCTTTCTTCACCACAACGCCGATAAAGGGCAGCTCCGCACGCAGTCTGTCCGTAGGGATCCCGCCGATCTGCAGCGCATTGATCCAGTCGATCAGTTCCGACGTACTGGGTTTCTTGCGAATATCTTTCATGGAGCGGATCCAGTAGAAAACTTCCATCGCATCCTGCAGCAGTTTATCCTCAACATCCGGATAATGGGTCCTGACGATCTCTTCCATCAGATTCTGATCCGGGAAATCAATATAGTGGAAAATACATCTCCTGAGAAATGCGTCCGGCAGCTCTTTCTCTGCATTGGAAGTAATAATAACGATCGGCCTGTGTTTTGCCTTGATCGTTCTTTTGGTCTCATGAATATAGAATTCCATCTGATCCAGCTCCCAGAGCAGGTCATTGGGAAACTCCAGATCCGCCTTGTCGATCTCATCGATAAGCAGGATTACCTGCTCATCTGCCTCAAAAGCTTCTCCCAGTTTACCGAGTTTGATATAGTGTGCGATATCATCCACACCCGCCTCGCCAAACTGTCCGTCATACAATCTTTGAATGGTATCATACATATACAAACCATCCTGTGCCTTGGTGGTAGATTTGATATTCCATATGATCAGTTTCTTTCCCAGGGAATTAGCGACTGCCTGCGCGAGCATCGTCTTCCCCGTGCCCGGCTCCCCCTTTACAAGTAACGGCTTCTGCAATGCAATGGCGACGTTCACGCTCGCCAGTAACTGTTCTGATGCCACATAATCTGAAGTGCTGTTAAAACTCGTATTCTGTCCGCTCATACCATTAATCCTTTCCGGTTATTTGTTCACGCAGGCAATATGCCAAACGCCGTCTTCCTCTGCACTTTGGCCGTATTTGATCCATAACATTTCTTGCCTATCTATTAGATTTATGTTACGATATTTCAAGTGCAAAAGCAAGAATTTGTTACAGAGAGGAAACCAAATCCATGATACAAAATGATAAGAAACAGACAAGCCTGTCTTTTGAGGTATTCCCTCCAAAGAAAGACGAAGAATTTGAAAATGTATACCAGATCCTGCGTCAGCTTTCCAAGCTGCAGCCGGATTTCATCAGCTGTACCTACGGCGCCGGCGGCTCCCGGGCAGGCAAAACGATCGAGATCACATCTTTTATCCAAAAAGAGCTTCATATAGATGCCGTTGCGCACATTACCTGCGTGGGATTTACAACAGACGATTTGGAAAAGAACTGCGCCGCCCTGAAAGAAGCCGGCGTAAGCCATGTTCTGGCGCTTCGCGGCGACAGGCCCCAATCCATGACGGATGAACAGTTTAACAGACGGGAATTCCACTACGCCACCAATCTTGTGCAATATCTGAAATCGCACACCGATCTGTGCGTTCACGGCGCGTGCTATCCTGAGAAACACTTCGAATCCCCAAGCCTTGAGGAAGATTTGCGTCACCTGAAAGAAAAAGTAGATGCGGGCGTGACTTCCCTCATCTCCCAGATGTTTTTTGACAATGAATATTTCTATCGTTTTCTGGACAAGGCACGCGGCATGGGCATTCATGTTCCGATTCATGCGGGAATCATGCCCATTACCACGGCCAAACAACTTGGAACAACCGTATCGCTCTCCGGCTCCAGCGTCCCTAAGGAACTAGCGGATATCATCGCCACCTACGGCGATGACAAAGAGGATATGCGCAAAGCCGGTATCGACTATGCGGTGCGCCAGATCAGGGATCTGAAAGAACACGGCGTGGACGGCCTCCATATCTATTCCATGAACAAGATAAAAACAACTACGGAAATATGCAGTCTTATATAGCTTCTTCCCATGGAAGCAGCGGATTCTCAATTTTCTTATCCCGCAGCATCAGGTTCTTAACCGCCTCATCCGCAGGCTGAGAATCAAACAATACGGCATTGACCTGCTCGATTATGGGAATCTGCACGCCGTATTTCTGCGAAAGCCCCATTGCGGCTTTCGCGGAATACACACCCTCTACGACCATCTTTACTTCGTCCATGGCCTGTTCCATTGTATATCCCTTACCGATCAGAATACCTGCGCGTCGATTTCTGGAATGCATGGACGCACATGTGACGATCAGATCGCCGATTCCTGTCAGTCCGCAGAAAGTCTCAAATCTGCCGCCCATGGCTACACCCAGCCGGGCTATTTCCGTGATCCCTCTCGTGATCAGCGCTGCCTTGGTATTATCACCGTAGCCCAATCCGTCGGCAATACCTGCCGCCAGAGCTACCACATTCTTTAACGCCGCTCCCAGCTCTATCCCCAGCACATCCGGGCTGATATACACTCGGAACACCTCGTTCATAAATATATTCTGCAAATATTCGGCCGTCGCTTTCTTCTTCGCTCCCACAACGATCGTAGTCGGGATGCCGCGTCCTACTTCCTCCGCATGGGACGGACCGGACAAGACTGCTACCTCCGCCTGTGGAATCTCATCTTCTATGATCTGCGACAAGGTCATTAATGTCTTTTCCTCGATTCCCTTGGCTACATTGATGATAAGCTGTCCCTCCTGGATGTAGGGAGCCATATTATGGGAAGTGCTCCGTGTAAAAGGAGACGGTACCGCCAGCACCAACAAGTCTCTGCCTGTCACAGCAGCCTGCAGATCCGTGGTAAACTCCATGTCCTCCGGCAGTTTCACGCCGGGCAGCTTGTCTTTATGTTCCCGCTCAGTTCTAAGCATCTCAATCTCTGCTTCAATAACCGACCACACTGTTACATGATGTCCGTTCTTATGCAGAAGCAATGCCAGTGCGATTCCCCAGCTTCCGGCTCCTACTACACTGATATCAGCCATTTGTTTTCTCCTCCGTCTGCTCTTTGTTTTTGTGGCTCAGGTACGTCTTACGCTCCGTACCGCTAAGTAATCTCTTAATGTTTTCCCTGTGTTTATAATATGCCATAACCGTAAGCACGCCTGCGATCACGTACATCTCGACCAACAGCGTCTGAGACATACCGAATACTCCCATCTGCCCCAGTACGATAAGTTCAATCAGAAATCCCGCATATACGAGCAGTGAACCAAGAGAGACATAATGTGTCGTAAAGAATGCACCAAAGAACAGGATCACTCCCATGGGAATCAGATACGGGTGAAAAGAAAGAATCATGCCTGCCGTTGCCGCAATGCCCTTTCCACCCTTAAAATGAAGATAGAACGGAAAATTATGTCCAAGTATCGCACCCGTCGCCGCATAGATCTTAAGCAGGTACACCATGTCCGGATGCGTCTTTCCAAAAATCAGTCCCGCCACGACTATCGCCAGAATACATTTCACAATGTCACAAAGAAGCACAAGCAGCCCGGCTTTCGTGCCGAGCACCCGCATCGTATTGGTCGTACCGGCGTTGCCGCTTCCGTAGTCCCTGATATCGATCCCGTGCAGCTTCCCATAAATGTATGCCGTCTGGAACATACCAAATGCATACCCGATCACCAAACATATTATCCGTTCCACTTTTACCTGCCTTCCTTTCTTTCCCTGATGATGAACCTAAAAGGGGTTCCTCTGAATCCAAAAGTATCTCTGATCTGGTTCTCAAGGTATCTTGTGTATGAGAAATGCATCAGCTCCCTGTCATTGACAAACACGACAAACGTAGGCGGCTTTACCGCTGCCTGCGTGATATAATACAGCCGCAGCCTTTTACCTTTATCTGAGGGCGGCTGCTGCAGAGCCACAGCTTCCGCCATAATCTCATTGAGCACGCCTGTTGCCACACGCATGGAATGGTTCTCATTCACCACATCGATCATATCGTACAGCTTGTGCAGCCGCTGTCCGGTCACTGCCGAGATAAAAAGAATCTCCGCATAAGGCATGAAAGAAAGCACCTGTCTGACTTTCTGGGTAAACTCATTGACTGTTTTATTATCTTTCTCGACGGCATCCCACTTGTTTACCGCTATGATCGTCGCCTTGCCACGATCATGGGCAATACCCGCGATCTTGGCGTCCTGCTCCGTTACGCCCTCCGTGGCGTCGATCACCAGCACAACGATATCTGCCCGCTCCACTGCTGTAACCGTACGGATGATCATATACCGCTCCAGCTCTTCCTTGATCTTATTCTTCCGGCGAAGCCCCGCCGTGTCGATAAAGACATATTCTTTGCCGTTATGAGTGATTTCCGTGTCGATCGCATCCCGTGTGGTACCTGCTATGTCAGATACGATCAGCCTGTTCTCACCGATCAGTCTGTTGATAATAGAAGATTTGCCTACATTGGGTTTCCCTACAATAGCGACTTTGATTCTCTCATCCTCTTCTTCCTCCGCTGCTTCCTGATCGAAATGGGAGATTACCTCGTCCAGCATCTCGCCAAGTCCCATCTTGTTCACGGAAGAAATCGCAAAAGGCTCCCCGACTCCCAGATTATAGAATTCATAGACATCAGCCATATATTTATTGAAATTATCTACCTTATTGACTACAAGGATAACCGGTTTGTGAGCGCGCCGCAGCATATCCGCCACTTTGGAATCCGCGTCCACCAGGCCCTGCTTCACGTCTACCATAAACAGTATCACATCTGCCGTGTCAATAGCGATCTGCGCCTGTTCCCTCATCTGAGAGAGAATGATATCCTTACTGTCCGGCTCAATTCCTCCCGTATCGATCAGGGTAAACTTCCTGTCAAGCCAGGACACGTCCGCATAGATGCGGTCTCTCGTAATACCCGGTGTATCTTTGACTATCGATATATTTTCGCCTGCCAATGCGTTGAACAGCGTAGACTTCCCTACATTAGGCCTGCCTACGATCGCCACGATCGGTTTGGACTTATTCTTACTCATATATTCGCTCCATTTCGCGCTGTCATTCTGAAATGACCGCCTGCTGCCCGATACGCATAATGCGTATTCTAAGTTTAGTTATTTACCCAATACCGTATGCACAAAATCATACCCGCTTGATTTTACAATATCTACCTGTACTTGTAAAGCTTTTTCCACCTCTCCCACCGTCACATCGTCCAGAAAATAGTCCTCTCCGCTGCGCAGCACGTTCTGCGGAAGCAGTATTCTGTCTCCCAGTTCCCTGCCCTTAAGCTGCCCTATGATGTCCTGTCCTGTCAAAAGCCCCGACACCGTGATCCGTTCTCCGAAGAAATCGTTGGTAATCCCATAGACATGTATCGTAAGTCCCGCAAAATGCTCCGTCATCGTATTCGCCATATCCAGTATGAAAGGATAAGCAAGCCTGCCGGTTACAATGGACAATTCTCCCTGACACCCGGTATACTTGTCCCGCTGCGCTTCGACCTGCTCCATCGCTTCGGCAAATTCTTCCATCTGCAGTCTGAGCATTCCCACGCCATTCTCAAGCTGCAGATAACCGTCATATCTTTGTGCCTCCGGCAGTTCTTCTCCTGCCAATACATACCATTCATCGGACGCATGTACGAAATGTGTGCCATGTTCCTGATATATCTTATCCTGCCATCCGTGAATGCACCGCAGCACTTCTTTCGCATCCTCTTTGTCAAAAGGCTCCAGCGGATACAATCCCTCCCGATATCTGGACAATCCCACCGGCACCACAGATACGCTTTCCAGCCAGGGAAGATATGCCGTCAGATCCGAAATGCTTCTCTCCAGCTGTGCACCGTCATTAATCCCCTTGCACAATACGATCTGACCGTTCATGGTAATTCCAGCAGCATACAGCTTATCGACCTGCTTAAGAGCCTGCCCCGCAAACCGGTTATTCAGCATTTTACACCGCAGCTCCGGGTCCGTCGTCTGAAAAGAGATATTGATGGGCGACAGCCGGTATCGAATGATACGTTCCACATCCTCGTCCGACATGTTTGTCAGCGTCACATAGTTGCCCTGCAAAAAAGACAGACGGGAATCATCATCCTTAAAATAGAGCGTTTCCCGCATCCCCTCAGGCATCTGGTCAATAAAACAGAAAATACATTTATTATGACAGGAACGATAATCGTCCATCAGTCCATTCTCAAATACGATGCCAAGATCTTCGTCGTAATCCTTGTCTATCTCAAGCAGCCATTCTTCCCCATTGGATTTGCGAATCAGCACTTCGATATATTCATCCTGCGTCAGGTACTGATAGTCAAAAATATCCTCTATCCTGCTGCCGTTGATGGCAATCAGACAATCTCCCGCCTCAATTCCCAGTTCTTCCGCAATAGAACCTGTCTGTGTACTCTGAACGATATGTTGTGTCTTATCCAATTCCGGCCTCCTATTCCATGACTGTGCAGCATTGCACTGCTACGCTTTTCCTGTCCTGCAGGCACTGCGTACAGGCGATGACCGCCATTGGCTTTACGCCTCTTATTCTACTAGAATTTCCTTGACGTGTCACTAGCATAATGATATAAAATAAATGTCAACATAACTAGCTGCATACGGCATAAGGACCGGACTGTGACAGATCAGCCCGCTTAAGCCAATTACACAGGAGGTTATCATGCCTAATACAGAAGAACTGAAAAACGCCATGCCGGTGGCTCCGGTAAAGCTTCTCGTCACCAAATCAGCCTTACCATTGGCGCATAAAGTTAACAGTCATCTGGTAGATTTCCGTAAGAGTCTTGACAACAGTTTCAAGAAAGATCCTGCTTTTCATGGATATATGGAAGACGACTATATTGTGGAAGTTGAGTGTCCCCGTTTTGGAACCGGCGAAGCCAAAGGTGTTCTCTCAACCTCTGTCAGAGGAAAAGATGTCTTCATTCTGGCAGATGTCTGTAATCACAGTATCACCTATAAAATGAACGGTTATGTCAATCATATGTCGCCTGACGACCATTATCAGGATCTGAAGCGCATTATCTCTGCCATTAACGGCAAAGCGCATCGTGTCAATGTCATTATGCCCTTTCTCTACGAGGGAAGGCAGCATAAGAGAAACGGCAGGGAATCCCTGGACTGCGCCTATGCCATCAAAGAGCTTATGGATATGGGCGTTTCCAATTTCATCACCTTTGATGCCCATGACCCCAGAGTGCAGAATTCTGTTCCGATCAAGGGATTTGACAACTTCACTCCGCCCTATCAGTTCATAAGGTCCCTTTTGCGCACAGAGAAAGACCTGATCATAGACAAAGACCATACGATCGTCATCAGCCCGGATGAGGGCGCTCTGGACAGAGCAGTATATTTTGCAAACGTACTCGGTGTAGATGCAGGTATGTTCTATAAACGACGGGATTATTCCACCATCGTGGGCGGTAAGAATCCCATTGTAGCCCATGAATTCCTGGGCGCAAATATTGACGGTAAGGACGCCATCATCATTGATGATATGATATCCTCCGGCGGCAGTATGATAGACACCGCCAAACAGCTGAAGAAAATGAATGCCAAGCGCGTCTTTATCTGCTGCACTTTCGGTCTGTTCACCGATGGTCTGGATGCTTTCGACGAAGCCTATGAGAAATGTTATTTTGACAGGATCGTCACTACCAATCTCTGCTATCAGCCGCCTCTGCTCAAAGACAAGACATACTATGTCGAGGCGGATATGAGCAAATTTATTGCATCTATCATAGACTTCATGAATCACGACGCATCGATGGCCAATATCTATATGCCCACCGATAAGATTCATCAGGTGCTTTCCAAATATAACAACCGCGAAATGAGCGGACTCGACCTGTAATAGGATCATACGATCTGACATTATAAAAGACCCGTTTTTTATTCCAAACGGGTCTTTATCTTTCTACCTTTCCGCCAACGGGAAAATCATGATTATTTTAAATAAGTCGCCATCCAGCTGAATTTCGAAAGTACCCCTCTGGGCTTCCGTCAGATTCTTCGCGATAGATAATCCAAGTCCGCTGCCTTCCGTTGTTCTTGATTCGTCTCCCCTGATAAAACGTTCTGTCAGTTCATCCGGATTACAGTTGAGCGGCGAAGCGGATATATTCTTTATTGATATCGCAATATACTCTGCCTGCTCCGGCGCTCTGTCTATCGTCAGATAAACCCGTGTTCCCTCCATCGCATACTTGAATATATTGTTAAACAGATTCTCCATCACCCGCCAGATCCGGCGGCTGTCCGCCTCAATCACGGTATTTGGCACATTCACATTCATAACCGTAGTCAGATGCTTTTGTTCAAATTTTTCGGAGAATTCACCAATCGTCTGATTCATCAGCTCCGTTAAGTTAATCTTCTCGAAATGCAGGTTTATATTTCCGGAAGAAATCTTACTCGCCTCCACAAGATCGTCGGTGAGCTGTTTGAGTCTCTGGGATTTCTCATCAAGCACTCTGATGTAATTTTGCACTTTCTCATTGTCTACCTGTTCCCGCTTGATCAGATCCACATAGTTTATGATCGACGTAAGCGGCGTCTTAATGTCATGAGACACATTGGTGATAAGGTCAGCCTTCATACGCTCATCTTTCATGCTGATCTCCACGGCTTCTTTGATACCCTTGCCGATACTGTTGACAGAATGGGCAAGCGTCAGGTTATCCCCATGCAGATTATCTATCGATACCTGATGTTCTAACTGCCCCCCTGCGATCGTCTCTATACCCTTGACGATATCCTGCTGCTCTTTGGCGTTGCGGAATAACAGCTTGCCCACAAACAGATCAAGCGCTGCAGCTATACCAAGAGTCACCACCCTGCCAAACTGATTTCCGTAGCCAAAGCCAACGGCACACACAAACATTAACATGTTAAAAGCCAAAAACGCAGTATAGGGAACCCATGTCCTTAAAACTATATGCCCATTATCGTACACCTGCCAGGCAAACTTCCTGATCCTGTGCATCAGAATGCATACATAACTGTTCTTCCACAATGTTCTGGCCTTGATTCTTCTGACCAGACTGTAGTAAAAGAACATCGCGACAGCGTCCGCCATGAACACTCCTATCGCCAATACTGCAATAAACCACCACTCATAGATCATCCCGTCAGACAACGATACAATATCCGTCAATCTGATATTCGCCACTTCCGTCACAACGATCATGATCCAGAATGTCAGTATCAAAGCGCCCGCAGCAATAAGCATCGCCACTTCGGTAGGCACTTTGTCAAAAGACTGCAGCCGGATATAAGGTCTGCCCTCCTCATCAATGTCTCTGCCCGCCGCCATCGTCAGGTAAAACAGCAGTATCATATACAGGAAACCTGCCGCTACTGCCGCTGCAGCCCACTGCCAGAAATATGGCATGTAATTACGGAATCCTGCAGCGCCCTGCTGGAACATATCGTTAACCGGATATGTCGTATCCACACTGATCCATATCTTAACATTCTCCGGATAAGCATAGTCATAATTCTGCAGGATCTCCCTGATCGTCTCTTCCGAGATCGTGGTATTTGTCCGGTAATTCATCTCGGACGGACTGTAATAAATATATTTGCCTGTCTTACGCAAAAGCTCCTGTTCCGCCGCCTCATCGACGCATCCGGTCATGAACTCCGTAATATCTTCCAGTCCCTGCCCGCTCTCCAGATTGCTATAGATCTGCATATCCTCCCCGACCGTCTTCATGATCAAATACCGTACATTGGAATTGCGCGGATTATAGTACTCTCCATAATCCAGATATTCAGCATAGTTATAGGAAAGACTCTTGGCAGCATTCTGCACGTTATGGCACAGATCATAGTAGATATCCCAATTTGATACATACTCCTCGATATTCTTATCCTCCGCCGTCTTATAACGGTTGACAAGTATATTGTAGAGCCTCAGCTCCTCATCTGTCTCATAGCCCGCTTCCGTCTCCTGTTCTTCCACATACTCAGTCACCAGCTCAGAAGTCGTTATCTCATATTCTTCAATAAGGCCGTCATAATCATCCACATACACCCACAGCTGATTGGAGGAAACGTCATTCACAAACGTGTACGACCCCACATCAGACTTCAGGTAATTGGCATCCGACGTATTGTAGTACTTACTCTGTGGGTCCATGACTGTCACTCTTGTCTGACTGGCAAGAAAATTCTCTGCCTGTGTCTTTGTCATCTCCGAGTTTGACCACTCGAACCCATAGTTCGACCATTTCAAAAGATCTTCCAGATAATAATCCGCCGTCACATACTGCTCGGGCAGACCAATATCCCGATAATTATAAGCTGTGACATCAATGATCTTGCGGCCGTCAAACTGTCCGTCCGTCTCCAATTGGCTGCTCATGACTCCATAGCGGATAATGTCCGCGACGGCATATCCGAAAATATTATTAAAAATACTCGATTCCTCGTAGTCAGTCCCCTCGCCCTGCGTATATACATTAAAGGCAATATTTCCTCTGAAACCATCGACTTTGACCGTAGAACCGCAAGCCACGACAAGCAAGGCGAATATCATGACTCCCAGCATGATATGCTGCAGTATGCAGAGCAGCATCCGCATGGCCCGATTACTTTTCTTTGGCCTCTTTTGTTTCTTCTCTTTCTCTTCTTTTCCCATCTTTAACGACCACATGCTCCTTTCTCATCATGCGGGCCTTCTGCCCGCAGCCGCCAATCTGTCCGTGCCGTCATCCGGATCCCCCGCCACATGCGCTCTCTACTGCTTCTCGATCTTATATCCGACGCCCCAGACTACTTTCAGATACCTGGGCTCTTTCGGATTGATCTCGATCTTCTCGCGAATATGCCTGATGTGTACCGCTACCGTATTGTCAGCGCCGATCGCTTCCTCATTCCAGATACTCTCGTAAATCTGATCTATGGAAAAGACTCTTCCACAGTTCTTCACGAGAAGCAGAAGAATATTATACTCGATGGGCGTCAGCTTTACACTCTCACCATCCACTGTCACTTCCTTGGTATCATCGTTGATGCACAGTCCCCCTACCTGAAAAAGAGCATTGTTCTCCGCATTCAGATTGCCAAGCGTTGTATATCTTCTCAGATTGGACTTCACTCTTGCCACCAGCTCCAACGGATTGAACGGTTTCGTCACATAATCATCCGCCCCTATGTTGAGTCCGAGAATCTTATCATTGTCCTCAGACTTGGCCGAAAGGATGATGATCGGAATGCTGGAATACTCTCTGATCTTTAATGTGGCATGAATACCATCAAGTTTCGGCATCATAATATCGATCAAAAGAAGATGGATTTGCTGCTCCTTGAGCACTTTGATAGCCTGTTCCCCATCATACGCCTTATAGATCGTATATCCCTCCTGCAGCAGATATATTTCTATTGCATCCACAATCTCCTTGTCATCATCACATACAAGAATGTTCGCCATGTCTACACCTCCGCCCTGTAGATAATATTACTTGCTGTTTATAAGCTATCATGAAAACATAAAGGAAAAGATGGGAAAATCTTTAATGTTTTCTTAAGACAGCCCACGTTACTATAATAAACCTAAGAAAGCGCCCAGATTGCCTCTTTTTCCCTGACTCGCCCTATGGGAAAACAGATAGCCGCTGTTATGGCATGTACACAGATCCGTCACCTGGATCTGCCCTGCCGGAATCCCCGCCTCGCTGAGGACGATCTCATTGGCGCGCCACAGATTCAGCTGGTACTTGCCGCCGCCTTTGCTGCGCAGTATCTCATCCGCCTGGCCCGGCCTGCGAAACTCCCGGGCAAAAACCTCCGCCACATCCTCACTGACCTCATAGCACTCCTGACAGATCGACGGCCCTATGGCTGCCACGAGATCCGCCGGATCCGTGCCATACACCTCCCGCATCTTCTCCGTCACACATCGTCCCATCCGTCCTGCCGTACCGCGCCATCCGGAATGTGCAAGCGCCACCGCCCGTTTACTCGTATCTACGAAATAAAGCGGTACACAGTCGGCATAGAATGTGGCCAGTACAATACCCGGTTCATCTGTCAGCAGCCCGTCGATATCATGGTAATCCTTTTCTCTCACAATCCCCTTGCCGCCGTCTGCCCCAGACACCACCCGCAGATTCACGGTATGGGTCTGATCTGAGCAGACAATATCCTCCACCCTGCACCCAAGTGCTGACGCTATCCTTCGGAAGTTCTCATCCACCGCTTCTTTATCGTCACCTCTTGTATAGCTGAGATTCATCGTTCCATAGATTCCACTGCTGATGCCTCCCGCTCTCGTGGAAAAAAGATGGCGCACCAGTCCCGTCTGTTCCAACAGCGGAAACGTCAGATACTCTACGTCTCCAGTCTTATTCTGCTTCATCCGCATCCTGCTCTCATGTCTGTACAGTTCCATGTATCTTTTCTCCCTGTTTCAATCTTCCTATTTTGCAATATAGTAAAACGCATTCCTGATCCATGTAATCTTTTCCCCGTCCATGGCAACCACATCAAAACGGACAGGCGTATCTTCGGCACAGTGATGCACCATGCGATAATAATCTGCCACTCTGCATATCCTCTTCTGCTTGGCATATCCCACCGCCTCCGCTGCGCTTCCCTTGCCTGATCCGCTTCTGTATTTGATCTCAAAGAAGACGAGACAGCCGTCGTCATACCCTATGGCGTCTATTTCTCCTTGTCTGACGCGGAAGTTCCGCTCCGTAATGTTTACTCCCTCAGATATCAAATAGGCACAGACCTGTTGTTCTTTCTGTGCCCCCGTTTTCCGTGTATTCATCTATAACGCTCATACTTTCTTCTTTTACATCACTTTGCCGACAGCGGGACGAACCAACCGCATCCGGTATACTAACTGTTTGCCATCTTTGCCTTGATCTTATCCATGGAATCCACGAAGACAAGAATCTCCGCCACAACCTCATACAATTCCGGCGGAATCATGTCCCCGATCTCCAATCGGGACAAGGTGTCCGCCAGCTTGTCATCACGGTGCACAGGCACATCGGATTCTTTCGCCTTTTCTATAATACGCTCTGCGAGAGCTCCTCTTCCGGAAGCAATGACACGCGGCGCTTCATCAGAAGGATCATACTCTAAGGCAATCGCCTGTTTTGGTTTCTTGTTCTCTTCCTTAGCCATGGTTCCCTCCTTTATGCTCTCATATCAAAAGACGTTCTGCTGAGCACAGAAATATTCTTACTCTGATCCAGGATCGTCTGCATGATCCCGCTCTCTTCTTTCTCCTTGACCGCAAACTGCGCCTTAAAGTCATAGCCTCTTTTGGCCAGCCGTTCATCTAACAGAGAAATATGCTGTTCAATCAGCTCAAGGGCGCTCTCATCCTGCAAGGTAAAATTAGTGCTCACCTTATTCTGCTGCATTGCAACATAGACGTCCAGCGCTCCCAGATGCGCCATATCAAGATGCAATAGTGCGCTCACATTACCGTCCTTAGCCGCCAGATTCTTCTTGTTCGTATATACATACAGATCGCCATGGGCCTGATTCCCCGCCATTTTAAGAGGCAGCTGCACATAGGCGAACATGTGATTGAGCTGATTCATAAAGTCCACATTGTTCTGCAGGTTCTGTACGCTCTTCGCCATCGGCGTATCCGCTTTCCCCGCCAGCTGCAACGCCTCCTGCAGCCTTGCGCTCTGTTCTCTGACTCTTTCGTATAACTGCTCCACCTTATGAGGATCCGCCACATCTTTAGGCGCAATCGTCCACTGTTTCCCGGCCTCGGCTTTTACAAGACTCTCAAATTCCCGACTCCCAAGAAGTCTTTCCAGCATCCGGTCATGTACATTGTCTGCGGCATGTCTGGGAAGAAAATGCCGTATCAGGGAAAGTACTTCTTTAGGCGGCAGTTCACCGTTTTTGATCTGCTCTGCCGTATGCTCATCCATGCCCAGTTCTTTTAGCATATCACTCAGTGCATTCCACTGTTTCTGTGTCAATACCGCAGACTGCTCTGCCTCCGGATTTGCCGTACCCGCTCCGGAAGACTCCGTCATCTCCATCAACGTCTCAGTTGCAGCATTGTTAAGCTGCTGTGTGACCCCGTCCGTTCCCTGGTTCGTCTGCTCACTTGGCGTATTTTGCAACGTATCCGGCTGTGCTTCGTCCCTTTGCAGAACAACACCCTCCGTCTCCTCTCCTGCAAAAATATCCAGAATATTTCCGTAGAATGCGTATGCCTGACTGATTTTCCCTTCCCCCAGAAGTTCATGAAACACATTGGGAAGCTCGTTCATGATCGCGTTCGCGCTGCCAAGCAGCTGATGATTCATATTCTGATATTGAAGAAACTGCTCTATATTCTGTTCCGTAATGGGCAGTCCCAGTCTTGCCATCTGGATGATCGTAGCCGGATTCTGGTTCGGAAACTCCATCAGCAGCCTGCTGATGTTCGCCAGCGATTCCTTGTCGATGGGCATTCCCTCCTCCATCATCACAGCTACCATTTCTATGTTATTGGCCGTCTCAGGCAGTCCCGCCGCGCCGAGTGCACGCATAATAGTCGCCTCATTGGCCATATTGGCATACAACGGCGATAAGGACAGAACCGACCCATTGTTTGCCTTAACCTCAAAGCTCATGCTCTGCCCCAACGCCAGACTGATACTCTGATCGATCCGCGCATTAATGATCATGTCCCGGCTGAGTGCGATCTGCACGGCATTTCCGTCCCGGCTGACTACAGATCCCTCGATCGTCTGTCCCGGTACGAGATTTCTCATTCCATTCTGCACCCGGTAAATTTTCTCCCCCTTGGACATGGACTCTGTCATCTTTACGGTATCATTCGCCTTAATATTCTGACTATCCCGTTTAAAAATATTTCCCAGATTCAAATTAATACCCCTTATTCACAATAATCCTGCTGGCCGCAAAAATGCGTGATGAACGATTTCCTGTGGATCGGGCATGGTCCATATTTCTTAAGCGCATCAATATGTGCCTGTGCGCCATACCCTTTGTTGGATGCAAAACCATATTCCGGAAAAACCGCATCATACTGCACCATAAGACGATCCCTCGTCACTTTGGCAACGATGCTTGCGGCACCGATCGATATGCTTTTGGCATCTCCTTTGATGATAGGAACCTGACGAACAGATAGTTGGGGGATCGTAACCGCATCGTTGAGCAGCAGATCCGGCGCCACTTTCAACCCGGCAACCGCCTCCCGCATCGCTTCATAGGTAGCCTGCAGGATATTGATCTCATCGATCCGCTGCGGCGGACTGTATCCCACTGCCACCGCGACTGCCCGCTCCATGATCTCATCATATAGTTCCTCTCTTTTTTTTTCGGACAGTTTCTTAGAATCATTGATATATAAAATGTCACAATCTTTTGGAAGAATCACTGCACCCGCCACAACAGGTCCCGCAAGCGGCCCTCGTCCCACCTCGTCAATGCCGCATATATACGCGTAGGAGGCATATTCTTTCTCATATCTTTTGAGCGTTTCGATACGGGCAAGCTCCTGCTCATAGGCCGATATTCTCTTTCGTCCCCGCTCCAGAGCCGCCTGCACCCCTGCACGTGTGTCCTGCTCATATTCCAAAAGCAAATCAGGCAGCCTGTCAATTGCAGCCGCCTGTATTTTATCCCTGATCGCCCCAATGGTCTCCGCCATGATACGATACCTCCTACCTGTGTTTGATCAGCCCGAACTTGTCTAATGGCCATATACGCAGCCATGCCCTGCCCACGATCTCTTCGCGCTTTATATTCCCGACTGAGGGATCCCTGCTGTCCATACTGTTGTTTCTGTTGTCACCCATAACAAAATATTCGTCCTCCGCCAGCATGATCTCCTCGTATGCCCTGCCCGGACTCCCTATAACTTCCTTACCGTATCCTTCTGCCAACACTTCCCCGTTGATCAGTATATTGCCGCTCTCGTCGATCTGCACAGTCTCTCCGGGCAGTCCTATAATCCTCTTGATATAAAATGTATTATCCTCACGCCGAAACGGGAAAACGATGATATCAAAACGTTCCGGATCATGAAATCGGTAACTGATCTTATCAACGATCAGATTGTCCTCACTGTTCAGTTTTGGTTCCATGGATTCGCCCAATACCTGCGTTCTTTGTCCTACAAAATGGATCACAAGATAAACCGCACATAAGACAAACAATATGTACAGGCTTGTGCTCAATATCTCTCTCAGTACTTTCTTCATTCCACTCATTTTACGTCAATGACCCCGATCTTCCTAATATGATTACGTCCGGGTATTCCGCCCACGTCATACGCTTTGCCGGTCATGCATCCGGCAGCTCCAGAGTAATCCTTCCTATCCGTCCGCTTCTGAAATCCTCCATCAGCAGGCCCGATGCCTTCTCAAAATCCGGCTCCTGCCCTTTCTTATAGCACTTACGATTCTCACAGATATGCTTTAGAATAGTCAATGGTGTGGCAAGATCATCCATATCGTCTATCTGATATCTCTCCGCCAGTTCACTGCCATAATATTTCAGCAGATAAGCGATCAGATCCGCAGCCAGTTCGGTCATCTCCAGAATCTCATCGTTCATGGATCCGATCAGGGCAAGGTTTCTTCCGACTTCCTCGCTCTCAAATTTCGGCCACAGAATACCCGGCGTATCCAAAAGTTCCAGTTCCTTATTCATGCGTATCCACTGCTTGCCCTTGGTAACGCCAGGTTTATTACCCGTTTTTGTACACGCCTTGCCGGCAAAGGAATTGATAAACGTAGACTTGCCCACATTGGGGATTCCCACTACGATCGCGCGGATCGGCCTGTTCTTGATACCCCTTTTCCGGTCTCTCTCAATCTTTTCCTTACATGCTTCTTTCACGATTCCCTGAATGGACCTGATCCCCTGGCCGTTTCTGGCATTGATCTCCAATACATGAAATCCTTTGTTTCTAAAGTACTCCATCCATACCCGGTTCGCTCCTGGGTCAGCCAAATCCGACTTATTGAGAAGAATCAGCCGAAATTTATTTTTCCCCAGTTCATCTATATCCGGATTCCGGCTGCTGAGCGGGACTCTCGCATCGACCAACTCGATCACCAGATCGATCAATCCGATATTCTCCTGCATCATCCGCTTTGCTTTGGTCATATGACCCGGATACCACTGATAGTTCATCTGTATATTTCCTCCTGCCGCCGCGTGCCCGGTTAAACTGGCTGCGGCTCCCTATTCGATCAGTCCCATGGCTTCTTCTTCCGACGCCATATGAAACCATGCCTTGCCGATAATATCATCCCGTTTCACCGCTCCCACATTTCCTGAGCGGCTGTCTTCGCTACTGTTTCTGTTATCTCCCAGCACAAAAAACTCGTCTGTTGCCAGTTCCAGTTCCGTCTGCGCAATACCCCCGTCTATCATCTTATCAAAAGACTCATCTTCCTCTAACATAACACCGTTCACATATACACCGCCGTCCTTGATCTGAATCCGCTCCCCGGGAAGCCCTACGACTCTCTTGACGTAATAATGAGAATTCTGGTTTCCATTAGGCAAAAACACGATCACATCTCCCCGCTTGGGTGAAGACAGCCTGTATATGACTTTGTTCATCAGAATTTCCTGCCCGTTATACAGCACCGGTTCCATGGAGTCTCCAATGACACTTGTTCGCATTCCCACCGAAAAAATAATGACAAATGCGAGAAATACTGCTATCATGCCGCCCACGATCACCTCGAATATATCTTTGATGAGCTTTGGGTTCAATTTCTTCTTTTTCTGATAAAAAGTCAGCCCTTTTCTTCTCGCCACCGCATCTTCCTCTTCCTGTCATTTCTTCTTCCGAATCGTGTTACAACAGCGCCCCTCATACCACACAATCTTTCAGACGCCACTTTCGTATTATACCAATATCGGAACCTAAAAGCAATGTTCCGACAAAAAAACAGATACCTCAAATCCCTTTAAGGTACCTGTCCTGTCTTCTCTTTTACTTATTTTACCAACTCTTTTACTTTGGCTTTCTTGCCCACACGTTCTCTTAAGTAATTCAGTTTTGCACGTCTTACTTTACCTCTTCTGATTACTTCCACTTTCTCAACGTTAGGAGAATGCATCGGCCATGTCTTCTCCACACCGACACCGTTAGATACTTTTCTCACGGTAAAAGTGGTTCTGCTGCTTCCACCCTGTATCTTCAGCACGGTACCCTCGAATACCTGAACTCTTTCGCGGTTACCCTCCTTGATCTTGCCGTATACTTTAACCGTATCGCCGACATTAAAATCACTGACTGTCTCTTTTAACTGCTCTTTCTCGATTTCTCTGATAATTTCGTTCATAGTCTGCCTCCTAAATATATGGATGTTCTTAATACATTCTGTAACAGAGGACCATCTTTTTCGCAACATTAATAATTTAGCATATAACGGCAATAATTGCAAGCATATTTATCTGATTCTCAATTATTTTCCATTTTGGATGCTTCGTATGCCTCATACAGATCCGGCCTGCGCTCTTTCGTGCGCAGAATAGACTGCTCCAGGCGCCAGGCATCTACCCTGGCATGATCGCCGCTTAAGAGCACGGCGGGCACCCTTTTGCCATGCCATACTTCCGGTCTGGAATACTGGGGATACTCAAGCAGCCCCTCCCCGAAAGACTCTGTCACCGCCGAATCGGAATTGTGCAGTACCCCTGGCACCAGTCTGGCCACCGCATCCACCATCACCATAGCGGGCAGTTCACCTCCGGTCAGCACATAATCACCCAGAGAAATCTCATCCGTCACGATCTCCTCCAGAACGCGCTCGTCAATGCCCTCATAGTGTCCACACAGGAAAATAAGATCCTCCTCCTGCGCCAGTTCCTGCGCCAGTTTCTGATGGAAAGTCCTGCCCTGAGGCGAAACATAGATGACCCGTACCCCGGTTCCATCCGCACACCCTCCATGACCGGCATCCTCCTGTCCTGCACGCTGCGCGATCCGTTCCCGTACCGCCATACAAGCGTCATAAACAGGCTGTGCCTGCATGAGCATACCCGCGCCGCCGCCATAAGTGTAATCGTCCACTTTGCCGTGCCTGTCCAGCGTATAGTCCCGGATATTAACTGCCTCTATCGATATATGTCCTCTCTCCACCGCTTTACCGATAATGCTCGTGTGCAGACCCTGCATCACCATCTCCGGAAACAGCGTGAGAATATGAAAATTCATCATAGCTTTATCTTCTTTCTTATAACAGTCCATCCATAATATGCACCGTAATCTGCCGCTGCTTTGTATCCACTTTCAAAACACATTCCCTGATGGCGGGAAGCAGGACCTCCGAACCATCGCTGCGCTCTACGACATAGACATCATTTGCCCCTGTAGGCATGACATCTTTCAACATGCCAAAGAGTTCTCCCTCCTCGGTCACCACTTCCATATCGATCAGATCCGCCACAAAGTACTCGTCCTTTTTCAACCGCACCGCATTGTCTCTGGTGACATAGAGTTTTGCGCCCTTATATTTCTCCATATCATTGATGGAATCATATCCTTTGAATTTGAGAATCGCATACTGTTTAAAAAACTTGACGTTCTCAATTTCCATATTGATTCGATCTCTGCCGGTATCCATGATCACTTCTTTGAGTTTCTTAAACCGGGCGGCATCATCTGTCGTAGGAAAAACCTTGACTTCTCCCCTGATCCCGTGTGTCTGCGTGATAACGCCAACCTGTAATTCGGATATCATAATCTCCTCCGTTATAAGCCATTGCCGAAATGAACAGCCCCATAGATCACTCCATGAGGCTGTCTGATTCAGATGATTTCTACATCTACTCTCTTATTTTCCTTAGATGATGCTGCTTTGACAACAGAACGGATTGCTTTGGCGATACGTCCCTGCTTGCCGATCACCTTACCCATATCCGATGCCGCAACATGCAGTTCAACGGTAATGTTCTTTCCTTCCGTCTTCTCTGTCACAACGACTTCATCCGGGTTCTCAACAAGAGCTTTTGCGATTACTTCAACTAATTCTTTCATAGTCCACCTCCAAAAGCCGACTGCTCGAATGTTATACCGTATAAGTAAAACTTATTTTGTAATGCCTACGCTCTTGAAAATTCTGCTGACAACCTCAGTGGGCTGAGCTCCGTCAGCCAGCCACTTCTTAGCCGCCTCTTCATCTACTCTGTAGGTGCTGGGATCCGTATTGGGATCATAGGTTCCGATCTCTGCAATACATCTGCCATCTCTCGGTGATCTGGAATCTGCCACTACAATTCTGTAGAAAGGATGTTTTTTCTGTCCCATTCTTCTTAATCTGATCTTAACTGCCATTTTCTTTGCCTCCATATATAATTATTGTTTATTTGAAACCCTAAAACGGGAATTTCATACCACCCATGCCGCCGAGCACCCCGCGCCCCTTCTTGCCGCCCATCATGCCGGGAAGCTGTTTCATCATCTTCTGGGACTGCTCAAACTGCTTGATAAATTTATTGACCACCGCAATATCCACTCCTGCGCCCCGTGCGATCCTGTGTTTTCTGCTAGGGTTTAAGAGCTTGGGGTTCTGCCGCTCCGCGGGGGTCATGCTAAGTACAATCGCCTCCATGCGCGCAAGCTGCTTCTCGTCCACCATAGACTCGATATCCCCCATCTTGCCGCTCATACCCGGCATCATGCTCAGGATTCCCGACAGTCCGCCCATATTGCGCATCTGCTTCATACTTTCCAGATAATCATCGAAGTCGAACTTCCCTTTTTTCAAGCGGGAAGCCATCTGTTTTTCTTTCTCTTCGTCGATATCCATGTTCTGCTGCGCTTTTTCAATCAGCGTCAGCACATCACCCATGCCAAGGATCCGGCTTGCCATACGATCCGGATAGAACTGCTCCAAATCTGACAGTTTCTCTCCCATACCGATATACAGAATCGGTTTCCCGGTTACCGCCTTGATGGAGAGGGCCGCACCACCTCTGGAATCACCATCCATTTTGGAGAGGATAACGCCGTCCACCCCCACTTTATCGTCGAAATCTCTGGCAACGTTGACTGCGTCCTGACCGGTCATGGCATCCACTACGAGAAGCGTCTGATGCACCGATACATTTTCTTTGATCTCCTGCAGCTCTGCCATCATCTCTTCATCAATATGAAGCCGTCCGGCCGTATCCAGAATGACAATATTATGCCCGTTCTTCTGGGCATGCTCGATCGCTGCCTTAGCTATGTTTACAGGTTTATGATTCTCTCCCATAGAAAAAACATCCACCTGCTGTTTCTCGCCGTTCACCTGAAGCTGCTTGATCGCTGCCGGTCTGTAAACATCGCATGCCACGAGCAGAGGCTTCTTGCCCTTTAATTTCATCTTGCCGGCGATCTTGGCCGTGGTCGTCGTCTTACCTGCACCCTGCAGACCACACATCATAATGACTGTGATCGACTTACCCGGCTGCAGTGTAATCTCTGTCGTCTCGGAGCCCATCAGGGAAACCATCTCTTCATTGACGATCTTAATGACCATCTGTCCCGGGTTCAGACCGTTTAAGACATCTGCCCCGATTGCACGTTCTTCCACCGATTTAACAAACTGCTTAACCACCTTGAAGTTGACGTCCGCCTCGAGAAGCGCCATCTTGACCTCTTTCAAAGCCGCCTTAACGTCTTCCTCCGTGAGGCGTCCCTTGCCTCTCAGGTTCTTGAACACATTCTGTAATTTATCTGTGAGACTCTCAAATGCCATACAAATCAATGCCTTTCAAAAGGAAATGGTCACTCTATAATTCCTGCAAAATCTCGGAGGAAAGCTTCTTAACCTGTGTACTATAATCCATATACACATCGCCCCCTGTCCTGCCGTCCTGTTCAAACTGCTCAGCCAGCTGATTGATGCAGGATACTTTCTCTTTGATACTCTCGAATCTGGCCACAAGCCGTAATTTCTCTTCATAGCCCTGCAGCGCCTTATCGCACCTCTTAACGATATCATGTACCGCCTGTCTGCTGATTCCCTCTTCCTGTGCGATCTCACCCAGGGATAGGTTATCATACACGATCCCCTCATAAATCTGTCTCTGATGCTTCGTCAGAAGCTCTCCATAGAAATCATATAATAATCCCTGTTCTACAATCTTCTCCATGATAAGACTCCTGCCAAGGCATGCTGCATAAATCCCGACTTATGCATTCTACTATATAAGAAAAGAGGTGTCAAGTATTTTTTCTTGACACCTCCAGCTCTGACATAAAAACTGTCGTTTTCGGTCTATTCCACAACAATCCCCAGATATCCGACCATCTTGCTCATGTCAAACTCCTTGAGCACTCCCTGGTTAGGTTCATAGTACATGCCTTCAAATCCTACCAGATAATGGCTGTATCTGCCCATCTTCTCCATAATGATGCAGCACCGCGGCAGTTCCACGGGTTTGCCCAATGTATATATGATCTTATCTGCATGACGGATTCCAAGATATTCCAAGGTTGCAATCATCTTACTCATATTCGCCTGCCATTCACGACATTTCATGATATCACACATCTCATCCAGTGTAGTGCCGGCAAGCATGGCAATGCAGGCCTGTCCGCATAAGCCATCCCAGGGCTGAGTCACCAGATCCACGCTGTCAATCTTACGAATCGGATTCTGAACGCTGTACGGGCTGTTGCCGCTCATGCTCATCACATCTCCCACAATTTCTATGGAAATCAGATATTTCTTACCCAGTTCCACTTTAGATAAAGTATCATGATTCACCGGAATATCATAATATCCCTGTCCTTTGGGAAGAAGATCACATATGAAACAGACGTCGTCAAAGCATACCCTTACCGGCGCATCTCCCACTCTTTCACACACTTCCCACACGTTAAACGGCACAGCAATGGTATTCTCATTCTCCCGAAACTCTACCGTACCCTCAAATTCATATTTCATGCATAACCCCTGCCTTTCTTATCGTTTCATAAGTCTTATTGTACCATGGATAACGGATCGAAGACAACCGTGAACAAAGAAAACTTACACTATATCCTGCCACCGGAATACACCGCTTCTATTCCAATCTGGAGGGCGCTGCCCCGACGATCATCTTAAATCTTCTTGCAAAAGTTGAATAATCATGAAATCCGCACTCATAGCAGGCTTTGGATGCAGGCATCCCGGACAGGATCATACGCCTCGCCGCCTGAATGCGCTTCTCATTAATGTATTGATGAATACTGTAACCCGTAGCCTCCTTAAACTGCCGCATCAGATAATATTTGCTGACGTAACACTGCCCTGCCAGCAGATCCACATTGATATTCTCCGTCAGATGCTCCTGAATATAGGCGATCACCTCAATCACTTTCTCATGGTAAGCCGCCGTTGTGATAAATGCTTTCGGCTGTCTGATCACATTTCTGTTAAACCGTACCATGAACTCCAGAAAAACACTCCTGAGAAGAAAATCTGCCATATACTCATCCTGCTGCCCCTCCATCTGTTCCATACGAAGCAGGCATCCCACGATTTCTTCATAGCTGTCCGGCGCAAAATGAACTACTCTGTTCTGAGACTGCTGTGCCTGCTCAAAACAATATTTCAGGCTCTCGCCGCGTTCATTGCCCTGGCTCAAAAATTCTTCCGACAGATAAACCACATATCTCTCATAAGGAACCTCTGCATCAATCTCCGGCTTATGAATCACATTGGCTCCCACCAATACAAAATCATAGGGCTTCAGATGATAAGTCTTGCCCTCCACCTTGTAATCCACCCGGCCCTCTATGAAATAAATGATCTTATAAAAATCATGATAGTGAAAATCAAATTCCTGCTGCCCACAGTCCCGCAGATGGAACATACGGTACGGCTCCGCCAGATACCCCGTCTTCTCATACTGCTCAGGTTCTTTTACGGAATGTACGTCATATGCCGCATCATTCATCGGACAGATCCTCAAAACTGATATTCAGATCCACATCCGTATCGATTCCATCTACCTTGCCGGTGTCCGTATACTGCCAGATCTTAAAGTCGTACGGGTAGTACATTTCCTCGTCATAGTAGGCAAACCATTTATCATATTCTTCTAACTCTTCCAGATCAAGCAGCAGCATAAAGCTCTTCAGATTGCCGTAAATCATGGGTTTATAGCCCGCATTTTTGATCTTCTCACAAAAGGCGATGCAGTACTGTGTCCGCTCCTGTTTTGTCAGCTCTTTGGTTCTGGCGTTGGTATTAGATACGGCCTCCACATCGATCACCACCGGATAGGCCACGCGGTAAGGTTCAATCGCATCGAGTACATACTGTGCTTCTTCCTCAGCCTCCGCAACGCTTGTTGCCTGTGAGAAAAAATATATTCCCACATCGATATTGTTTCTGCGGGCTCCTTTGATATTATCCTCGAAGTTCTCGTCCTCCAGGATCTCTCCTTTCGTATATCCTCTGATTCCCAGGCGGATAAAAGCATACTCCACGTCATCTTCCGCCACTTTCTCCCAATCAATCTCTCCCTGATATTTGGAAACATCGATTCCCTTATGGGAAATCACCTCGCCGTTCTGTGTATAATGCATGATCTGATCTTCATCAAAAGAAAACTGTTCCTGATCATATGTATGATGCGCAAGCTCGTCTGAGATCGGAAAGAAATGATATTTACCGGCATCCGCCAGCACGATCTCATCCGGATAGAAATAGCGCAGCATTGCTGTCGTGCCGTCTCCCGATATCATAAGCTCCTTGAGTTTATTCAAAAACTCATTGCTTACTTCTTCTCCTTTTTTAGCGGCAGCGTCCTCCGCCGCATGGGCGATCATGGCGTTTACTTCGTCCTGTGTATAGGTGACTGTTTCATCCATGCGGACTGCCTCAAGCTCCTCCATGATCACCGTATTTTCCATCTGAACGGATCGATACTTAAATACCATCATCAGACAGACTGTGATCGCCGTCAGCGTCACCAGACACAAAATGATCGATCCCAACAGTATGCCGTTCTCACTTCTCTTTCGTTTCCTCTTATGTTTCTTACTCTGCATACGATATTCCCGCATAAACTCTCCTCACTGAATTCCCGGCATAAAGCCGTTCTTTTTGCATCTTCAGCATGCTGCATGTTATCTTATCCTGCTATATCCGCTCGCCAAAATAGCTCTTATATCCCTCTCCGAAAATTTCCGATGCGCTCGTAACGATCATGAAAGATTCCGGGTCTTCCTCCCGCACAATGCTCTCCACCCGCGGAAAAATCGTCTTTTTCATGGCACACATGATCACCTGTTTCTCATTGCCGCTGTACGCCCCGCGCCCGTTGATATGGGTCATGCCGACATCCAGTTCTTCCAGAATACGCGCTGTGATCCGCTCCGGCTTATCGCTGATGATATACAAAAGCTTCGCCTCGTCCCGTCCATACAGCACGATGTCCATAGTCACCGAAGCGCATCCCACCGTGATCGCCCCATAGAGCGCCGCATCAACGTCACCAAAAACAATACCCGACAAAGTCACGACAAGCGCATCCACAATAAAGAACAGATTCCCGGTCTTTAGATGGGGAAGCCGCAGCCGCAGCGCTTTTACAATGATATCCATACCGCCGGTAGTCGCTCCTGCTTTAAAGATCACACCAATAGACACCGCAGACAAAATTCCGCCTGCGATCGCTGCCAAAAGCCTGTCATGAGTCGCCGCCGAAAATGGCGCAAGCAGGTTCGTAAAAACGGAAATCAGCACCGTCGCATAAATCGACGATACGGTCAGTCCAAGTCCGAACTTCCATATGGCAAAAACAAGAATCGGTATATTGATCAACAGGATCAGCGTACCTGTGCTCACCGGAATCAACCGGTTTACAATGATCGCAATACCGGTCACCCCGCCGGGAGCCATATTATTCGGATCGATAAACAGACTGACTCCCACCGCAAAGACAAACGCCGCCACTGTTATAATAATATATTTCTTTATCCATTCTGTCTTGCTTTTTTTGAAAAAATTTTTCTTTTTCTTCTCTTTTTTTCTTTTTTCTCTCTCCACAACCGTTTCCTCCGCCGCCTTTTATCCCTGGCGTCTCTTCGTATAGCATATCCGCTTTTGATAAATTCATGACTGTCTTACGGCCATTTTACATGCCTCCGGCATCCATATTCTATTGATTGCTCATAGAAAGAAAAGCCAGACCCAATCCGCAGCAGTCTGACTTTCCCCGATTCCATGTATCATATATATCAGATTCCCACCCGCACAAGCTTAGGCTGATACCCGTTCTTATGCAGGGCATCTATGATCTGGTTCTTGTGTTCCGTCCCGTACGCCTCCAGAGTAATGCGCAGTTCCACCGCCGCATTGCGGTTGATCGATACAAACTGGTTGTGCTCCAGTTTGATGACATTACCGCTCTGCTTCGCGATCACATTGGACACTCTGGACAACTCTCCCGGTTTATCCGGTAAAAGCACGGACACCGTAAAGATCCTGTCCCGCAGCACCAATCCCTGCTGTACTACCGAAGACATGGTGATCACATCCATATTGCCGCCGCTTAAGATCGATACGATCTTCTTATTCTTTACTTCCAGATGCTTTAACGCCGCCACCGTAAGCAGCCCGGAGTTCTCCACGATCATCTTATGGTTCTCCACCATATCAAGGAATGCCACGACAAGCTCTTCATCTTCTACTGTGATAATATCGTCCAGATTCTCACTGATATATGGGAAAATATTGGTTCCCGGCGTCTTCACCGCCGTACCATCGGCTATAGTGTTCACCCCGTCAAGCGTCAGCACTTTGCCTGCCCGGATAGATTCCTGCATACAGTTGGCGCCCGCCGGCTCCACGCCGATCACCCGGATCTTCGGATTCAGCAGCTTCGCAAGGGTCGATACGCCGGTGGCAAGACCACCGCCGCCGATGGGTACCAGAATATAATCCACAAGAGGCAGCTCCTTGATGATCTCCATCGCGATCGTTCCCTGCCCCGTCGCCACATCCAGATCGTCAAAAGGATGAACGAACGTATATCCCTGCTCTTTGGCAAGTTTGTAGGCATGGGCACAGGCCTCATCATACACATCCCCGTAAAGGATCACTTCCGCGCCGTATCCTTTCGTGCGGTTCACTTTGATCAGAGGTGTCGTCGTAGGCATCACAATGACCGCTTTTACACCGTAACACTTGGCCGCATAGGCAACACCCTGGGCATGATTGCCCGCCGAGGCCGTGATCAGGCCTTTTCTGCGCTCATCCTCCGTAAGTGTGCTGATCTTATAGTAAGCGCCTCGAAGTTTATACGCCCCCGTCAACTGCATATTCTCCGGTTTCAAATATACTTTATTACCGGTCTGCATACTGAAATGATCGCTATATACCAGTTTTGTCTCCGATGCAACCTCTTTGACAACCTCATATGCCTCTTCAAACTTATCTAATGACAGTTCTTTCATCCCTGTAACCTATCCCTTTCCACTTCAAATCATGCATCTTGCACCGCTACATCAAACAATGCATCCACAAATTGATCCGCATCAAATTTCTGCAGGTCTTCTATCGTTTCTCCCACACCGATATACTTCACCGGAATCTGCAGCTCCGACTGAATGGCCACTGCGATACCTCCCTTGGCGGTACCGTCCATCTTCGTCAGAATAATACCGGTCAGATCCGCCACTTCTCCAAACTCCTTAGCCTGCTGCAGGGCGTTCTGACCCGTGGTGCCATCAAGCACTACCAAATTCTCTCTGTGGGCATTGGGAAACTCTTTATCAATAATGCGGTTGATCTTCTTCAGCTCTTCCATCAGATTCTTTTTGTTGTGTAACCGGCCGGCCGTATCGCATAAAAGCACATCTATATTCCGTGCTTTCGCCGCACTCACCGCGTCATAGATCACGCTTGCCGGATCGGAACCCTCGCTGCCTCCGATCACATCCACGCCAGCACGGTTCGCCCACTCGCTCAGCTGCTCTCCTGCCGCTGCACGGAATGTATCCGCCGCCGCCAGAAGCACTCTTCTGCCCTGCGCTTTCAGTTTGCCGGCCAGTTTACCCACGGTGGTTGTCTTTCCCACGCCATTGACGCCGATCACCAACACTACGGACTGCTTATGCTCGAACTCGTAAGCCGTCTCACCTACCTGCATCTGCTCTTTGATATTCTGGATCAGAAATTGCTTACAGTCTGCCGGCTCCTTAATATGATTCTCCTTTACCTGGTCCCGCAGCCTGTCCAATATCTCACCGGCAGCTTTCACTCCGATGTCGCCCATGATCAGAATCTCTTCCAGCTCTTCGTAAAATTCCTCATCAATACTGGAAAAACCGCCAAACACTGAATCAATCCCATGAACGATATTGTTTCTCGTCTTGGTAAGTCCCTCTTTTAATCTTCCAAAAAAACTTTTCTTTTCTTCACTCATCAGTCATCCAATTCCTTATCGATCAAATTCACGCTCACAAGCGTCGATACGCCTTTTTCCTGCATGGTTATGCCGTAGAGGCGATCTGCTTTCTCCATCGTACCGCGTCTGTGAGTGATAACAATAAACTGTGTATTCTTCGTCAATTTATGCAGGTACTTGGCAAATCTTCCCACATTACTCTCATCAAGCGCCGCCTCAATCTCGTCAAGCAGACAAAACGGTGATGGCTTCAGATTCTGGATCGCAAACAACAGACAGATCGCGGTCAGCGACTTCTCCCCGCCGGACATCTGCATCATATTGACCAGTTTCTTTCCCGGCGGCTGCGCGATAATACGGATACCCGCCTCCAGCACGTCCTCTTCCTCGATCAGCTCAAGCGCGCCCTTACCGCCGCCGAACAACTCTTTAAACACCTTATCAAATTCTCTGTTGATCTCGGCAAATTTCTCATTGAACTGCCGGCGCATGGATGTATCCAGTTCTTCAATGATACCAAGCAGCGTCTTCTCCGCTTCCACCAGATCGTCATGCTGCGTCTTTAAGAACGTATAGCGCTCCATCAGATTCTTATAATCCTCAATGGCGTTGACATTCACATCCCCCAATTTTCTGATGGCATCTTTGAGAGCGCCGATCTCTTTCTTCATGGCGGGCAGGTCGTTCATCTCATCATCTTTCATGGTCTCCGCATCGGACAGCGTGATCTCATACTCGTCCCACATATAGTTGATCTGAGACTCTATGGATTCTTCCATCCGCTCTCTTTGGCTGTTGAGACGGTACACTTCCTTATCAAGCGCAGTCATGCGCTCCGAAAGCTCTTCTCTGGAAGAAAAGAAGTTCTTCTGCCTGGCAGCCAGCTCCTCTTTTGCCGCCATATCCTCCTGCAGTTTCTGTGAAGCATCGGTCTGCGCTGTGTAGGAAGACGCAATGGTCTTCTCGATTTCCTCAATGCTCGCCTTTTTGCGCTCCACTTCCTCTTTCCCCAGATGCAGTCCCTCCTGCACCTCATTGAGTTCCGCCGTATGTCTGGATATCTCACCCTCCACACGTTCCAGATTCTGCCTCTGGAAATCAGCGCTCTGGCGCATTTTCTCGACATCCACATCCCACTCGGATACTTTAGCCGCCTGTCCGGATTCCTCCGCCCGTTTTTCCTCCAACTGCTTCTGGAAACCAGTGATCTGCACTTCCACGTTTTTCTCCAGATTCTCGGAATCCTCCAGTTCTCTGGCAATCTCATCCTTACCTGTCTGAATTTCCCTGATCTGAAGCTCGATGTCCTGTTCCTCGGTCTTTAACTCTCCGAATCCCTCTTCCGTCTCGCTCTTCTTATCCCTCGCCTGCATCACGTTCATGCGGGCCGTATTCTGCTCAATAAACTTGCGCTGCAGCTGTCCTTTGATATCTTCGATATCCAGACGCAGCTTATTCCGACGTCTTTTCGTATCTTCGATATCATTCAGGATCTGATCAATATCAATGACATACTGCTTAACCTTTTTCTCCAGCTCTTCCATCTCACGCCGTCTGCCCAGAAGATTGGAATTATTCTTAAAAGCGCCGCCGCTGATGGCACCGCCGGGCACAAGCAGCTCTCCCTCCAGTGTTACCATGCGGATACCATAATCAAATTTTCTCGCGATCTTCACCGCATGATCCACATTGTCGATAACCACGATCCGTCCAAGCATCGCTTTGGCCACGTTCCGGTACTTCTTGTCAATCTTCACCAACTCGTCCGCCATTCCGATGACGCCCTCTTCCTTGAGTGCATCCGGATTCTTAAACTCCTGCGGATGGGTGATGCTGGTGAGCGGCAGGAATGTGGCGCGTCCCGCTTTTGCTTTCTTCAGATAACCGATCATGCGCTTTGCGGTTTCCTCATCCTCCGTGACAATATTCTGGATATTACCGCCAAGAGCCGTCTCGATCGCCGTCTCATATCTGGCTTCCGCCTGAATGATATCCGCCACTACGCCGATGATACCTTTCTCCTGCCCTTTGCGCTCCATAACCGCCTTGACGCTGCCGCCGTACCCCTCGTAACGTTCCGTCAGATTAGCCAGCGCTTCCAGTTTAGACTTTTCCTGGTGGTACAGTACCTGCGTATCGCGCAGCTTCTGATCCCTGCCCGCCAGTTCTTCACGCATCCCGGCAAGCTGCTCCTCCATGGTTTCCTGTTTCTCGTTGAGCTCACGGATCACCACATTGACGGCCTCAAACTCTTCCTCCAGCTTTTTGATCGTCTCAGTCTGCGCTGCCTCATCGGATTTGGCGCGCAGAAGCCTGGAATTCAACTCCGCCTTGCGGATATTGATCTGTTCCAGCATAGTGTCATATCGTCCCAGTTTGGACTTGATCGTTGCTCGGTTATTCAAAGCATCTATGATCGTATTCTTGCCGCTCTCTATGTTCGTATTGAGTTCCGCGATCTTCCCCTGCGTCTCCTCAAGCAGCCGCCTCGCCTCGGCTCTGGCCTGTTCCAACTGTTCCAGCTTCTCATCGATATCCTTTTTTTCTGCCAGGATACCGTCTTTCTCCACGGTGCGCTCATCAAGCTGCCCCTGGATGCTGCGGATCCGGGTCTGTAGATGTTCCTCATTCCCCTCCGCCGAGTGAATCTGCTCTTTCAGGACATTGATCTCGCCCTCGAGTTTGGACCGCATCACGCCTGTGTCAGTCAAAGTAGCCCTCGCCGCCTCGATCGCCTGATCAAGCAGCTCGATCCGGCTCTCGATCTGCTCATATTCCTCTTTGATGTGCGTGTATCTGTCCGTGGTTTCTTCCAGATCCCCCGTTGCAATGTGAAGCTTACCGTCCACCTCTGCGAGCTGCTGCCGCACCTTTACGTTTTCCAAAAGAAAGACATTCACATCAAGAGTTTTCAGTTCTTCCTTTTTCTTCAGATATACTTTTGCTTTCTCTGACTGTTTCTCCAGCGGGCCGATCTGATGCTCCAGCTCTGCCAGAATATCGTTGACACGCAGCAGATTCTGTTTTTCATCTTCCAGCTTCTTCTGCGCTGCGTATTTTCTTCTCTTAAACTTGACGATACCTGCCGCCTCGTCAAAAAGCTCCCTGCGCTCCTCCGGTTTGCCGCTCAGGATCTTATCGATCTGACCCTGCCCGATGATGGAATAACCCTCTTTACCGATACCTGTATCATAGAACAATTCATTGACATCTTTTAATCGGCATATTGCTCCATTGATCATATACTCACTCTCACCGGAGCGGTAGAGTCTTCTCGAGACAGTCACTTCGTCATAATCGATCGCAAGCTGATGATCAGCATTGTCGAGCGTGATCGCCACATAAGCGTATCCAAGCGGCTTGCGCATCTCCGTACCCGAGAAGATAACATCCTGCATGCTGGCGCCGCGAAGCTGTTTGATACGCTGTTCGCCAAGCACCCATCTGACAGCGTCCGCCACATTACTCTTACCGGAACCATTAGGACCCACGATACCGGTAATGCCGTTGTGAAATTTGAAATTAATCTTATTGGCAAAGGACTTAAATCCATGCACCTCTATACTTTTTAAATACATATACACCTCATTTGATCTGCATTGACAATAACGCTTCATAGGCTGCCTGCTGTTCCGCCGCCTTCTTGGAATGTCCGGTGCCGCTGCCGACTTTCATATCACCCACCATCGCTTCCACCACAAAAGTTTTATCATGCTCGGGTCCGTCCTCATGCAGCAGCTCATAGTGGAGCGTTCCGTTGTTTCCTTTCTGCACTTCCTCCTGCAAAATTGTCTTCGCATCGTAGAACAACTGCTTATGCTCCAGATCGGAAAGCACAAATCGATGGATAAAAGTTTCCGCCTCGCCGATGCCGCTGTCCAGATAGATCGCGCCGATGATCGCTTCCATGACATCCGATATGATGGAATCCCGTCCTCTTCCCCCGGTGGCTTCCTCCCCTTTTCCAAGAAGAATGTGCTTTTCCAGTCCAATCTGTCTGGCACAGAATGCCAAGGCCGGTTCGCAGACAATAGATGACCGGTACTTCGTCATCTTCCCCTCCGACATCTCAGGATTCTCTCTGTAAATATAATTGCTGCTGACCAATTCGAGCACCGCATCCCCCAGAAACTCCAATCGCTCATAGTCCCCGGATTTGTTGATCTTTTGCTCATTGGCGTAAGAGCTGTGGGTCAATGCCTGTTTCAAAAGCTTTCTATTCTTGAAATGATATTCTATTATCTGCTCTAACTGTGCCATCTTCTCTTCAAACATAGGAACCCTCCACACATAGAAAAACCCTTTCTTATAAAAAGGGCTTTCTCACTTTCTTTATGACATCGAATTCCGAATCAGCGCAACCGCTTCCCCCACTGTTGTAATCTTTTCCGCCTGATCGGCGGGAATCTCTATCTCAAAAGCTTCTTCAATCCCCATAATGATCTGAAAGATATCCAGAGAATCAGCCCCCAGGTCTTCCGTAAAAGTGGTCTCTGGCGTGACCTCGTTGGGATCAACATTCAACACGTCCGCTATCACTTCTTTTAATTTATCAAACTCCATATCGACAGCTACCCCTTTCGTCTTCTCTCTCGTCTATTTGTCCTCCCCGGACATCACCTCTTCGTTCAGTATCATTTCTTTGATCTTCTCATTGATCCTCTGCTCCGTAAAGGTGATACACTGCAAAATGGAATTCTTGATCTCAATAGACTTGGAGCTGCCATGGGTCTTTACTACCAATCCCTTTAAACCGAGCAGCGGCGCGCCGCCGTACTCTTCCAGATCAAAAGCTTTCAACGTCTGCTTCAATGCAGGCTTCACAAGTAATGCACCAATCTTGCTTCTCAGACTTGTCATCATGCCTGCTTTCACCATCGAAATAAGCGTAGCGCCTACCCCTTCATAGGTCTTGAGCACCACGTTGCCGACAAAGGCTTCACATACGATCACATCTGCAGCACCGGCAGGAATATCCCTTGCCTCCACGCTGCCGATAAAATTAATATCAGGGCAGTTCTTCAGGAGAGGAAATGTCTCTTTAACAAGCGCATTGCCTTTCTCCTCCTCCGCACCGATATTCACTATGCCTACCCGCGGATTTTTCACGCCCATCACATGCTCCATATATACGGAACCCATCTTCGCAAACTGAACGAGATGAGACGGTCTGGCATCCACATTAGCGCCACAGTCGATCAACAAAGAGCAACCTTTCTCTGTTGGAATAAGGGGGGCTAACGGCGGTCTCTCCACGCCTTTGATCCGCCCTATGATCACTTGTCCGCCTACCAGAGTCGCACCAGTGCTTCCCGCGGACACAAACGCATCGCAGGTACCGTCTTTGACCAGGTTAAGCGCCCGTACAAGGGAAGAATCTTTCTTCTTGCGAATCGCCATAACCGGCGGTTCCGCAGTCTCTATGATCTCGGAAGCCTGAACGACCTCTAACTGTTCTTTCTGATATGTATAGCCTGCAAGTTCATTCTCCAGCACATTCTTCACTCCTACCAGATACACCTTGACCTTGCTGCTTGCATTGACAGCCTCCACCGCGCCCTTGACGATCTCACCCGGGGCATTGTCGCCGCCCATCGCATCCACTGCTACTTTTACTAATTCACTCATATCGACCCTATACCTTCTCTCATGCCACGGATCTCCGCAGCCGTAATTTCCGGCACGTTCTGCACTGCCGCTTACTTCAATAAAACATTATATATTACTATACTAAAATTGCATAAAAAAATCAAGGGAATCATATCTTCACAACTCCCTTGATCTTTATACATTTCTTACTCTCTTACAAATTCTCACAAATGACAGATCAATCAACTGCAATGATCTCTTTTTTGTTGTATGTTCCACACTTCTTACATACTCTGTGGGGTACCATCAGGGCACCGCATTTGCTACATTTTACTAATGTAGGAGCAGTCATCTTCCAGTTTGCTCTTCTCTTATCTCTTCTACCTTTAGATGATTTGTTCTTAGGACAAATAGACATCGTTACACCTCCTTATTCCCATGAAAGATATCTTTGATTACTGCCATCCTTGGATCAGGAACAAAAGTATCGCAGTCGCATGTTCCCGTATTCAGATCCATGCCGCACTGACGGCAGATTCCTAAGCAGTCAGGTTTGCACAGAACCTTCATAGGCCAGTTAATTACAATCTCATTGTATAGCAAGTCATCCACATTCATCTGATAACCGTCCATAAAATCCTGATCTCTGTCCTCTTCAGGAACGGCTTTGACCGCATCCGGTGCAAACACTTCCCTGTCAAACCGAAGCTTCAATGTCTTGTCCACAGGCTTGAGACATCTGTCGCAGTTCATGGCAAATGTCACTTCCGTCCTGCCTTCAATCCGCGCCCTGCCCTGTTCGATATTCGTCATCGTCAGGGTAAAAGGGGATTTGTCCGTCACGCTGTATACCATACCGCCGATCGAAATCTGATCAGACTCCAACTCAGCCTGTATCGTGACCGTCTTGCCCTCGTCAGTTAACACATCAGTTAAGTTCACGAACATAGTTGACTCCTATCCACACTCAAACAATTATACCCACGGCACTGTAGTTTGTCAACCACAAATTTCTGCTTTCGTTTGCTGCCCGTTTTCGCCTTACGCCGCTGCCATACCTGTTCCTTACGCCAGCTGCGCCTGCACTGCCGTGAGCGCCACAACACCCACAATATCCTCCCAGGAACAGCCACGGGAAAGATCATTGACCGGCTTGGAGATTCCCTGAAGCATAGGGCCATAAGCCTCAGCCTTACCCAGTCTTTGTACCAGTTTATATCCGATATTTCCACAATCCAAATTGGGGAAGATCAACACGTTAGCCTTACCTGCCACCTCACTGCCGGGAGCCTTGGACTTCGCCACCTGCGGCACCAATGCGGCATCCGACTGCAGTTCGCCGTCAATGCACAGATGCGGATACTGCTCATGGGCAATTCTCGTTGCCTCCACCATCTTATCTACGAGAGGGTGTTTCGCGCTTCCTTTTGTAGAATGGGATAACATGGCGATGATCGGCTTCGCCCCCACCAGACTCTTGAAACTCTTGGCTGAAGTATCAGCAATTGCTGCCAGCTCCTCCGGTGTAGGATCCTGATTCAGTCCACAGTCTGCGAACAGGAATGTGCCGTTTTCTCCCATCGTGCAATCGGGCACATCAAGAATAAAAAATCCCGATACGAGTTTGACCCCCGGTGCCGTCTTTAAGATCTGCAGTGCGGGCCGCAGTGTATCCGCAGTCGCATGACAGGCTCCCGCCACCATACCATCCGCATCGTTTGCCTTAACCATCATCACGCCAAAAGTAAGATAATCCTTAAGCAGTGTTTCTTTTGCTTTCTCCGGCGTCATGCCCTTATTCTTCCTCGTCTCATATAACAGATTAACATACCCGTCCAGCTTATCCGTGATCTCGGGATCGATGATCGTAACACCGTCCAGCTCCACTTCCAGCCACCCGGCACCGTCCATGATCTTCTCTTCATTGCCTACCATGATAATATTGGCAATCCCCTCTTTCAGAATATTCGCTGCGGCGATCAATGTCCTCTTATCATTCGTCTCCGGCAGTACGATCGTCTTCTTATCGCTGCGTGCTTTCTCTTTCATCAGATCAATATAAGACATTTGGCTCTTCCTCCTATAATTATATTTTCATTTCCGTTCCCACATATTTTGAACTTCCTATATAGCAGAATTATACAAAATTAAACGATGGCAGACAAGATATATTCTTACACAAATTCTTTGTTTTGTGATATAGTGATAAACGAAAGCATAAATATCGATTTGCGTCGGCCGCACCCGGTCGAATGGGGGATTCACATGAAAACAACAGGCATCATCGCAGAGTACAATCCGTTTCACAACGGGCACGCATATCTGATCCGCAAAGCAAAAGAAATAACCGGCGCGGATTACTGTGTGATCGTCATGAGCGGAGATTTCGTACAAAGAGGCGCCCCGGCCATCGCGGACAAATATATCCGTGCTGAGGCCGCCCTCAAAAACGGCGCTGACCTTGTGCTGGAGCTGCCCGTCTACTATGCACTCGGAAGCGCAGAATATTTCGCCTCCGGCGCCGTTGCCCTCTTAGATCGCCTGGGTGTGGTGGATACACTCTGTTTCGGGAGCGAATGCGGTGATATAACAGTTCTGTCAGAATTCGCCAGGAATCTTCTGGACGAAAGCAGTACTTTTAAAAGAGTTCTGGACAGGCAGCTTCGTCTTGGATTATCCTATCCCAATGCAAGAAATGCCGCCCTGGAAGCCTCCGCTCCCCATCTGAATGCCCATATGTACGTATTGACAAGTCCCAATAACATTCTCGGCATCGAATACTGTAAGGCTCTCTATCGCAGAAACAGTTCCATACAGCCCTGTACCGTGCGCCGCACCGGAACCTCCTACCATGACGCCAGCCTGAACAACGCTTTCTGTTCCGCTCTGGCGATCCGTGAAGCCATGAAAGGCAGGGAATTTCCTGACGATATCATTAACCTGATGCCGCAGAGCGCCTATGAATTACTAAAAGAACATTACGGTCATACATGTCCGATCACCGCCGACGACGCATCGCTGGCTCTGCACTACCAACTGCTGTCACAGCAGGCATCGGGTTATACCATGCACCCTGACATCGATCAGGCACTATCAGACCGCATCATGAATAAATTACCCTCTTACCATAATTTCAGCGATTTCTGTGAGCAGCTCAAAACCAAGAACAGGACCTATACACGTATCGCGCGCAGTCTCATGCACATTCTGCTCCAAATTGACAAAACGGCTTTCGATGTCTACCAGTCCGAAGATTATATCTACTATGCACATATGCTCGGATTTCGCAAAGACGCGGAGCCCCTGCTGTCCGCCATTAAAAAGCAAAGCTCCATTCCTCTTCTGTCCCGGCTTTCGAATGCGGATGAGCTCCTGTCCGACAATGGCAGAGCCATGTTAGCCAAAGACATCTATGCCGACCATGTCTATCACAGTCTGGTGCGCCATAAATTTCCCGCCGGATCTGACAGCCAAGAACAATCCTACAGCGAATATCAAAGAAAGATGCTGTGCGTCTGAGCGCACGGCATCTTTCCTGTTCTTTACAATCAACCATTCCCCGCGGATCCTCCGGACATCTTTCTGTCATGCCGGGCTTAAAACCTCTCTGATCGTATTCACGATACGATCCCTCACCATATCCGCAATCTCCACGGTTGTCATTCCTTTATATTCCTCGTAACCGATTGCCTTGAGGAAATGTACCTGTGTCTCCACAGGCCTGAGCGACCATTCTTCAAAAGCCTTATAGGAATCGACAAGAGCAACCGGCACGATAGGCACCCTGGCTTTCACCGCGCTCTTGAAACTGCCCGGCTTGAACGCGCCCACCGTATTATGATTCCGGTAATATCCCCCTTCCGGAAAAATAATGAACTTCTGTCCTTTCTTCGTATCCTCCGCCAATTCCTTAATGATTCTCACAGACTGTCTCAGATCATCTTTGACCATCCGTTTGCCGTTTACCAGATCGATAAACTGCTTGACGAGCACGCCGTGGGATTTGGCATCGTCAATCACAACGGAACACGGATGCTCGTGGGCATACATGATGCCAAGCGCATCATATTTGCCCTGATGATTTGGAAACATCATATAGCCTCCCTCTTTAGGCAGATTCTCCACACCATACCGCTTCGTCGAAATATGTCCCGCCCGCATCATGCGGCGTATGGCAAGTCTTGCATAAGCATAGCGCTCTTCTTCCGTAAATTTTTCCGGATGCGCCGCTTTGTATGCCATCTTGGGAATCATATAGACCCTGGGAAGATTGTACACAATAACCTGTATAAAACGTAACATAATTCTCACTTTCTTTCTCACACTGCTACAGCAAAGGTGAAAACAATTTCAAAAACGGCCCTATCACATTCGTCTTCATAAATTTCTTCTTGCACCATTCCAATGTAATGAGCTTTGACACTTCAAAAGTTTTCTCCATATCTTCCCTCAGCTCGTCAATACCCTGAGCATGGTACAAAAGCACGCCGCACTCAAAATGATGGTAAAAGCTTCTGTAATCAAAATTGATGGTGCCGACAATCGCCGCCTCACCGTCACACAGCACGCATTTGGAATGCAAAAAGCCCGGCGTATACTGATAAATCTTAACCCCTGCCTCGATCAGATTCTGATAATTGGACTGGGTCAGCCAGTAGATCATCCTCTTATCCGGCACTCCCGGCGTCACGATACGCACATCGACTCCGCGCTTGGCCGCAAGCTTAAGCGCCGTATACATTTCGTTGTCTGTGATCAGATATGGCGTATAGATATAGATATACTTTCTGGCATATCCGATCAGATTCAGATACACATTCTCTCCCAGAGTCTCATTGTCTAGAGGCGTGTCCATATATGGCTGCACATACCCCTCTGCCTCAGGTTTTTTGTCAAAATGATGGTAGTACCTGCCATAGTCCTCCTCCGTATAGCGCGACATATTCCACATCTGAAGAAACATGACCGTAAAATTCCACACGGCCTCTCCCTCGATACGGATGCCCGCATCTTTCCAATGATCACCGTGGGGATGGGTATAATTAATATATTCATCCGACATATTAATGCCGCCGGTGTAGCCGACCCTGCCATCGATCACTACGATCTTCCTGTGATCCCTGTTATTCAGGATCAGAGACATAAGGGGTACCAAACGGTTAAAGGCAACGCATTTGATTCCTTTCTGCTCCATCGTCTCGAAATATTTCTTCGGCAGAAGAAAAGCGCTTCCCACATCATCGTAGATCAGGCGCACTTCCACGCCCTCTTTAACCTTGCGTTCCAACACCTCCAACACAGCGTTCCACATCTTACCCTCACAGAGAATAAAAAACTCTATGAAAATAAAATGTTTCGCTTCTTCCAGATCTTCAAGCATCTTCTCCCAGTAGGGAAGACCCTCCGGATAATAAACCGCCGTCGTCTGCTCCCAGACAGGCATACCCGAATAATGGTAAATGTACCTGCTCTGGTTTGCGATAGCCATATCGTCCCGCTTAAGACGCTCCATGATCCGCTCGTCCTGACACAGATTCTTTTTCATGAGGGCATCTGTCCGCTCCATGCCGGCGCGCAGTTTCCTTGGCAGGAATACATGTCCAAAGAAAAGATACATGATACCGCCAAAAAGCGGGAATATCAAAATAGGAACGATCCACGCAAGTTTGACGGCAGGATTGTTCGGTCTCCACACAATGACGAATACCGCAGCAAAACTGAGCAACCGCAAAGCAAAGGCAATCTCTACATAATAGTTGCCCCATTTAGATAACTCCAATATAAAAAAAACGATTTGGCTCAGCACGATCAGCGCCGTGATCACCACCCTGTTCAGGGCATAATGTAATATTTTTCTCATTTTAAAAATCCGTTTACAATCTGCTCTTCCGCTTCTTTCTCTGTGAGTCCAAGCGTCATGAGCTTCATCAGTTGTTCTCCCGCGATCTTTCCGATCGCCGCCTCATGAATCAGGTTTGCGTCTATGTTGTTCGCCGTCAATTCCGGAACCGCGCTGACACTTGCACTGTCCATGATGATCGCATCACACTCGCTATGTCCCTGGCATTTACCATTGCCAATGATCCTGCTCTTAAATAACTGTTCGGAATGATCCTTGGCCACCGAACGGGATATCAGATTCACGCTGGAGTCATCCCCCTCCATTTTCACCGTGAAATCCGTCTCGGCATACTGTCTGCCATGAGTCATGATCTTTTCCTTAATGATCAGAGACGCTCCCTCCGCCACTTCCGCAATCGTATGGCGCTTTGTGGAATCAATGCCTTTGATCTGCACCGTCTCCATTTCAAGGAATGCGCCCTGGGACAGATAAATCTCGGTGGCAGGATTCATGATCCGCTCCCCGCTGCCATCGCCTGAGCCATAATGCTTCTCCACATACCGTACTTTTGCATTTTTGTCCACAAAAAATCTATGAATCCCGGAATGCTCCGACGACGCAGCGCCTCCATTGTGGATGCCGCACCCTGCGATGATCGTCACATCCGCATTCTCTCCCACGAAGAAATCATTGTACACACTTTCCTTAAGCCCGCTCTGGCTGAGCACTACAGGAATGTGCACACTCTCGGATTTCGTTCCCGGCCTGATGCGGATATCGATTCCCGACTTATCCTCTTTTGTGATAATATCAATATTGGCCGTCGTATTTCTGGCCGCCATCTCTCCGTTTGCACGGATGTTGTAAGCTCCGGCGGGCACTTCATGAAGTCCAGCCACCTGTTCTAACAGACTCTGTTGTATTGCATCCATCTGCACTGTCACCTTCTTCGATTATTTGTCTATTTTATCTCCACATACCGCTCACAGCCCGCGGGTTAACATCTGCAGGCGAGGGCCGGTCTTCCTGCCATCTCACAGTTTATCTGACAGGGTTTTACATGGTTTGCCGCATCCGAGCAGTTCCGGCATGATCTCTTCTTTCTTGCCTGCTTTCTTAATCCGGCCGTCCGCCAGAAGAATGATCCTGTCGGCAATATTCAGGATTCGTTCCTGATGGGAAATGATCAGGATCGATCCTTTCGTCTCCTCATGCATCTTCTCAAATACACGGATCAGGTTCTGGAAACTCCACAGGTCAATGCCTGCCTCCGGTTCGTCAAAAATAGACACTCTTGTCTTACGCGCCATGATCATTGCAATTTCGATTCGTTTCAGCTCTCCTCCCGAAAGAGATGCATTCACTTCACGGTTTACATAATCTCTTGCACACAGGCCGACTTCGGAAAGCATATCGCAGATTTCTTTCATTGTGGCATCCTTGCCTGCCGCAATGGAAAGAAGCTCCTTAACCGTGATCCCTTTAAAACGGACAGGCTGTTGAAAAGCAAAGCTGATGCCCATATTGGCCCGCTCCGTGATCGACATATTCGTGATATCCACACCGTCTAACAGAATCTGTCCTGCAGTAGGCATTAAAATACCCGCAACAATCTTGGCAAGCGTTGATTTCCCGCTGCCATTGGGCCCGGTCACTGCCACGAAACGTTCTTCTATCTTCAAATTGATATCATTCAGTATTTCCACTTCTCTGCTCTCGTCCTCAGCCGAAAAACAGATTCCCTTAAGCTCTAACATCTCAGCACTCCCTTACTTAATCCATTAGAACATCTTATCACAAAATATTTTACTTAGCAAATACTACTCCGCTCAGCGTGACACTGCTGCCCGACAGGACATTCTTGGTGACGGTCAGCTTTGTTTCGATGCGTTCCTGCAATTCGCTGACATGGGATATGATCCCCACCAGCCGGTTACCCTCCGTCAGATTCATCAAGGCCCGCATCGCCTGATCTAATGCAGTCTCGTCTAAAGAGCCGAATCCCTCATCCACGAACATAGTATCCAGCTCAATCCCACCTGAAACCGACTGAATCTCATCAGACAGCCCTAATGCCAAAGACAGGGATGCCAGAAAAGCCTCGCCGCCGGAAAGCGTCTTCACGCTCCGCACCGTACCGTTATAGTGATCCACCACATCCAGTTCCAGGCCGCTCTGATTCTTCATGTTCGCCGCCTCTTTGGCACGTTTCAGCTCATATTGTCCGGCAGACATCACCATGAAACGGGTGTTAGCTCTTTGGATCACCCGCTCGAAATACTGCATCTGGACATAAGTCTCCAGGGTGATCTTATCTTTGCCTCTCAAATTTCCATTGACTGTATCGGACAATTCCTTGACCATACTCCAACGCTTCTTTGTCTTCGCTGCCTCTTCGTCCTGTCTCCTGACCGCTTCACGGATATCTTTGTTCGTCTCATAGCGATGGGCAAGCTGCTGCCGCTCCTGCTGTCTCCTATCCCTGCGCTTTGTAAGCTGCTCATGGTTTTGCAGCAGGATTTCTTCGTCCGGTTGTACGCCTCCTGCCGCCAGCTGCTCTTCCAACGTAGCTTTTTTCTGTAATGCATCCCGGTAATCCCGCTCCCGCTGCCGAAATGCCTGCTCCGCCTGCGCAAGCTGCGTTTCATATTCTTTCACGATATTCTTCTGTTCTTCCAGCTCCTTTAGTGCCTGCGCTTTTGTCTCATGTGTCAGTGATTCCCTCTTCTCCCGCAGTTTATTCGCAAGCCCTTGCATGTGTGCCGTAATCTGCACAATTTCTGCCGCTGCTTCCCTTTGCTTCGTCTCCGATTCCTCTATGGCGTCACTCGATTCTTTCTGCTGCAAGCGCAACCGATCCCGTTCTTTTTGCAGACTGACAGCCTCATCGAGCTGCTTGCGCTTCTCCTCTATCTGCTCTTTTACCTGCGCCAGTTTCTCCTGCAGGAATCCGGCAATCTGTCCGGGCTGTGACAGCTGTGATGCCAATGCCGGTTCCTCCGCCGCGATTCTCTCCTGAAGTCTTCTGTCCGCGGCGGTCCATGCCCCCTTGGCTTCCCCTGCCGCGGCACTGGCTCTCTCCATCAGCAGCTCATCCTTTTCCCATTGCTTTTTTGCTTTCTCAACTTTCTTCTGATCCGGCGCATCCTCTTTCCTGACTGCCAGGCAGGGATGCGTCACGGAGCCGCACACCGGACAGGGATCTCCCTGTGACAGCTGTGATGCCAGAACACCTGCCTGCTCATCCAGATAACGCTGCTGGAGCTGTTCATAAAGACATCTGCTTTTCTTTTGCAGGGCATCTGTCCTGCGGTATTCCTCCTGTCTCTCCCTCATCTCCCCGTGCAAACGCCCGGTTTCCTGCAGCTGCTCAAACAGTTCCTGCCACATATCCATTCTGTGCCTGCACTGCTCCACCTGCTGTCCGGCCTGCAGGACCGCAACATCCGCATCCTGTAACGTTTCCAGGCGCGAAACGGTACGCTCCCGCATCTCTTTGAGTCCCTCCAGCTCTGATGCCGCTCTCTCCTGCGCCTGCTGCCACGCCGTCAGCTCTTTGTTCTGTCTGTCAAATTCCTTTTGCAGTCCCTCCAGCTCCTCATAGAGAGGCAGCCTGTCCTCGTCAATACGAATCTGCAATTTAATCTTCTCCATCTGCTGGCGCTGTCCCGAAAGTGCCTCTAATTTCTCCTGCAGCGGCGCAATCTGAGGCGCAAGGGAAGTCTCCTCCCGCACTGCCTGACTGAATCGCTCCCGCAGTTCTCTATACGCTTTCGCCGCCTCAAGCATTCGGCTGCTCTCCTGCAGGGCACTGTCCGTCTCTTTGATCTCCTGCTCCAACTCTTCCATTTTCCGGCGCTGGCCCGCCATACAGGCAGACAGCTCGCTTAGCACGTCCTGGGTGGTACGCAGCTCCTCAGCATCCGGTCTTTGCTCCTCTTCCCACAGGATTCCCTCCTTATACTGATCAATTCTGTTATCATAATCTTCACACTGCCTGCGAAGCATATTGGATTCGTCTTTCAGCCGATCCTGCAGCGTCAAATAAGAGCCCGTATGAAAAATATCGCGGAAGATATTGCTGCGCTCTCCTGTTTTGGCATAGAGCAGGCGCAGGAAGTCCCCCTGCGCGATCATCGCGATCTGGGTAAACTGGCTGCGATCGATTCCCAGAAGCATTGTAACAGCCGCAGTCACATCCTTACTCCCGGTCATCACATGTCCATCCGGATAAGACAAAACCGCCTCCGCAGCATTTCGCACCATATGATCTCCCCTTTTAGCCGGCCGCATATACTCCGGTTTTCTTGTGATCACATAATGCTGCCCATGATATAAAAACTCAAGCGTCACATAAGTTGACGTCTCCAGCCCGGCATATTTTGACCGCAGCATGGAAGTCTCCCTTGCGCTGCCGCTGGCCTCTCCATACAGAGCATAAACGATCGCATCAAACAAGAAAGTCTTGCCTGCGCCCGTATCTCCCGTGATCAGATAAATCCCCCTGCTGCCAAGTTCCCCAAAAGGAATGACCGTCTCGCCGGCATACGGCCCAAATGCCGACAGCTTCAATAAAACCGGTCTCATATCTCCCCCTCCTCCCATACGCTGCGGATCAGCTCCTGCAGATATCCACACTGTTCCTGACTCATGGGACCGTTGTTTTGCAGTACATATAACTCCTCTGCCAGCGTAAGCGGATCTTTACTCTCTCTTTCCTCAGATACCGTCACAGCCCGATTCTGTCTTGTCCGCATATTGTCATAATCAAGCTTCATCAAATTCGGATAGATCGCCCGCAGTCGGCCAAGTGCATCAAAGATATCTTCCTCGTCCGTCAGCGTAATACGGACATAATCTTTCGTATCCGTATTGATATAATGGGAGCGGTCTGTCACCTCTTCATAACTACCCCGTATTTCCCGCATCTCATGAAGCGGACTTACCGGACGTGTATAAACAATTGTCTCGCCTTTATCTCGCAGCTCTACGATCGTCACACTCTTCTTGTGCTCTACCTCGGAAAAGGAATATTTTAAAAGAGTTCCTGCGTACCGCACCGTCTCCCTTCCTACTTTCTGAGGACCGTGAAGATGTCCCAGCGCCACATAATCAAAACCCTCAAAGCAGGATGCCGCTACCTGGTCCAGACCGCCCACCGACCGTTCCTCCGAATCGCACACCTCTGCGCCCGCCACATACTGGTGCGCGACCAAAACATTTCGATTCTCCTTATTTTTTGTTATCCTGCCAAGGACGAACTCCACCGCCTCCTGACAGAACCTGATCTGCTCCGCCTCTTGCCCCCATACGGCGCGCACCTGGGCCGGCTTGATAAAAGGAAGAAGATAAATATCCACGGCTCCATAACCGTCCTGTGCCGTGACGCAAGTCACCGTGCCGTCATACTGCGCCGCTATATGGATGCCGCTGTACTCCATCAGACGTGCTCCGAAAGAAACCCGCTCCATGCTGTCATGATTCCCGCCGATCATATAGACGTCCACGCCCATTTGTGACACTTTCGTCAGAAAATCATCCAGCAGACGTACGGCTTCCACCGGAGGAATCTGCCTGTCATAGATGTCCCCTGCAAGCAGCAGTCCCTGCACCTGCTCCTCCTCGATCAGTTTCAGCACCTGCTCCAGCATGTATTTTTGATCCTCCAGCATGGAAAACTCATTCACACGTTTACCCAGATGAAGATCTGCAAGATGCATTAATTTCATATCCCTGCTTTTCCTTTCGTTTCATCCCTCTCAGCACTCCGGCTCACGTTCCTGCCTCGCGGTACAACAATTTTAAAAACTGCCGGCATACGATTCCCTCATCATACACCGGCAGTCTCCCCTTCGCCCTATGTAAGCCCGTCTCCTCCCGGGACTTTCTCTATCCCACAGGATATGCAGGCATTTTCTATCTAAACCTGCACCAGATACGGCGCGATGGCAGCCTCCACCGCAGCAAGATTATAGTCCGTCTCCAAAACCCTGAATTCCACGGGTTTCGACAGATCCATGGAAAAGATCCCCATGATCGATTTGGCATCAATTACATATCTTCCCGTCGCCAGATCAAAATATCCATCAAATCCCTCGATTGCCGTCACAAATCCTTTCACTCTCTCGATCGAATTTAAATTCAGCATATAACTTTTCATACTCACCCTCCATGTCAGAGCATTTTACTGTGATCACAGCACAGATAAAACACAGACTCCTGCCGTACATTGAAACTATCACTGACCTATAGTATAAAATCACATGACTCATTTTGCAAGACAAAATCACTGCTGCGCCTGCCGCAGCGCCGTCTGCTCCACAATATACGGCTCTTAACGACGGCCCGGCCCGCAGGACAGTTCGTCATAGATTTCTCCCAGCCTGTCCGCACTCAGCTCCACTTCATTTAAGACAGTGTGTCTGTCTTTTCTCGTATCCGCCGCCTTAAGCCATGCGTCCACAAAAATCTCTTTCGTAATACCCCACCCTATAGGATTCATATCCATATGATAGGCGTTCAGGATGCGCTCCAAAAAGCTCACATCCCTCCCCTGCAGCCGGCAGCTCACCAGACTGCCCAGCGCTACCGCCATACCGTGGGATATTTTAATCTGTTTATAATTTTCCTCAATCGAATGACAGAAGAGATGCTCCGACCCGCTGCTTGGCCTGGAATTACCCGCAATCTCCATTGCCAGACCGCCCAGAACAAGGGACTGTGTCAGGATCTTGATGAATTCCTTGCTCTTTAAGGATTTCTCTTCGTTATAACACAGAGAAGTAAGCGCCATATCCGAGATCAAATAAGCGAAATCGTCCACCTGCGTTCCCCTGTATGCTGCATCCAGCTTCCAGTCATACAAGGCTGTATATTTACTGATCGTATCCCCAATCCCGGACTGCAGCTGAGAGAGGGGCGCATTCATGATCACATTTACATCTACCACAATACCGGTAGGGATCTTACACTGAAAAGTTTTTCTTGCATCTCCCTCTGTCCCCAGTACCGCCACAGGGGACGCAAGACTGTCATTACTCAGCGTAGTGGGAACGCAGATATAAGGAATCTTACCTACAAATCCCGCATACTTGGCCACATCAAGCACCTTGCCTCCGCCCACACCGATGATGACTTCATAGTCCTCCATACAGATATGCTTGGCCAGCTCCATCGCCTCGTCAAAAGAATTTTCATCGATCAGATACGTTTCGCTGTAAGGCAGATCTTTGTTCATCTCATCAAGATATTTCCGTATAATGCTCTGCAGCGCAGGCTCCGTCACAATAATGACTTTCTTCTCTTCGATTCCCTCGATACATTTCTCCAGAATCTCATCGAGGCGCTCACAAGCCCCCTCTTCTATTACCAGACAATAGGGCAGACTGAATCTGTTCATTCGCAATTTCCTCCATTCTTGTATCGCATGCCGCATCACCGATCATTTCCGTATCTTCCGGATCAGAATGCCGTTGCGCAGCAGCGTCGTATCAATATAATGACGGGAGAAAAGAATCTCGCCCTCTCTTGGAATCTCTATATCTTCCTCCTCACAGTTGATGATGACCTCCACATAATTATCCAGCCAGCCGATCTTATTAAACTCTATGACCCTTGGTCTGCTGATCTTATTGGGAAAGTGGAAATTACGATTCCTGAGGAGCGGCTCGTTCCTGCGTAAGCAGAGCAGGCTTCTGATGATCTGAATCCTCTCATCGTAAACTCCCGCCTCAATATCCTCCCATGGCATACATCTGCGGCAGTCAGGATCATGTCCGCCCTCCATGGCGATCTCTGTCCCATAATAGATGCAGGGGGAACCCGGCATCGTAAAAAGCACCGCCAGCTGCTGAAAATACTCATCCAGATTCTTTACATCACTGCGCAGTCTCTTCGTATCATGAGAATCCAGCAGATTAAAGAGTACATCGTTGGTCTGCTGCATATATCCCGTATAACAACGGTTGATCGTATACTCGAAATCTTCATTCGTCAGGCTGTGATCGATCCAGAAATCCTTGATGCTCTCCGCCAGAGGATAATTCATGACCGCGTCAAACTCGTCTCCCCGAAGCCATGGCATCGCATCATGCCAGATCTCTCCCAAAATATAGATGTCAGGCTTCACCGCTTTCAAATGTGTACGCAGTTCCTTACAAAACGTATGGGATATCTCATTTGCCACATCCAGACGAATACCGTCCACGTCATAATTTTTGACCCAGTTTTCACATACGCCGATCAAATACTCCCTCACCCGGGGATTGTTCGTATTAAGCTTAGGCATATTATCAAAAAAGGCGAAAGAATAATACTGTCTGGCCTGAGCGCACCCGCCCTCCGGCTTAAAAGGCCACTCATTGACCATGAACCAGTCCCAGTATTCTGATTCCGGCCCTTTGTTCTTGACATCAAGCCACGGTGCAAAGAAACGTCCACAATGATTGAACACGCCGTCCAGCATGACGCGGATGCCCCTCTCGTGAGCTTCTTTCACAAGCGTGGTCATCGTCTCTTCCGAACCAAAATGCGGATCGATCTTCATGTAATCTGTCGTATCATACTTATGGGATGAGGGCGCCTCATTGATCGGTGTCAGATATATGCCCGACACCCCAAGTCCCTTAATATAATCCAGTTTATTGATGATACCCTGCAAATCGCCACCATAAAACTCCGCATTGCTCACCGACCCTTTACTGCGCCACGGCAGCGTTCCCTCCGGATCAATGGATGGATCTCCGTTACAGAACCGCTCCGGAAAAATCTGGTACCAGATCGTATCGTTAACCCATTCCGGCACCACCGGAAGATCCGCCGGATTCATCCACGGAAACACGAAGCACTGGCGGCTCCTGCCCTCTAACTGCATCTGTTCTTCCGATACGAAACCGTCCTCAAAATAAAACCATTTCTCGTTCTCCGTCTGCAGTTCAAAATAGTATTTAAGTCTCTTAAATTCCGGCTTTATCGTAGTCGTCCACCAGAGCTGATTCTTCAGTCTCTTCTTAAAAGGAATGTTGAGCGCGTCTCCGCTCCAGTTCTCCCCGCCGCCCAGAATGCCGGATTTGAAAGGATCCCCCTGAATGATATTGACATACTTTACGTCATACCCCGTCCTGATATTGATGATCAGCTGCTCCTCGTCCAAAGGATAACAGTAATTGTCATTCGCCCTGTGATATACCGCATTAAAATCCATAAGAATACCTCCGCCAGAATCTCTCCGTTAGGAAAACGTTTTCCATATACTATGCTGTAATCATACTATCTTTCCCCTCAAAAAGCAAGTATAAACTTCCTGTCTTCAGGAGCCTCTTCTCAAACCTCATTAGAAAATGAGATTTGCCGCCGTATAAAATATGCATGCCGCTACCCACGCCACACCGCACTGCATACAAACGATTCCCAGTGTTTTCCAGGCGGATCCCATCTCCTGCCTGATCGTTTCCACCGCCGCCACGCAGGGTGTATAAAGCAGCGTAAAGATCAGATAGCTGGCCGCCGTCAGAGGCGTAAAAATAGTGCCAAGCGCTTCTCCAAGACTGCTCATATTCGTTCCGGTCAATACCCCCAATGTACTGACTACCGCTTCCTTAGCGCTAAAACCACTGATGAGCGCCGTTGCCGCTCTCCAGTCGTTGAAACCAAGCGGGCTAAAGACCGGCGCGATCAGCTTACCGATCATGGCAAGCAGGCTTTCTCCAGAGTCCGTCACCACATTCAGTCTCATATCGAATGTCTGCAAAAACCATATAAGGATCGTGGCAATAAAGATAACCGTAAAGGCGCGCTGAATAAAATCTCTTGCCTTGTCCCACATAAGCAGGCACACACTTTTCAGGGAGGGCAGGCGGTAGTTGGGCAGTTCCATCACAAAAGGCATGGGTTTTCCATGAAAGATCGTCTTTTTCAGAATGACCGCACAGACCATTCCCACCAAAATACCTGTCACATACAGCCCCATCATCACAAGGGCCTGATGCTTCTTAAAAAAAGCTGCTGCAAAAACAGCATAGATCGGTATCTTGGCCGAACAGCTTATGTAAGGAATCAGCATGATCGTCATCTTCTTATCCCGCTCGGAGGACAATGTTCTTGTGGACATGACCGCCGGTACGCTGCAGCCAAAACCGATCAGCATGGACACGAAGCTCTTACCGGACAGGCCAAGTTTACGCAAAGGTCTGTCCATCACAAAAGCAATCCTTGCCATATAGCCGGAATCCTCCAAAATGGAAAGAAAAAAGAAAAGAACAACAATAAGAGGCAGAAAACTCAGCACGCTTCCTACGCCTGTAAAGATCCCGTCGATTACAAGACTCTGCACCACCGGATTGATCCCATAAGCGCTGAGCGCACGATCCGCAGCCGCCGCCAGAGCATCTATGCCCAGACTCATCAAATCACTCAAAAATGTGCCAAACACTCCGAATGTCATCCAAAATACAAGCAGCATGATGAGCAGAAAAGAGGGAATCGCCAGATACTTGTTTGTCAGTACACTGTCGATGCGCACGCTTCTTCGATGTTCCTTACTCTCATGACATTTGATGACTGCCTGAGCGCATACCCGCTCAATAAAATCATACCGCATAGCAGCCAATGCGGCATTGCGGTCCATCTCACTATCACGCTCCATCTCCACGATACTGTGTTCCATCAGATCAAGCTCATTCTCTGACAGCATCAGGCTGTTAATAATATCCTGATCTCCCTCCACAATCTTAGTAGCAGCAAATCTGGGAGAGATGCGGATATGTTCCGCGTGATCCTCCACCTGATGGCTGACTGCGTGGATGCACCTGTGAACCGCACCCTTTTCACAAAAGTCCGTCACTTTCGGATAAATACGCCTCTGCGCCACATCTTTGACTGCATGGATCAGGTCTTCGATTCCCTCATTTTTGACCGCACTGATCGCCACCACGGGAATACCCAAGGCCTCCTCCATCTTCTCTATGTCTATCGTTCCGCCGTTGTTTCTCACCTCGTCCATCATATTGAGCGCGAGCACCATCGGAATACGCATCTCCAGAAGCTGCAGCGTCAGATAAAGGTTCCGCTCTATGTTCGTGGCGTCCACGATATTGATGATTCCGTCCGGCTTCTCTTTCAGAATAAACCGTCTGGTCACCAATTCCTCATTGGTGTATGGGCGGATGGAATAGATGCCCGGCAGATCTACCACCGAATTGCCTTTCTCCCCGCGTATCTCTCCCATTTTGGAATCTACCGTTACTCCGGGAAAGTTGCCCACATGCTGATTGGACCCTGTCAGCTGGTTAAACAGCGTCGTCTTACCACAATTCTGATTTCCCACTAAAGCATATATCATCGCTACGTCCATCTCCCATCATGTCTATCTCGCTATCCTGCGTTCCACCTCGATCTTGCCCGCATCCTCCTTGCGGATGGTCAGCTCATATCCCCGCAGATGGATCTCGATCGGGTCGCCCATGGGTGCCACTTTGCGCACTTTTACAACCGTTTTCGGAATCAGCCCCATGTCCAGAAACCTGCACCTGAGCTCTCCCTCTCCGCCTACTTTTGTGATCTTTACTTCTTCTCCGATCGCCGCCTGGTCCAATGTCATAATACCGCCTCCCGTCCTATGTACCCGCCATAGATCTGTCTCCATCTAATACCTGCAGTGTCTCTACGCGCCAAACACATGCTTAAACGCGTTATATGTCCTGCGCATCCCCTCTTCAAGCCCGGTATAGCATATGCCAAGCTCATGCTTACTCTTCTCGTTGGAACATAACTCTGTCTCCTGCGCCGTAGCCGGAAACGGAATCGGAACCTGCCTGGCGGCTGCCTCTCCCACCGTAAGCGGCACTTCCTGCAAAACCGCTGTCACTTCCGGATCTGCCACGGTCTTTAACAATCCGCAAAACTCCCCGTAGGTGACCGCACCGTCCTGACAAAGATTATAGGCCTGCCCATAGGCTCTCTCATTACCGATCACTTTAAGGATCGCCTGCGCCGCATCCTTGACATAGACAAACTGGAACCTGCCATCAGCATCCGTAAAATGAGGAAGTACATGGTTTTGCAGCATCATCTGAATGTAGACGGACTCTCTTGGCGCATAATTATAAGGCCCATAAAGGATAGCCGGCCGCAGAATGGTATAGGGGATCTTCCTCTCACCGCACACCTGCCTCACTTCCTCCTCAAGAGCTGTCTTTCCTGCAATATAAGCGCCTGCCTCACCTGCATAGACCCTGCGCTCCAAGGGATGCTCCTCCCTCTTGATCTCTCCGCTTCCTCTCTCGTACACATCCACCGTACTGATCAGAATATATTGTCCGATTCTCCTGCCGGATGTCTCCAGCCCCTCAATCATCTGCCGGACATCTCCCGCCTCGTAAGCACAGAAGTCAACCACCGCATCATAACTTTCACCGCACGCGGCGAATCCCGCTTCCTCATGCCGGTCACCCGTGATCTGGGTTACCCCAAAATCGGCCATGGAATAAGTCCCCCTGTTCCATACCGTTATATCATGCCTGCACTCTTCTCCGGCCGCCTCCATAACAAACACCCTGCCGTAGAAATAACTGCCGCCTATCACAAGAATCTTCATAACCAATCCCTCTCAAAAGCCCTCATGCTCAAATAAACGGATTATAGAATCTGTTTCCGTCCCAGAACGTCACGATCAGATCAACTGCCAGCAGCACCGCCACAAATACGATCACCGCCCAATCCCTGCGCTCCATCCTGCGCAGGCTGTACCAGGTGCGTTTTGGATTCTTGCCAAATCCCCGCAGCTCCATGGCATTGCTGACCGTCTCAATGCGGTTTAAGCTTGAAAGCACAAGCGGAAGCAGAATCGCCACCGAATTCTTCAACCTTGTAAAGAATTTATCCTTACCTGATATATCGATGCCGCGGGCCTGCTGCGCCTGACTGATATTATGATATTCCCTCTGTACATCCGGAATATACCGAAGCGCCAGACTTACCGAATATCCGATCCGATAACTGACTCCGATCCGCGCCAGAGATGCCGCGAACTCGCTCGGATCGGTACAGGCGATGAACAAAAGCGCCACCGGTACCACGCAGATAACTTTCATCGTCATATTGAGATGATAGAACAACTGTTGCAGCGTGATCGTATAGGGCCCCGCGATCTGACAGAGCACGGTTCTGCTTTCATAGATCTCCACCCCGTATTCCGGCGCAAACAAATAAACGAAAAGATTATTCATCAGGAGAAAAACCGCTGCCAGCCCCAGTACAAAACTGATATCCCGTATCCTGATCTTGCTCACTTTAAAGATCAAAATGCTAAGAACCAGCATACATGTCAGTACTCTCGTGTCATAAGTGACCATGGAAGCCACGCTCCACGCAATAAAAAAAATCAGTTTCGTCGTTCCTGTCAGATCATGTACAAGACTGTTCCGTTTGATATAACTCAGTATTGCGACTCTTGCCATTCTAGCGTCCCTCCTTCTGCTCATATTCAATAAAACATTCTGTAAAGCTCTGAGGTTCGTCAATTCCACAGGCAATGCTTAAAGTGTACAGACTCGTCTCTTTCAGGTTTGCCGCCTGCACCAACTCCGGATCATTGAGCACATGTGCCGCCGTGGTATCCGCCAGCATCCTGCCCTCGCTGAATACGATCGCTCTTGGCGTGTACTCTAACATCAGATGCATGTCATGGGTGATCATCAGGATCGTATATCCTCGCTGATTCAATTCCCTTAGAAACTCCATGATCTCCGTATAATGGTGATAATCCTGTCCTGCCGTAGGTTCATCCAGAATAATGATCTGGGGACGCTGCACAAGGATACTGGCAATCGTCACCCGCTTCTTCTGTCCAAAGGACAACGCTGAGACAGGCCAGTTTCTAAAAGGATAAAGCCCGCACACTTTCAAGGTTTCCTCCACCCGCTGTTTTCTTTCTTCTAGCGGCATGCCGCTCTGTACAAGCGCCATCTCCACCTCGTCCCAGATCATGGGTTTGGAGATCATCTGATTCGGATTCTGCATCACATAACCGATCCGCGCCGCCCGCTCCTTGATCGTATCTCCTGACAGATCCCTGCCCTCCATGGATATCTTCCCTGCCGCCGGCTGCTCAAACCCGCAGATCAGCTTGGCAAGGGTACTCTTGCCTGCACCGTTACGCCCCACAATACTGACCATTTCCCCTTTATGTATCGTGAAACTAACGTCCTGCAGCGTGCGCACCTCAGGCGTATATCCAAACGTAAGATGCTCCGCCTGCAATAGCGCCTCCGCATCCGATTTATGACGACTCACCGTGCGCCGGTCCTCATACCACCGCCGCACTTTTGCTTTCTGCTCCTCTGTCAGTATCAAGTGATCCACATGTTCCGGATGAAGCGCCTCGCTCACCTCCACGCCGGCATAGCGCAGCGCGGTCAGATACAGCGGTTCCCTGATTCCATGCTCTATAAGCTGCCTGCCGGCCAGCAGCCTGGCCGTAGGCATATCCGCCACGATCCTGCCCTCATTCATCAACACAATGCGGTCCATGCTGCGCCACAGCACATCCTCCAGGCGGTGCTCGATAATGATCACTGCCGCTCCCGTGCGCTCATGAACCAGATCGATCAACTCTATTGTCGATCTGCCCGCCGCCGGATCCAGATTGGCCAATGGCTCGTCAAACAAAAGTACTTTTATAGTAAACGACGTTAATTCTTTCCGTTTGACTCTAGGAAAAAGAGCATAAAGTAGCAAGCTTGTCATTGGGCTTC